>Ga0114129_10003674_pt1 | contig 21586 bp, 15 predicted proteins | sample RhiMetdeltSRZDD1_FD_80071 | JGI IMG/M metagenome (GOLD analysis project Ga0114129, IMG submission 80071) | Populus rhizosphere microbial communities from Tennessee, USA - Rhizosphere MetaG P. deltoides SRZDD1 (version 2) (version 2) | ecosystem: Host-associated > Plants > Roots > Rhizosphere >... | reverse complement strand
CGGGCCAGATAGATGGCCGTCTGCCCGGCGGAGTTCCCGGCGCCGACGATGAACACGTCCTGGTCCTTGACCGCGGGTGCCTCCGACAGCGCCGAGCCGTAGAACACCCCGGCGCCGACCAGGCCGGCGATGCCAGATGCATGCCATGCAGATCGGAAGGCTTTCTGACCAGGCAAGATATGGCTAATAGACGCCGCCGCCGGAACCGCCGCCGGCGTACAAGACGATCAGGACGATCACAACGGCGATCACGATCAGGAGCATTGCCACGACCATCCATCGACGGCGGCCCCAGGATCCAAATCGCGTCCGCCATCCACCAGATGTAGCCACGTGTCCCACCACCCCTATGTTCTCCCGGTTGCGAGCCACTAACGGTTGACTGCCCGATTACCCGCAGGCCCAACCGTTGCCCGCCAGGCCCAGCCTGGGCCCCCGTATGCGCCAGCTGGCAGCCATCACAGGCTGCGCCCGCTCGCCCTGCTCGCCAGCCCGCCTACCAGCCCCATCGCGAGCAGCGAAACTCCCAACGCTGACCTCGGCGACACCGCGCACTGAGCCCAGGCCAGCGTCGAGCCGGTCGGCGACCGCAGCCCGGCCCGGCCGGGTCTGGTTATGTGCCGGTCCCGTTTGCGTGGTGGTACTCGTCGTGGCGGCGGAACCAGTTGAGCGGGTCGCCGGGGCCGCGCGCCTCGTTTCGCCCTCCCGGCGCCCGGTCGAGCCACTGGTACATGCCCCAGAGTCCGTCCAGGCCGCGCGCATAGGCCGAGTACGTGTGGTAGACGACGCCATCATCGAGCGCGAACGCGCTCATGCCCGGGCGCTCGCGCGTGTAGGTCGCCCAGTCGGTGCCCGTCGTTGCGGCCCACGCGTCGAACGGCCCGCGCATGTCCTCGGGCGGCGACCATACGGGCGACTCGCGGAAGTTGTACTCGAAGGCGCCCGCACGCTCCTGCTCCTCGGTGAGGGCGACGTCGAAGTCGGAGTTGAAGTCGCTTCCGAGCGAGGAGGCCCAGGGGAAGCCCCAGCCCATCCGCTGCTTGTAGCCCTGCAGCTTCTCGAGCGGAGCGCGCGACACCGCCCAGAGCATCACGTCGTGGTTAGCCAGGTGAGCCGCGAAGCCGTTGAAGCCGTCGGCGATCGCCGAGCAAGCGGGACAGCCCGCGGTGTAGTCGGGCCCGAACATGAAGTGATAGATGAGCAGCTGTGAGCGCCCTTGGAACAGGTCGGCCAAGGACGCCGGGCCCTGGTCGGTCTCGAAACGGTACTCCTTGCCGATCCGGACCCAGGGCAGCTCCTGGCGCCGCCGCGCCAGTTCGTCGCTGCGCCGCGTCAGTTCCTTCTCGGCATCGAGCAGCTCCAGCCGGGCGGCAAGCCACTCTTCACGTGTTCCGGTCTTGTGACTGGTCATTCGCTCTCTCCTTACTTCTTGTCACAACAGATTGGCTTGGCCCGCGGCGCCGATGACGCCTCACATCGGCGGCACCAGCCCGGGAACCGACGATGGCGCGAGGACGATCCAAATACCAAGCCCGACGATCGCGAGCGCCAGCGGCACATCGACGGCGGCTTTGGGCGGCATGAGCTTCTGGGCGAGGACGAGGATGGCGACCACCGACATCCAGGTGACGCTCATGACACCCACCGCCACCAGCATCGCCATCAGCCCGATACTCGAGCCGGCACAGCAGAGCCCGAACCGGAACCCGGAACGGACGCTGCCGCGGCAGCGCTGTCGGAAGTGCTGCTTGAGCGGCGTGAGCTCATACACACCGGCCGCGATCGTAACCGCGCCGGCGGCAACAGGCCCGTGCGGCCGGTACAGCGCGTACACCGCGCCGCCCACCAGTGCCCAGACGGCCAGGTAGGACCCGATGAACAGCGGCATGGCGCGCACCCCGCCGCCGGCCTGAGCGCGTCTCAGCACCGCCGGACCCGCGCCCGGCAGCATCATCGCCGCCATCATCACCACCCACACGGCGATGAAGGACGCGAACGAGCCGAGCCTGGTCGCCACCCCCATGTCCATCCCGTGCATCTGCCAGACCGCGATGCCCCAGGATGCAGCGGCGAGCCCGAGCGTCGCCGTCAGCGCGGCTGCTATCGCGGCCGTCCTACCGGTCGCGAAGGTCGTGGTGAATCCGTGATCAGCCATGATGTCCTCGGTTTTGTGCAGTGGGGCTGCGGCGGGAAAGTAGCAACCGACTGGTTGCTACTTTATGGCAACCGATCGGTTGCGTCAACCGTCGGCCCGGAAGGCCACTTGCGCTCGCCGGGGACAGAGCACCTGCCGTGCGGTGCTCGCCGCGCGGGCGCAATCGCAGCCACAAAAGGACCACGCCGGCGGGCATCACGGCTACGTCCACGCTCAGCGCGAGGTGGATACCCGGTTCCCCTGGCGCTTACCTTGCGGCGGAAGCGAGGGTGAGGTGCAGGAGCTCACCGGTGGTGAAGTCGGCGACCCACAGCCCGCTCGGACCGGCGGCGATGTAGGGCGATGGCCCGACTGGAGTCGGCTTCCCGACGATCCGGTTCGACGTGGGATCGATGCGGACGAGTGCGCTGGGCGAGTGGGTCAGTACCCAGGCCGACCCCGCCCAGAAGATGGCACCCATGGCGTTGGGCAGGCGAATGGTCGCGGTCACCTGGCCGGTCGCGGGATCGACGCGCTGAATCCCGTCGTAGGTGGACATCACCCACAGCGAACCGGCGCCGACGGCATCGACGCGCTCGATATTCCTCAGGATGCGGGTCACCACGCCAGTCGCCGGGTTGATGCGGCTCATCGAACCGTTGTTCATGCCGCTCCCGACCCACAGCGCGCCCGCATGGGGAACGAGCTGGCCGGGGTCGAAGCCGACCCGGATGGGCGGGCCGCTGACGCGGTTGCTCTGGGGGTCGATGCGGAAGACAACGCCCGCCGCACCCGACGTCGGGTCGTCGGTCACCCAGACGCGCCCATAGGCGACCGTGATCGTTATGGGAGTCGGCTGGAGGCGGATGAAGGACGTGACGCGGTTGGCCCGCGGGTCGATGCGGTAAACGCCGGGGTGGCCGCCGGCGCTGGTGGCCCAGACCGCGCCGGCGCCGGTGGCGATCGTGCCGTACCCGACTCCGGGGGCTGGGATGGTGGCCACTGTCTTGGCGGTGGCCGGGTCAACCCGGTAGATCACGCCGCGGCCGGCGACCCACACGCCCCCGTAACCGGCCGTGAGGAAGGTGACTCCATGGCTTCTGAGGTGGGTGCGGCCGACGATGACGAGCTGGGGTGCGGGCCGCGGATGCGGATGGCTGGCGACGGGACCGGAGATCGTATGCCGCAGGTACGGGGCCGCCGCGGCCCCGGCGGCGGCAACCGCCACGCACACGGCCACAATCCCCGCCCGACGCCATGTTTGCCGGCGAAGCCGGCGCTCGATGTGCGACCACGCACCAGGAGACACCTCGTGCTTGGCAGCCTCTCGCTCCAGGGCCAGCCGCAGACGTTCGGCGATTTGACCGTGTTCCATCAGGCACCCCCTTGGTCGTGCCCCGGCTGGGGCACCGGGACCGTGCCGGGCTCGGCGAGCAGCTGCTCCAGCCTCCGCAGGGCCTTCGCGGTCTGGCTCTTGACGGTTCCCACCGACAGCCCCAGCGCCGCCGCCGTGTCGGCCTCGGACAGGTCCAGGTAGAAGCGCAGCACGACGCAGGCCCGCTTGCGCGCAGGCAAGCGGGCCAGTGCGCGCAGCAGGTCGACGCCTTCGCCCGGATCGGCTGATCGCAGATCCCTGGCGCCGTACCAGGCCCGGCGCTCTTGCAGCCTGCGGCGCAGGCTCCGGCGCGCGAGGTTGGCCACGGTGGTGCGCAGGTAAGCCGGCGCCGACTGCGGATCGCGAATGTTGCCCCAGCTGCGCCAGACGCGGACGAACGCCTCCTGGGCGAGATCCTCGGCCAGGCCCCAGTCACGGGTCAGCGCGAAGGCCAGCCGCACAAGCTCGGCGTAATGGCGCTCGTACAGCAACGCCAGAGCCTCACGGCGTGACGGGCGATCCATGCCAATAAGATCCCCGGGCTCGGCAGAAGGTTGCCGCAAGCCGCCCGCCTCTCAAAATTGTCATACCCCCTGCGCCCTCCAGGCTGACGCCATCCAGGGCGGGACGCCCGGCGCCCCGTACCGCTTGGTCACCTCGGTCAACGGCACCAGCGCATCAGCGAGTCGCCCACGAGAGGGACGGATCTTCGGTCGGCTGGCACGGGAAGCAGCGTCGGGCAGTTGCCGGCAGGCCCCGGCACCGTCACAGTGAAAGTCCACGCAGCCGCACGCGTGGAGCGGGAGGTGCGACGTGATCGGGGCGCGGGCGCTGATGCAGACCTTGGTGGACTCCGGCGTGGACGTGTGCTTCATGAATCCGGGCACCTCCGAGATGCACTTCGTGCATGAGCTGGACGCGGTGCCGCAGATGCGCGGGGTGCTGGCTCTGTTTGAAGGGGTGGCTACCGGCGCGGCCGACGGCTACGCCCGGATGACCGGCCGGCCGGCGGCAGTCCTGCTGCACCTGGGCCCGGGACTGGGGAACGGGCTGGCCAACCTGCACAACGCCCGGCGTGCGCATTCCCCGGTCGTCACCATCGTCGGCGCGCACGCGACCTACCACGAGCACTTTGACGCGCCGTTGCAATCGGACATCGAGAGCGTGGCCCGCAACGTCTCGGGCTGGTATCGCGCCTCGGCATTCTCCCGGGAGGTGGGCCGCGACGTCGCGGCGGCGGTGGCAGCATCCCTGCAGCCCCCGGGTCAGGTGGTAACGCTGGTAGTGCCCGCCGATGTGTCATGGAGCGAGGGTGCGGTTCCGGCGCGGCCCCGCGCGCTGCCTCCAGCCCAGCCCGTCGACAACCAGGCGGTCGATCAGGCTGCCGCGGTGCTGGCCTCGCAGGAGCCGACCCTGCTGCTGCTCGGCGGCGTCGGCACCCGTGAGCCCGGGTTGCGCGCGGCCAGCCGCATCTGCGCGGCGACCGGCGCGCAGATACTGGGGGAGGTGTTCCCGGCAAGGCAGCCGCGCGGCGCTGGTGTCCCGCCGCTGGAGCGGCTGGCTTACCTTGCCGAGGCCGCGCAAAAGCAACTGCAGGGCATCCAGCACATCGTGCTGGCCGGGGCCCGCTCGCCGGTGTCGTTCTTTGCCTACCCCGGCCGTCCGTCCGACCTGGTCCCCGACGGCGCGGCCGTCCACACCCTGGCCGACGGGACCGAGGACGTCACCGCCACCCTCGAGGCCCTCGCCGACCGCGTCGCCCCCGGCACCGCCCCTCAGCTCGCGGACCTGGCCCCGCCCGCGGCCCCGACCGGCGCGCTCGACGTCAACACCCTGGCCGCGGCAGTTGGCGCCACCCTGCCGGAGAACGCGATCGTCGTCGACGAGGCGCAGACCTCCAGCCTCGGCCTGCCGGCCGCCACCGCGAACGCGGCACGCCACGACTGGATCACCGAAACCGGCGGGGCGATTGGCCAGGGCCTGCCCACCGCACTCGGCGCTGCGATCGCTGCCCCCGACCGGCAAGTGTTGTGCCTGCAAGCCGACGGCAGCTCCCTTTACACCCACCAGGCGCTGTGGACGATGGCCCGCGAGCGGGCCAACGTGACCACCATTCTGATCAACAACGACGCCTACGCCATCTTGCGCCTGGAGCTGCGGCGCGTTGGCGCCGGCTCGGCGGGCGAGGCTGGGCCCGCCGCGAGGCGCATGCTGGACCTGTCCGACCCGTCGATCAACCACACCGCGATCGCCCAGGGTTTCGGGGTCGATGCCATGCAGGTCTCCACGGCTGACGAGCTCGTCGCCTCGCTGCGCCGCGCCTATGCCGAACCTGGCCCGCACCTGATCGAGGCCGCCGTCCCCGCGCTTCTCTAGCCGGGGCCGGCCATCGGGCTCGGCCGCTTTCCGGCCCGATGTGCTGGTGGCTGGATGTTGACCCAGCCGCGCCACCGGCGTTGACTGGCAGCTGCGGGAATCCTGGGGCTGGGAAGCGCCGCGCCTGGATGGGTGCGAAAACGTCCAGAGTGTGCCCAGGATCAGGTATTTAGTCCGAGGGGATTCAAAACGGTTGCACCAGCGCGCGGGCGGGCATGTGCCGTGACCGCAGCTGCGCGCGAGGTGACCGGGCTGAGTTCGAACCGGGCGAAGTTCGCACCAATCCGGGGGATCCCATGCCGGGCCTCGGGGGCGCCCGAAGGGGGTCGGAATCATGAACACGCCGCGAGCTGACGATTGGCGCAGTCGTGGTGGCCATTTCTCATGGCAGCCGGCGGAGGAGAGCGCCTCTTCGGTTGAGATATTCCACGTTGAGATCGGCGATCCCAGCGCTCCGGTGCTGCTGCTCATACACGGCTGGCCCACCAGCAGCATCGACTGGTTCGAGGTCGCCAATCAGCTCAGCGCCAGATTCCGCGTCTGCGCGCTGGACTTCCCGGGCTACGGGTTCTCGTCCAAGCCACAGGGGTGGGGCTACAGCCTCACCCGAGACGCGGAGCTCATCGAGTTCTACGTGTCGGAGGTGATCGGCGCCGAGGCTGGTGTGGTCGTCGCGCACGATCGTGGTGACAGCGTTGCGCTTATCCATGCCGCCCGTTGCGCCGAAAGCCGGTCGGCAATGCGGCTTGAGCACCTGGTCCTGTCGAACGCCAACATCTTCCTGCCGCTGTCGAACCTGACCGGAGCGCAGCGGCAGGCGCTCGACGCAGAGTCGTGGTCCCAGATCGCGGCCGCGGTGACTCCCTCGCGCCTGGCCGAAGCCATGGGCGCCACTACGTTCACCCCGCCGCGCAAAGCGGGTGATCCTGAGGTCGAGGCGCTGACGGCCACGTTCGCCTACGACGACGGCATAAAGGTTCTGCACGAAGGGATCCAGTATCTCGTCGAGCGATCGAAGGACGAGCAGAGGTGGCTGACGGCGCTTGCCAAGGCTCCGTTCCCCGTGACCGTGATCTGGGGCCTGTACGACACGGTTTCGCCGCCGCGGGTGGCGAGCTACGTATGGAACGAATACCTGATGCTCAAGCCCGGCGGCAATCGCCTGTACTTCATCCCGGACGCGAATCACTATCTCCAGGTGGACCGGCCAGAAGCATTCGTGAAAGTGCTTCTCCACGCTCTCGAGCCCGCTGACGATCAGGGACCCGGCGCCCTCGAGGCGGAACTGGGTGCTCCCCTACTGGTCGACAGCTCTCGTGAACGGTTGCCGGCCGCAGCAGACCAGCTCCGCGTACAGGCTCCCGCCGGGCAATAACTGAGGACCCGGCGACCGGGGGCGCCGGTGGGCCGGCGCGGACCTGGGCACTTTCTTGTCTCAATCTTGGTCACGAACGGCAACTGCTTCGGACCGAGTGAGCTGCGATCGCTTCGGCTGTGTGGTCATGAGCGTGGCCCGTCGTGACCGGCGATGCCGCTGCGTGACGCCAAGATCGGAAGTGTGGTGCCTCCGGTGATCTGCCCTTGCGCGCGCCCCGGTCTCCTCCTAGCGTTTGTGTGGCAGGCCAGCCTGATCAGGAGACGAAAGGCGCACCGTCACGGTCCGCATGTCTGCGATGGATCGGTGAGGAAGACAGAGCGGGGGCAGCCATGCGGAAGGCAGATTTCACCGTCGGCCGAAAGCTTTTCGGCATGCTTGCGGGGAGCATGCTCGGGGCGGTGATGCTCGGGGCGGCGATGCTCGCCGCACCCGCGGCCGCATCGACGTCCTCCGGCACCTGTACCTGGTCGGGCAAGGGGCACTGCTCGCTCGCGTTCACGGCTGACGGTCAGCCGGCCGGCGCCGCAGTCGGCGCGGTGATCGCCGCTGGCTTCGGCTCCCAGGGTGGCCCCGTCAAGGTCAAGGTTCTGGACGGATCCGGTCATCTCGTCACGGGCTCCACCGCGGCCGTGACCGTCGCCATCGGGTCGAACCCGGGTTCTGGATCCCTGTCGGGAACGGTCACGGTGCATGCGAAGGGAGGCATCGCCTCGTTCTCCAACCTGTCGATCGACAAGCCCGGTATCGGCTACACCCTCACCGCACGGAGCCCGGGGATAACCCCGGCGACCTCGGCAAGATTCACCATCTGGGGATTGCTGCGGCACTGTTCCACGACACCGTGCTCGGCATCGTCGTCGTCGGCGACGACGGCCGGGACGGTCACAACCTCTTCCGCTGCCCCCGCCGAGTTCCTGGGGGTCGGGATCGGCGGCGCCAGCTTCACCTGCCGCGGGACCTACCAGCCGGTGTCGGACCCGTTCAGCTTCGACGTTCTCAGCCCCTCGGGGATCGCCCAGCGGGACGCGCAGTTCGCCGCCTCGCTCCAGATCGACAAGTCCCTCGTCAAGGCCTCGGGTCATCCCGGCGCCGCAAGCTGGCAGATCTGCTACGCCTCCACATCACCGTTCACAGCGCGTGACGACACCGCTGGAACTGCGGTGATCGGCGGCGTCAGCTATCACACGGGCTTGCTGCCCGACTGCTCGAAGACGCTTGGGGCGCCGTGCGTGCAGGCGCGCCACAAGGACAACGCCGGCGACGTCGTCGTCGAGTTCCTCGCGGCCGGGGACCCTGTCGGCAGGGGATGATCTCTTGGTGCAGCGCTGTCCCGACTGCAACGAGGAGAATCCTGACCGGTTCCGCCTCTGCGGCTACTGCGGCGCACTGCTGTCGCCGGTCGCCTCGGAAGAGGTGCGCAAGACCGTCACCGTGGTCTTCTCCGATCTGAAGGACTCCACAAGCCTCGGCGAGAAGCTCGACAGCGAGTCGCTGCGAGAGGTCCTCAGCGTCTACTTCTCGGCCATGAGGCAGGTGCTCGAGCGGCATGGGGGGACGGTCGAGAAATACATCGGCGACGCCATCATGGCCGTGTTCGGCCTCCCGAGGCTGCACGAGGACGACGCGCTGCGCGCAGTGAGAGCCGCGTCCGATATGAGGACGGCGCTGCAAGAGCTGAACCTCAGGCTCGAGGCCACCTGGGGGGTGAGCCTCGAGACCAGAACTGGCGTCAACACCGGTGAGGTCGTGGCCGGCGACCCGGCGATGGGACAGCGCCTCGCCACCGGAGACACCGTCAACGTGGCCGCCCGGCTCGAGCAGGTGGCGCCTCACGGCGAGGTTCTCCTCGGAGAAACGACCTTCCGCCTGGTGAAGGACGCCGTCACCGCCGAACAGGTGGAACCGCTCGAGCTGAAGGGCAAGGCCAAGCGGGTTGCCGCTTACCGGCTGATCGGCGTCGGCCGCAGCGAGGCGATCACGCGGCGCATGGACCGTCCCGTTGTCGGCCGGGACGAGGAGCTCCGCCGCCTGCTCGATGCGTTCGATCGCGCGCTCGGAGGTTCGCACTGCGAGATCGTGACCGTGCTCGGCCAGGCCGGCATCGGCAAGTCACGGCTGATCGAGGAGTTCGTCCGCCAGGTGGACGACCGTGCCCTGGTGCTGAAAGGCAGGTGCCTGTCCTACGGGGAGGGCATCACCTTCTGGCCCATCGCCGAAGCTCTCCGACAGGCGGCCGGGATCCTCCCCGATGACCAGGAGGACGAGGCGCGGAACAAGCTGTGGTCGCTCATCGGCGCAGAGCGCGAGGACGCCGCGGTGCGGATCGGGTCGCTCATGGGATTTGGTTCGGGCAGCTACGGCAAGGACGAGCTGCTGTGGAGCGTGCGGGCCGTCCTCGAGACGATCGCCCGCCGCCGGCCGCTTGTCATGATCTTCGACGACATTCACTGGGCCGAGCAGAATTTCCTCGACCTCGTCGAGTACGTCGCCGACAGCTCGGGCGACGTTCCCCTGTTCATCCTCTGTGCCGCCCGCCACGAACTGCTTGAGGAATTCCCCGGCTTCCTCGCCGGCCGCGACGGCGCCGGCCGGATCGATCTTCGCGAACTGTCGCGCCGCGACACGGCACGAGTGCTGGGGAACCTCGTCGGCGACCTGCAGCTGCCCGGGAGCCTGGAGGATCGGATCTTGTCCGTCGCTGACGGCAACCCGCTCTTCGCCGAGCAGATGATCTCGATGCTGATCGACTCCGGGGTGATCCGCGAGCAGGGCGGCGGATGGGAGTTCGCGGGCGGTTCCGAGGATGTGGCGGTACCGCCGAACGTCTCGTCCCTCCTTGCCTCACGGCTCGACCGGTTGGTCCCACTGGAGCGGAGCGTCGTCGAGCGGGCGGCGGTGATCGGCCTGGAGTTCGAGACCGACGCCGTCGCGGCGCTGGCTCCGGACGGGGACGCGGGCGCTGACCTCGCGCCGCCGCTGTCAGCACTGTGCGGCAAGCGCCTCATCAGGGCCGGCGGCGCGGCTCTTCGTGGTGAGGGCTACCAGTTCAGTCACCTTCTCGTGCGGGATGCCGCCTATGACCGGCTGCTCAAGCGGACGCGGGCCCGCATGCACGAGAGCTTCGCCGACTGGCTCCTCGCGATCGCCGCGTCCCGGGTGGCGGAATTCGAGGAGATCATCGGATACCACCTCGAGCAGTCATTCCGGTACCGGTCGGAGCTCGGCCCCGTCGATGCGCACGCCCGTTCTCTGGGCGATCGTGCCGCCCGGCATCTCGGCGTCGCCGGGGCCAGGGCGATCGACCGCGGGGACATGCCCGCCGCCGCGAGCATGCTCCAGCGAGCCGCCGTCCTGCTCGACGAAGGGCACCAGGACCGGCCGCGCCTGCTGCTCGAGGCCGGGGAGGCGCTCACCGACGCCGGCGAGCTGGGCGCCGCCGAGGCCGCGCTCGACGCGGCGCGCAATGGCGCGGCGCTGCTCGGAAACGACGCGATCGGAAGAGCGGCCGAGCTCGCGAGGCTCCAGCTCCGCTACACCACCGACGCCAAAAGCGCACAGGAAGGCGTCATCGCACGCGTGCGGGAGCTCGTCCCCGTGCTCGAAGAAGCCGCCGACCACTACGGCCTCGCACGGGCCTGGCGGCTGCTGACATACGCGCACTGGACCGCGACCCGGTTCGGCATGGCGGCCGAGGCTGCCGAGCAGACCATCCAGCACGCGACACAGGCGGGCGACGAGGTGATGGCGAGGCGGTTCGTGGGCGCGCTGGCGATCTCGGTCCTGTACGGGCCGACTCCCGCCGAGGAAGGGGCCGCGTACTGCGAAGAGGTGCTCTCGCGCGCGGTCGAGGACCGGAAGGCCTCGGCGATCACAGAGGTGGCGCTCGCGCATCTCGAGGCGATGCGCGGCGACTTCGAGGCGGCCCGGGCCCGCTACCGGCAGAGCCGTGCGCTGCTCGAGGAGTTCGGCTGGCGGCATCTGGCCGCCCTCACCTCCCTTGACTCGGCTCCCGTCGAGATGCTGGCCGGCGATCTCGACGTAGCGGAACGCGAGCTCCGCAAGGATCACCGGACGCTCGAGCAGATGGGAGAGCGCAACTACATCTCGACGACGACGGGGATGCTGGCAGAGGTCCTGTACCGCCAGGGCCGCTATCAGGAGTCGGCCGAGCTCGCCAGCTCCTGCCGGGAACTTGCTTCCCCGGACGACGTGGCCTCGCAGTTCCTGTGGCGATGCGTGCAGGCGAAACTGCTCGCCCGAGACCGCCAGAACGAGCGCTCCGATGCTCTCCTCACCGAGGCGCTCGACCTGATCGGCGGGTCGGACTGGCTGGACTGGCAGGGCAACGGGTTGATGGATCTCGCCGAGGTGCGCCGGCTCGGCGGCCGGATCGCCGACGCGGTCGAGGCGCTCGCGCAGGCGTCGGCGCGCTTTGCCGAGAAGGGCAACGTCGTCTCGGCGCGGCGGGCGGACGAGCTCGCCGGCGGCCTGCGGGCCACCCTGGCTGGACCTTCCGATGCCCCGGACGCGGGAAGCATCAGCGCGCGGTCAGCGCTTCGAACGTGACGCCGGTCAGCTCCTCGGACACTGCCCACAGCCGGGCCGCGGCGGCCTCGTCATGGGCGGCCCGGGAGAACGAAACCTGTTTGGGGTGGTGCCCGCGCATCTCACCCGGGCCGCCGGGCCCGAAGTACTCGCCGCCGTGCACGTTCGCCGCGGTGGCCGCGTAGAGCACCGGCAGGACGCCGTCGCCGGCCGGCTGAGCGAACAGCCGCGTCGCCAGTCCCATCGCACGGGCAACCAGGCTGGTGCCGCCGGAACGGGGGCCGGTGACCTGCAGCTTCGTCGCGGCGAACCCGGGATGGGCGCCGACCGAGAGGATGTCCAGCCCGGCGGCGCGGAGCCGGCGGTCCAGCTCGAGAACGAACATGGCGTTGGCGAGCTTGGACTGGTCGTAGGCCCGCCAGGGGCGGTAGCGGCGCTCACCCTGAAGGTCGTCGAAATCGATGCCGTTGACACCCTTGTGCCGGTTGCTGCTGACGGTGACCACCCGGCTGCCAGGCCGCCGCGCCAGGGCGGGCAGGAGCCGGCCGGTCAGCGCGAAGTGGCCGAGATGGTTCGTGCCGAACTGCCGCTCGTAGCCCTGAGCGGTGGTCTCGCGGTGCGGGATCGCCATCACGCCGGCGTTGTTGATCAGCAGGTCCAGACCCTGGCCGCCGTCCAGTAACGCGGCGCTGAAACGCTCGATGCAGGCAAGGTCGGCCAGGTCGAGCTGAGCCAGCTCGGCGTTGCTTGCCGGCGCCTCGGCGGCGAGCCGTTCCAGCGCCGCCGTCCCCCGGGCGCGGTCGCGGGCGGCCAGCAGCACCCGGGCGCCCTTGCGGGCGAGCTGCAGCACCGCCTGATAGCCCAGGCCGCTGTTGCCGCCGGTGATCAGAGCGGTCCGGCCCGACTGGTCGGGAATGTCGCGCGTGGTCCATCCGGCTGTCTGATTGTCCATGTCCCGATCCTCGCACCGTGACCAAACCGCGCGCGGTGACCCGGCCGCCGATCCGCCAGGCTGGAGGTCATGGAGTCAGCCGGTAGAAACGCCAGGTCTCCGTTTCGAGCGGGAGGACCTCCACGCCGCTGAAGCCGGCCTCCTCGGCGTAGCGGCGAAGCGTGGCGGCGCGCATCACGGCACCGGTAGCCGCCGTGTGGGGGTCGCCCATGGCGGTGGGCAGGCACGACACCACGCTCCAGCCGTAGTGGTAGCGCTCCAGGTCTGAGGCAGGTGCGGTGAACACGTCCTCGACCAGCTCATCGGCTATGACGACCGAGCCCGACCCCCCGAGCATGCCGCGAGCCGCCCGGAGCGCGTCCACCGGGCGGGACATGTCATGCAGCCCCTCGAAAATCGTCACCAGGTCGAACCGGCCGGACATGCCCGGGCCGGAGGCGTCGGTGACATGGAAGGTGACCTGGCCGGACACGCCAGCCTGCTCGGCGTTGCGGCGGGCGGCGGCGATCACGTCGGGGTCCAGGTCGAAACCGTCGACCCTGACCAGGGGGTAGGCCTGTGCCATCGCGACGCTCGACCAGCCTGCGCCGCACGCCAGGTCGGCCACCCGCGCGGGTGGCTCGTGGCGCAGCCGGTGGTGCACGTCCGGGATGGCGGGCAGCCATCGCGTCCCCAGCAGGTTGAGGAACGTGGCCCGGTTGTACTCGGCCCTGCCCTCGGGCGCCCAGGGCAGCGGAGGCGGCGCATCCCCGGTCCGGAACGCCTCCACGAGCTGCGGCAGCCACCGCCCGGCCCGCACGATCTCGACGCCGTTGAATGCCCGGTAGCGGAGGTCGTCGAGGTCGGTCAGCACGGGCACATACGCCGGCGGCAGCCGGTACCGGCGGGCCAGCGGCCCGGCGGAGGTGTCGTCAACCTCGAGCAGCCCGCTGGCCGCCTGATGCTCCAGCCATTCCCGGACGTACCGCTCGGCGGTGCCGGTCCGTGTGGCCAGCTCCGACGAGGTCGCGGAACCGCCTGCGGCGAGCGCCCGGTACAGGCCAAGCTGCTCGCCGAGGTACACGGTGAAAAGCTCGAGCGCCCCGACCACGTCATGAAAGAGGCGGTCGGCCAACGCGGCCGCTGGATCGGCTCGCCGGCGCCGCCCGGCCGCGCTGCTGTCCGTTCCCATGCGGCTCAAGGTACAGCCGCCGGCAGCGCTGGGAAGAAGGCGGCTGCGCCTACGTCCGAACCGGCGAGTACGTTCGTTGTCGACACACAAGGACGTCAACGAAGACCGGCACGGCCGGCGAGCGAGGAGGTGGAGACGTGGGTACCCAGCTCAACCCGTACCTCAGTTTCCGCAATACGGCGAGAGAGGCGATGGGCTTCTACCAGTCGGTGTTCGGGGGTGAGCTGACGCGTAGCACGTTCGGCGAGTTCCATGCCAGCGACGACCCCGCCGAGCAAGACAAGATCATGCACTCCATGCTGACCACGGGCGGCGGGCAGGTGCTCATGGCGTCGGACACGCCCAACAGCATGGACTACACCCCGGGCAACAACTATTCGATCTCGCTGAGCGGCGACGACGACGCTGAGCTGCGCGGCTACTGGGAAAAGCTGTCCGCGGGCGGCACCGTCACCATGCCGCTCGCCCCGGCCCCATGGGGCGACACCTTCGGCATGTGCACCGACAGGTTCGGCGTCAGCTGGCTGGTCAACATCGCTGGCCCGGGCTCTCCGGGCGCGCCGGACAGCTGAGTACGCGGGGAAGCTAAGCCCGCTGGCCATCGTTCCGCAGTTTCGCCCGGCGAGCGCTGGCGGCGGCTCGAATGCGGTCGGCCCGGCCACCACGCTTCGTTCATGCGTTATTGATCAAGGGAGTAACATTCGGGAGCGTGAAGCCGGAGGTCATCGACGAGCCTTCTGTGGTCTCTGGCGGCAATGGCGGGGCCGCTCCAAAGCTCGGCTTCGAGCTGCCTGAATCGAAATTCCAGCCTCCGGCGGCCCGTCCAGGGATCGTCACCCGGACGGCCCTGATCGACCGGCTGGCCGCCGCGCAGGCGCCGGTCATCACCGTCGTCGCCCCGCCCGGCTATGGCAAGACAACGCTCATGGCGCAGTGGGCCGAGCGGATCGGCCCGCGCGTGGCCTGGGTCTCCTGCGACGACGGGGACAACGACCCTGTCGTGCTGCTGAGCGCTCTCGCGATCGCGCTGGACAGGATCGAACCCGTCGACCCAGGCATCTTTTGGGCGCTGGCATCCTCAGGCGCCGGTATCACTGCGGTCCCCCGGTTCGTGTCTGCCGTCGCCTCGATGCGCCTGCCGGTCACCGTGGTGCTCGACCACGCGGAGGCGGTAACCAGCAAACAGTGCCTTCTCGCGATCGCCGAGTTCGTCCTGCATATGCCGGCCGGATGGCGGATCGCGCTGGCCTCGCGCGCCGGTGTGCCTCTGCCGGCGGCACGCCTGCGCGCCCAGGGCGGGATCGCGGAGTTCGGCGCCGATGATCTGGCGATGGGGCCCATAGAGGCGTCGTACCTGCTGAGGGGCGCGGGCGCCGACGCCAGCGGGGCGAACATCCACGATCTCCTACAGCGGACCGAAGGATGGCCGGCCGGGCTCTATATCGCGGCGCTGGCCATGAAGGCCGGTACCCGCCACAGCGACGTCGGCTCCACCTTCACCGGCGCCGACGTCTTCATGGGCGACTACCTGCGCTCGGAGCTCCTGGACCGGGTCTCGGACGCGGAAGCGTCGTTCCTCACCCGCACCTCGGTCCTGGACCGCATGTGCGGGCCACTCTGCGATGTGATCTTGGGCCGGAAGGGGTCCGGGCGCATCCTCGAGCGGATGGAGAGCCGGAATCTGCTGGTGGTGCCGCTCGACCGCCGACGGGAGTGGTACCGCTACCACCACCTGCTGCGGGACCTGCTGCAGGCGGAGTTGCGGCGGCGGGAGCCCGATCTGCTTCAGGACCTCCATTTCCGGGCGGCCGCCTGGTTCGAGGCGAACGCGTTGCCGGAGGCTGCGATCGAGCATGCCAACGCGGCGGGGGACTACGACCGGTTGGCCCGCCTCGTCCTGGAACTCCAGCAACCGGTCTGGGCCAGTGGGCGGGTCGAGACGGTGCTGCGCTGGATGGAGTGGCTAAGGGATATAACCTCGGCCGAGTACTACGGAGCAATCGCCGTCCACGGCTCGTTGATCTTTGCCCTTCTCGGCCGGCCGGGCGAGGCCGAGCGCTGGGCCGCCGCCGCGGAACGTGCGTCCCCCACGGGGATCCTCCCGGACGGAAGCACCATGGCGGGCACGCTCGCGTACCTGCGCGCGATCTTGTGCCGGGATGGTGTCAAGGCGATGCGGCACGACGCGCAGACCGCCTGGGATGGTCTGAGCCCGGCCAGCCCGTACCGCGCGACGATGCTCTACACGGAGGGCATCTCCTACCTGCTGGAGGGCGACCCGGCCCGGGCCGACCCGATCCTCGCCCACGCATTCGACGTTGCGACCAGTGCCGGCTCCTTGCCCCTCGCCGCCCTCATCCTCGCCGAGCAGTGTGGTGCGCCGGCCCATCGCAATGAGTGGTCCAAGGTGACGGCGCTCGCGCAGCGCGCGGTCACGATCGTGGAAACCGGGCGTTTCGAGGACTACTGGACGAGTGTCCTCGTCTACGCGTGGGCGACCCGGGCCGCGCTGCACCAGGGGGATATCGCCCGGGCACGGTCCTTCCTGGGGCGAGCCTCCCGGCTGAGGCCCCTGCTGACCTACGTGCTGCCCGTCGTGTCGGTCCAGGCACTTCTCGAGATGGCGCGCTCATACCTGACTCTCGCGGACACCGGGGGCGCCGCCGCCGTCCTGGCACAAGCCCACGACATCCTCCAGCAACGCCCGGACCTCGGCGTCCTCCCGGAGCAGGCCGACGAGCTGCGGGCCAGGCTCGCCACGATCCAGGCGGGCGCCGTGGGTGCCTCGTCGCTCACGGCGGCCGAGTTGCGGCTCCTGCCGCTGCTGTCCACGCACCTGTCGTTCCGGGAGATGGGCGAGCGGCTGTTCGTCTCCTCGCACACGGTCAAGACGCAGGCCTACTCCGTCTACCGCAAGCTCGGGGTCTCGTCCCGCAGCGAGGCGGTCGCCCGCGTGCACGAACTGAGCCTCGACGCCCTCTGACCCCGCCGTTAACCAGAAGCGAACAGCAGGCAAAAGAAACTCCGCCGGGGTTTACCGCGGCCCCGGCAGCGAAAGGTTCGGTTTCATACCAATCGTATGATGCGCCGCCGGGGCCGGCTGGCATTGGGTGGTCATGGGGGCGAGGCGCCCCCTGGCGGCCGGGTACGACGGCCCGGCCGCATCCCGCATCTGATCTCCACTGGCAAGGGGCCACCTGGCCCGCCGGCTGGAGAGAGCGGAGAGGTCCCGATGGCGACCCATGCTGCCGAGCAGGCGGCGACCCCCACCGGACACCCGGCCGCTCCCGCTGGGCACCCGGCCGCCCCCGCCGGGGTGCCGATCCTGGCATCCAAGATCACGGCACCGGGCGTGCCGGCCTGGGCGGTGCTCCGCGCGCGGGTCACCAAGCTGATCGCCGAGGGCACGCGGCGGTCCCCGCTGACGGTGGTCACCGGCCCTCCCGGCGCGGGCAAAACGATGGCCCTGGCGCTGTGGGCAGCGACGGAACCCCGGCCGGTTGCGTGGGTGTCGCTGGACGACTACGACGACCAGCTGGGCGTCTTCTGGTCCTATGTCGTCGAGGCACTGCGCCGGTCCGGGGCTGCCTTGCCGAAGGACTTGCCAGCCGCCCCGCGGGGGCGGGCGGCTGGCCACGTGTTCCTGCCGTGTCTGGCCTCGGCGCTGGCCGCCCAGAATCCACCGGTGACGCTGGTCGTCGATGATCTTCATGTGCTGACCGGGCCGCCGGTGCTCACCGAGCTTGACTTCGTGCTCCGGAACGCGGGGCCCGGCCTGCGCGTGGTGATCTCCTCGCGGACGGACCCGATGCTGCCGCTCCACCGCTACCGGCTGGCCGGCGAGCTGACCGAGATACGGGCCGGCGACCTCGCTTTCAGCACCGCCGAGGCTGGCCTGCTCATGGCCCAGCACGGGGGCACGCCGTCGGCGGACTCGCTCGAGTGCCTCACGCGGCTAACGGAGGGCTGGGCGGCCGGCATCCGCCTCGCCGCGATGTCCATGGACACCCATCCCGACCCCGATCAGTTCATCAGAGAACTGATCACCGAGGACAGCGCCCTGACCGGCTATCTGGTGGAGGAGGTTCTCAATACCCATCCGCCCGAGGTCCGGGACGTTCTGCTGAGCGCGTCCATCCTGGATCGTGTCAGCGCCGAAGCCGCGAGCGAGCTGACCGGTAACGAGCGGGCGGCGGTGATCCTGGCTGCCGTGGCACACGCGAACGCGTTCGTCCAGTCGCTGGGCCGCGGGTGGTACCGCTACCACACCCTGTTCGCTGATGTGCTGCGTCTCAAGCTGCGGCGCGAGTATCCGGACCGGATGCCCGTGCTCTACCGGCGGGCTGCGCGGTGGTACCAGCGCACCGGCCCCCTCGCCGACGCGGTGCGGTACGCCGCGCGGGCGGGTGACTGGCAGCTCGCCGCCAGCATGGTCATCGACGGGCTGGCGATCAGCGAGATCATCGAGCCACGAGACAGCCAGTCCCTGGCCAGCGAGTTCCGGGGCATGCCGCATGGCCAGGCCTGGACCGAGCCTCAGCCGTACCTGGTCTCCGCCGCGTCCGCGGTGTCCGCGGGGCAGTATGAGTCCGCCGCCGCAACGCTGGCTGCGGCGGAGAGCATCCTTGAGCGTGGTCCCGCCGATCAGGGGGCCGCGGGCCAGCTGGCCGCCGCGATGATCCGCCTCTCCGCCTCCCGGCGCACCGGGGACCTCGAGGGAGCCGCGGCGGCGGCTTCCCGCGCGGAGGCGCTGGTGGGCAGGCTGGCGGGCGAGTCGGCCGAGGGCACCGCCCGGCATCGGCAGATCCGGGCGCGTGTGCTGTGCGATCGCGGCGCCGTTGAGCTCTGGTCGGGCCATCTCGACGATGCGGCCCGGGTTCTCGATTCGGGTGCGGCCGCCGCGACCGCTCCGGACACAGTGCATGAGCGAGCCGAATGCCGTGGGCATCTGGCTCTGGTGGAGGCGCTGCGCGGCAGGCTGCGGCGGGCCGCGAAGGTGGCCGGCGGGACGATGACAGCCCACGCGGCCGACGAGCACATGCATGCCCAGCACGCCTGCCCGGCGGCGCTGGCCGCCCTCGCGTGGGTACACCTGGAACGCGGTGAGCTACGCGAGGCGCGCGCCGGGCTCAAGCAGCTGGACGCCGCCCTTGGCATCAGCCCGGACAGGCTGATCGCCGCGGTGGCCTGCCTGCTGGCCGCGTGCGGAGCGCTGGCCGAGGGACGGGGCGCGGCGGCAGCACAGCTCGTGGCCAGGGCACGGTCAGGGTGGGCCGTCCCGGCCTGGCTCGACCAGCGACTCAACCTGGTCGAGTCGCGGGCGTGGGTCGCGGCCGGCGACACCCCGGCGGCGCTCGCCGCGGCCGGGCGTGCCGGGCACGATGCCTCGCCGGAGACCGCGGTCGCGCTGGCGCAGGCGTGGCTGGCCGCCGGAGACGGCGAGAGCGCCAGGCGCGTGCTCGTGCCCGCGCTGGCGGCTCACGGCGAGGCGCCGGAGCGGGTGCGCCTGCAAGCGTGGCTGGTCGACGCGCAGGTCAGCTACGGCAGCGGCGACAGCGCGCGGGGCCGTCGGTCACTGGTGTCCGCACTGCAACTGGCGGAACGTGAGCAGCTCAGGCTGCCGTTCGTCATCGAACGCGGCTGGATCGGGCCGGTGCTGCGGCATGACCCCGAACTGGCCCGCAGCCACCGCCGCCTGTTCGCACCGGACCAACGCCACGATCAGCTCACGGCACCGCCGAGAACCCCCGAACGAGCCGCGCCCCTGACCGTCGAGCCACTCACCGAACGCGAGCGGGAGGTACTGCGGTATGTGTCGCGCATGCTGAACACCGCCGAGGTTGCCAGCGAGATGTACATCTCCATCAACACGGTCAAGTCGCACCTCAAGAGCATCTACCGCAAGCTGGCGGCGGGCCACCGCGGGGAGGCGGTCCGCCGGGCCCGCCAGCTCGAGCTGATCTGAGACAAATCATCCCTTGCGCATGATGCGGTCCCGCGATTCGCGCGCCAGGATGCTGGGGTGCCGGTGCCTAAAGACTGAGGTGCCAGTGCCTAAAGAGAGGAAGAGGCCATGTCACAGCGGGGATCGACCGCCGGAGCCGGATGGGTGTTCTTCGCCGCCATCATGATGATCATCCTGGGCATCTTCGGCGCGCTCGAAGGGCTCGCCGCCATTATCAAGAGCGGTTTCTACCACGTCCCGCCGAACTATTACATCAACCTCAACGCCAAGGGTTGGGGATGGATCCACCTGATCATTGGCATCATTGTCGTGCTGGCAGGGCTGTCACTGTTCCGTGGGTCCGCCTGGGCGCGGGTGGTGGGGATCATCATGGCGTCCATCTCGGCGATCGCGAACTTCCTGTTCATCCCCTTCTATCCGATCTGGTCGCTCCTGATCATCGCGATCGACGTCTTCGTCATCTGGGCGCTGGCCGCGCACGGCCGCGCGCTCGCGGAGGTCTGAGCCCCTCACGCCCCGACGGTTACCGCCGCGACCTCGTCCGGGCTCAGCTCGATCGACGCGGCTGCGACGTTGGCTTCGGCATGCTCTGGCGATCCGGTGCCGGGAATCGGCAGCATCTGCGGTGATCGCGCCAGCAGCCAGGCCAGCACGATCTGCCGCGGGCTGGCGCCGTGCTGCTTGGCGGCCCCGGCCACCGCCGGGTTGCCGCCGGTCTGCTGGATCGGCGCCCAGGGCAGGAACGCGATCTGCTCCTGCTCGCAGGTGTCCACCATCGACTCGGACTTGCGGTCGGCCGCGTTGTACCTGTTCTGCACCGAGACGACCGGGGTGATCTGCTGCGCCGTCCGCAGCTGGGCCAGCGACACGTTCGAGATCCCGATGTGGCGGATCTTGCCCTCGTCCTTGAGCTGCGTGAGCGTGCCCAGCGACTCGGCCAGCGGCACAGCGGGGTCGGGCCGGTGGAGCTGGTAGAGCGGAATCTGGTCCAGCCGCAGCCGCCGCAGGCTCCCCTCACAGGCGGCGCGCAGGTGCTCTGGCCTGCCATCAGGATCCCATCGGCCAGGGCTCGGCCGCACCAGGCCGCCTTTGGTGGCGATCACAAGATCGTCGGGATACGGATGCAGGGCCTCGGCGATCAGCCGCTCGCTGACCTCGGGGCCGTAGGAGTCAGCGGTGTCGATGAAGTTGACGCCGAGCTCCACCACCCGCCGCAGCGTTTCCCTGGCCTGCGCCAGGTCCGGCGGATCGCCCCAGATGCCGCTGCCGGTGACCCGCATCGCGCCGAAGCCCATCCGGCGCACCACCAGGTCACCGCCGATCTCGATGGTGCCCGCCGCTGCCGCGCTGACCGGACTTCTCATGTAACCCTCCTGACATCTGCCGCTGCTGTCGCATGCTCGTGCTGCGATAATCGCACCGTGACCGACAGGCGAAAGCTGCCGGGCGGCGAATAGCGGCGCGAACACGAGAGCTGACGGCGACGGCGGCCGACGGTGACCTGCACGTCAGAGGCCGTGGCTTCACTCACCGTTCAGGTATCCGTCACTTGCAGCTCGTCGGGGTTCCGTTGCCGGTTCCCCGGGCGGGCGAGGTTACCGACCGGCGCATATTCCTGTCCGGCTCCGGCATTGTCAGGAGCGAGGACCATGACGGCTGCGCAGCCCGCCAGCACGGTCACTGAAGGAGT
>Ga0114129_10003673_pt1 | contig 21588 bp, 16 predicted proteins | sample RhiMetdeltSRZDD1_FD_80071 | JGI IMG/M metagenome (GOLD analysis project Ga0114129, IMG submission 80071) | Populus rhizosphere microbial communities from Tennessee, USA - Rhizosphere MetaG P. deltoides SRZDD1 (version 2) (version 2) | ecosystem: Host-associated > Plants > Roots > Rhizosphere >... | reverse complement strand
GGAGGTAGATGGAATAGTGATTGTTGAAGAACGAGCATCGGCTGATGACGACCCCGATCGGTGCGTTTTTCGACATCAACGCGAACGGTTGATCCCTGAGCGTCAGACCCTGCAGCCACACATAGCTGGCCGAGACGTCGATGCCAGCGAAGAGCGCCTCGCCGTCGCCCGCGCCTTTCCAGACGACGTAATTGGTAGACGTGCCCGGAGTGGTGAACGTCACGCGTCCGCCGTAGCTGCCGGCATGCACCAGAAAGATGTCTCCCGGCTGCGCCACGGCTTCAGCAGCGGTGATGCCTCTGAACGGATTCGCAGAGGATCCGTCTCCACCGCCCGATCCGGGAACGACGTGAAAGGTCCTGCCGGAAACCGGCAGCAGCGGAACCGGCCGCGTCGCGACGACGACGGTCTGGCCGGCAGCGCCGCCGTCAGGATCCGTGAGCGTCAATCTGATCTCGTACGCAGTGTTCGGGCTGAGGAAGAGCACGCTGCCCGCCAGCATATTGGCGCCGTTGTAGTCGACGCGAACGAGCGGCAACGCCGGCCGCCATGCCGCGGTCCCGGCGACTCGAAACTCCACGGCCGCCGTCGCGTCGTGATCCAGATCGCCGACGATGTCCCATTCGATGCCGATCGATGAAATGGTGGAGTAGGTTCGAATGGCGCCGGCTGTTGTACCGTTCGATTGCGCCGTGACGATCGCCTGGCGCGCTCCGCTGCAGAGCGCCAGAAGGATAGCCGCGCCCAGGCGGGCTCGAAACGGAAAGCGCGCGGCGTGGCGGTTTGTGAAAACCGTCAGGATGCTGTTCACGCAGTTTTTGCCGGAAGCCTGGCCGGCTCGCGCTGCAACCGAAATGCCACTGCGCGAACGTGATTCGGCGACCGATGAGCGCGCGCTTTTCGATCGAACGCGACGTAAGGGTCGCCTTCATGCGGTTTTCAATCACATATCGGGTCATCAAATACCGGATCTGTTACCCGGTCTCGTCGACGGCGCGCCGCCGAGCGCTGCTCGAGGGCGTTGAAGACCTTTCATCCAACTTCGTCCAAGCTGCGAATCATCAGATAGTCGTGAGGCGTTGAGGCAGGCGCATTTCCCGGGCGCATAACGAGGCGCACCTGCATCCTCGCCGAGCGAGCGCCGTCGAGCTCGCGAGTGACGTCCGACAGAAACATGACGGCGTCGGCAGGCAGTCCAATCGTATTCGCGATACGACGATAGCTGTCCGGATCAGCTTTCGCTCCGACGTTCGTATCGAAGTGCCACTTCAGGAACGTCGTGAGATCTCCCGCCGACGAGTGGCGGAAGAGGAGTTTCTGTGCCAGGACGCTGCCCGACGAAAAGATTCCGACGTGAACGTCGCGGTCACGCCAACGCTCGAGTGCCGGACGCACATCGGGAAATACTTCTCCGATAAGCTCGCCGCGTCTGTAGCCCTCTTCCCAAATCCTCCCTTGCAGCTCTTTGAGACCGGTGGACTTGCGATCGCGATCCATCAGCCACTCCAGATACGCGATGATCGTCGCCACACGCGCGCTCGGAGAGTCTTCGATCCATGGCGGGACCGCTTCGCCGCTGCGCACGTCCGAACTGTGCTCGTTTCGAAGGCGCGTGAACAGCGATTCGTCATCGGGGCTGCCGGCGTGTTGTTCGAGGTAAGAGCGCAGGTGCCTGCGCGCGTAAGGAAAGAGGACGTTCGTGACAAACGCGATCGGCGTTGTGGTGCCTTCGACGTCGAGCAGGATGGCGCGAACGTCGGTTGTCGAAGAACGGCTCACATGCGCGACGCTTCCGAGGTCACGTAAGCAGGACCGAAGCACACGGGCTGAAAGCCCTTGTCCACTCCGCTCTCTGTGTAATGCGGCGTCCACCCCGAGGGATCCTGGAACATTCGGATCGCGCGAATGCGGCGATCCGCGCACAGATCGAACCAGTGATGCGTTCCGCGCGGCACGCGGATCAGGTCGCCGGCCTCCACTTCGATTGCGAACACAGGTCCACTGGTCGGATGAATGTGGAAAAGACCCCGGCCTTCGACGATGAAGCGGACTTCGTCTTCGTCGTGCCAGTGTTCGCGACTGAACTTGGCGAGCATCGCGTCGAGGTTCGGCGTTGCGGGTTTCACGTCGATGACGTCAGCGGTCACGTAGCCGCCTCGCGCCTTCAGCGCATCCACTTCGCGCGCATACGCAGTGAGAATGTCTTCCGGAGGAGCGTCAGCCGCGACGGCGTGCTCAGGCACCCACTGTTCGTAATCAATCGCGAAACGCGCCAGGAAGTCGCGAACGGCGTCGCTCTCCTGGAGCACGACCTGTTCCGAGGGAATTCTGATGATGGCCATGATGGCGCCTCTTTCTCAGCCGCCGGTCCGCCCGACGGCTTCGAGCAGGAACTCGAGTATCTCCACGTGGCGCACGGCCTGCGGGAGCGTCTCTCCCCACGTGTATAAACCATGCCGGCGCAGAAGGAAAGCATGACTTGCGGGGTGCGCCGCGAGCAGCTGCCGGATGCGTCCGGCCAGTCGAGCCATGTCCTGATCGTTGTCGAGGATCGGGACCCACTCGCGGTGCTCATGTGTGGATACGCCTTCGAGGCCCTTGAGCATCTCGAACCCTGCGATGGTGAGTCCACCCCCGGACGCATATCGATCCGAGAGCACGGTGCTCCAGATCGAATGCGTGTGCAGAATCGCATTGGCTTCGCGCGCGCCGGCGATTTCGACGTGCAGCAGCGCTTCCGCGGAGGGCTTCCCGGATCCCGGCTGCACCGCCGCGCCGCCCTCATCGACTTCCACGAGCCCGTCGATCGTCAAGGCGCCTTTCGCGATGCCGCTGCGCGTCATCAACAGCCGCAGCGGATCGCGACTGATGACCGCGCTGAAGTTGCCGCTCGTGCCGAGCACCCAGTTCCGCGCGTCGAAGCGCTGCCCGATCTCGGCCAGTTGTCGGGCGAGGTCAATCGTGTCCAAGATCACAATCTTGAGCCGATCGAGCAGGGAAGAGCAATCTCGTCCAGGTGATCGATCGCAGCATGTCGGAGCTTCTGGTTTATTCGCTGCGGAGCGCGACGATCGGGTTGATGGTCAGCGCTCGGCTTGCCGGCACGCAACAGGCCAGCATGGCCGCGGCGGCGAGGGCCGTGGCGACGAGCGTGAACGTGACGGGATCGGTCGGCGACACACCCCACAGCAGACCCTTGAGCACGCGCGTCGCCGCCAGAGAGGCGACGACGCCAACGCCGACGCCTATTGCTGTCAGGAGGAGCCCCTGGCGAAGTACCAGACTCATGACAGCGGCCGTGCCCGCTCCGAGCGCCCGGCGGATGCCGATCTCGTGCGTCCGCTGCCCGACGCCGTACGCCACGAGGCCGTAAACGCCGACCAGAGCGAGAAGCGCCGCGATTGCCGCGAACGCGCCAAGCAGCATCAGATACTGCCGCCACGACGTCAGCTCGCTCGACATGGCCTCTTCCAGCGTCGTGATGTTGTAGATTGGCTGGCCCTGGTACACCTCCGCGACGGCCGAGCGCATTTGGTCGACGAGCGGCAGCGGATCGGTCGCCGTGCGGACCAGATACGTCATCGTGATGCGCGGCTGTTGAAACCATCCGCGCGAGGCGAGCGGCAGCTGTGCGTCGGGGACGAAGACGTGCGGCGCGAACTCGCGCTGTTGGCTCGTGTCGCGCACGTCGGCTACCACGCCGACCACCTGCCGAGGCCGATCGTTGACGAAATCGATCGCGATCTCCCGGCCGATGGGATCCTCGCCGGGCCACAGCCGGCGCGCGAGCGTTTCGTTGACGATCGCCACCTGGGTCGAGGTGAGCGAATCGCTCGGCGTGAATTCGCGGCCGCGCCGCACCGCAATGCCAAGCGTCTTGAAGTAGCCGGTGCTGACCGGGGACCAGCCGACCGGTTCCATGTTGCCGTCCGCGGGAGGCGGCTGCCCGATCGCGGTCAGCCGCATACCGAACCCCTGACCCGTCGGCGGAGAGATCGACGCCGCAACCGATCGCACGCCGGGAACGCCGGACAGCCGTTGCTGGATCTCGCTGAAGATCAGGCTGACCCGGGGACTGAACCGCATCGAGAAAAAGCCTTCCACATCCCGGCCGGTCGGCGTCACCATCTCGCTCAAATTGAGCCGCACTTGAAACGTGAGCAGATTCGTCGGATCGATCGCGGGCCGATTCAGATTCAGTCGGACCAGCGTGTTGACAAGCAATCCGGCGGCAATGAGGAGGACCAGCGCGACGGCCACCTGGCCCGAAACGAGCACGCCCCGAATTTGTTGCTGCGACATTCGCCCCATGGCGTTCGCGGGCCTGCCCGGGGCGAGCGATGGGCGCGACAACGTCCACGACGGCAGGAGGCCGAACAGGATCGTGCCTGCCGCCGTGACCAGCAGCGCGAACACCAGCACGCGGCCGTCGATGCCGATTCCGTTGGCGCGCGGCAGCCACGCGTCGGGATTCTGCGCCATGAACACGCGCAGGCCGCCGAACGCGAGTCCAACGCCACAGGCACCGCCGATGCTGGACAGCAACGCGCTCTCGGCCAGCAACTGGCGCACGAGGCGGCCCTGGCTCGAACCGAGCGCGAGGCGCATCGCGAACTCCGGCTGGCGCGTCGCAGCCTGAGCCAGTAGCAGCCCCGCGACGTTGGCGCACGCGATCACGAGGACCAGAGCGACGACGCCCTGCAGCAAGAGCAGCGGTCCGCGAGCCCGCCACGTGTACGCGTCGTAGATCGACTCGAGGTGGATGCGCCAACCCTTGTTGGTCTGCGGAAACTCCCGAGAGAGGTCCGCCGCGAGAACGTCCATCTCCCCCTGGGCCTGCTGCAGCGTGACCGCGGGCTTCAGCCGCGCCGCGACAACCAGCATGCGGCTCGGCGACGCCATCGTCGCTTCGGACCAGCGGCTTGACGTCCAGAATTGCGTCGTCGAGCCAGGGAACTCGAATCCCTCCGGCATCACACCGATGACGGTGGTCTCCTGTGAATCCACCCGGAGCGAGCGGCCGATCACACCCGGATCGCCGCCGAAGCGGTGCTGCCACAGACCGTGGCTCAGGACGATCTTGCGCGGCGCGGTCGCCGGATCGTCGGCGTCGGTGAACCAGGTCCCCAACAGCGGCTGGATGCCCAGCACCTTGGGCGTCGTGGCGTGGATCCGCTCCCCCGCGATCGGTTCGGCACCGGCCAAATCGTCGGGCGCTACGGCAATGCTGGCCAGTGTCGGCGACGTGGAGCCGACATATTCAAAGGACCGGCTCCGGTCCCTGACCGCGAAGTAGTTCTGAAGCGTGGCTCCGCCACGCGCGTCCGGCGCGTTCGGTGGACTGAAGTTCACGAGCACGATTCGATCGGGATCGCGATACGGCAGTTGTCGAACGAGCACGGCGTTGAGGATGCTGAAGGCGAGCGTGTTGGCGCCGATGCCGAGCGCGAGGGTCAGGATCGCGGTGGCGGCAAACCCCGGCGATCGCTTCAGCGTGCGAACGCCGTAGTGCAGGTCGCGAACCAGGTCGTCGAACCAGCGAGGGATCCACACGGCTCGCGTGTCCTCCCTGGCTCGAGTGACGTTCCCAAACTTCCGAAGCGCCGCGTAGCGAGCGGCATCAAGCGGCATGCCCCGCTCGAGGTTCTCCTGAGTCTCGCGCTCGATGTGGTCGCGAATATCGTCATCCAGATCGTCGAGCGGGTGGTCCTTCATACCGGCCTCAAAACGCGGGCGACGGCTTGCGTCAATCTCTCCCACTTGCTGGTCTCGAGAGACAGTTGCTTCCGGCCCTTTGGTGTCAACCGATAGAACTTCGCCTTGCGGTTGTTCTCCGAAGTTCCTTTCTCGAACGCGATCCATTTGCGCTTGAGCAGCCGATGCAGCGCTGGATAGAGAGAGCCTTCTTCCACGAGGAACACGTCCTCGGAGCTTTGCCTGATCGCTTTGGCAATGGCGTGGCCGTGGGCCGGACCGAGTTGGAGAGTCCGGAGGATCAGGAGATCCAGGGTACCCTGGAGGAGGTCGACGCGGTCATCCATAGACATTCTAGGCGGAGCCTACGCCCGCTCACATAGAATGTCAATGTGAGTTCAGAAGTACGCGATTACCGAAGATGAGGCGGCGACTTTTTAATGCGTTCCGGTGCGTCAGCGCCCGGCGCTTGTTACCGGAGCTTGCGAGTCCGGAATCAGCATCCGGATCATCCCATCCTGCCTGGACGTGAGCAGCAGCTCGCCATCTTTCGTTCGGCCGATGTGCAGATCGACCCGGGAGACGCTCCCACCCATCGTGCGATCGACCAGCTCCCGCATCGAGACACCCATGCGATTGCCGCTGGCGTCCCGCACGTACAGCTGGATCTCTTCAATCGGCGCGACCGTCTGCGGAATTCCATCGTCCGCCCTTTTCATCTCGACGAGATCGGCCGCAAACAGTCGTCCGTTCTGAATGTCCCCGAACACGAATTTGCCCTGGAGCGCGGCGATCCGTCCGTGATAAGCGAAGCCATCGGTCACGGCATGGCCCTCGTCGTGGTCGTACATCGCGACCGGATAAGTGAAGCCGTCCTTCTCGCGTCCGCTCAGTACGTCGGCTGGCAGAGCGAACAGTTCATCGAGGACGCCTCCGCGCCAGCGGCCGTTCTCCCAGATACCCTCTCGCCTCATCCACCCGTAGTTCTCGCCATTTCGAACGATGTTGACTTCCTCGATCTGATTCATCCCGATATCAGAAGCGAACATCGTCCCGTCGGTGTCCCATGAGAGGCGATGGGCGTTCCTAAATCCGTACGCGTAGATCTCGCCGAGCGTTTTCGGGTCGCCGTCGGCGGCAAACTTGTTCGCCATCGGGATGGTGTAATCCCCGAGGCCCTTCGCTCCGCCAGTGACTTTTGGACTGCGCGGGTCGAAACGAAGGATCGCCGTCATGATCGAATCGAGCCGCTGCGTCTGGCTGGCGGTGTTCGAGTTCGGTCCGCCGCCGTTGCTGAACCCGTGATCGCTGCCGCTGGTGTAGAGCAATCCGTAGTCGGGATCGCCCGGCTTCGCCGTCGGGTTGAACTCGACCGCTCCCATGGGGTGGGTCAGGTTCGCGACGACGTGCGCTTCACGAAGCAGTTCTCGCCGGGTGCCTTCGAACACGTTCGCCGCAGGGTTCGTGGCGTGCCACTCGGTGATGACGTTGTGATAGGTCACGTCCTTCTGCGCGAATCCGGGAGGGATGAAATCGGGCGTCTTCGGATTGCCGGCGGCTCGCTCGGCGTGCACGGTGTAGAACAAACCGTTTCGCGCGAACTCCGGATGAAAAACGAAGCCGATGAATCCGCTCTCCAACCGGTTGTAGATCGCCTGCGGAAACGCCGCGGTGACACTCGCATACACCTGCGGTTGATTATTCGATCCGATCAGGTAGAGAAACCCGCGCTGGTCGTTCGCGAAGCGGCGGCCATCAGGCAGATCGCGGACGTAGCTGATTCGCGCCCAGCCGGTGGGAGAAACGTCCTGATCGACAGGACGAATCCCGCGCGTATCGGGAAGCCGCACGAGATCGCGGATCTCGACGGCACGTCCCCGTTTCAGAATCGGCGTGGGAATCGGATTGGCGGTGATTCCACTGGTGATCTGTGCCTGGATCGCACCCGCCGTCCAGATCGCCAGCAGCAGAACGACGATGAGGCGCATCAGTGTCTGCACAGAACCCTCCGAGCGTGAGTCTATACCTTCACGGTGTGCCCGAGAGGGCTCGCTCCTGTGTTATTTCGCGGGCACCAGTCGCTTCAACTCTTCGGTCCATTTGAGGACCACGACCATAGGTCCTGCCGTCGCGTTTGCACCAGCTGCCGCGTTCTCCTTGATCGTGTAGGAAGTAAACTGTGGCCGACTGGTAACTCGGTTGCCCATTACTTCGTCTCAGCCCGACGCCGTTACAGCGGCCCCGCGCTCGACGCGCGACGCCCTCGCGGCTTTCATCGAGCGGCGCGCCCTCGTCATGGTCGCACTTGGCTTCGCGGCCGGGCTCCCGTTCCTGCTGATCTTCGACACGCTGTCGGCCTGGCTCCGGCAGGTCGGTCTCAGCCTGGAGGTCATCGGCTTCTTCAGCCTCGCAACCCTCGTCTACTCGTTCAAGTTCCTCTGGGCGCCGTTCATCGATCGGACGAGCGTGCCCTTTCTCACCGATCGGCTCGGTCATCGCCGATCGTGGATGCTGGTCTGCCAGGGCCTCATCATCGCCTGGCTTGCGCTGCTGGCGGGACGCGATCCCGCGCAGCAGCTCGGCACGATGGCGCTCCTCGCCGTACTCGTCGGATTCAGTTCGGCGACGCAGGACATCGCCATCGACGCGTGGCGCATCGAAGTCGCAGATCAATCACGTCAAGGCGTCATGGCCGCCGCGTATCAGTGGGGCTACCGTATCGCCACCATCACCGCGGGCGCGGTGCCGCTGGTGCTGGCCGGGTGGTTCGGCTGGAACCTCTCTTACGGAGTGATGGCCGCGCTGATGGGCATCGGTGTGCTGGCCACTCTGGCCGCGCCGCGCGAGCCGCACCACAAGATTCGCGCGATCCATCTCGACGATGTGGCGAGTTCGCCCGTGCGCGATCGACTGGAGTGGGCCGCCCGCCTTGCGTTGCTTTCCATCGGTGCGCTCATCCTCGGCTCGGGCCTTGCCGCCAACGCATCGCTGTTAGCGTCGATTCTCACGACCGCCGGTATGGCCGGATTCGGCGAGACGCTGGTGACGGCGTGGCGCTCACCATCAGGTATCTGGTTCCAGATGCTCGCGGTCGTTCTCGGTTTCATCGTGATCGCGGCCGCCGTGTGGCCGATTCCTGGCGCACGCACGCGACCGGGCGTCTATCTCGGAACGGCGCTCGGCGAGCCCCTGAAGGAATTCTTCAATCGCTACGGCAGAATGGCCGGACCGATCCTGGCGCTCCTCTGTATCTATCGTCTCAGCGATTTCCTGCTGAACATCATGAATCCGTTCTACCTCGATCTCGGATTTACGTTGACCGAGGTGGCCGAGGTGCGAAAACTCTTCGGCGTTGCCGCGACGCTGGCTGGCGTGTTTGCCGGCGGGTACGCAATCGCACGGTTCGGGCTCCTCCGGTCGCTGCTCGTCGGCGCTTTCGGCGGCTCGTTGAGTAACTTGATGTTCGTCTGGCTGGCGACGCGCGGTCACGACCTGACGGCGCTCTTTGTCGCCATCGGCGTAGAGAACGTGCTGGGCGGTTTTGCCGGGACGTGTCTCATTGCTTACATGTCCAGCCTGACGGCTGTCGGATTTACCGCGACGCAATACGCACTGTTCTCGTCGTTTTACGCGATACCCGGCAAAATCCTCGCGTCGCAGTCCGGACGAATCGTTGAAGCGACGGCACACGCCGCCGACCGAAGTGGTGCGCTGGGCGTCGTCAATCGCCTGTTCGCACACCTTCCGCCGGAGAGCTTCGCAAAGGCGATGGAGCGATCAGGCGTCAGCCCGGCGGCTCTGGCGTTGGGATACTCGGCCTTCTTTGTCTATTCGTGCGTGGTGGGCCTGGCCGCTGTCGCGCTGACCATCATCGTTGTGCGCGGCGAGCGCGATAACGCGAAGGTTTCGCGAGAGGCCTCGGGACCATAAGGCACCCTGGGCCGCGAAGGAAGGAATCCAGCCTTTCGCCTTGACATCGCCAACTCTATCAGTGATAAGTGGCGCGCCGTTTCACTCATCCTAACTGGAGGACGCCATGCGCCATGTCTCCCGGCTCGGGACCTTCATCGCCGCCCTCGCCGTTTCGGGCTCAGCGGTCTTTTCGCAGGGGCAGGCGCCACGCCCGCCGCGGTCGCCCTACCTGGCCGCTCCCAACGGCACGGTCGCCGTGCGCGCCGGTCGCATGTTCGACGCAAAGGCCGGCACGATGCTCACCAACCAGATCATTCTGATCAGGGGCGATCGGATCGCCGACGTCGGCCCTTCGGTCGCGATTCCGGCCGGCACTCCGGTGATTGATTTGAGCAACGCGACCGTGCTGCCGGGGATGATCGACGCGCACGTTCACAACGCCGGCCGCGGCGACTCGGTCGAGATGAAGACCATCGTGATGGTGCAGAGCGCAGAGCGCGATCTCCAGGCCGGCTTCACGACGACCGTCGACATGGACTCGCGCGGAGGCTTTGGCACGGTCGAACTGCGCGACGCGATCAACGAGGGGCTCATCCGCGGACCGCGGATGCAGGTGTCGGGGCAGTCGCTCAACCAGCGGGCGAGCGCGCCGTACCCGAACCCGGGGCCGGGCTTCTACTCCGGCCACACCGAAGACAAGAACATCAACGGCCCGTGGCTGGCGCGCGCCGCGGTGCGCGAGTCGAAGCTGCACGGCGTCGACTGGATAAAGATTTACACCACCCAGGATTTCGTCGGCGGCCGCGAACTGAACGAGTTCAAGCCCGACGGATCGCTGGTCGCGTCGCCGTCGCTGACCTTCGAAGAAGTGCAGGCGGTCGTCGACGAGGCCCATCGGATGGGATTGAAAGTGGCCTGCCACACCTACGGTGGCGAAGGCATGCGCTCGTGCATCAACGCCGGCGTCGATCTCAGCATGCACGTTACGGAGCTTTATAAAGATGATGCGCTGATCAACACCCTCATCCAGAAGAAGCTGCCCATCATGATCACGATCGACGACCTGGTGGGGCTCCACAACGGCGACCTGCGCCTGCTTGCCGACCTCGGCTTCACCGGCGACAAGGCAGTCACCCGCCTCGGGATGGCCGAGCTGACGTTCAAGAAACTCATGAAGGCCGGCGTCCCGCTCGTGTTCGGCAGCGGCGCCGTGGCCGGCGACGGCACGTTCCCTCATGGAAAACAGGCCGACCAGTTTCCGACCATGGTGAAGTGGGGGATGACGCCCGTCCAGGCGCTCCAGACCACATTCATCGGCGCCGCCAACGCGCTCAATTTCAACTGGGCGAACCGCGTCGGCACGCTCGAGAAAAACAAGTTCGCCGACATCATTGCCGTGACCGGCAACCCGCTCACCGACATTTCCGAGATGGAGCGCGTCAAGTTCGTCATGAAGGGCGGAGTCGTGGTCAAAAACGACGCCGCGCCGCGCGCGCCTTCGACCGGCGGTGCACAGTAGTACTGAAGGCGTGGGCTACAGCAGGCCTAAAGGCCTGCACTACAGCGGGCCTAACGGCCTCCAACACTCACTTCACAGCGCGGCCCGCCCGCTGGCGGGCCGCGCTTCACGTGGAAGATTCCATTGCGGGGGGGACCATGAGCGGAACGCGTCGTCTCCGGCGGATCTCAGCGCTCAGCTCGTTGGCACTCATCTTTACTATCGGGCCGCTTGCCGGCCGGTCCGCCAGCGGCCAGGTCGGAACCGGCAGCATCATCGGACAAGTGACGGACGAGAGCGGCGCCGTCCTGCCGGGCGTGACCGTCATCGCGTCGAGCCCGGCCCTTCAGCTGCAGCACCTGTCGGGCGTCACCGACGAACGCGGCGAGTACCGCCTCACCCCGCTTCCGATTGGCACCTACACGGTCGAGTACCAGCTTCAGGGATTTCAGACCATCCGCCGCGAGGGCGTCAGGCTGCCGCTCGATTTCACGGCGCGGCTCGACGTGGCGCTGAAAGTCGGCGCGCTCGAAGAGACGGTTACTGTTTCGGGCGCGGCCCCGGTGGTGGACGTGCAGTCGACCGCGACGCGAACGCAGATCGCGCGTGAGGCGCTCGAGACGATTCCAAGAGGCTCGGACGGCTACATCGGGCTCATGCAGCAGGCGCCGGGCACGCGGTCGAACATCGACGTGGGCGGCAGCACGGCGAACAGCGCGCCGGTGTTCCGCGCGTTCGGCATGTCCGGCCAGTCGTGGCAATCACTGGACGGCGTGGTGACGGCGGGTCCCAACGCGGGAACGCAGAGCACGTACGTCGACTACGAATCGTTCGAAGAAGCAACCATTCAGACGCTCGGCCACGACGCTTCCGTCCCGACGCGCGGCATCGCGATCAATGCCGTGGTCAAGTCGGGGTCGAACGACTACCACGGCTCGGCGTACTACGGCGGCACCAACAACAACTTCCAGAGCAGCAACGTCGACGATGCCCTGGCGCGGCAGGGCGTGACGTCGGGCGACAAGATCGTGCTGCGCGACGATGTCAACGCCGAGCTCGGCGGGCGTCTCGTGCGCGACAAGCTATGGTTCTGGATTGGGCCTCGAATCCGCCGCGACAAGGTCGACGTGCTCGGCTGCTTCCAGGAGGACGGCGCCACGCCGTGCTACACGTTCGAGAAAGGGACCTTTCTCACCCACAAGGAAACGTATCAGGTCAATTCGGCCAACCGGCTGATCGGGTTCACGCAGTTCCACTGGCGCAACAACACGCGCAACGCGAGCTCGACGACCGCGTGGGAAGCGCGCCGGCATCAGACCTCGCTCGACGGCACCTGGAAAGTCGAATATCAGCGTGTGCAGAGCCAGTCACTCTTCGTCAACTTCCTGGTCGGCAGCTGGTGGAATCATTCGGGTACCTACGACGCCTTTGCCGGCGGGCGTCCGCCGGCCAGCGATTCGGTCCTGGCCACGACATGGGGGACCAACGTCGAGTACGGAGATCGCAACTTCCAGGACCGGTACAACGTGGTGGGCGGGCTGAGCTGGTACAAACCTGACTGGGCCCTCGGGAATCACGCGTTCAAAGCCGGATTCGAGCACTTCGCGCTGCACGCGAACCGGCAGCGGGAGGCCACCGACGCGGCCAACTACCAGCTGTTTTTCAGAAGCGGCATTGCGGATCGGATCGGCGCGTACAACGCGCCCGTCGAGCCCGATTCCGTGGCGACCTACACCGGCACCTACGTGCAGGATGCCTGGACGATCGCGCGGCGGCTCACCCTCAACCTCGGGATTCGCGTCGCCGTCGACCGAGGATCGGTGCCCGAGCAGTGCCGCGCCGCCGCGAAGACCCCGGGAGACGTCGCCAACCCGGCGCAGTGCTTCGCGGAAGTCAACTACCCGGACTGGTATTCGTTCTCGCCGCGGCTGCGCGCTGCCTACGACATCGCGGGGAATGGCAAGAGCGTGGTGAAGGGCGGGTGGGGACGGTACTACCGGATGCGTTACTCGTCGGATGTCTTCCTGGTCAACAAGAACACAATCAATCAGGTGATCTATCGGTGGAGGGATCTCAACGGGAACAAGGACTACGATCCTGGCGAGGTCAACCTCGATCCGAACGGTACCGATTACATCTCGAGGACCATCTCCAACGTCACCGGCTCGCTCGTCAACGGCATCGTCAACCCGGACGAGAAGCAGGCCTACACCGACGAGTACATGCTGCAGTTCGAGCACGAGCTGATGCCGAACTTCGCGGTGCGAGCCACCGGCGTTCACGCTCGCGCGCTGCGGCAGACGCGCGTCGAAAACAGCCTGCGGCCGTACAGCGCATTCAATATTCCGATCAGAAACCCCGATCCCGGCCCCGACGGCACCGTGGGCACCTCCGACGACACCGGCAACTTCATCACGTATTTCGACTATCCGTCGACCATTGCCGGCGAGCGATTCCAGGCGCCGTGGCTCGTCAACGATCCGACGGCCGACGAGAAGTACAGCTCGTTCGAAATCGCCGCCTCGCGCCGGCTGGTGAACCGGTGGCAGATCATGGCGTCGTTCTCCGCCACGAAGCTGAATGTCCCGTACAGCACCGTCGTCGGCAGCGCGATTGCGTTTCAGGCGGCCATCAAGGATCCGAACTCGGAGATCTTCTCGGCCGACACGTCGTGGGAATGGATCGGCCGGACGCAGGGCTCGTACCAGTTTCCGGCCGGCGTGCTGGTGGCGGCGAACTTCGAGCATCGGAGCGGCGCGACATGGGCTCGCACGGCGCAGTTCCGCGGCGGCGTCCAGGTGCCGAACGTCACGGTGCGCGTGGAGCCGTCGGACGCGAACCGCCGCCCGAATCTGAACGTGCTCGACCTCCGCGCGGAAAAGCGATTCTCGATGGGCGCCGGCCGGACGTTAAAAGTGCGGGTCAACATGTACAACGCACTCAACACCAACACCGTGACCGGGACGACTATCCAGTCCGGACCCAACTTCGGACGGGTGAGCTCGATCTTCCTGCCCCGGCTCGTTGATTTCGGCATTCAGTACAACTTCTGATCATGGCTAAACAGCCTTCCCACATTTCGCGTCGAGAACTCTTTCAGGCCGCCGGTTGGGCAGCCGCGGTCGCAGCGTTTCCCCCGAGACCGGTGTGGGCTGCGCCGCAGTCTGAGGGCTCAGGACAACCGGTCGGCCGCGTGATGACCTTGCTCAGCTCCTACATGAGCGAGGCGAAGAACCGTCCGCTGCCGGAGCTGGCCCTCGAGCGCGCGAAGCGGCACACGCTCGATACGCTCGCTGCGATGCTGTCCGGCTCGGAGCTGGTGCCGGGCCGCGCCGCCATCCGGTTCGCGCGCGCTTATGGCGGTGCACAGGTCGCCACGATCGCGGCTTCGACGCTCACGTGCGGGCCGATCGAGGCGGCGATGGTCAACGGCGTGCTCGCGCACGCCGACGAGACAGACGACTCGTGGCCGTCCGGCTGGCATCCCGGCTGCGCCGTCGTTCCGGCGGCGCTGGCGGTGGGCGAGCAGTTCGGCGTCAGCGGCGCGCACCTGCTGCGCGCCATCGCGCTCGGCTACGACGTCGGATCGCGCTTCTGGATCACGCTTCGATCGTCCGGATCGCAAACATACAAGAGCAGCCACAGCCTGGCGGGCGTGTGGGGCGCCGCGGCAGCAGCCGGCTGCGCGGCCGGCCTCACCGCCCGGCAGATGCGGTGGGTGATCGATTACACGGCGCAGCAGGCGTCGGGCGTGGCGTCGTGGTCGCGCGACAGCGACCACATCGAGAAGGGCTTCACCTTCGGCGGCATGCCGGCGCGCGGCGGAGTCACCTCCGCGCTCGTCGTTCACTCCGGATGGACCGGCGTCGACGATGTGCTGTCGGGCGAGAACAACTACCTGCTGGCGAACGCGCCGCAGAGCGATCCGGCGAAGATTCCGGCCGATCTGCTGGTCGAGCAGCTTGGCGAGCGGTACGAAATCGCCCGTACGAACCTGAAGAAATGGACCGTGGGGTCGCCGATTCAGGCGCCGCTCGACGCGCTGGAGATCATGCTGAAGAAGCGGCCGTTCGACGCGGATCAAGTGCGCGAAGTCATCGTGCGGATGGCGCCCGGAAGCGTCGTGGACAACCGCGACATGCCCGACGTGAACATCCAGCACATGATCGCCGTGATGCTCGTCGACAAGACCGCGACCTTCCAGGCGGCGCACGACGTGGCACGCATGAAGGACGGAGTGATCCTCCGCCACCGCGCCAAAGTCAGGCTCGGTGGCGAGGGACGCGGCGCCGCCGGCCAGCCGCTCGTCCAGGTCAAGCTGGCGGACGGCACCACGCTCAGCGAGGAGGTGACCGCCGTGCTGGGGACGGTCGAGAACCCGATGACGCGCGATCAGGTGATCGCAAAATGTCGCGGGTTGCTGACGCCGGTTCTCGGTGCGGCCGCGGGCACGCGGCTCATCGACACGATCCTTGCACTCGAGACCGTCAAGGATGTGCGCACGCTTCGGCCGCTGCTTCAAAAGGCGTGACGCGATGAAGCCCTTGCGCGTAGCCGGTGTGCTCCTTTCATTCGCCGTTGCCGCCTGTTCGCCGGCGGTCGACTCGCAGACCGCGGCGAACGCGCGTGCGACCATCTTCGAAGGCGCCCGGCTGATCACCGGCGACGGCAGCGCGCCCATCGAAGACTCCGCGTTCGTCGTCGAAAACACGACGTTCACCGCGGTTGGCCGCCGCGGCGAAGTCAAGGCGCCGACGGGAGCGTCGCGCGTGGACTTGACCGGCAAGACCGTCATCCCGGCGAAGGTCGACCTGCACGGCCACATCGGGTTCCAGCACGTCTACGACGGCACGATGGCCAAGGAGTACTACACACGCGAGAACCTCGTCGATCACCTCGAGCGGCTCGCGTACCACGGGATCGGCGCCGTCGTGAGCGTTGCCGATCTCGTGGAGCGCTCGGATCTGCGCGGCGGGCGCCATCAGTGGGGCAGCGTCCCGCTGACCGTCCGGAACGAGATCATTCCTGGCGCGGCGCTGTTCAAGACGGCTGGTCCGGGCATCGCGTGGCCGGACTCGGGGGCTCAGGGTCATCCGTCCCGCGCGGATGTGCCGTATCCGGTGACGACGGTCGACGAAGCGCGCGAGGCGATGCGCGACTACGCCGCAATGAAGCCCGAGTTCATCAAGATCTGGGTGGACGACAGGAACGGCACACGGAAGCGGCTGACGCCCGAGCTGTATCGCGTGATTGCCGAGGAAGCGAAGAAGGCCAACATTCCGGTGGCGGCCCACAACGTCACGCTGGCGGACGCAAAGGAACTGATGCGGCTCGGCGTCGACGGGTGGCTGCACCCGCCGGTCCGCGGCGGCGAGGAGCCCGACGAGGAGTTCCTCCAGATGATCAGGGATCGAAAGGCGAAGAGCGATCGGCCGGCCATGTGGTTCAACGACTCGGGATTCATCGCCGCCATGGGCGCGGACCCCTGGAACGATCCGTTGCTGACCGAGACGATTCCTCCGGCGCAGGTTCAGGAACACTATCGGGAGTTCCTCGAGACCCTCACACCGGAAACGATTCAGCGCGCCAGGGAGAGCGCCCGGAAGGAAGGGGCGATTGCCAGGAAGCTTATCGACGCGGGCATGCGGCTGGTGCTCGGGAGCGACACGGGGCAGACGCGGTTCTTCGTCGGGTGGTATCCGCAACTGCTGTTCGAAAGCTGGGTGGCGATGGGATTTTCGCCCATGGAGGCGATCACGTTCGCGACGCGCGACGGCGCCGAAATCGCGAAGCTGAACACCGGTCTGGTGGGCGCGGGGCGGAACGCCGACTTCGTCGTCCTCGACCGAAACCCGCTCGAGAACATCGCCAACTCGAGGCGCATCAGCCGCGTGTTCCTGCGCGGGCAGGAAGTCGATCGCGCGCGCCTGCGCGCGAAGTGGCAGGCCGAATGGAGCCGTCCGAGGCCCACGCAGTAGCGTTGCTCAGTCGCTTTGCGTGATCGGGCGAGAGTCCGCGCGCGCAAGACGATCGGCGATGTGCGAAGCCTCGGGTACCGATTCGAGCTGCTCCCTCCACCAGCAACCCAGCCTGATCGAAGAGACCGAATCACAGTTTTGTGATTCAGGCTCGTCAAAGTTTTTCCATGGTTGGCCGTGAAGTTTGTTCCACTACAATGCACGGGCCTTGACGCCCGCGTCGGCTACGTTCATGCAGGCGGTCGAGACACCTTAGCGTAAACAAACTCGTGAGAGAGGAAGGACATGAGAAAACCACTCTGTAGGTTGACTTTCTTCTCGCTGCTGGCGGTCCTGACCGTTGCGCCGAGCCTGCAGGCAGCCACCACCTGCGGAGATGGTGACTTCAAAGGCGTGTACGGGATGATCGCGCGGGGCGATATTGCGGCCGTTCCGGATCCGGTGTTCACCCCCATCATTGGCCCTGTCATCCGCGTTTCTCGAGTGGTGACTGACGGCAGCGGTCACGTGATGTCGACGAGCTTCGCCAGCTACAACGGGTTCGTTCTCTCGGAGGACTTCTCGGGGACCTACCACGTCAACCCGGATTGCACGGTACGGTTCGATCTCATTGTGCCGCTGCCGATCATTGTCGGTCCCGATACGTTTATTCCGTTTCCGGTCCCATTTGTATTTCTGGGCGCGCTCGGCGAGGGTGGTAACGACCTCGAGATTACCATCGCATTTCCGCCGGGAGCTACCATCCGCGTCCAGCTTCACAGGCAGGATCACAACAACGGCAACGATAGCGACGAGCGACTCGCGTGCTCCACTAAGGATCTCTCCGGGATCTATCAGCTCGACATGTATGGCCGCGTGATCAGCCAGCCTCTATTGCCGGCAGGTCCGTTCACCCGTTCAGGCTCGTTGACGTTCGACGGACGAGGGGAGTTCAGCGGCACCACGTTCACCAACTACAACGGATTCCCCTCGCCGCTTCCGGAAGTTCTGACGGGAACCTACTCGGTCAGCCGTTCGTGCAAGGTGGCCGTGAGCTATTCCTTCGCCGGTCAGAACTACGGCTGGACAGGAGTGTTGACCGACGGTGGCCGCGGCGCAAACCTTCTCGAGACCAGCCCCACCGGCGCCGTCATCGGGGGAACGCTTCTGAAAACTCGTGGTCTCAACTCCGCTCCGTAGGGTGCGGATGGCTTCTGCGCTCGCTCGCGCCCTCGCGGAAATCACGGGGGCTTCACATGGAGGAAAAAGGATGCGAAAGAATAAGGTCGTTTCACTCGCCTTCAAGGCAATTGCGGCGCTCGTCCTCGTGAGTGCGCCGTTTACCGCCAGCGCGCAGGACAGCAATCGCCGGAACGTGCTGTTCACGCAGCAGGACCAGACGCTCGAGTTCCACCTTGATTTCGCCGGCACGCCGCCCGCGCTGATTGGAGGGCATGGGGTCGAGGCTGGAACCGTCTCGGGAGCGATCAAGGGCACGTCGCTGACGAACTTCCAGTTCCGGGGTCTCAGCCTGGACAATCGCGTCGGTATTGCCGACACCGATGGCGATCGGATCATTTTCCGCAAGCAGGGCACCGGCTTCTTTCTCCCGCCCGTCAATGATCCCTCGTCGCCCGCTGATTTTCAGGTGTTCGGCCTGACAGGATCGACCATCGTCCTGGAAGGCACCTATGAAGTCGTGGCGACCACAGGCAAGTACAGCAAGCGATTCCACATCGGCGAGCTGTTCCCGTTCCGGTCCATCGCCACGAATCCGAGTTGGCCGCCGGCCACGACGCCCGCGCTGGGGTCCATCGTTCCGGGTACCGAGTACGTCGAGGTGTTTTCGAACCGGAACTAGCGGAACGGTTGCTCCTCGCGCCCGGAACCACAATGGCATGACGGCCCCGGGGGATCCCCGGGGCCGCGTGCTGGAAATCGGAATGACCGGCGGGACGTTCCAGGTGACGTTCTGACGAGAGTGTTCGGACGGTCATCGATTTCGCGGCTTGCCTCACGTATCGCGTTTCAAAAGTAGACCTGTACCACGACGCCGTTCCGAGTTCGCTGTATCAACGGGGAGATGACGACCCGACGCGCTTCCGGTCGGTCATAGATCGACGCATTGATCATCGAGTCGATCCAGCCGCCCAGACTCCATCCGATCGGGACGAGAAGCGGGGCTTCAATCATCCACCGTCCAACTCTCCCAAAATTGTCGTTGCACGCGGACGAGCAATCGCGCTCGATGAGAGCGGCCAGCATACCCACTGCGGCGGCGCCGCCGAGCATCGTACCGTTTCGAGTCGAATCGACGATGCGAATCGTCGTAATCGATTCTCCCGCAAAACCTCGTGCCTCCGGTCGCGCGAACCTGAATCGCCTGCGGACCAGCACCAGCTGACTCGACGAGATCGACGACACACGCCCACGTGTATTCCGACCGCTGTCATCGGTCACGATGACTTCATGGCCACGTTCGAGGATCGTCGGCAGCGCGTCGAACGAGGTCGGCGGGGCTTGTCCGCGCAGGAGGCGGTCCGCGCTGACGTGCGGCCGCGAGCGAGGGAGTGCCGGTGGCGGGGGTTGAAGTGAGATGACGAGGTCAGTGATCCGCATTGTTTCCGCGGACAGATCGATCGTCCTGCTCGAAGCGACAACCTGGCCATCGATCCGGATCTCGACTTTGTGGCGACCGGCGCGCAGTCCGGTGTAGGCGAACCGGCCGAGGGCGTCGGTAACCGTCACCAGCTGTCCCGATCCGTCGCGAGTCGGCCTTTGCAATTCCACCCGCTGGCCGGCGAGTGGCTGCCCGTCCGCGTCCAGCACCACGCCGGCGATTTCACCTTCCACACCCTGCGGGTCCTCGTCGGCCGAGGCTCCGGCTGGCAAAGGCGCCACGAAGATCAAAGCACTGACAACGAGAGCGAGCCAGGGACATTGCAGCACCGCATTCCGAGTCATCGTCGCCTCCCTCCGTTGTAGACGACGCTAACGTGGCTGGCGGGAGAAGTCCTGACCGGACTGCTGAAAGACTCTGAATTTCTCGACTCGATCGGTCACCTTCAACATCATCGTGACCGCCGAGAGCATCAAGGAGGACGTCAATATCAACGTGGCCAACGGGATGATCAACGATCCCGGGATCGGCACGTCGCAGCTCGGGAAGCTCGATAACGCCGCGGATGCGCGGGCAAAGGGCAACTGCAAGAGGGCTTCGAATCTCTACCTCACGCCACACATCATTGCCGTGAAGGGGCGACGTGGCCAGCCAGCGCAGCAACGACTATCCATGCATTGGACTGAATCCGAATCGTGACGCCAGATCGGAGCCGGGCCCGTGTCCGATTTGCGGCCGTCCGCTCAGATGGAGGGCTGCCCACTGACTTGCCGCGTTCGAATGCGACCGGTGCGGCCAGTTCTCGGCTTTCGGCGGTCCATCATCATCACCAACGCAAAGCGGCGGCTCACCTCCCTCAGATCGCCCGGTCGGACCGAGCGACGCGAAGCCATGACTACGGCGACCAGATTGCTGGGCGCTGTTCAGTTGCGCACTGTGTCCGCCGCCGCAAGACGTTCCACGGCGCAGATCGAAAGGTGGTGGACGTGAAGTCGGGCGAGCGTTCGAGTCCGGCGCTATGATCGTGTGATGGCAACTTCGCATGCCTCGCTGCCCACCTCGGGGTTCGCGCCGATCCCGGGAGGGTGGTTCACCATGGGCACCGACCGCGGCCAGGAGGATGAGCGACCACCGCATCGCGTCTTCATCGATCGGTTCGAGCTCGCCGTCTTTCCGGTCACCCGCGCGGAGTACGCGTGTTTCGCGGACGCCACGGGGCACGAGGCGCCCCGAGACTGGACCCATCCGCCGTTCGCCCAACCAGACTTGCCTGTCGTGGGCGTCAGCTGGCTCGATGCGCTGGCGTATTGCACGTGGCGATCCAAAGAGGAGCGACGCCCGGTCCGACTACCGACGGAAGCTGAATGGGAATTCGCCGCGCGTGGTCGGCAGGAGTCGCTCTTCCCGTGGGGTGACGTCATGCCCGACTGGATACCAAACGGTGGACGCGGTCCGCTCCAGGCGCCCTGGCCGGTGACGCTCGGCGAGCCCACAGACTTCGGCCTCTTCGGCATCGCGACCAATGTGCACGAATGGTGCGCGGACTGGCATGACAAGGATTACTACAGCCGATCACCGGAGCGAAATCCCGCGGGACCGGATCAAGGCGTGCGGCGCGCCTCCCGCGGTGGATCGTGGCGGCACGTATACACGATGTGCCGCGTCACGCTGCGCAGCAAGCTCGATCCGTCCTTCCGCTATAACGATTACGGGTTCCGCGTGGCGCGAAGCCTATGAGCCTGTTCTGATCACGAAAAGGAATTGCGCAATGGCACCAACACAGCCCCGACACGATGACATCATCATTCGCCGCCGATTTGGCGAGCCTGCGTCGACGCACGCGGTCAAACAGGTCTACGCCGTTACCTACCCGGGGCATACCGACCAGGGCGCAGAACACGAGAATT
>Ga0114129_10003672_pt1 | contig 21588 bp, 29 predicted proteins | sample RhiMetdeltSRZDD1_FD_80071 | JGI IMG/M metagenome (GOLD analysis project Ga0114129, IMG submission 80071) | Populus rhizosphere microbial communities from Tennessee, USA - Rhizosphere MetaG P. deltoides SRZDD1 (version 2) (version 2) | ecosystem: Host-associated > Plants > Roots > Rhizosphere >... | reverse complement strand
GAGCGGTAGAACGGATTGTCGAGCCAGCGCCGGCACGTTGGCGTTGGAGTCCACCAACCCCGCAGCAGACTGACGACGGCGTGGCGCAGGTCTCCGGCTTCGACCGGATCGATCAGCGTGCGCGGATCGGGACCGAAAAGTGCGATTCCGTGCGCGCGGACGACGTGTCGGTGAATCACCCAGGCGCGGTCGTGCTCCTCGGTCACGATCTGATCGCTGCCACGCTGGACACAAGGATGGCAATTGTTGGCGGGGTCGAAGCGGCGAAGCGCCCGGCGTGGAATGTACGAGACCTCGAGCTCTCGCGCCCACTTCGACGCTCGCGTTGCGAGCTGCGCGTGCATCGCACCGAGCGTCGCTACGATGTCGTCGGACAGCTCCTGTTCCGTCACTACGAGGACGTCGATGTCGCTGCTGTGGTCGGCGAAATCGCCGGCCGCAAGCGAACCGTCGAGATAGACGCCGACCAACTGCGGGCCGAGCGTGCCACGCACGCCCTCGAGCAGCTCCGCGAGCACAGCATCGACCTCGGCGTAGCCCGTCGAGTGATCCATCGTTCCGGCGCGAGAGGGTGCCCGCCGCCTGCGCCGGTCGTGTTGCTTGACCGTCCGATTCTTCTAGCGGGCGGGGCGGTACTGTGCGCTGACCGCCGGCGCCTTCCTCAGCGCCGCCACCCACTGACTGCCGCTGAGTAACGGCGTCGTCTTCGCGGCTCGGATCGCTCCTCCCGCAGCGATCGCGACGGCAACCGCGGCCATCGCAACGTCGTCGGGGGCGTCGACGATCACCGAGACGTCGTACTCGCCATACGAGAAGCCGCCGGCGAGTATCCGGGCACCGACGGCGTCATTGATCTGCTTCCCAACGCTTTCCAGGCGATCCTGAGGGTTCTTGATCTGAGCGGCGAGTGACTCAGGCGTGTAGGCGACCTGGTAAAGATACTGTGGCATCGTGTCCTCCCTCCAGCACTCTTGGTGGACCGATCGACAAACGGCGGGCACTGACAGGCGGGGATCATATCGCTTTCCGTACGGGTTCGCCCGAGGCACCCGCGGTGTGCTACATCGAGAAAACAAGGAGTGAGGAATGAACGCGAGTCGCCGCCGGTTCTTCGCCACGATGGCGATGGCCATTGCTGCCACCCAGAGCGAGAGTCTCCTGCGCCGGCTCGCCCTGTCCGTCGGTGCGGGCGCAGCCAGCGCGGCGGGTAACATGCCGGGCTTCAAGGTGGAGCGCTGGGTCAACTCACCACCACTCACGGCCGACATGCTGCGTGGCAAGGTCGTCCTCGTCGACTTCTGGGAGTACACCTGCATCAACTGGATCCGCACGTCGCCCTACGTCAAGGCGTGGAACCGCGATTACGCGGACCGTGGCCTGGTCGTCGTCGGTGTCCACGCGCCCGAGTTCGAGTTCGGCAAGCGCGCCGAAAACATCGATCGTGGGATTCGCGACCATGGGCTCACCTATCCGATCGCGCTCGACAACGAGTTCGCGACGTGGCAGGCGTTCGGCAACGACGCCTGGCCATCGAAGTACCTCTTCGACGCCGACGGAACATTGACGAAGCGCTGGGTGGGTGAGGGGCGCTACAGCAACATCGAGACGGAGATCCGGCGCCTCTTGGTCGCTGCCAACCCCGGGGCCAAACTCCCGCCGATCAGCCCCGAGGCGACGGCGTTTGCGAAGACAGGCGAGCCCTCGTACGCGGGTATCACCGGCGAGACCTACGTCGGTGCCGAGCGCCGCGAGCCGGGCACCGTTACCCTCGAGGGTAATTGGCAGAGCTCACGACGGTACCTCCAGCTACAGAACGGCACTGGCAAGATCATCCTTCCCTTCACTGCCGGTGAGGTCAACATGGTGATGCAGCCCGGAGCGTCGGGGACAGCGGCGGTGACGGTGCTGCTCGACGGAAAACCGGTCGGCGAAGCCCGCGGCGCCGACGTCGGCCCTGACGGAGTGGCGCGCTTCGATCGATCGGGAATGATTCGCCTGGTCGCCCGCGCGCCCCGCGGGAAACACGTTCTCACCCTTGTCTCGAGCGATCCCGGGCTGCGAGCGTATGTGTTTACGTTTGGGCCTTGATGTCCGGATGGTCTGTGCGCTCCTCATCGACTCGACGCGATCAGGACGCTAAGACCGAACAGCATACCCGTAAGGCTCTATGAGATCGGGCCGACGCACGCGAGAGTAGCGCATGCGTCGGAGGCATCGTCTACTGCTCGTCGTGGCCCCTGCGGCGCTGATCCTTTGTCTAGCGGCCGCCGTCTCGGCCACACCTCAGCTCTTGTCCGAGGCAAAGAAGCAAGGCTTGCCCGCGCAGAACTGCCAGTATTGCCATGTGTCGAAAGTGCCACAGAAGAGCAGCTACAAGCCGGACGACCTGAACGACCGCGGTCAGTGGCTGATGATGGAAAAGGACAAGCAGCGGGGCAACGAAATCAACGCCGACTGGCTCAAGCAGTATCCCGGAGGCAAGGATCAGAAATGATCGTGTGATTCACGTGAGCCATCGCCCCTCCGACTAACCCGACATCGCGGGGTCGCGCGGCACCTTCAGGATCGTCGCGACGGTCTCCAGGAACTGATTCATGTCCACCGGCTTTTGAAAATACGCCGCCCAGCCGAGCACCTCGGATAGTGGGTAATCCTCGGAAAACGCAGTCACGACGATGGCAGGGACCCGGCCACCTTGCTCGCGCGGCTGCTGGCGCAGCCACTTCAGGAACGTAGCGCCGTCCTCGCCGGGAAGCGCCAGGTCGGTCACGACCAGGTTGAGCTTGTGCGCGCTCACGTACGCCTTCGCGGTGACAATGTTGTCGGCCTCGAGGACGATCGCGTCGCACGCGCGCAGGACTTCGCTCAAGAACGTGCGGTTGTCTTTGTCATCGTCCACGACGAGGACGCTGAGACCGCCGAAGTTGGGCGGGTGCTGAAGGATGTCGGTAGTCACGCGTTCATCTTTATAACGCGTTTGCGGCTCCTATGCTAGGTAGAGGTACCGAGGCAATGGCGCGGACCTCTCCGATGCGTTTGCTCGTCAGCCTCATGCGGGGGCACACCGAACTCGCGCTCGCCGAACACAGATCGCCGAGCGGTCGGCGCTCTATGACAACGGATTCGCCGGGAGCAGCCGACGAAGCCGGGCTCACTCGGCGGCAGCTCGTCTCGGCGGTCGCCGCACTCGGCGTGGCCGGCTGCGTCCGTCTCCCCAGGTCCGTCCCAAGAACGCCTCCCGTCGCAATTGTAGGCGGCGGCATCGCAGGACTCACGGCCGCCCATACGCTCGTGAGCGCCGGCATTCCGGCAGTCGTCTATGAGGCGTCGACCAGAGTCGGCGGGCGGATGCACACCCACCGCGACGGTTATTGGAATGATGGCCAGGTGACAGAGTGGTGTGGAGAGCTCATCGACGCCAGCCACAAGACGCTCCTATCTCTTGCCCAACGGTTCGAGCTTCCCGTCGTCGATCTACAGGCGGACCAGTCCGCCACCGCCAGGCCAACGTACTTCGTTCTAGGCCAGCATTACCGGTGGGAGCGTGCGGACGAGGACTTCAAGCCCGTACGTGAGGCCCTCGCGCGTGACTTCCGCGAAGTCGGACCCGCGTCGACTTTCGCGGCCAGCACACCGGCCGCTGTGCGACTCGACCGCATGAGCGTCCGAGAGTGGATCGAATCGCGCGTGCCGGGCGGGACAACGTCACCCGTGGGCGCCATCCTCGACGTCGCGTTCGCCAGCGACTATGGCGCGGACACCGCCGACCTATCGGCGTTGAATCTCGCCTACCTGCTCGGCAGCCAGCGATTCGGCATGCCGGGCGAGCGGCAGTACCACATCGCCGGTGGCAACGAGCAATTGCCGCTGCGGATGGCGGAACGTCTTCCGCCCGGTACCATCGTGCTCGGGTGGCGGCTCGAAGCCCTCGCGCGGCGGGGTGATGACTCGGTGGTGCTTAGCTTCGCCACGCCGGAAGGAACCCGCGAAGTGAACGCGGACCACGTGATCCTGGCTCTGCCATTCGCCGTGCTCCGCACGCTCGATTACGCGCGCGCTGGTTTTGATGTCCTCAAACGTCGGGCGATCCAGGAGATCGGCCGAGGGCGCAACGCGAAGCTTCACATGCAGTTCCGACAACGCGTCTGGACTACACCGGGACCTTGGGGGCTGGGTAACGGGGCCTCAGTAACCGACCTCGGGTATCAGACGATGTATGAGGTCTCGCGAGGCCAGACCGGGGCCAGTGGCGTTCTGGTCAACTATCGCGGAGGAGCCGCGGCGGATCACCCCCGTCCGTCGTCGCCCTACACGAGCGGCTCGACTCCCGCCCTTGCCGCGGAAGTGCCTTCGTTGCTCGCACGCCTCGATCGAGTGTGGCCGGGAGTCGCCGACGCGTGGAACGGAAAGATGGCACTCTCGGCCCCGGCGCTCGATCCAAATCTCGGCTGCTCCTACTCGTATTGGCGGGTTGGCCAGTACCACACGGTGCGCGGGTATGAGCGCGTCCGGCAGCGCAACATCCACTTCGCCGGCGAGCATTGCTCCGTCGAGTTCCAAGGCTATATGGAAGGCGGCGCTGCCGAGGGGATCCGAGCGGCGAACGAGGTCCGCCGTGACCTCGGGACCTAAGCTCCTTCCAGCCCGTAGAGCGCGGCCGCATTGTCGTGCGTCAACTTGCGGCGCATCTCCGGTGACAGGTGCCGCATTTGCCGCTCGATCGCTGCACGCGAGTTGGGCCAGACGCTGTCGGGGTGGGGATAGTCCGACGCCCACAGGAGGTGGCCATCGCCGAAGAACGGAATGAGGGACATCGCCACGTGGTCTTCCTGGAAGGTCGCGTAGATCTGCCGCTTGAACAGCTCGCTCGGCTTGGTGACGAGGGCGCTGCCGCCCTTGTCGGCCCAGAATTCCTTCGCCTCCCAGAGCCGCCAGTGGCGGTAATCGAGCTCCTCGACGAGCCAGGGCAGCCATCCCGTGCCGGCCTCGGCCATCACCATGCGCAATCTCGGATGGCGCTCGAGGATGCCCCAGGCGAAGAGGTCGACGAACGGCTCGAGGAAGTTCGCGAGAAAAAATTTGGTGTTCTCGAAGACGCTCGCGGCCTTGTTCGCGACGCGGTCGCCCGGCTTGCCGACGAACACCGTGATGTGCCAGGAGAGGATGATGCCGCTCTCCTCGAGCGCCTGCCAGAGCGGCTCCCAGGCCGGGTCATCGAGCTTGGGGTTGATGTTGGCGATCATGAGATTCACCTGGCGCACGCCGCCCTTGGCCCTCACCCGCTCGAGCTCGGCGAGCGCGCCTTCGGGTGTCTCCGGCAGCATCGGCAGACCGATGAGCCGATCGGGCGCCGCCTTGCAGAAGTCGAGCAGCCAGTCGTTGTAGACGCGATAGCAGGCGGTGCGGAGCACGGGATCTTCGGTCGAAATCTGGAAGATCGGCCCGAAGATCACCTGCGTCGCGACGCCGTCGCGGTCCATGTCGGCCAAACGCAGCTCGGCGACGGCCGGCCGGCGCGCGCTCGGGTCGTGGATGCCGGCACGGTCGAAGGCGTTATAGAGCGCCTTGATCGGCCGCGCTGAACCGGTCGCCGGCGGCTTGCCGTCCCAGCGGCCCCACACCTTGCCGTCGCACACCCAGACCGCCTGCCCGTCACGCTCCTCGACATGCGGCGCACGGTCGAGCAGCGACGCGGGCAGCCGCGTGGTCCACAGATCCGCGGGCAGCTGGCTGAGATCCATGTGATCGTCGCAGGAGATGAGCCGCTCAGTCATGTGGTCCTCCGGTCGATGGACGTGTTTCACGCCCGCGGGTCAGTATCGTCCGCCGAGCTTTCGGTGGTCCCAGCTGACCACCTTTTCCGGGACGATCTTGAGCACCACGCGCTTCGGCGCGCTGGCCACCGCTCCCGGCTGGACCGGCGACGCACTCGCTTGCGCCGTCGTCCGCGCCTCGAACGCGGCTCTGACGCTCGCTTCGTCCTCGAGGATCTCGCAGCGCCCCCGGATCATCACGCCCCGCAGCTCGGCGTACTCGTCGCCGGCCTCGATCATCAACGCCACCTTGGGATTGCGGCGGATGTTCACGACCTTCTGCGCCTTGCCGTACGAGGTCATGTAGAAGGCGCCGTCCCGCGCGAAGTAGTTCATGGCTACGACATGGGGGAAGCCGTCGTGGCCGATGGTGGCCAGGGCGGCCTTCTTGCGCTCCCGGAAGAACGCGGCCTGCTCCTCGGGGCTCAGCCGGATCTGCTGCCGTCGGTTGGTCGCTCCGGTCATTCGCGAGCTCCTTGCCGATTGCGTCGTCAATTCGGGTAGACGATCGTGCGCAGCATGATCCGGCGCTCGTCGGGCCGGTAGTCGCCGGCGCCGCGATGCATCGTGGCGCGCTCGTCCCACATCAGCACGTCGCCGACGCGCCAACGGTGATAGTAGACGAAGCGCTCCTGGGTCGCGTGAGCCGCGAGCTCGTCGATCCGCGGCCACGCCTCCTCCCGCTTCATGCCGACGAAGCCATGCGTGTGCATCGGATTGACGAACAGGATCGACCGTCCGGTCACCGGATGGCGCGTGACCGCGGGCCACTGCACTTGCTGATACTTCTTGTCGGTCACGCCCTTGTCGTCGCCATACAGGCGCTCGCCGGCAGGACCGGTGCTGCGGCCGTGCAGCCCAGTGAGACCCGACAGAAGCTGTTTCCGTGACTCGGGCAAGGCGTCGTACGCCGCTCGCATGTCGGCGAACATGGTGCCGCCCTTCTCCGAAGGCACCTCCTTCGCGTGCAACATCGCCAGCAGCGGTAGAGCGTTCTCGTACGTCGAGTCGGTGTGCCAGTCGGTAGCGCGCTTGACGCCGTACCAGTCGATCTTGCCCGCCTCCTCCACGTTGGTCAGCCAGGAAACTTCCGGACAATCGACGTGGCGATACTTGATCAGCGCGTGCGGACGCGGCACACCGAAGCGGCGCCCGAACGCGGCGAGCTCGGGAGCGCCCAGATCCTGATCCCGGAAGACCAGCACCGGGTGCTTGGCAAAGGCAGCCTCGATCCAGGCGAACGTGTCTGGCTCGAGCGGCTTCGACAGATCGATCCCGAGGGCCTCGGTTCCCAGCGCTGCGCCGAGGGCGCGAAGCTGTGGTGCCTGTGTCATGGCCGATCCTCCATCGTCGTCCATCAGTCTAAGACGGGAAGCCGGGCAGGTCCGGAGGCTTGTGGTACGGCGTGTCACCCAGCGCTTGCACGCGTGCCCAGAACGCTGGCCCGGCTGCGTTGCCGACCGCCTCGAGATCAGCCGACTGGCGCCACATGTTCCAGGACTCGGGATGCAGTCGACTGGCCTCAGCAAGGTGGCGACTGCCTTCCTCCGCGGCGCCATGGCCGCGCAGCCACACGCCGAGCCGGAAGTGCGCATGCGCTAACGCGATGTCGTCTGTGATGCGCGGCATCTGCTCCCGCGCGCCCAGAGCGTTGAGCGCGTGTCGTCCCGTCGTGACCCATTCCTTGACCGCGTTGACGTAAAACGCCTTGCCGGCATCGCGCGCTGCCTGATCGGCGGCCGACATCGTGAGCGTCTTGGGATCCATATTCCGGAAATGATCCGTCGACCCCGCGGTCTCGGGCGGGCGCACGATTCGTCCGCGCTCGTCGATCCACACGGCGCGCGGCACGTTCGCCATCCCGTACAGCGAGGCCACGCGGTGCTCCGGATCGATGAGGCACCAGTATTCCGCCTTGGCCTGCTCGATCCACGGCCGCACGTGTTGCGCGCCGCGGCTATCCTCGGCCACCGCGACCACCATGAAGCTTTGATTTCTCAGATCGCTGAAGAGCTGCTGCCACACGGGCAGGTCGAGCCGGCAGCCTCACCACGATGCCCAGGTGACGAGCAGCACCTTCTTGCCGCGCAGATCTGACAGCGTGCGCGGCGTTCCCGACAGATCGGGCAACGTGAAGTCCGGCGCCATCAATCCGGCGAGCGCGGCGTTGCGCTCCTCGGCTCCGGCACCGAGCACCCATGTCTCGCGATCATCGGAACACAGGACCGGATTGCCGACCCGGCGCCAGAACGCTTCCACGTCGACGCGGCCCGTGGCGACGGCGGTCGGCGGCAATGGCACACATTGATCGTCGCGACACATCCCTTCCGGCTTGAGAGTCCAGCCGGTGACGCGTGCGGCGTCGGCCGCTGCCAGCCACAGACCGTTCGCCGCATCAACAGTGAATTCGTCGGATTCGGTCAGAATCGTCGTCATAATCATCTCCCCCACAGCTGGCGCGTGGCCAGTCGCGCCCCTTCGGCCAGGGCGGCGAACTTCAGCCAGGCCACGCTGGGATGAGTGTCGTTGAACCGGATCCCCGACGCCGCGAAGCCGCAGTCGGCGCCCGCTATCACGTTGTCGCGTCCGACGATGCGGGCGAAGCGGACGATGCGCTCGGCGATCAGCTCGGGGTGCTCGACCAGGTTGGTGGTGTGGCTGATGACGCCAGGGATCAGGACCATTCCGGCCGGCGGTTTGAACTGCTCGAAGACATGGTACTCGTGCTCATGCCGCGGATTAGCGGCCTCGAACGAGAGCGCGCCTGCCTTGATCTGGAAAAGCACGTCGACGATGTCCTTCAGCGCCATGTCGTGCACTCTGGGGCCGACGTCGATGCTGTAGCAGGTATGAAAGCGCACGCGATCCGGCGGGATCCCGCGGAGCGCGTAGTTGATCGCCTCGACGCGCCGCGCCGCCCATGCGCGGCACTCCGCCACGCTGAGGCCGGGATTCATCATGTAGTAAGTCACCAGGCGTGGGTCGTCCACCTGCAGCACGAAACCAGCATCCACGATCGCGCGGTACTCCTGGTGAAGCGCGTCGGCCAGAGCCTGCTCGTATTCCTCGTCAGTGCGGTAGAAGCGGTTCTGGAGCGTCGCGAAGATGTAGGACGGCGCGATGGCGGGCAGGAACACCTCCTCGTGAGACCGGCCCTTCACCGCGGCTCGTAGATTGTCGATGTCGAACTGCACTGCCGCCTGGCCTCGGTAACTTATCGGACCCGCACAGACGTCGACGCCGAACTTCCGCGTGTTACCGCGGCCCCCGATCCCCTCTGCGATACGTTCGGACCACGCGTAGTAATCGGGAAAGTCCAGATACTCGCGGCTACCCGCACGGGTACTTCCTTCTTGCCCAGCAGGCGCCACCTGACGCTCGAAGCCGGTGAAGCGCTCCACGATGTAACCGAAGAAGCTCGCCTTGCCCTGCTCGCCGTCGGTGATGACGTCAACGCCGGCCTCGGTCTGCCGGCGCACAGCGTCACCGACAGCCTCGCGCACGAGCCGAGCGTAGGCATCACGGTCGTACGGCTGCCCTCGGTCCTTCGCCGTTAAGATGGGAACGAGGGGATCGGGCCGCGACAGGCTGCCGACGTGCGTCGTGAGAATCCGCTCCGTGCTTCGTTTCATCGCCGATCGACTCGCCTTTCTCCCGTCCTCCGGGGCTCGCAACGCAGAATGCTACACGGTTCCGGAAGACGTGAGGCCGTCATTGCGAGCGCGCGATCGGCGCCGGGCGACGTGCTACGATCGGCGCTCACCCCAGCTGTTTCATGGAGGTTTTCGATGAACGCCGCATTCCACCCGCTCGACCCTCTCACGGCCGACGAGATCAGTCACGCGGTGGCGATTGTCCGCAAGACGCGCGCGCTCGCCGACGATGCGCTCTTCGTGCGCGTCTTCCTCCACGAGCCGCCCAAGGATATCGTGCTCGGCTTCCGAGAAGGCGAGCCACTCGATCGTCAGGCCTTCGTTATTCTGCGCGACCGCGGGGCACGGGCGACGTTCGAGGCGGTCGTCTCGCTCGGGCGCGGCGTCGTCGTGTCGTGGCGTGACGTTCCCGGAGTACAACCGCCGATCACGTTCGAGGAGTTCTTCGCCTGCGAGCGGCTGGTCCGAGCAAGCCCGGCCTGGCTGGACGCCGTGCGCAAGCGGGGCGTGACGAACCCAGAGCTCGCGATTGTCGATCCGTGGTCGGCCGGCTACTACGGAGCGGCCGACGATCCGCGCCGGCGTTTGATCCGCGCCCTGACGTGGATTCGCACCAGCGAGGACGACAACGGCTACGCGCGCCCTATCGAAGGCCTCGTCGCGCTGGTGGACATGGACGCAATGCAGGTCGTGGAGATCGAGGATCACGGGATGGTCGCGCTGCCGCCACGCGCCGGAAATTATTCGGCCGCTGCGCTTCGTGATCCAAACAACGTCCCGTACGTCCCGTCCGGTCCGCGGACCGATCTCCAGCCACTGGAAATCGTGCAGCAGCAAGGCCCCAGCTTCGAGCTCCGCGGCCACGAGGTGCGATGGCAGAAGTGGCGGCTGCGGATCGGTTTCACACCGCGCGAGGGGCTCGTGCTCCACACGATCGGCTACGAGGATCAGGGACGCCTGCGCCCGATTCTCTATCGCGCCTCGCTGTCGGAGATGGTGGTTCCATACGGCGATCCCTCGCCCACGCACTGGCGCAAGAACGCCTTCGACGAGGGCGAGTACGGCATCGGCATGCTGGCCAACTCGCTCGAGCTCGGCTGCGACTGTCTTGGCGAGATCCGTTACCTGGACGCCATCGTCTCCGACGCGGAGGGCAACCCGGTCACTCTCCGCAACGCCATCTGTCTGCACGAAGAGGATTTCGGCATCTTGTGGAAGCACACGAACTTTCGTACGGGCCAGGTCGAGGTGCGGCGCTCCCGGCGATTCGTCGTGTCGTCGATCGCGACCGTGGGCAACTACGAGTACGGATTCTTCTGGTACTTCTACCAGGACGGTACGATCGAGTCTCAGGTGAAGCTGACGGGGATCGTCTCGACTGGCGCCGTCGCGCCAGGAGTCCGACCGACTCACGGCACGCTCGTCGCGCCAGGCCTCTACGCGCCTCACCATCAGCACTGGTTCAGCTTCCGGCTCGACATGATGGTGGACGGACCGCAGAACTCCGTGTACGAGGTCGACAGCGCCGCCGCGCCGCTGGGGCCGGACAATCCGCACGGCAACGCATGGACAACTCGATCCCGGCTACTCGCACGTGAGGCCGAAGCGCAGCGGGACCTGGACCCGCTCGCCGGCCGTTATTGGCTCGTCGTGAACCGAGAGGCGACGAACGCGCTCGGCGAACGCACGGCCTACAAGCTGGTCCCAGGCGAGAACGTTCGCGCGCTCGCCCATCCGGAGTCGAGCATTGCCCGGCGCGCGGGCTTCATTGCTCACCATCTTTGGGTCACGCGCTACGACGCGAGCGAGCGCCATGCCGCGGGCGATTATCCGAATCAGCATCCCGGAGGCGCTGGGCTACCGGCGTGGGTGCAGGCCGATCGCGAACTGATGAACACCGACGTCGTGCTCTGGTACAGCCTCGGCGTCCATCACATCGTCCGACCGGAAGATTGGCCGGTGGCGCCCGTCGCCTACGCCGGGTTCTCGCTCAAGCCGTCCGGATTCTTCGACAGCAACCCTGCGCTCGACGTGCCAGCGCCGACTCACCACGGCAACGGTCACTGCCACCCCGGGCCTTCGTCGCAGTGACTTGCGCCCTACGCTCAGTCGCGTGACGCGTGATGTCACGTAACGATTGGATTGTCACGTCATCGCGGTGGGGCGCGAAGGGCGGTGCGCTTCGATGCTGTCGGACACGGCGGTGGCCATTCTCGCCTTCCTCCGAACGATTCCCGACGGCGGTGCGTGTGACGAATGTGTCGGCGTCTACGTCAGAGTCGGCCGGCATGAGGCGTTAGACAGCATCCGGGAGTTGGTGGACGCCAGCAGGATCCTCTGCACCTATTCCGCGTGCGGCCTCTGTCGGCACCGGCGGCTGGTGGCGCGAGTATGGCGGCCAGCGTCCGCGGCGTGATGCTTATCCTCGCTCGACTACCAGCGGTTGCCTCCTCCACCGCGATAGCCGCCGCCGGAGCGGCCTCCGCCTCGCGAGGCAGACGGTTTAGAGATCTCAACCTTGAGCGTACGGCCACCGAGCTCATAGCCGTTGAACTTTCGGACCGCTTCGTCTGCCGCCTCGGACGTGGACATCTGAACGAAGGCGAAGCCTCGCGACCGACCGGTGTCACGATCGGTGATGACCTCGACGCTCTCGACGCCCGCGACCTGGTTGAACAACTGGCTAAGCTCCGTGGTGGAGGTACTGAACGGAAGACCGCCGACGAAAAGCTTTTGACTCATGAACCTCCTCCTGACTTCAGAAACCACCCTTCCGCATGCAGGTGCGATACGCCGCCTGGTACGCGGGGTCCTTCGCGCCCTCGGTGTCCATCCCCGCAATTTGGGGATCGTCCGGCTTCACGGCGCCGCCGACGCTGCGCGCTTCCGCGGCCCGGCTGTGGTCCTTGGCATTCGGTAGTGGCGAATCTCCCGACGCCGTGCCTGTACCGACGGCCCGCTGCGCCTCCACGTTGCAGGCCGAGATGTCCTCCGCCTTGGGCACCTGCGGATACCCGACGCTCGAGGTTGCCAATACGATGGCTGCGGCACAGAGCGCCACGTGCTGGCGTCGCCGCGCGAATATCATGGTGTCATCTCCGCACATCGACCGCGTCCATGCTCATCAGTCGCTCCTTTCCGGCTGCGACCGCGGCGGCAATGTTCGGGAAGCCGGCCTGCGACTCTTCGACGATCTCGCCGCCGTAGTTCATGATGCGCCAGCGCCATTCCGGGTGCCTCGGGCTCGAGATCGCGACCACTTGCATGTGTCGGCTCCCCTCCGCGTTTCGACGGACGTATTCGTCCTCGTCGTGCCGCTCGACCCTGCACGTTCTTGCCGGGCCGCGACCTACGCGCGCCGGTGTATCACCTTCTGTCTCAGGCAGTTGCGGCAGGCGGCGAGGATGCTCGCCACCCTCAGCGCGCCGATAAGCCGGGGCAACACGTCGTTAAGCCGCGATGACGGCACACCGGTGAGTCGAACGATGCAGTCGGCGCATAGACCAGCATTTTCAATGCTGTCTTCGATCAGCGTCGCGTCGAGATTCTGCAAGGCCTCTCCAGGACAGCGAAAACACTTGTGCCTGAGTCACCGGAGTCTCGACGCCCGTAGGTGGCGTCAACCAGGAAAGGCTGAGGTGGCGGCAATGGTCAGCGTACCACGTTCAGAACATTGGCGAGCATGCCAATCGTGGCGTGGTACCGTGCAGACGTCTGATCCGGGCTGGCGGTCCGTCGTGGACCTTCTCCGCACCAGGCCCGCTCGAGCGCACGGTTCCGCGGCGCCAGAGCGCATGGTTTCCTAGCGGAGGCTGGAGTTCACTTTCATGGCTCAGAAGCTGTTCATCGGTGGTCTATCATTCAACACCCCAACGGAGCGACTGCGTGAGCTGTTCGCCCAAATCGACGGCGTGCAGTCGGTCACCATCGTCACGGATCGTGATACCGGCCAATCGCGCGGCTTCGGCTTCGTTGAAGTCGAGACCACGGAGGCGGCGAACAGGGCCGTCGCAAAGCTCAATGGCGTTCAGCTCGATGGGCGCGCGCTTCGGGTTGAGATCTCCAAGCCTTCGGCGCCGCGCGGCGGCGGCGGGTACCGTCCCCGGAACGCTTCGGGCAGCAGCCGCGGGCGTTGGTAAAGGAAGGCATGCGACCGACGGTTGACAGACGGATGCTCTGATGTCGCGCGTTCATGTCGTCGACAACCAAGTGGAGGCCGCCCTCAAACAGTTGAAGAAGCTCATGCTGAAAGAGGGCACGTTTCAGGAAATGAAGCGGCGCGCTCACTATGAGAAGCCGTCAGTCAAGCGGAAGCGCAAGTCGGCGGCGGCACGTAAGAAGCGCCGCCGCGCCCTGGCACGCTCGCGCGATTGGGACAGGGACTGATCATCTTGCCTTGTTGGGCCGTCGGCAGGATGCACACAGCCGCTCGTGCCGACCCGAACTGAGGAATGGTGCATCACATGCCAGACACCGCATGGTACGCAAGCCGGTCGGCCACGCGTTCGGCAACGGGCTCTCGGCCTCGTCGCGCTGGCCGGGCTGCGGCGCCACGCGAGGAAGTAATCGCTTGCGGGGGGACATCGCTGGCCGGATCAGCGCACCTGAACGGCTCGATACCGCCCGTCTGGGACCCGCTCGACCCGACCTGACCGTTCGAGATCGTCGAGCAGCTCACTGATTCGCTTGACGATCGGCGCCTTGCTGCCGACCACCATTCCCGCCGCGGCCAGCTCGGTGGTGAGAATCGCTGCCGTGGCGCCCCCCTGATGACCCGTCAGCAGCGCAAGCAGTTTCAGCTCCGGCGAAATCAACTGAGCCCGCCGCAGCGGGGCAAACATTTTGCGGTCGTCAGGCACGCTCACAGTTTGCTCGTTGCTGAAATAGACTTGGTCATAGGCCCTGCAGCCCCGCGCCGGTCGCGCGAGCAGCGTTCTGGCAGACCATGCTCGCCGAGGTCACGACGCATGGGATGCTTGCGCTTCGCTGCGTGGCGCTCATCTGGCGCCGTTCCGGGGCGCGTAGGCCTGCGAGCCATGCTCAGGTCGCGGTCGCACGGATCAACATGTTCGTCCGGCTGCACGACAAGCACCGCGCCGAAGCCACGACGAACTCGGACATCTGTCCGAGGGCCGCAACAGCGGCGGCGGCTTGTTGCAGGCTCAGCCCCGTATGAATCGCAAGGCAGCTCTCGCAGAACGCGCGGCCAACATTGCGACGAAGAAACCGCTCGGACGACAGCTCCGAAAGCCTAGTGTCCATCTTGGCCCCCTCGCCTTTGCATCAGCACGGTCACGTAGATCCGTTCGTGCGTGACCCGCGCGGTTCGTCCGGTGTCCAGGTTCCCGCGCTGTACGCTTGCAGCGCCTGCAGAACTACCGACCGGAGCGTGGTGCCCTGGCTCGCGGCGCGTAGGCGCGCCGCACGATGCAGATCGCGGGAGACACCCCGTATTCGATAAGTCCCGGTACTCGCGTTGCGTTCGTCATTCTTATCCATGGCGGCTTTCTCCCTTATCCATGGCGGCTATCTCCCTCGGAGGCTCGGGCGAGCGCCAAGATCTCCTGGTGCCCGGCCGGTGTACTGAGCATATACTATATTTCTTATATAAGATATGGCGTTGATAGTTCAGGAGGTTGATCGAATGTTCCCTCGTGAGACGCGCGTACTGGTTATCCTCCCTCACGACCTCGTCGACCGAGCCCGCGTGCTCGCGGGGCGGGCCACGACGTCGATAAGGCTGCCCGTGAGTTTACAGATCATCCTTCGAGCGCTCATCGAGGAAGGGCTGAGGCGTCCGACGGACGCGGGCCTGCTCACCAACGTGCGTCGTCAGGCCGAGACGGTTCGCCGAATCCGCCGAGAGGCGCACCGGCGCCCCACCAAAGCCCGGGCTGCGCGCGGGGCGGCGGCCCGATCGCGCTCTGGATCTGGCGTATGACCGTGCTTATCGGGGAGCCTTCGGCATGACCGCGGCATGGGCCGTGCCGTTCGTCACGATCGCGCTGACCCAGATGGCCGTCATCGCAACTTCGATCTACCTGCATCGCGCGCTCGCGCACCGCTCACTCCATGTGCATCCCCTCGCCGACGTCGGCTTTCGTACCGCGCTGTGGTTGACGACAGGGCAGTGCCGCCAGCAATGGGTGGCGGTTCATCGCAAGCACCACACCTTCACCGACCGCGAAGGTGACCCGCACAGCCCGCGGCTACTCGGCTTCTGGCGTGTCCAGCTCTTCAATGTCGCTTACTACGTGCGCGAGGCGCGCAACACCGAAACGCTGGAGACGTTTGCCCCGGACCTCCGGCCGGATCGGCTCGATCGCGTTCTCTTCTCTCACGGCGCCCTCGGTGTCGGGATCGGGCTGAGCCTGCTTTGCGCGATCATCGGTCTCTGGCCCGGCCTCGTTGCCGGGCTCGCGCACGCGACTCTCTACGTCTTCGTGATCGCGCCTCTCATCAACGCGCTCGGCCACTGGCGCGGTGCGCGGAACTTCGAAAACAGCGCCTCGAACTGGCGTCTGCTGGCCTGGATCACGGGCGGCGAGAGTCTGCACAACAACCATCACGCCCACCCGCGGTCGCCCAAGTTCAGCATGCGCCGCTCGGAGTTCGACCCTGCGTGGCCGATCATTCGATCCCTGGCGGCAGCCGGGCTGCTCGTCATCCTGGGGCCACCGATCGTATGGACGCGCGCCGCGCGCAGGAGCACATCATGAATGTGTTCGCGTCCTCGACGCCGCGCGCCGCCGAATGGCGATGGCGGCACGGTTTGGCGGCGGCTAACGTGTCAGTGTCGTGGCCGAGCCGAACATGGGTGGCATGACCAACGCGATCAATCCGTACTCGCAAGGGCGCCAACCGTGCCGCGCGTTCCAAGAAGATCGACTGAACCAAGCGAGGACGTGTCCGAGCTGCACGGCAATGGTTCAGTGGTGTCGCAACTGCGCGCAGACTCACCACGCTCGTGGTTGGGAAACCTGCGCCGGAAAGAAAAGCTAACCCGGCGCGTCCCAAATCACTTGAGGTTGACGGTGCCGCCGCTCTCCGCTTTCCCGAGAGACGTCCGAACCGCCAACAGCACACCCTCGGCGATGCGGCGGGGACGTTCGCCGATCCCGCGCACCTCGGCCTCCTCTGTGCGCGGGTCCACCTCGATGACCTTCGTCTGAACGCTGACCGGCACCCCATCACGGGTGAGACCGCGAAGAATTCCATCAAGAGGTGCGGTCAGGGCCATGGAGCCAATCTCGGCGATCTCCTGACCCTTCCGAACTGCATCACCGATGCGGGCTTTTGTGCGGAAGACGCCATCGAACGGAGCGTAGACGTAACGGTCGCGTGCATGCCCGGCGATCTCCCGTGGCTCACCGGCGAGAATGCGGGATGCGCCGTCCGTGATGACGACGCCGAGTCCTTCCCAACTGGTCTCGACCACCACATCAGCGTGTCGTCCGGCCACGAGGTCTGGGCCAAGCCCGATTGTCAGCGGAGCAAGTTCGCGCTGGATTTCCGGCGCCGCGTGCTTGCGCATCCGGGCATCCACTAACACCGCGGGCCGAAGGTGAGCGAGGAGTGGACCGATGTCCCGAACGTACACCGGGATCGCGTTGTGCGAGTCGAGCGCTTCCATAACGCGAGCGAAGTCGTGGGCCCGGACGGCGTGGACGCCGTCAAGAGCGGCATGTCCTTCGAAGACGGCGTCGGCGAACGCCATCCCGCGCCTTGTCGTCGTCGGTATCGGCACATCATGGAGCACGACGGCGTAACCTTCCCGGAACAGGCGATGCGCTACCGCCGACCCGATGTCCCCAACGCCTCGGACGAGCACCTTCATTCCCAGTGGCTCCACCCTGGTGGCAGATCGTACAGCAACGCAGTGAGAGACGCCGCGTGCGCGCGGCGGGGATGAGGCACACGCGACGCTGCCTCATGCCTTTACGCCTCTGAAATCGGCCTATACTACTTGCTCTGAAGGGACGCGCTGAAGGGCGTCGAGGAGACTCGGAGGCGTACGTGGATAGAGGGGCGGCGATGCTGGCGGTCGTGCTTGATGTGTACGAAGGCGGGAAAGATTTGATCCCCGGTTGGAAGCTGAAGGAGCAGGCGGAAAACGCGTTGGCACAGGGTGGCGTCGAAGGACTCAGACGGTACTACGATGCATGCCTCACTGGTTCGGGCCACCGAGTGAAAACAGCCCTCGAAGGTGGCAGACGCAAGACTTTGGAATCGGAGCGCGATCGCTTCATGTCGATGTACCTGGGTGCTGCCCGGTGAGTGAGACACGTGCATCTAGTCGCAAAGCGGAGGTTCACTCGATCACCTGGTCCGCGCGCAGCAGCAGAGACGGCGGAATGGTGAGGCCGAGCGCGCGTGCTGTCTTGAGGTTGATCGCCAGTTCGAACTTCGTGGGCTGCTCCACGGGAAGATCGCCGGGCTTGGCTCCTTTCAGAATCCTGTCGACATACCTGGCGCAGCGTCCGAACAAGTCCGGCAGGCTAGGACCGTAGGAGATGAGTCCGCCGTCGATCACGTTTTCCTTCACCTGATATATAGTGGGCAGCCGCTGAGCCGCCGCAAACCGCACGATCCGCTCTACGAACCGTTGCTGTGCCGGATCGGCGGTCACCATCAGCGCATCGGGCCGCTGCTTCATCATGGCCGCGAAGGCGTCGTCGAATTCGTCGGGGCCACTCACTTGCACGGATAGCAGCCTTAGCCCGAGCGCCCGTACTCCCGCCTGAACGTGCTCGAATTGAACCCGATTGGAGGCGTTCTGCGGATTCAAAAGGAAGGCGACGCGCGAGATTCTCGGGATTGCTTCCCGGAGTAACTCGACGCGCTTGGCGCCGAGGTCCGCACCGAGGATCGTGCTGCCGGTGATGTTGCCGCCCGGCCTCGCGAGGCTTGCGACGAGGCCGGTGTCTACCGGTTCGCCAACACCGACCATAACGATGGGGATCGTCGCCGTCGCGCGCTTGGCCACCTGAGTCGCGGGTGTCCCGTACACCACAATGATGTCAACGCTACGTTTGACGAGGTCGAGCGCGAGCGCTGACAAGCGCTCGCTTCGGCCCTCGGACGAACGGTATTCAACGATGATTGTTCGCCCTTCGACGTAGCCCAGCTCATTCAGCGCTGCAAGCAGCGGATCCCAAAATTTCGCGTAGTCGAGCAACCCGATCCGAGGGACCTTCCTCGCCTGCTGCGCCTCGGCGGCGAGCGGCGCGGCGAGCATGGCCCCGAGCCTGGTCACGAACCCACGACGGTTCATGGTGGGCGCGATGCTAGTGCGCGACGAAACGGTGCGCAAGGTCCGCAGCGGTAGAATCATTTGGAGGTGACATGAAGAAGAGCCGCTCGAAAGGCAAGTCTCCCTCTGATCTGATAGACGCGAGGATCAAAGAGCTGGACGACTGGCGAGGCAAGACGCTCTCTCGACTACGCAGCCTGATCAAGCAGGCGGACCCGGAGGTCGTCGAGGAGTGGAAGTGGAGAGGCGTCCCTGTGTGGTCCCACGATGGGTTGATCTGCACCGGCGAGACTTACAAGAACGTCGTGAAGATGACCTTCTTCAAGGGCGCCTCGTTGAAGGACCCCGCGCGCCTCTTCAACGCGAGCCTCGATGGCAACGCCAGGCGCGCCATCGACCTCCACGAGGGGGAGAAGATCGACGAGGACGCGCTGAAGGCGCTCGTCCGCGCCGCCGTTGCCCTGAACGAATCCTCAGCGCGCCGCTGACTCCGTGGCGATTGCTACCCCGGCCAGGATCGCCACGCCGCCGATCAAGAAGAAAGCGCTGGGAGTTTCGTTCACCCAGACCACCGCGATGGCGGTGGACAGCGGTCGGACTGGCTCTGGCGCTGGCCGGCGTCTACTCGCTCAGCCCGATCAAGCGGGCGAGCCAGGCCCGCTGCCGTGAACTGTGCGCGCTACACGGGCCGCTTCCCTTCAACCTGATGCGGAGTGCTGCCGTCGCGGGCGCGCGCTACGGTCTCAGCTGCCTTGGATGCAGCGTCGCGCTCATGGTGGCCATGGTCCTTCTCGGGATGGAGAATCTATGGTGGGCGGTTCTGCTGAGCATCGTCATCCTCATCTACAAGTTCGCGCCTCCGCTGCGATTGCGATATGAACTGGCGCTTTCGGCCGCTCTGACGGCGCTCGGCGTGGCTTACGTGATGGTGGCGTGAGACCGACGTGGCTCCTTTCTCAGATACTCATCAATTCCTAGTGGCCCAGAACCGGCGAGGACGAGCGCCGTAAGGCACGCAAGGTAGAGCAGGTTACATTCGAAGCCCGGGGGCCCGAACTGGGGCCGGCCAGCCGTCACGCTCATCAACTTGATCGAGCTGAACCCATACGGCAGGTGGACAGTGAAGACTGCCACCAGGAGAAGCGCAGCCATCGGAAGGCTAACGATTGGGAGGAAGGCTCCGAGCAAGACCGCGAGGCCGCCGATGAGCTCGGTCAGAATGCTGAGCCACGCCATGAGATGCGGCGCGGGCACCCCGAGAGCGTGCAGGATCGCGGCGAACGTGTCCGGCCCCCTGGATAACTTGGTGAACCCGTGCTCGATGAAGCCAAAGCCAACAATGAGTCGCAGCGGGATCGGAGCCCAACGGGCAGCGAAAGCTCGGTTCATAGCACCACGACCATCTTTCCGCCGGCCTCACCAGCCTCCATGATGCGATGCGCTTCGCGGATCTCCTCGAAGCGGAAGACCCGTGTGGGCTTCGCCTTGAGACGACCGGCCGCTACCTCTTCGGCAATCTTCTGGAGCGGCACGTCGGACAGTGGAAAACCCGGTTCGCCGAACACGAAACTGCCGAAGAACGTGAGGTAGACGCCGCTGGACATTTGCAGCAGCGGGTTGAAGTCCTTGATCGGCGCGAGTCCCCCCAGCCAACCTGCGAGGCACGCGCGGCCGCCTCGGCGCAGCATGGCAAGCGAATCGAGGATGGTGCTGTTGCCGACAAGGTCGAGCACCGCATCGAGCTTCTTCGCTTCAGCGATTCGCTTCGAAAGGTCTGGCCCCTCCGTTTCGACGCGCGCTGCGCCAAGCTTCTCGAGGAGGGGGATCCGCTCACGGCCACGCGTGGTCGCGATGACCCGCACGCCCGCGTCAACGGCCATGTTGAGCGCGGCCTGGCCGAAAGAGGACGCCGCGCCCCGTATGACCAGTGTTTGTCCCCTGACGATCTCCAGATTGCGGAACAGACAGGTCCAGGCGGTCGCATAGGTTTCCGGGATCGCCGCCAGCTCGGCCCAGGGAAGATCAGACCCGATGAGCGCGACGTTCGACGCCCGCGCTCTGGTGCATTCGGCATAGCTGCCATTGATGGTGCGCCCGAGGCCGCCCATCAGCGCCGCCACCTTGGCTCCGACCGGGAATTCGCCGCCGGGACAGGACTTCACCAATCCGACGCATTCGATGCCGATGACTTTTGCGGCTTCGGCCCATTCGCCCCGACGCATGTGCAGTTCAGCGTGGTTGATGCCGAACGCTTTGATCTCGATGACGACATGACCGGCCATGGGCTCCGGATCCGGAATCTCCTTGTACACGAGGCTGTCGAGCCCCCCGAACGTCTCTAAGACGATTGCACGCATAGTGGTTCTCCAGTTGATCGCTACGGATTCAAGCTGCGAGGAAGTCGCGAATCGCCGCCGCGATCTCCGCGGCATGCGTTTGCAGCGCGAAGTGACCCGTGTCGAGAAAACGCACGACAGCACCCGGAATGTCGCGCTTGAACGCCTCGGCCCCGGAGGGAAGAAAGAAGGGGTCGTTTTTGCCCCACACTGCGAGCAGCGGCGGACGGTGCGTGCGGAAGTATTCGTGGAACGTCGGATACAGCGCGACATTGCTGGCGTAGTCGAGAAACAGGTCGAGCTGGATCTCGTCGTTACCGGGCCGAGCGAGCAGCGCCGAGTCGAGCGTGTAGCTCTCGGGCGCGACCAGCGACTCGTGTTGCACGCCGTGCACGTACTGCCACTTGGTCGCCTCGGGCGTGAGGAAGTTGCGGAGCGCCGCGCGATTCTCGGGCGTGGGCTCCTTCCAGTAACGCTGAATCGGGTTCCAGCCCTCGCTCAGCCCTTCCTCATAGGCGTTGCCGTTCTGCGAG
>Ga0114129_10003670_pt1 | contig 21598 bp, 22 predicted proteins | sample RhiMetdeltSRZDD1_FD_80071 | JGI IMG/M metagenome (GOLD analysis project Ga0114129, IMG submission 80071) | Populus rhizosphere microbial communities from Tennessee, USA - Rhizosphere MetaG P. deltoides SRZDD1 (version 2) (version 2) | ecosystem: Host-associated > Plants > Roots > Rhizosphere >... | reverse complement strand
CCTTCGCGCAATCGTGGCGGCGACGCAACGGATCACTCAGACCCGTCGCGAGCGGGAATCTCTGGCGGCGCTGGAGCGCCGCGCGTCCGCGAGCACACCACGGGGCGACCGCTTCGAAGCAGCGCTGGGGATGTCCGGGCGGATCAACGTCATTGCCGAGTGCAAGCGCCGGTCGCCATCGCGAGGGGTGTTGGCGCACGAGTACGACCCGACGGCGATCGCCAAGCAGTACGAGGCAGGCGGGGCCGCCGCGATCTCGGTGTTGACCGAACCGACGTTCTTTGATGGTGCGCTCGAGCATCTGTCAGCGGTTCGTTCGCACGTCGGCCTTCCGCTGCTGCGGAAGGATTTCATTGTCGACGACTATCAACTGTTCGAGGCGCGAGCGGCCGGCGCGGATGCAGTGCTGCTCATCGTCGGCGCGCTCGATCAGACCGATCTCGTCAGGCTGCAGCAGAGCGCTTACGACTTGGGTCTGGCGACACTGGTCGAAGTGCACGACGAAGAAGAACTGACCAGGGCGATAGACATCGGCGCGAAGGTCATCGGCGTCAACAACCGCAACCTGCGAACGCTGGCCGTGAACGTGAGTGCCTCCGATCGGCTCGCGGCCATGATGCCGCCCGATGTCATCGGGGTCAGCGAAAGCGGTCTACAGACGCGAGAGGATCTCGAGCGGTTGGCGTCGGCGGGCTACAGAGCGTTTCTCATCGGCGAGCGCTTCATGACGGCCCCTGACCCCGCGCTGGCAATTACAGAATTAATAGGGGGTCGGGGGTCATTTAAGAAGGACACTCCTGGCGAGTCGGGAAGGAGTGTCCTCCTTAAATGACCCCCGACCCCATGTTGAAGATCTGTGGCATCACTCGCATGACGGATGCGCTGCACGCCGTTCGCGAGGGCGCCACGGCCATTGGATTCGTGTTTTGGCCGGAGAGTCCACGGTGCGTCGACCCCAGTATCGCTCGCGACATTGCCGACGCCTTGCCGCAGTCGGTCCTCACCGTTGGTGTGTTCGTCAACGAATCGGTCGAAAGGATCCGCGAGACGATGAGGACCACTGGCATTCGGATGGTGCAGCTGCACGGTGACGAGCCACCGAGCTACGTGGACGAGATCGAGGGGCCCGTCCTGCGCTCGGTCACGCTCGACACTGTCGGCGAGGCCACGCGTGCGTGGCCGTCCGACACGACGCTCTTGCTCGACGCGGCCGACACCGTTCGCCGTGGCGGCACCGGCGCTGTCGTGGATTGGTCGCGGGCGGCCAAGGTCGCGCGAGAGCGTCGAGTCGTGCTTGCCGGTGGGCTGACTCCACACAACATCGACGAGGCCATCACGAGGGTCCGCCCGGTTGGCGTCGATGTGTCGTCGGGCGTCGAGTCGTCGCCCGGCGTGAAGGACTTCGACAAGGTTGCCCTTTTCCTCGCGAACGCACGGTCGGCCTTCGCGCGAGGGTGATGCCGTGAAGACTGTTTCACACGAACGCACGGTCTTTGGTCGTCGAGATCCCGACGCACGTGGATATTTCGGGGCGTACGGCGGTCGCTTCGTCCCGGAGACGCTCGTCGCGCCAATCGAGGAGCTCACCGCGGGCTACCTCGCCGCTCGGTCCGATCCCGCCTTCGGCGAAGAGCTCGATCGGCTGTTGAAGCATTACGTCGGCCGACCCACGCCACTCTACGAGGCTCGACGACTGACCGAGGCGGGTCGGGTGGGACGGGCAGGTGGGGTTCGTGTGCTGCTCAAACGCGAGGACCTGACGCACACCGGCGCTCACAAGATCAACAACGCCCTTGGTCAAGCATTGCTCGCCAAGCGCATGGGCAAGACCCGAGTCGTGGCCGAAACGGGCGCGGGCCAGCACGGCGTGGCCACAGCAACGGCGTGCGCGCTGCTCGGCCTCGACTGTCTCGTCTACATGGGCGCCGAGGACATGCGTCGTCAAGCGCTCAACGTCGTGCGCATGGAGCTGCTCGGCGCAACGGTGCGCCGTGTCGATGCGGGCAGCAAGACGTTGAAGGACGCGATCAACGAGGCGATGCGTGACTGGGTCGCCAACGTGGGCGACACGTACTACCTGCTGGGATCGGCACTTGGCCCGCACCCGTACCCGCTGATGGTGCGTGAGTTTCAGTCGGTGATTGGCCGGGAAGCGCGGGGGCAGATGCTCGATCAGGTTGGACGACTGCCAGACATCGTCGTCGCCTGTGTCGGCGGCGGCAGCAACGCGATCGGCATCTTCGATGGGTTCGTCGAGGACCGCGATGTTCGCCTAATCGGCGTCGAGGCTGGCGGTGAGCGCATTGCGCCAGGCCGTCATGCCGCGCGGTTTGCCGGTGGGAGCACCGGCGTGCTGCAGGGCACACGCACCTACGTGCTTCAAGATGAGGCCGGCAACATCGAGCTGACTCATTCGATCTCGGCGGGCCTCGATTACGCGGCCGTCGGCCCCGAGCATGCGTGGCTGCGCGATCTGGGACGCACCGAGTACGGCTACGTCACGGATGCAGAAGCCCTCGACGGATTCCAAACGCTTGCGCGCCTCGAAGGCATTTTGCCGGCGCTCGAGTCCGCGCACGCCGTGGCCTACACGCAGCGTCTGTTGCCCGACGTCGATGACGGAACCATCATTCTGATCAATCTCTCCGGCCGCGGCGACAAAGACGTGCAGAGCGTCGTCGAGGCGTTGCGATGAGTCGACTCTCCGAGACGTTCGCGCGCCTCCGGTCGACGGGTTCGCCAGGTCTGGTCACGTATGTGACCGCCGGCGATCCGGACCTGTCGCGCACGGAGGGCATTCTCCACGCGCTCGATCGTGCAGGCGCGGACGTCCTTGAAGTTGGCGTGCCGTTCTCCGACCCGCTCGCGGACGGTCCTGTGATCCAACGGGCCACAGAACGTGCGCTCGCGTCGGGCACGACGCTCTCGCAGGTGCTCGATTTGATCACGAGAACACGCAGTTCTGTGCAGGCGCCGATCGTCGTGTTCAGCTACGCCAACCCGATCTTCCGCATGGGCGCGGAGCGATTTGCCGATCGCGCACGCGATGCGGGCGTGGACGGGGTCCTCGTCCTCGATCTGCCCATCGAGGAGGCCGATGAGTTCCGAAACATGCTGGGTGCGCGGGGGATTGATACAATTCTCCTGCTCAGCCCGACGACGACCGATGAACGCCTGCGGAAAGCCGCGGCCCTCGGGGGCGGCTTTTTGTATGCGATATCGCGCCTTGGCGTGACCGGCGCTCGCGACCGCATCGCCGACGGCGCTCACGACATGGTGGAGCGCATCCGCCGCGTCAGCGACCTGCCGGTGGCACTCGGGTTCGGCATCTCCAAACCTGAGCACGTTCGCGAAGTCGGGCAATGGGCGGATGCTGCCGTCGTCGGCAGCGCCCTCGTGAACGTCATTGCCGAGGCCGGGACCTCGGTCGATCTGAACACCCGCGTAGAGGAGTACGTGCGTTGGCTGAAGTCCTGACCATCGAGGAATTGCGCAGCCGCATCGACGTGATCGATGAGCAGCTCGTGCGCCTGCTCAACGTGCGGGTGGCATGCGCCGTGGAAGTCGGCCGGTTGAAGCACGAAGCGGGTTTGCCAGTCTATCAGCCCGAGCGCGAGGCGCAGGTGCTGAGCAGCGTCCGGAAATCGGCCACCGATTTGGCGGGGCCGCTCACGGCCGAAGCGCTCGTGCGGATTTTCGAGCGGATCATCGACGAGGCCAGACGCGCTGAGCGCGCGGCCAGCGGTCAGCGAGCGAACCCAACGATTGGAGAATGACGTCATGGTCGTGGTGATGAAAGAACGGGCCACCGAGGCGCAGATCGACGCGGTCATCGCGCGCCTCATCGAATTGGGCATGGACGTGCATCGGTCATCCGGCGCCACACGAACAGTGCTGGGCGTGGTCGGCGCTCACAAGATCGACTCGCAGCTGATCGGCATTCTCGACGGCGTGCACGAGGTGCTGCGCATCACCGAGCCCTATAAGCGCGCCAGCCGCGCCTTCAAGCCTGAGGACACCATCGTCATCCTCGACGACGTGAGGGTTGGTGGAGACGAGGTCATCGTCATGGCCGGGCCCTGCTCCGCGGAGACCGACGAGCAGGTGATGGCCAGCGCGGCCGCCGTGAAGCGGGCGGGCGCGAAGATCTTGCGCGGCGGGGCGTTCAAGCCGCGCAGCTCGCCGTACAGCTTCCAAGGCCTGGGCGAGCCAGGCCTCCAGATGCTTCGCCGCGCCGCCGATGCGCACAACTTGAAGCTGATTTCCGAGGTCATGGACATCAGTCAGATCGAGTTGATCAGCAAGTACTCGGACATCTTCCAGGTCGGCGCACGGAACATGCAGAACTTCACGCTGCTTCGCGAGCTCGGTCACGTTCGGAAGCCGGTGCTGCTCAAGCGAGGAATTTCGGCAACGATCGAGGAATGGCTCCTCTCCGCCGAATACATCCTGGCCGGTGGCAACAACGACGTCATCCTGTGTGAGCGCGGCATTCGCACGTTCGAAACCGCGACGCGGAACACGTTCGACATCTCGGCGATTCCCGTCATCAAGAAACTGAGTCATCTGCCGATCGTGGCGGACCCGAGTCACGGCGCCGGACGTCGCGACATGGTGGCGCAGCTGGCGCGAGCCGCTGTTGCCGCTGGTGCGGACGGCCTGATCATCGAGGTCCATAACGATCCGGATCGCGCGCTCAGCGACGGCGCACAGTCGATGTTCCCGGCGCAGTTCGATCGACTCATGGCGGAGCTGCGCATCATCGCGCCTGCAATCGGCAGGAGCATCTGCCTGGAGCCGGTCGCGCGCAGAGGTTGGGCGCGGTAGCTTCGCACACTCCCAATACCCGACTCCCAACTCCCAAGGACACCCCGCATTTGGGCGTTGGGATTTGGTAGTTGGGAGTTGACGATGTCATTACAAGACCAGCCTCCGTTTGACCGCATCGCGATCGTCGGCCTCGGCCTGATCGGGGGATCGATCGCGCTTGCGGTCCGCGAACGCTGGTCGTCAGTACTCGTGACGGCGGTCGATCGGCCTGCCGTCCTCGCCCATGCATCGTCGAGCGGTGCGATCGATCGCACGGCAGCCAGCGTCGCCGACATCGGCGCCACCGACCTCGTCATCCTCGCGGCTCCGGTTCGTCAGAACGTTCAGCTTCTCACGCGTGTTGCGCTTGTGTTGTCCGCGGGCGCGGTCGTCACCGACGTCGGAGGCACCAAGCGCGACATCGTCGATGCCGCTGCGTCGCTCGCGCCTGGTTCGGCGACGTTCATTGGAGGACATCCGATTGGCGGGGCCGAGCGCGGCGGATTCGGGTTTGCGCGACCCGATTTGTTTCGAGGAAAGCCCTGGATCTTCACGCCAACGGGGGCCTCAGGCGCGGACGTCGATCGACTCTTTCAGTTTGCTCAGGGCGTTGGTGCGAGACCGATCACGATGAAGGCCGACGAGCACGATCGCGTGATGGCATTCATCAGCCATTTGCCCCAGCTGGCCTCGAGTGCGTTGATGGACGTGGTCGGCCATGCGGCATCGATGGACGGGTTGGGTCTGTCAGGACGAGGGCTGACGGACAGCACACGGTTGGCGTCCAGTCCAGCGAGTCTGTGGCGCGAGGTGTGCGCCTCGAATGCCGATAATATCGGTGTTGCGCTCGACGCGTTGATCGCCAAGCTGCAGGCCCTTCGTGGCGATCTCGAGAACGGTGCCACGGTGGAGACGATCTTCGATGAAGCGGCGCGCTGGCGTGCGGAGCTGATGAAAGGCCGGGAGTAGAGGCCCCCTTTAGCCGGCCCTTGCGGCGCGGATTTCTTCCACCGCCGTCGGATTCTCGAGCGCGGTTAAATCTCCCGGCGGCTCTCCGAGGTACGCGGCGCGAATGACGCGGCGCATGATCTTGGCGTTGCGCGTTTTCGGCAACTCTCGAACAAACGCGACCGTTTCAGGTCTGAGCGGCTTTCCCAGCCGGCTCGCCACAAGCGCTTTCAATCGAGCTTCGACCGTCGGGCCCGCGTCGTGGTCCGGTCGCAACACGCAGAAGCAGACGAGCGCCTGCCCTTTCATCTCGTCGGGCACTCCGATGGCGGCGGCTTCGAGCACGGCCGGATCGTCGACGAGCACGGACTCCACTTCAGCCGGACCCAGGCGCTTGCCGGCAATCTTGATCGTGTCATCCGACCGTCCCAGGATGTACCACAATCCATCGTCATCGATCGCGGCCCAATCGCCGTGGACCCACACGTCCGGAAAACGGGACCAATAGGTCTGAAGGTAGCGGTCATCGTCATTCCAGAAGCCGCGCGTCATCCCGATCCACGGTTGACGGACGATCAGCTCGCCAACTTGATTGCGAACGGGCCGCCCCTGATCGTCGACGACATCGGCCGCAATGCCTGGCGGTGGTCCGGCGAATGCGGCCGGCTTCAACGGAGTGATGACATTGCCCGCGACGAGACCGCCGGACACTTCGGTGCCGCCCGAGTAGTTGATGATCGGCAGTTGGCCGCGGCCAACCACCTCGAAGAACCAGCGCCACGGCTCGGGATTCCAGGGTTCACCGGTCGAGCCAAGGATTCGAAGCGACGACACATCATGCTGTCGAACAGGTTCTTCTCCGTGACGCATGAGCGAGCGCACAAGCGTCGGCGAGACACCAAGAATGTTCACCCGATGTCGCTCGACGATCGCCCACAGACGATCCGGACCGGGATAGTCGAGCGCGCCGTCGTACAGCACCATCGTGCCGCCGAGCAGCGTCATGCCGACCGCTTCCCACGGGCCCATCATCCAGCCCATGTCGCTGACCCAGTACATCGTCTCGCCTGCGTTCACGTCGAAGCAGTGCACCATGTCCTGCGCGGTCTTGACCGGGAAGCCGCAGTGCGTGTGCACGGCGCCTTTCGGCCTGCCGGTGGTGCCCGAGGTGTAGATGATCATCAAGGGCTCGTCGGCGTCTGTGTGCGTCGACTCGCAGACATCGGATTGATCGTCGACGACGTCCGACCAAGGACGATCGCGATCCGACATGGGGACGTCGATTCCAAGTCGCGGAACAACGACGACGTGTCGGATCGATGCGGTCGACACCAGGGCGTCATCGGCCACGCGTTTCATCGCGACCTGCTGCCCGCGCCGCCAGAAGCCATCGGCAGTCACGAGAACCGTTGCGCCCGCATCCTGAATGCGAGTGGCGACGGCGTCCGCGCCATATCCCGAGAACAACGGCAGCACGACGCCACCGATCTTGATGACCGCAAAGAACGCGACCATGAGCTCCGGGCACATTGGCATGAACAGCGCGACGCGGTCGCCCCGACCAACACCGAGCTGTCGCAACCCGTTCGCGCACCGGTTGACCGCCTTCGACAGCGCTCCATACGTAACCGTTCGAGTGGTGCCTTCTTCGCCCTCCCAGTGCAGCGCGGGCCGCGCTTCGATCGGCGTACCGATCCGCTTGTCGAGGCAGTTGTAGACGATGTTCATGCGGCCGCCGACGCACCACCGCGTTCGCGCGATACCGCGCGACGTGTCGATCAGGGCGGTGTACGGTTGGTAGAATTCGATCCGAAGGTCGTCCAGCACGGCCCGCCAGAACCACTCGAGGTCGGTCGTCGAGCGCCGCATGAGATCGGCGTAGCCCTGAAGACCGTGTTGTCTGATGAATGCGGTGAGCCTGCTGCGCTCGATGTGCTCGGGGCGCGGCCGCCAGGCAATGTCCCCCCCGAACTCGAACTGTTCCATTGGGCTTGTATAACTCAAAACTCAAGACTCACGACTCAAAAGAACTCAGAGGGGGAACTTCTGAGGGGGGGCCTCCGTCCCAACCGCCGAGGAGTTGCGCCTTGACTCGACTGATCCTCGCATTGAGCCTGGTGTTCGCGGCGGCGCCGGCATGGGCGCAACCGGACTGGACCTACCGAAACGCCAGGGCCGAGCGACGTGCCGAACGGCGTGAAAGAATCCGCGAGCGCTGGAGAGATCGGGACGGCGTTCACCTGCGCGTACTTCGCGACTATCACCTCGAGGCCGACGCCACGGCGACCGAACCCATCGTGGTCATCGGCGGGTCCGCAACGATCGATGGTCACGCTGATGACGACGTCGTGGTCATCGGAGGGACGTTGCGACTGGGGCCCAAGGCCGTGGTCGACGGGGACGTCGTCACTGTCGGGGGAGAATCGCTGATCGATCCCGGCGCCCAGGTGCGAGGAAAGGTCGACGAAGCGGTGGTGTTCCCGCCTGACTGGGACATCAACCTCGGGTGGCTGTCGCTGCCCGGAGGGTGGTGGCCAGTCGCAGCGCTTGGGGCGACATTGATGCGGCTCTCGCTCATTCTCGTCGTCTCACTCCTCCTCACGTTGGTCGCCCACGGCTGGATTCGCTCGATGGCGACGCGCGCCTCCTCGGTGTTGAGCGCGGGTCTCCTCGGTGCCGCGGTCGAAGTGCTCTTCGTGCCGGCAATGTTGGCGATTGTGATCGGGCTGTTGATCTCGATCGTCGGCATTCCTCTCCTCGGCGCAATCCCGTTTGTCCTCGCGGCGGCTGCGCTTGTCTGGGCTGGTGGATTTGCCGCTGTCGCCATGTGCCTCGGCGCGCGACTGCGCGGCCGCAGCGTGGTGATCTCCTCGTCGCCGATGCTCGATGTCGTCCTTGGATTCGTGGCGATCACCGTCGTGACGGTGGTCGCACATTTCATTTCGCTCGGGCCGGGTTGGTTGACGCCGGTGGGCTGGCTCACACGCGCGTTGGGTCTGACGATCGAGTACGTCGCATGGACGATCGGGCTGGGCGCCGCGATCTCGAGCATCTTCCTCAGGGGACCTGCGATTCCACCCCGCGTGCCCGCGCCTTCGACGCTGTAGCGAGCAGGTGCTCGACGCGGCCGAGGACTACCGGCCACCGATACTCGCGATCGACGAACGCGCGTCCCTGCGTGCCCAGCCTGCGTCGCTCCTCGTGGTGTGACCGCAGGTAATCGAGACCCTCACAGAACTCTTCGAGCGATCGATAGTACAAGCCCCCTCCGGCGCGCCGGACCTGTCCTTGGAGAACCTTGCACCTGGCGTTGACCAGCGCCGGCACGGCGTGATTCCACGCCTCGAGCAACACGATGCTCAGGCTTTCGTAGCGCGACGGGATGACGAGCGCGCGCGCATGCGCGAGCAGGCCGTCGCGCAGGTCGTCGGATACATAGCCCAGCGAAAGGATTCGCGGATGAGTGGGGATCTGCATCGTTGCTGGTCCCGCGAGCACCAGTGTTGCGTCAGGGGACCGCGTCGCGTACGCCTGGAAGTACTCGAGCAGCGTCTGACATCCTTTGTTCGGATCCACTCTCCCGAGATACAGCACGTAATCCTCCGGAATTCCGCGTGCCTTCAACAGCTCGCGGTTCGGCGTCGACTCGCGAGGGTCCAGTCCGATGCCGATCACGGCCGCGGGACGAAGCGCATCACCAGCGCGCTCCGACACGAGCGCCTCCTCTTCCGGAGTGAGGAACAGGTAGCCCGCTGGTTTCTTGAAGTACTCCTCCAGGATATCGAGGTTGATCACCGGATCTTCTTCGGCAGTCGGCACGAGCACGGCACGCTCGGGCACCAAAGGCAATCCGAAGAACGACGGAAAGTACCGGAAGGCCCAAAAGAGGATCAAGTCGTACGTGTGTCCGTGTTCGCGCAGATGGTCGAGAAGACCATAGAGCTGCGGACCGTTCTCGATGAACCATGCCTCCTGGCGATCGTGAGACGAGGCCCCATCGAAGACTTCGTCGCTAATCTCGGCGAACCGATGGAGATGCCGTGTGCGTCGAACGGGAAAACGCAGGATGCGAACGCGGCCGTCAGTGGCCGCTCCGGCAGGATAGGCGTCTTGCCAGGTGATGTAGTCGCGCGCGCACGAGGTGAGCACAGTGACGTCGTGCGACACCGCCAGTCGTTGCGCCAGCTCCCGACAGTGCAACTCCGACCCACCCGCGATGTCGGCGCCGTATCGGTGTACGACGAATCCGAGCTTCACCGCCTCTCGGACGCCTCCGGTCGCGCGTGCGGCAGAGTCCCACCCGTGATCGCGCGCATCTCTTGTCGCAGTGTGGCGTTCTCGATGGCCAGCTCCTGAATGCATGCGAAGAGCACCTGGTTGACCCGTCGCTGCCGCTCGAAGTTATCGCGGCTGTACTCGAACAGCCACCGAAAGACCGGCATCAGGATGCGTTGTTTGATGAAGAGGATTGGCCCGGCCGTTCTCGCGCTGCGGTGCGAGTCGTAATGCATCGCGGTTTGGAGACGCCACGTCTCCGGATCGCCGAGCACTTCCGCCAGCAGCAGCGCGTTCGCGTCGCCCGCGCTCGCGGCTCGCTGCAGGAGTCGTTCGACGTCGGCAAACAGCGTGGGATCGTCGAACGCCGGCGATGCGCCGTGGAGCAGGAGGCGTTCGCGGAGACGGGCGCGTACGCGCTCGTGCACCTCCGCCATCACCGCGTCAACTGAGATATCACCCGCCAAGGTCGTCGCGGACTCCAGGCCGTACCTGCACGTTCGCACCGCTCGCGGCGACGACACGATCGCGCTGCTTCAATCGAAAGAAGACCTGGAACGACCCGGGTTGCCGGAACACGTGCTCGATGGTGAAGCGGCGGCGGATCGTGCTCTTGCCGGCCTGGTACGGATCGCAGTCCTCGGAATTCCCGGAGACGGTGCCGTCACCCCAGTCCCATTCGATGCCTGGGCAATAGAAGTCCGCGTAGTCGTCGGAGCCGCCCCGCACGTCGACCACGAGCCGCACACGCAGAGGAGAGAAGCCGACTGGTGGCGTCGCCCTGAGTGATAGACTGGGCTTCTTGTCATCGCCACTTCGCTGCGCACTCCACGCGCTGCCGGAGGCGAAAGCGATGCCGAGCACGGCAAGTAGCGCGGATGCGCGTCGTGGGCGAATCATCGAACACCCCCAGGGGCAGGCACGTGTGATTCTAAGCCCGAACGTACGGCTGGACAAGCAACGCCTGGCCTCATCGGGACGCGCACACGCGCACACACGGAGAACACGACACGATGCAGGCCACTTACAGGTCGCCGGTCCTTTCAATGACCGCGCGGCCCACCGCGGACATTCACGCGGATCTCCTCGTCATCCCCGTCTTCGCCGACGATGATTTGGCGGACGAAGCGGGGTTGGATCGCGCCTCGGATGGAGAAGTGACTCGCGCACGCGAGCGCGGTGAGCTGACGGGAAAGCCATTCGAGACGCTGGTGATCAGCACGGCCTCTTCGGGCTGGCAGACGCCGCGCACCGTACTCGTGGGGGCCGGCGGTCGGAAGGACTTCACCGCCGATCATCTTCGTCGCATCGCGATTGTGGGGGGATTAGCCGCTCGGCAACGTCGTTTGACACGCGTCGCCGTCGCTGACCGCGCCGGCGCATCATTCGCCCCCACGCTCGCCGCACAGGCGGTGGCCGAAGGGCTGTGTCTCGCGAACTTCGACGGTGGGGCGTATCGCACAACCGGACCGCAGCGAACGTGGATCGAGGCCGCCGATGTGCGTGTGTCGGGATCCGCGCAGGGCGTTTCTGATGCGTTGGAGCGTGGCAGAGTCCTCGGCGAGTACACCAACGAGACGCGAGCCCTGGCCAATGCGCCCGGCAACGAGCTCACGCCGCGTGTGTTTGCGGAACGCGCCGACGGCCTCGCGAAAGCCGCAGGTTTGTCGTCTGAGATTCTCGACGAGCAGCGGATCGCCGCGTTGAAGATGGGCATGCTCATGGGCGTGGCACAAGGCAGCCAGGAGCCGCCGCGCCTCGTCATCCTGCGACACGAGCCTCCCAATGCCATCCCCGGTGTCGTGTTGGGACTCGTCGGCAAGGGCATCACGTTCGATACCGGCGGCATCTCGATCAAGCCCGCGGAGAACATGGACAAGATGAAAGATGACATGTCGGGTGGCGCCGCCGTCATCTGCGCGATGTCGGCCATGGCCCGGCTGAAGGTTCCTGTGCGCGCGGTCGCGGTCGTCCCGATGACAGAGAACATGCCCAGTGGACGCGCCGTGAAGCCTGGCGACGTGCTGACGAGCGCCTGCGGGAAGACAGTGGAGATCATCAATACCGACGCCGAGGGTCGTCTCATTCTTGGCGACGGCCTATGGTACGCGCGCGAGCTCGGCGCAACACATCTCGTCGACATCGCGACGCTGACTGGCGCATGCGTCGTGGCGTTGGGCAAGACGACCAGTGGCCTGTTCGGCACTCCGCGTCCATGGGTCGACGCGGTGCATCGCGCCAGCGAGCGAGCCGGCGATCGGTCGTGGCCCATGCCCGTCTTCGACGACTACATGGATCAGCTGAAGAGCGAGATTGCGGACTTCACGAATACCGGCGGCCGCGGGGCCGGAGCGATCACGGCAGCGTTGTTCCTCAAGGAGTTCGTCGCCGATGTGCCGTGGGTCCACATCGACATCGCCGGCACCGCCTGGGCCGAAGAAGCCAAGCCGTATCAACCGAAGGGACCGACCGGCGTCGGTGTCCGCACGCTGGTCGAGCTGGCGCTGGACGCGCCCGCATGGAGCGCGCAGAATCTGAAGAGTTGATGTTCGTCCTCGCCCTTCTCCAGCAGACGCCGATCATCGTCGACGTCGGAAAGCCGCCGGAGCCGACGCCGGATATCAGCATCGACTTCGTCGTGGGCATGTTCGCAATGGCCGGAGTCTTCCTGCTGGCGGCCTTGATTGGCAGCGTCCTGGTCGCGGGAGCGATCCTTTTTTACAAACGTCGGCACAACAGGTTGGCTTCATCCAACGACACGACCCACACGACGCTTCGCATCTGATTGATTCGCATTCATACCGAGGAGATACGTCCATGTTTCAACGTGCTGTGTTCCTTGCTCTCACGGTCGCTCTTGTCGCGCCGCTTTCCGCACAGACGCCCCAGGGTTGGAAGGTCCACGTGGACCGGAGCCAGAATGCCCAGGATCCGGACGACCGCAAGGACATCATGTTCATGACCGCGGGCAAAGGGTTCCATGTATCGGGTGGTCCCGCGGGCGTGTTTTGGCACGCATCGAACGCGGCCGCCGGCGACTTCACGGCGAAGGGCACGTTTACGCTGGTGAAGCCGAGTAATCACACCAACTATTACGGCCTCGTGTTCGGCGCCACCGGTCTCGAGGGACCGAAACAGAGCTACACCTATTTCCTGGTCGCGCAGGACGGGACGTTTCTCGTGAAGCACCGCGACGGCGAGGACGTGCGTGATGTGCAGGCCGCCACGAAGAACCCCGCGGTCAAAGTCCCTGACGCGAGTGGTCGCTCCGTGAATGCCCTCGAAGTGCGTGTTGCCGGCAACACGATCTCGTACGTCGTCAATGGCACCGTGGTCCACACCACCCCCAAGACCGGCCTGACCGCGAAGACGGATGGCATCGTTGGCTTCCGCGTCAACCATGTCACCGAGGTGATGGTCGAGGGATTCGAGATTCAGAAGCGCGGGTAGCGCCTGGCGGAGGATGTGAAGCGGCTCCTGGTTCTCCTGCTGATTGTCGGGTCCTCTGGCCCGATTCAGGCAGAGGACTGGCCACAGTTCCGCGGTCCCACCGGACAAGGGCACGCGTCCGAGCGAGGCCTTCCGTACGAGTGGAGCGAGTCCAAGAACGTCCTCTGGAAAGTGCCGGTACCTGGCCTGGGGTGGTCGTCACCGGTCGTGTCCGGAGGACGGATCTGGCTGACGACCGTCGTCGAGACGAAGGATGCGCGGCGTGATCGTGTATCGGCGTCGCTGCGCGCGTTGGCATTCGACGTGGCCACCGGTCGCGAGCTCGTCAACGTCGAGGTCTTTCACCTGAACGACGCGGGCTACGTCAATCCCAAAAACAGCCGCGCGTCGCCGACGCCGATCGTCGACGGCGACAAGATTTACGTGCACTTCGGCGCCGACGGGACCGCGGCGTTGAACACGTCTGGCGACATCCTCTGGACCATCCGACTGAATTACGAGTCGCAGCACGGCAACGGCGGATCGCCAGTGCTCTATCGCGACTTGCTCATCGTGAACTGCGACGGAAACGGCGGGGACGCGTATGTCGTGGCGATCGATGTGGCGACCGGCAAGATTCGGTGGAAGACTCCGCGTCGGCGGCCCGCCGATCAGGCCTACTCGACACCCCTGATCATCACGGTTGATGGCCGCGATCAGCTGGTCTCGGTGGGCGCCTATCGTGCGGCCGCGTACGATCCGCTCACCGGGCAGGAGCTCTGGCGTGTCAGCTACGGCGATGGCTTCTCGAACGTTCCACGGCCGGTGTTCGGACAAGGGCTCGTGTATATCGCCACTGGCTTTCAGACACCGACGCTCATCGCAGTACGTCCAGACGGTCGCGGCGACGTGACGCGAAGCCACGTCGCGTGGAAGATCGCGCGAGGCGCGCCCTATACGCCTTCGCCGCTGCTCGTGGGCAACGACTTCTACTACGTCAGCGATACGGGAATTCTGTCGTTGGCGGATGCGTCGTCAGGCGAGATCGTGTGGCAGCAGCGACTCGGAGGGAATTACTCGGCGTCACCCATTTTTGCCGACGGACGCATTTACTTCCTGAGCGAGGAAGGCTTGGCGACCGTCATCGCGCCGGGCAGGGAGTTCCGACGAGTGGCCGTCAATCGTCTCGACGGCGCGACGCTCGCGTCGATGGCCGTGTCGAACGGCTCCATCTTCATCCGCAGCAACAGCAACCTCTATCGCATCGGAATGACTTGAATTAGTATGATATCGTATAAGTATAGGATATCGTATGGCTAAGCAAGCGATTTCGGTGACCCTCCACACTGACAACCTCGCGTGGCTGAAGGCACGGACCGGCGCTGTAGGAGCGCGCAGTATCAGCGAGCTTCTCGATCAGCTCGTCGCGGAGGCGAGGCGGGTGTCGCCTGGTGGAACCGTGCGGTCGGTGGTGGGCACGATCGATATCGACTCGTCGGATCCACTCCTCGAGCGTGCTGACGATGCGCTGCGAGCGATGTACGACGTGTCACTGGGCCGGCCGATGGTGGTGAAAGAGGCGCGGACGGCCTACGCTCGCAACGTGCGGAAACGCCGTGGCTGACGTGGCCGCAGCGGTTGCCGATACGCATGCGCTCCTCTTCCACGCCGCCGGTGGGCGAGGGCTCGGCCCCAAAGCGGCGTCGATGTTCGAGCGCTGCGAGCGGCAGCAGGCGATCATTTACGTTCCGGCTATTGTGATGTGGGAGGTGAGTCTTCTCGCGCGCGTCTCGCGCGTGAATCTGAGACGCACGGTCCGTGGTTTCTTCGAGGATCTCTTCAGTAATCCGTCGTATCAACCATTCGACCTGGCGGTCGAGCAGGTCTTCATCGGCGACGAGCTGCGCTTCAGCCGTGATCCCTTCGACGTGTTGATCTGCGCGGCCGCGCGAGCGCTGGGGCTGCCGCTCATCACGCGCGACGCTGACATCCGTGGGGCGGGCGTCGTCCGCGTGATCTGGTAGTCAGCGCGGGCGCAAGCGTGGGTGCAGCCGTGCGACCACGTGCATGTAGCCGCCGGCACTCGAGTAGCGGTCGGATGCGGCCACGCGAAGATGTTCGAGTGCGCGTCGGTCGTCGCCCAAGGCGTCGTAATACAGCCCCACGTACAACTCTGCGTAGAACTGAGCGCCAGGCTCGGTGCCGGCCGCCGCGAGCACGGCATCAGGAGTCGTTGTGCCGCGGAACATCTGATAGATCTCACGCATCGGCGAGCGCTGATCGGGTCCCACCGGCAGGAGCGCAGAGCGCGCCTTCGCGGGTGATTCAGCGCGTGCGACGCAGAGGAAGTGCCAGGCGGGATTCTCCACGTCGTTCGGGTTGACGGTGCGATGTGACTCGAACTGCGTCCGACAGTCCTGATAGCGGCCGACGTAATAGAGCGCGATGCCTCGTTGCCACAACTGTGGGGCCGCCTGCGGCGCGAGCGTGGCGACCTGATCGAAGCCCACGACAGATTCGGCGACACGACCTGCCAGAAAATCTTCGATCGCGCGATCGAGAATCGCTCGCGGATTGTCGGACGGGCGCTGTGCGCGCGCGGGGACCACAGCTGTCAACGCAGCAATGAACGCGAGCAGGAGTCCACACGGTATTCCCATCTCAGCGACGAAGATCGAGACAGAGAAGCGTGTTTTCGTTTCGCACGTAGAGGAAACCATCCGCGATGGCTGGATACGGCCGTAGGACGCCTGGGAGCAGTTGTGCCCGCGCAATCGGCCGAAACGCCTGCGGAGTCGCGGGCGCCAGCAGCAGCTCACCCGACTCACGCAGGATCAGCAGCTTGTCGCCCACGAGGGTCACGCTGCCCGCTCGAAACTGATCCTGGCTCCACTTGACGGTTCCCGTGCGGAGCTCCACCGCGCGAAAGCTGGGGCCGTATTCTTGACGGCCGTGAAAGCCATAGAGGTACCCGTCGTGATAGACGCTCGTGGCGTAGTGGTTCGACAGAACCTCGTCTGACGCCCACAGCTCGACGAGCTTGGAGCCCTCGACACGAAGGGCGCCGGCGCCGGGACCGTACTCGGCCGACACGAAGATCACGTCCCCGATGATCAGCGGAGATGCGGCATTCACCGACGCGGCGATCCGCGCGCGCCATCGTCGCTGAAATTGCACCATGCCCGTCGCAGGATCGAGTCCAAGAAGATTGTCGCGCGTCAGAAACACCGCTGAGCGGCGACCACCGATCGTCGCGGCAATCCCTGACGAATAGCTGGCGTCATCGTCGGTCGCCATCCACGCCACCTTGCCGGACTTGGCGTCGAAGGCGACGACGCCGGCTTTGTCGCCGCCGATGTTGGCGATCACCCGACCACCTTCAACGAGCGGCGAGCCCCCTGCGCCGAAAAATGCCTTTGGGACGCCGAACCGCTTCATGGTGTCCTCGCTCCAGAGCCGCGTGCCCTTTGCGAGATCGACCGCGTGCAGCTGGCCTTGCGCGCCAAAGGTGTAAATGATCCCGTCCGCAACAACAGGCACGGCGCGCGGACCTTCGTCGAAGCCGAAATCGTCGCGGTAGTTCGTCGGGTACGCGTAGCGCCAACCGGCGGCGCCGGTCTTGGCATCGAGTGATTCGAGGACTTCTTCGTTGCCGACGCGATGAAAGAGGATCACGCGTCCTTGAACAACAGCAGGGCCGGCAAAGCCTTGTCCCACTTGTTTGCGCCACACGACCTTTGGTCCCGATGCGGCCCAGCTTTCCGCCAGTGCCGGTCCTGGATAGACGCCGTTGCGATCCGGTCCGAGATACTGCGGCCAATCGGTCGCCAGGAGTGGTGCGCCAGCCATCAGCGCCAGGGCGACCACCGCGGTAGGCAGACGAGACATGTCGATGACTCTATCGCAACTGCGCGGATCAGTGTGCGATGTCTCGATCAGTCGTAGACGCGCCTATGATTGGCGCATGGCAGTCAAGGACTACCTCCTGTCGTTGCCCGAGCGTCTCGTTCGCTCGACTCTTGGGCTTGGGGCGGGTCTCGCTCGCGAAGTGGGGGAGGTGGCGCTCCCCGATCGTGTCCGGCGGAGTCAGCTCTATCAGAACCTCGTGGATACGACGCTGCGTTTCCTGATCGAACAGGTCGGCCAGGTGGATGGTGCGTATCCGCAGCAAGTAGCGTTGGCGGACGACTTTCTGAAGCGCCGCACCGTGGGCAACGCGATCGAAGCCCTTGGCATCGTGGCGTTTCGCGCATCGCCAGTCTGGGTGCTCGCCGCCATGGCCGATGTCTGCGGGATCGGGCGACAGTTGATCCCGGAGATTTCGGCCGCCTTGAAGGATCAAGGGCTGCTGGACACGGATACGCAGTTCACGAGCGTCGATCAGCTCCTCGACGGTCTCGAGCGTACGTCCTCGCGGCTCGCCAACACGATCAATACGCCGCCGCTCGATGTGTCGACGCTGAGGCAGGAGTGGCACGCGCTTCGCCAGGAAGCCCGCGCCCTCGGCCCGCAGCAGCTTCCCTCGGGAGAATCGCTTGGCCGGGTGTGGAATCAATTGAGAACCGAGGCGACACGACAGAACCGTTCGATCTTCGAGACCTCGTCGATGCTCGCCGTCTCGGCGATTCGGAGTCTGCCCGATGGCGCACGGTGGGTGTCGGCGTCTGCCAAGGTCGGCGCGGCGCGAACCGGCCAGGTCGTCGCATCGGCCCTGCTCGAGCACTATCGCACCACGCTCGAGGACATTCGACAAGTCGGCTACGGCAGTTTTGCCGCCCGCCAATTGCGGCCGTACGTTCGTGCCGCCATCGGTCAGTTCGCACCGTCTCGTCGGACCCTCACCCAGCGTGTGCTGGACAGGGTCCGCAGCCGGAAGCCGTCGGGCTTCCGTGAATCAACCACGAGGAAGACCTCATGACTCGATGGATCGTTGTCTTCGTGTTCGCATGCACGCTGCTGCTCGTCCGGCCCGCACGTGCACAGGGCCCGGCCGCGGCAACGGATCCCGGATCGTCGAATACCGTTGTCACCGGTGAGCTCCTGATCGACCCACCAACGCTGATCAATCTCGGCTTCGAGTGGTTCATTCAAGGCGACGCGAATCACAATGCCGCGGTCGACGTGTCGTTTCGGAAAAAGGGAGGCGACCCGTGGCGGCCGGCGCTCCCCTTGCTGCGACTTCAGGGCGAGCGGATCTACGCTGAGTCGCGGATCGATCTGGTGTCACCGAACATGTTCGCGGGAAGCGTCCTCGATCTCGAGCCCGGCACCGCGTACGACGTGCGGCTGACAATGGCCGATCCTGACGGCGTGCAAGGTGAACGGACGCGAATGGTGACTGTGAGCACGCGATCGGAACCGCAGCCGTATCAAGGCGGTCGCGTGTTGCACGTGTACCCGCCCGGGTACACAGGTCAGAAGAGCGATCCATCGTTCGAGGGGCTCATGTGCGCGTACAACTTCTGGTGCGCGGGCACCGACTGGGCGACATCAGGCCGGCCGCGCGTCAGGCCGGGCGACACGATTCTCGTTCACGCCGGTGTCTACAAATACAACCGGTTCGAGTACACCAACGACGCCAAGGTGAATCGCACCGTCCCGCTCGACGGCACGTACTATCTGACCGCTGACGGCACAGAGGACATGCCGATCGCCATCAAGGCGGCCGGGGACGGCGAGGTGGTGTTCGATGGCGCAGGCAACTTCGCGCTGTTCGACGTCAGAGCGGCGGACTACACGTACTTCGAAGGCATCACGTTCCGGAACGCGGAGATTGCCATTCAGGCGGGGACGCAATTCATCGCCGGGTCGAAGGGTCTGACGGTCAAGAAGAGCCGATTCGAAAACGTGGGCGCCGGCATCTTCACGAACTTCGCCGGCTCGAGCAACTACTACATCGCCGACAACACGTTCATCGGCCGCAATGATCCGAACCATCTGATCGGATGGAACGGCGACTATTGGACACAGTTCGCCGGCGTCGAGGGCCAAATCTTCCCGCCGAAGATGGCTTCGTACGTGGCGGTCAAGCTATATGGCCCCGGCCACGTCGTCGCCTACAACTACATTGCCGACTTCCACGACGGGATCAACGTCGAGACCTATGGCAATCCCGACGGGTCCTACGCCAGCGGTCCCGGCATCGTCGACGGCCCGAAGTACCCGACGCGCGAGTACTGGGAACGCCGACTCGTCGCGATCGACTTCTACAACAACTACATCACCAACTCGCACGACAACCCGATCGAGGCCGACGGCAGCATGCACAACATTCGCATCATGCGAAACATGCTGATCAATCACGCGTCGCATGCGTTCTGCAATCAGCCGACACTCGGCGGCCCGGTGTATTGGATCCGCAACATCGCTTACAACCTGCCGGGCGGCTCGACACGGTTGACCAATGGGGCGGCAGGCGCGATCTTCTACAACAACACGATCCTCTCCGAGACCGCCGTTCAAGGCGCGTCGAACATTCACTGGCGCAACAACCTGATGCTCGGGCAGAACTCGGCACCGGCTATTCTGACCGTCAACACGTTCACGAATTACACCTCGTCCGACTACAACGGTTTCCGCGTGAATCCTGGCGCCGGCATGTCGTTTCAGTGGAACTCACCCGCAGCGGGTGTGAGCGCCGATTACACGGGACCGGGCCACACCGCCGGACTCGAGAACCGGTCGTTTGGGACGCTCGCCGAGTACAGCAAGGCGACGGGGCAGGACGCTCATAGTGTTGCCGTCGACTACGACGTCTTCGTCAACGTGCGACGGCTGGATGCGCAGGACTCTGCGAACGTGCAGAAACTGTACAAGGCCGCGGACTTCGATTTCCGGTTGAAGGCGGGGTCAGCCGCCGTGGATCGCGGCGTCGCGCTGCCGACGATCACGGACGGTTTCGCGGGAAGCGCACCGGACCTCGGAGCGCTCGAAGTCGGGAAACCCTCTCCACACTACGGCCCGCGGCCGTAGACAGACGTCAGCGAGGAGACGAACGGCGGATCGGCAGGCGCAGGAAGCAGAGCTCACTGACTCAGGCTGACCCACTACCGCCGATTACGAGTTTGCCCGTCGCCGCACATTTGACGTTCTTCCTTTGGGAACCGAGAAATCGGCGGCGAGCATTCGGACGCCAAACGCGCGCCGACCAATGCCACCGTGCTGCGAGAACCCCGGCATGAATCCTGCTGACGCCCGGACAGTCGTAGAACCCTATGCGAACACTTGTGCTCACCCTCGCACTTGTCATTCCAGGCACAGCGCACGCCCAAGCGCAGGCTGCGGCGGTTGGCGACATCGCGCAGTGGTTGAAGCCAAACGAACGCGTGATCGTCACCGCACGCGTCGGGTGCAGAGAGGCTCTCGCGCTTTCGCGTTCGCCCGCAGAGGGGCCCGGCGTGTGCCACGTCAGCGGCAGGTTTGCGCAAGTGTCCGACCGGATGGTCATCATGCGCGGGGACGTTCGTTACGTGTTTCCGCTCGAGTCTGTAGAGCGGGTAGAGCGTCCCAGGGATCGCATCTGGAACGGAGCCGCAATCGGGTACCTCGTAGGCTGGATGCCGTTCGCACTGATGGAGCTTGATTGCCAGAGCCGCGAGGGGTGCTGGGAAGGACTTGCGCTGGCGGTCGGCACGATCATTTCCGGGCCCATTGGCTTCGGGATCGGCGCACTGTCGGACGCGTTGATTCATCGTCCTCGCCTGGTGTTCTCGAATCTCGAGGGCGATCCGCTGGCGTCCATCAGCCCGATTGTCACTCGCGGTGGAGCAGGCGTACGCGTCTCGCTCGTCTTCTAACCTCCACATCAACTTCCAGTCTGGCTTGAATCGCGTCGCGCGAACGCGAATACTGTGCGTTGATGAAACGAGCACGGACCAAACAAGTACTGGCGGACGCGTGCGACACCGTGAAAGAACTGGGGCTCACGTTGCCCGACGTCGAAGTCGCCACCAGATATGACGGATCACTCGTACTAAAGCTGGGCGGCGCATTCATGGCAGGCCTCGCAACGCATCCCTCTGCGGAGCCACAGACGCTCGTGGTAAGGGCCAGCTTCGAGGAACGCGCGTGGCTGCTCGAGGATGCGCCAGAGACGTACTACGTGACGGACTATTATCGAGCCCTCCCCGTCGTGCTG
>Ga0114129_10003669_pt1 | contig 21600 bp, 14 predicted proteins | sample RhiMetdeltSRZDD1_FD_80071 | JGI IMG/M metagenome (GOLD analysis project Ga0114129, IMG submission 80071) | Populus rhizosphere microbial communities from Tennessee, USA - Rhizosphere MetaG P. deltoides SRZDD1 (version 2) (version 2) | ecosystem: Host-associated > Plants > Roots > Rhizosphere >... | reverse complement strand
TCCCTCGCGGGTCTCGTCGCCGGGCTGGTGCTGCTCGCGGCGATGCCGGTGTGTGCCGAACCGAGGCAGAACCAGACGCCGCCTCCTCCACCGCCTCCGCCTCCGAATCAGGGGCAGAGTGATCCGGGTGAGGCCAGTCGGGGTCGGAGTCAGGAGCCCGGCCTGTACCTGGGTCGTCTGCGGACCAATCGCCCCTATCGCGGATTGTTTGGCGGCGGCGTGGGCGAGACCGAGCAGTTGTTGACGCTCCACGTCAATGTGGGCGGGGGCTACGACTCGAGCGTGTACGTCAACAACAACGACAACCGGCTGGTCGGCACCGACAACCAATCCGTCGGCCCTGACGCCCAGCCGGCCGTCAACGGCAGCCAGACGACTCCGGTGACTCCGCTTCAGGTGGCCCGGTCGAGCAGCGGATTCGGAGCTGGCTCGGTGCATCTCAACTACAACCTGAATCGCTCGTCGTACTCGTTCTGGAGCGCGGGCGGCGTCGGGTTCTCGTACTACCCGGTCCTTCTCGATTCCTTCGACCATCGCTACCAAGCCAGCGCTGGTGGCGACTGGCGCATCTCGAGGAAGACGTCCATCAACGGCGACTATGCGCTGTTTTTCGGGCCGGTACAGTATCTGGTGTCGCCGATCGGGACCGATCCGATGCTTGGTCCGACCGATCCGTTCGGGAACACGCTGGGCGGAGGGGCGGAGACGTACCGCAACGAAAACGGTCACGTCGATGTCAACTATCTGCTCACGAGACGGGTAACCGTGTCGGCAGGATCCCGACTCTGGCGGGTCGTCACGCCGGACAATCTTCGGGATCAGAGCACGCGCGAGATCACGACGCGCGTGTCGGTCGGGCTGACGAGGGATCTCCACCTCTACACGGCGTATCGGTTTTCGTCGCAAAAGTTCGGTAACGCGCTCAACGTGTCGCCATTCAACACGCACAACATCGATGCGGGGCTCGATTTCAGCAAAGCGCTGTCGCTCACGCGGAACACCTATTTGAGCTTCGGCACCGGAACCGCGGCGGTCAGTGACGGTACCAGCACCAGGTACTGGCTCACCGGTAACGTCACAGTGAGGCGAGATCTCGGCAGGACGTGGGGGGCGTCGTTCGATTATTCGCGCCAGGCGTCATTCGTCGAATCATTTCTGCAGCCGGTGTTTTCGGACACGGTGTCGGCCTATCTCAGCGGCCTGTTCAGCCGGCGGGTGCAATTCGACGCCGGCGCCTACCTCACGTACGGCAAGGTCGGGATCAACGGGCCTGCGAATGGCTATCGGTCCTTCTACACCACGAGCGGAATTGGCATCGGGATCACGCGGTTTCTGAGCGGCAACGTCCGCTATTTGTATGCACGGTATTCGTTCGACCAGGCAGTCGTCGTGCCACGGGATCTGCGGTTCACGGATCGCCAGGGCGTGACGGCCTATTTGTCGGCCTGGATGCCCCTTTATTCCCGCGCGAGGAGACCCTAATGCTTCCAGGAAAGAAGTACACGCCCGAGGACGCGTTCCGAATCCTTCGGAAGCGGTTCTGGCTGTTGCTGGTACCGCTGGCCGTCGTCGCGGCGGGGACGGCGCTCGTCGCGCGGCGGCTGCCGGACTCGTACCGATCGGACACGCTGATTCTGGTCGTTCCACAGCGCATCCCCGAAGCGTACGTCAAATCGACGGTCACGCTCCGCATCGAGGATCGGTTGCAGGCGATCAAGCAGCAGATTCTCAGCCGCACGGTGCTCGAGGAGACCATCAAGACCTTCAACCTCTACTCGCAGGAGCGCAGAGCCGGCGGCATCATGGAAGACATCGTCGCCAAGATGCGCACCGACGTCACAATCGAACCGGTGCGGTCGGGAGAGGCCTTCAAGATCAGCTACGTCGGCCATGATCCGCGAACGGTGATGCGGGTCACCGAGTACGTGACGAATTCGTTCATCAACCAGAGCCTGAGAGATCGTTCGTCGCTCGCTGAAGGGACGAATCAGTTCCTCGAGTCGCAGCTCGAGAATGCACGCCGGCAGCTGCTCGACCAGGAGCAGAAACTGCAGGCCTTCAACCAGAAGCACGCCGGTGAGCTGCCGACGCAGCAGCCGAACAACCTGCAGGCGATCTCGAACATCCAGATGCAGATCCAGGCGGTCCTGAACCAGCTCGCGACCGACCAGGATCGAAAGCGCGTGATTGAACGGGACCTTGCCGAGACCCAGACGGCGGTGGAGCTCTTCCCGCCCGAACCGGTCGCACCGTCGCCGACGTCGCCTGTCCTCGGCACGGCCGCACAGCGGCTGCAGGCCGCGCGACAGCGGCTCGCCGGGTATTACGCCCAGAAGTGGACCGATGAGCATCCGACCGTGAAAGCGACGAAAAAGGAAATCGAGCGGCTCGAGAGGGAAGCCGACGCCGAGGCGCTCAAGCAGCCGGTTGGTCGACCTCCGCAGAAGGCGATGACGCCGGCGCAGTTCGCGCAGCAGAAGAAGCTCGACGCCCTGCACGATGACCTCGACGCTGTCAATCGCCGGATTGACGCCAGTCAGCGAGAGGAAAAGCGGCTTCGGGCGCTGAACGACACCTACCAGTTTCGCGCCGACATGGCGCCGACGCGGGCCTCGGAACTGGTCGAGCTGACGCGCGACTACGCGACGCAGCAAGGGATGTACACCAGTCTGCTTGCGAAGCGTGAAGAGTCGAAGATTGCGGCGAACCTGGAAGCGCGACAGATCGGCGAACAGTTCAAGCTGCTCGATCCGGCGCGGTTCCCGGAGAAACCGTTCAAGCCCAATCGCGTCGTGATCAATCTGGTCGGCATCGCCGCCGGGTTCGCTCTCGGCCTGCTGCTCATCGCGTGGCTCGAGTACCGGGATACCAGCTTCAAGACGGATGATGAACTGGCCTCCCTGCTGACGCTGCCGGTGCTGGCCGTCGTCCCGCTGATGCAGTCCAACGAGGATCGCCAGCGCCTCACCCGACGAAAGCTGATGATGGGTGTTGGCCTGGGCAGCACCGTCCTGGGCTGTCTGGCCGTGCTGGTTTACACGTTTGTCCGGTGAGGGGCGATGTACGAACAATACTTCGGGCTCCGGGAGCGACCGTTCGATCTGACGCCCAACCCGCGGTTTCTGGTTCTGACGGAATCGCATCGGGAGGCGCTCGCCAATCTCGAGTACGGGATCGGCAGCAAGAAGGGGATCACGCTCATCGTCGGCGAGGCGGGTTCCGGCAAGACAACGATGATCCGGGCCGCCATTGAGAAGCTGCCCGCGCGGATGCATTGTGTGCATCTCCACAATCCCACCCTGTCCCGCGACGAATTCAACGAGATGCTCGCCGCCCGATTCAAGCTTTCCAAGGAGGCATCGAGATCGAAGGCCGCGATGCTCATCGAGCTCGAAGCGTTGCTGCGAATGCGGCGTGACGCCAACGAGCAGACCGTCCTCGTGCTCGATGAGGCGCAGAGTCTTCCGGCAGAGCTCCTCGAGGAGATCCGGCTGCTCGCCAACATCGAGACGAACGACGAGAAGCTGATGACGCTCATCATCGCGGGCCAACCGGAGCTGGCCGAGCGGCTGAATGATCAGGCGCTCCGGCAGTTGAAACAGCGCATCGCGTTGCGGTGCGCGCTGCGGCAGCTCTCTCCCCAGGAAACGGCCGCGTACATCGCCGGTCGCATCCGGGCGGCCGGCGGCACGGGTGCCAAGGTGTTCACGCGTGAGGCGGTCGCGCTCATCCACGAGCGCTCGGGCGGCCTCCCGCGCACGATCAGCGTGATCGCCGACAACGCGCTGGTTGGCGGCTTCGCCGCCGGACAGCGCCCGGTCGGCAGCGACCTCGTCCGGGAGATCTGCCGCGATTTCGATTTTTCGATCCGCGGGGTGCCGATGCCGCCGGTCGTGCCGGCGCCTGAGGACGACGACATCGTGCGACCGCTGACGGACCAGGTCCAGGACGAGATCCCGCCGGGGTCCGGCGATGTCTCCAGCGCGGGGACGTCAGAGTCATCCCCGCTGCTGGATCTCGAGCACCGGCTGCGCTACACGCCGCGTGCGGCGACACCTCCGCCGGCGAATGGCGGATCGCAGGGCCAACGAGGGGCCGCCCTGGCGAAACGGAAACTGCTCTCGTTCTTTCGGAGCTGAGGAGCGAACCTGATGGGACGGTTGACCCAAGCCATGCGTCGTGCCGCCGATGTGGCAAGCCGAGCCTCGCACGACGAAGATGTCGTCGCCGCCGGCTCAGCCGATCTTGGCGCAACGGACGATTTGTTCCCGATTGAATTGGAGAACGGCGATCCGTCGGCGTCGGTCCGCGAAGCGGCGTCGGCCGTCGAACCGGCGGGCAGTGCCGTCATCATGCCAGCCGCGCCGGCGGCCGCAGCGTCGGGCGCAAGCCAGCCTTACGTCGCCGCATCACCCGATGTGACTCCAGAGGCCGCAGAGCCGGCGCTTGCCGGGCCCCCGCCCGCTGCGCCACCGCAACCGGCGTCGGATCTCTTCGACCGCCTGGACGCGACGCTGGCCCAGAAGATTGTGGTGGATCAGAACATCATGCCGGTGTCGCGCGAGCAGTACCGGCGGCTGGCCGCGACGCTCCACCATGCGCAGGAGGATACCGGCCTCAAGGTCGTGATGATCGCCAGCGCGGTGGTCGGCGAGGGCAAGACGCTCACCGCGTCGAACCTCGCGCTGACGCTCAGTGAGTCCTACAGACGCACGGTGCTCCTGATCGACGGCGACCTCAGACGTCCGGCGCTCCACGTCGTGTTCAACCTCGACGCCCCGTACGGGTTGAGCGAAGGTCTGCTGTCGGTCGTCGAGCAGAAGCTGCCGCTCTACCGTGTGTCGCCGCGCCTGACGATTCTGCCCGCGGGCACACCCATCTCGGATCCGATGGCGGGCCTGACGTCGAACCGAATGCGGCGGGTGATTCAAGAGGCGCGCGCCGCGTTCGATTGGGTCATCGTTGACACGCCGCCGGTCGGGCTGCTGCCGGATGCCAACCTGCTCGCCACGATGGCGGACGGGACCCTTCTGGTCGTACGCGCCGGCAGCACGCCGTACCACCAGGTGACGCGCGCGATCGACGCGCTCAATCGTGATCGACTTCTGGGCGTCGTACTCAACTCGGCGGCGATCAACACGAACGGCTCGCACAATTACTACACCTACTATCACGGGGCGCGGCCTCAGGGTGTCACTCAACAGTAACGGTCGTCATGCATCGGCTCACTCTCCGCTCGTTCACGCTCGTCGTGTTCGAGACCGTCCTGATCGTCGGGGCGGTCGCCTTCGCCGCGTACGTGCGGCTGGGCGACTGGGCCTGGGCGATCCTGATCACCCAGCACGGCGTCGCCAAGATGCTCCTGGTGGCCGGCGTCGCGCAGGCGTGTCTGTACTACGCCGATCTGTACGATCTGCAGCTCACGTCCGACCGGCCTGAGCTGTTCGTCCGGATCGTGCAGGCGCTCGGCGTTGCCTCATTCATCCTGGCGGTCATCTACTTCTGGTTCCCTGCGCTGATCATCGGGCGCGGGGTGTTCAGCATCGCGGCCTTTCTCGTCATTACGCTGGTCATCGGCTGGCGGCTGCTGTTCATCTACCTGAGCGGCCGGATGGGGCCTCGGGAGCGGTTACTGCTCGCGGGGACCAGTCCTGCCGCGGTCAGCCTCGCGCGCGAGCTTTTCGAGCATCGTCACGAGCTGGGCGTCGAGATTGTCGGGTTCGTGGACTCGGATCCCTCGCTCGTCGGCACGCGTGTCGTCAATCCCGGTGTGATTGGATTGATCGACGACATTCCGTCGATCGTTCGCGCCAAATCGGTCGATCGCGTGGTCGTGAGCCTGTCTGACGCGCGCGGCAAGCTGCCGATGGAAAAGCTACTGGAGATGAAGCTCGACGGCGTGACGTTCGATCATCTGGCGTCGGTCTATGAAGAGTACATGGGCAAGATCGCCGTGGAGAACCTCCGGCCGAGCTGGCTGATTTTCTCCGAAGGGTTTCGCAAGAGCCGCATTTTCGGCGCGGCAAAGCGCGTCCTCGACTTGGTCGTGGCCGGGATCGGCTTCGCGGTCACGCTGCCGCTCATGGCGCTCATCGCGCTGGCGATCAAATTGACGTCGCCCGGACCGGTCCTCTACCACCAGCGCCGCGTCGGACGCCTCGGCCGGGTCTTCACCGTGCATAAGTTCCGGACGATGCAGGTCGATGCGGAAGCGGCGACGGGACCGGTCTGGGCCGCCAAGGACGGAGACGTGCGCGTGACGCCGATCGGGCGGCGGCTCCGTCGCGCCCGGCTCGACGAGCTGCCGCAGTTCTGGAACGTCCTGAGAGGCGAGATGAGCCTGGTTGGCCCGCGGCCGGAACGGCCCGAGTTCGTCGAGGCCCTCAAGCGCGACATCCCGTACTACGGGCAGCGGCACGTCGTCAGGCCGGGCGTCACCGGCTGGGCGCAGGTCCGGTACACCTACGGCGCCAGTACCGAAGACGCGCTTCAGAAACTGCAGTACGACCTCTATTACATCAAGAACGCTTCGATCGCGCTCGACCTCTTCATCATCTTCGACACGATCAAGACCGTCATCCGGCGAAAGGGGGCCTGAGGCATGGCTCCGTCCGCCGACGCCCCCGGCGGTGTCGTCAACGCGATGAGCGTCGACGTCGAAGACTATTTTCAGGTGAGCGCGTTCGACGGCGTCGTTCCGCGGAGCGGCTGGGGGAACTTCGAAAGCCGTGTGTGCCGCAACACCGATCGACTGCTCACGCTGTTCGACACGCGTCACGTCACCGGTACGTTCTTCGTGCTCGGGTGGGTCGCGGAGCGTTTTCCCGGGCTTGTCTCACGCATCGCCAAGATGGGCCACGAAGTCGCTTCGCACGGGTATGCGCATCGGCTGATCTACGACCAGACGCCGGAGGCGTTTCGCGACGACGTGCGCCGCGCGAAGGATCTGCTCGAGTCGGTGACGGGCGTTCCGGTCGACGGATTCCGGGCGCCCAGCTACTCGGTGACGGCCCGCACGCTCTGGGCGCTCGACATCTTGATTGAGGAAGGCTATCGGTACGACGCAAGCATTTTTCCGATCAGACACGACCGGTACGGCATGCCCGATGCGCCGCGTCATCCGCATGTGCTCACGCGCGCTGGCGGGTCACTCCTTGAAGTGCCGCCGTCAACTGTGCGGATCGGACGCATCAACCTGCCGGTCGCTGGCGGTGGGTACTTCCGCATTCTGCCGTATGCATGGACTCGGTGGGGGATCCGGCGGATCAATCAGCGCGAGGGCCGGCCGGCGATTTTCTATCTGCACCCATGGGAAATCGATCCTGAACAGCCGCGCGTCAAGGCTGGAGCGATCAGTCGGTTTCGACATTACCGGAACCTGGACAAGACGGTAGGTCGTCTCGAGCAGCTCGTGCGCGATTTCCGATTCTCGACGGTGCGGCACGTGCTGGCCGCGTCGCATCCTGAACCGGCGCGTACCTCGCGGAACAGCCAGGACCAGGCGGTGGCCCTCCGATGACCGCGTCCGTCGAAACCGCCATCGCGCCGGTCTCGCCCGAGTTCTTCACGCCCGTCACAGTTCCCGCGGACAGCCCGCTGGAGCTCTTCGTCGTGGTCGATACGGAGGAAGAGTTCGACTGGTCGGCGCCGTTCTCGCGAACGGCTGTCGGCGTCACCGCCATCGAGGACGTCCGGCGCCTGCAAGCCGTGTTGACGCGATACCACGCGATTCCGACCTACGTGGTCGACTATCCGGTTGCGACGACGGCATCGTCGGTCGCCTGTCTGCGTGAATTCGCCAGCCGGGGCGACTGCCATATCGGCGCGCATCTGCACCCGTGGGTGAATCCGCCGTACGTCGAGCCGATGAGCCGGTCGGCGAGCTATGCTTGCAACCTCGGCCACGATCTCGAGCAGCACAAGATCACGCAGCTGCGCGCGGCAATCATTGAGAATTTCGGCGTCGCGCCACGCGTCTACAAAGCCGGCCGCTATTGGTTCGGGCGGACGACCGCCGAGATTCTGGAAACTCTCGGCTTCGACGTCGACGCCAGCGTCAATCCCCACATGGATTTCCGGACCGACGGCGGCCCCTCGTTCGAAGGGTTTTCCGTCCAGCCGTCGTGGTTCGGCAGACAGCGGCGGCTGCTCGAGCTGCCGTGCACGATGGGGTTCGTCGGTGCGGCCAGGCGGATGGGCGCGGCGCTCCACCGCGCGGCATCGAGGAAGTGGCTCGAGCCGGTCCGCGCGGTGGGCGTGCTCGCGCGCAGCGGCGCGCTGAACAAAGTGATGCTGTCGCCGGAAGGCAATACGTGCGCCGAGATGCAGGCGCTCACCGAGGCGTTGTCGCGCGACGGCGTGCGCACGTTCTCATTGACGCTGCACAGCTCGAGCCTGAAGCCCGGATGCACGGCCTATGCGCGGACGGTCGCGGAACGTGATGGGCTGCTCGCGACGATCGATCGGTACTGCGACTACTTTTTCGGCAAGCTCGGCGGCGTGCCGGGCACGCCAGCCGGACTGTTCGATCGGCTGCTCAAGGACTCATTGTCATGAAGGTGCTTGGCCTCTCCCCATTGGACAAAGACTCGACGGTGACGCTGGTCGAGGATGGCGCGATCACGTTCGCGGCGGCCGAAGAGCGGTTCACCCGCGTCAAGCTGCAGGACGGCTTCCCGTGGCATGCGCTCGACAGCGCGCTGAAGACCACCGGCACCGGGCTCAGCGAGATCGACAAGGTCGTCTATCCGTTCCTGCCGTTCGACGAGGAGACGCGCCTGTTTCAGCGGAACCTGGTCGAGGAGCGTGACTTTCTCGATGAAACCGAAACCGGCGCGACTGCCGAGGAGCTTCGCGTGGCGCGGGCGCGGATCCCGGACCGGCGCGATCCGGTGCCGGGGCTCGCCGATCCCAACGAGCGGATCGAGAAGGGCCTCTTGAAGAGCCTGGCCTACCGTGTGCTCGCCAGCGAAGGCGTCGTCTCGCGCAACGTCGCCAAGCGCGGATCGGAACGGTGGGGCCGGGACGCGTCGGCGTTTCATCATCGGTGGCAGCAGGAGCTCGACGGCGCGCTGACCGAGTTGCAGCTCTCGGGCAAGCTGAAGCGGGTCGAGCATCACCTCAGTCACGCGGCCAACGCGTTTCTGACCAGCGGGTTCGACCAGGCTCTCATCGTCACGCTCGACGGGTACGGCTCCGGGTTGTCCGGCAGCGTCAGCATCGGTCGCGATGGACGCATCCAACGCATTCACGACCAGGAGTACCCGCATTCGCTCGGCACGTTCTACGAGTCGGTGACCTCGGCGCTCGGGTTCCAGCCGAGCCGACACGAGGGGAAAATCGTCGGCCTCGCGGCCTACGGCGATCCCGCGGTGCTCGGCGACATCCTCCGGCGACGGTTCGTGCAGAACAACGGCGGCTTTCGAATCGTCGAGACGAACAACATTTACTTTGCCCGGCTCCTGGCGACGCAGTTTCCGAAGATTGACGTGGCGGCGGCGTATCAGCGGGTGCTCGAAGAGGTGGCCACGGCCTATGTCTCGCAGTACGTGGCCAAGACCGGACTCCGCAATCTCGTGCTCTCAGGCGGCGTCGTCGCCAACGTGAAGCTCAACCAGCGGCTGCGCGACATCAAGGGCGTGGAAAAGATCTTCATCCACCCGAACATGGGCGACGGCGGCTGCGGCACGGGCGCGGCCCTGCTCGAGTTTGCCAACCGCGCCGACACGCGCCGGCGCCTCGACCATGTCTATTTCGGGCCCGAGTACTCCAACCGTCAGATCGCGGAGGCGCTGACGCGGGCCCAACTGCCATTCACCGAGTACAACCCGATCGAACCGAAAGTCGCGATGCTGTTGGCGGCGGGCAAGGTCGTCGCCCGGTTCGACGGCCGCATGGAGTATGGCCCGCGGGCGCTCGGCCACCGATCGATTCTCTATCACGCGAAGGAGCCGGCGGTGAACCAGTGGCTGAACCAGCGCCTGGGCCGCACCGAGTTCATGCCGTTCGCCCCTGCGACGCTCTACGAGCATCGCGAGGCGTGCTATCGGAACGTCAGCGGCGCCGAGTATGCCGCGGAGTTCATGACGATCACCTTCGACTGCACCGACGCGATGATGCGGGACTGTCCCGCCGCCGTCCACGTCGACGGCACCGCGCGGCCGCAGCTCGTGTCGGCCGAGTCGAGTCCCGGGTTCCACCGCCTCCTCACCGAGTATTACAACATCACCGGCGTGCCTTCGGTGATCAACACGAGCTTCAACATGCACGAGGAGCCGATCGTCTGCACACCCGACGATGCCATCCGGGCGTTCCTGCAGGGCAATCTGGATTACCTGGCGATGGGCAACTGCCTCGTCGAACATCCGTCTGCCCGGCAGTAATCGAACATGAAGGTCCTCGGGATTTCGGGACGCTATCGTGACGCGGCGGCCGCGCTGGCGGTCGATGGCCGGCTGATCGCCGCCGTGTCCGAGGACTGCTTCACGAAAGTGGCCGGCATCGGCTACCAGCAGACGGGAGGCTTTCCCTCGCAGGCGGTCGACGCCTGCCTGCGCACGGCGGGACTCAGACTGAGCGACGTCGATCAACTCACCGTCGTCGAGCACGAAGGTCCGAATGGACACGACGCGCCGGCGCTTCACGAAGAATACAGGGCGCTCTCCGTTCAGAGAATCGATGCCGTTCGCGCCGATGCGGTTCATGCGGCCGCATCGGCCGACGACTCGGGCGCCGTCCTCGTCTGCAGTACGGAACCGCCGGTGATCGCGGCGTTCGTGACCGAAGGGAATCAGGTCACGTCAGAAAGCATCGCGGCCGGCGGCGATCAACTCAGGCGCGCCGCGCAGGCGGTTGCAGGCGCGCTGGGCGTGTCCATGGCGGATCCGTACGGCGCGATCGATCGATTGAGCCTGGGCGCTGAACCCGAATTCCAGAAGGAACTCGAATGCCTCATGGCCTGGGACGCCAGCGAGGGCGTGAGGACGGACCCGGGTGAGCTGTCGCGCTGCGTGCACGAGGTTGGCGGCGATCACGCCGGATCGCTTCGAGACGCCGCCTCGCAGAACGTCCGGGTGCAGGCCCGGCGGCGCGCGATTGCCGCGAGCTTCACCTGCCAGCTCGCGCAGGTCGTCCGCGATGCCGCGGAGAGCCTCTGCCCGCGCGGCGATCTCGACGCGATCGTGTTTGGGGGCGCCATGTTCGCCAACCGGCGTTTCAGCTCCGAGCTGGCGCGGCTCGTCGGCGATGGACTGGCGCTTGCCGCCGTCCCCGAGCCGGCCGGACGCGCGCTCGGCGCCGCGCTCTGGGCGGCGGCCGGGCCGGGCGCGTCGACTGCTGGACTCGCGCTGGGGCCCGCGTTCTCGGATGTCGACATCAAACGGACGCTCGACAACTGCCGGCTCGACTACGTCTACGAACCGGACTGGAACCGGCTCTTTCTCCGGACGTCGACGCTGCTGTCACAAGGCAAGGTGGTCGCCTGGTTTCAGGGCGCCATGGGATTCGGCCCGCGCGCCACGGGCACGCGGAGCATCTTGTGCGACCCGTCCAGCCGGTACGCTCGGTACAACATGAACGAGTACTTGCGGCTGGCGCCGCTCGACGAACCGCTGCCCGTCGTGTTCGCACCGTCCGTGGCGGCGCAATGTCTGCTGCGTCCGCTGTCCCCTCGTGTGCCCGTCATGGACGCGGCCATCACCGCCGAATGGCGCGATCGTCTCGTCGCGGCGCTCGACTGGCGCCATTTCGTCCGCGTTCATACCGTCAGCCCCATGCAGGCGCCCGAGCTCCGCGAGTTGCTCGAGCGTCATTACCAGCGCACGCAGGTGCCGGCGCTCATCGAGACGAATCTCTGCGGCCCCGGCGAGCCGCCGGCTTGTACGCCGCGCGACGCCGTGAGAACCGTGTACTCCTCGGCCATCGATGTGCTGGTGATGGGCCGGTTCGTCCTCATGAAAGATCACTGGCTCCTGAGAAGCGATGTTGGTTGACGCCGTTGCCGATCGCAAGGAGTCCGTCCTGCGCCCGCCGTCGCCGACCGTGACGGTTGCGGGCGATCGTGACCGCGGCGACTGGGAAACGTTCATCGCCGGCCGGCTTGATGCCGCCGGCTACCACGCCTGGGCGTGGCGCGACGTCTTCGAACGCACGTTCGGGCATGCGTGCATCTATCTCATCGCGCGAGAGCCGGGACGCAGCGGCATCACGGGCGTGCTCCCGCTGGTCGAGATTCGCAGCTGGATGTTCGGCCGGACGATGACCTCGCTCCCGGTCGTGAATTACGGGGGCGTCGTGGCTGAATCCGAGCCGGTCGCCCGATCGCTGCTCGCCTTCGCTCGCGAGCTTGCCGGCACGCGAGGCTGCCGCCATGTCGAGCTCCGGCATGTCGACCGCCGCTTCGACGATCTGCCGTTCAAGCAGCACAAGGTGACCATGCGCCTGCCGCTGGCGCCGGGTCTCTGGGATCGGCTCGATCGCAAGGTGCGCAATCAGATTCGCAAGGCCATGAAGTCGGACCTGTCCGTCGAACGCGGCGGCGCCGAGCTGCTCGGAGAGTTCTACCCCGTGTTCGCGCGGAACATGCGGGACCTGGGCACGCCCGTGTATACCAGACGGTTGTTCGAGGAGGTGCTCCGGGCTTTTCCGGATCGCGCGCGCCTTGTGATCGTTCGGCTCAAGACACAGCCGATCGCCGGCGGTCTCACGTTCCGCACGGGCCAGATGGTCGAGGTGCCGTGGGCGTCTTCGATTCATGACTACAACGCGCTTTGTCCCAATCACCTGCTCTATTGGAGCGTGATCGAGACGGCCATCGCCGAAAAGTGCACGACGCTCGACTTCGGCCGCTCGACGCCCAACGAAGGCACCTACAAGTTCAAGGCGCAGTGGGGCGCCATGGCCGTCCCGTTGCACTGGGAGTACTGCCTCCTCCGGGAGGATACGATCCCGGATCAGAGTCCGAAGAATCCGAAGCTCCGGCTGCTCGTTGCGGCGTGGAAGCGGCTGCCGCTTTGGGCCGCCAACCTGATTGGTCCCCACATCGTTCGGTCGATTCCCTGAGTGCGATGACCGCCATCCTCGGCATCTCGGCGTTCTATCACGACAGCGCGGCCTGTCTCGTCGTCGACGGCAAGATCGCGGCGGCGGCGCAGGAAGAGCGTTTCACGCGCAAGAAGCACGATGCCGCGTTTCCGACGCATGCGATCGATTTCTGTCTGCGGCACGCAGGCCGGACGGCGGCCGATCTCGATTTCATTGTGTTCTACGAAAAGCCGATGCGGAAGTTCGAGCGCCTGCTCGAGACGTATCTCGCGTTTGCGCCGTCCGGATTCCGCAGCTTCAAGATGGCGATGCCCGTGTGGCTCAAGGAGAAGACGCGGCTGCCCGCCATGATCCGGAACGGCCTGGGCGGCAGGGTGCGCGCCCCCATCGTGTTCACCGATCACCACGAGAGTCACGCCGCGAGCGCCTTTTTTCCAAGTCCGTTCGACGAGGCGGCGATCCTGACGCTCGATGGCGTGGGCGAGTGGAATACGACGACGCTCGGCGCCGGACGCGGGAACCGCATCCAGCTGACGAAGCAGATCCAATTCCCTCATTCGCTCGGCCTGTTGTACTCCGCGTTTACGTACTACTGCGGCTTCAAAGTGAACAGCGGCGAGTACAAGTTGATGGGCCTGGCGCCGTACGGCCGGCCGCTCTACAAGGATCGGATTGCGCGCCACCTGATCGCCCTGCGCGATGACGGCAGCTTCTGGCTGAACATGAAGTACTTCAACTACTGCCAGGGGCTGACGATGACCAACCGGGCCTTCGACGCGTTGTTCGGCGGACCGCCGCGAACCCCGGAAGCGGACCTCGAGCAGCGTCACATGGATCTCGCGGCGAGCATCCAGTCTGTGACGGAGGATGCGTTTCTGGCGATCGGCCGCGAGCTGTTTCGGCAGACCGGGCTCAGGCGGCTCGTGCTTGCCGGCGGCGTCGCGCTCAACTGCGTCGCCAACGGCCGGCTGCTTCGCGAAGGGCCGTTCGACGACGTCTGGATTCAGCCCGCCGCCGGCGATGCAGGCGGATCACTCGGCGCGGCGCTCTTCGTCTGGCATCAGCTGCTTGAAAAGCCAAGGCAGGCAGGGCCTTCGGACCGTCAGCAGGGGAGCTTTTTGGGGCCCCAGTTCTCTTCGGCGGAGGTGTGTGCCTATCTGGACGGACTGGGCACGGCGTACCGCCGCGCCACCGACGACGCCGACCTGTGGAACCGCGTGGTGGATCTGCTGGTGTCAGACAAGATCGTCGGCTGGTTCCAGGGGCGGATGGAGTTCGGCCCGCGGGCGCTTGGGGCGCGCAGCATTCTGGGCGATCCCCGCTCGCCGCGGATGCAGGCGACAATGAACCTCAAGATCAAGTTTCGGGAGAGCTTCCGGCCGTTTGCCCCGTGCGTGCTGCAGGACGAAGCCCACCGCTGGTTCGATCTCGAGGCGGGGCAGGAAAGTCCGTACATGCTCCTCGTCGCGCCGGTACTCGAGCAGCATCGCACGCCGATCAGCGAGGATCAGCGCGTGACCATGCGGACCGACCCCGATCTGCGGAATCGTGTGAACATCCCGCGATCGAGCATCCCGGCCGTCACACATGTCGATTACAGCGCGAGAGTCCAAACGGTCGATCGCGGCCGCAACCCCCAGCTGGCCGGACTGCTGACGTCGTTCTTTCAGCGGACCGGGTGTCCGGTCCTCGTGAACACCAGCTTCAACGTGCGGGGCGAGCCAATTGTGTGCACGCCTCAGGACGCGTATCGGTGCTTCCTCGCAACGGAGATGGACGCGCTCGTGCTCGAGAACATCATCGTCATGAAACAGGACGTCGCGCAGCGCCTGGACCAGGCCGCGCGCGCAAAGCATCTGGCGCAGTTTCACCTGGATTGATCATGCAGTGGTCCGACGTCGTTGCCCCTCCGTCACCCAGAGTCCTCCGGCAGTTCGGCTGGCTCTGTATCCTGGTGTTCGGTAGCCTGGGCGCGGCCGCCGTGTGGCGGCATTCGGCACTCACCACGACCGCGCTGATCGCCGCAGCCGGCGTGGCAACCGGCGTGATCGGCATCTTCCGTCCGGGAGCCATCCGCTGGATCTACACCGGCTGGATGATCGTCGTCTTCCCGGTGGGCTGGACGGTCTCGCGGCTGATGCTGCTGGCGCTGTTCTACCTGGTGTTCACGCCCGTGGCGATCGTGTTTCGCGTGTTCCGGCGCGATGTGCTGCACCTGCGCCCCGACGAGACGCCGTCGCACTGGACGCCCAAGCCGGGGGCGGCGCCGGATCAATACTTCCGACAGTTCTGAGAGGCGGAGGCACGATGGGAAACTTTGAGGAGACGGCGCGGGAGCGACGACAGAGCGGATTCGCCGTTGATTTCTGGCACTTTCTTCGTCACAGCAAGAAATGGTGGCTGTTGCCGATCGTGGTGATCCTTGGCGTCTTCGGATTGCTGATGATCCTGTCGAGCACCGCGGCCGCGCCGTTCATCTACACGCTGTTCTGACGCGTTTTCGAGACGCGTGTCGGCCGTCTATTTCTTGTAGATCGTGACGACGCCGGCCGCCGGGACGCTGGCCGAGAGTGACTGGCCGCTTCCGATCGTGATGTCCGCAAGATTCACGTCGTATCGCGAGTTGGTCGTGTAGGACACGCCGTACGTCCCCGCTGGCAATCCGCTGACCGAGAAGGATCCGTCGCGGTCCGCCTTGACCACGACGGTGTACCGGCCGTCGACGTTCACGAACGCGAGTGGATCGAACGTCGCGTTCGCCGGTGACGCGTCGATACGCTGCGCGCCCGGCCGCACGTACTTCGTGTACTGACGCAGCAGTTTGGCATTGGGGCTGGGTTGCGCGACGCCGTTGACCAGATGGACGAGCGCATGCGCGGACATGTACGCGTCAGCAAACACGCCGACCTGCCAGGAGGAATTGCGCGCGACGGTCAGGTCCTGGTGAAGTTGCAGGTAGTTGTTGTCGCGGGACCAGTTCTCGAGCATGGACGTCCGCACGCCGTACTGCACCGCCCGCGCGCCAATCGCTTCAAGGCTGCCGAGGTCGGCGGCATATCGGTGATAGCTCAATTCCTTCACCAGCGCGAGCGCGCCTGGAACCCTGATCATCTCGTCGAAGTACTTCGGCGCGGCTATCGCCGACGACGTCGACGGGGCCACGAAGTCCGGCACGACGAACCCATTCGCTTTGAGCCTGGCGGCGGTCGCGACGATGGCCTGACCGAGGCGCGTGCCGGACCAGCCAGTCACTTCATCGGGCTCCAGCATGACCTCGATGGCGTTCGGGACAAAGCGATACTTCGACTTCATGTGCTGGAACACGGCGAGCATGAACTCCGCATACTCCTCGGGCTGGTTGTAGTGCTCGAACGACGAGCCGCCGAAATCGACATATGTCAGGTTCAGGTAAACGCTCTCGCCGCGCGCGGCGGCGCGCTGCCGCATCGGAACAATCAGGCGGTCGATCTGATAGTCGAGGACCGAAAAATTGAACCCGTCAGGGTTGATCACGTTCGGATCGGCGTTGTCGTTGATGATCTCGTACGAGTGCGCGCGATAGACGGTGTTGGTGATCTGGCCGTCGACGTACTGCCCGCCCCAGTCGATCGGATTCTCGGCGCCGGAGTCGATTGACACGCGAGCCCGTGTCACGCCCAGATCGTTCACCGCGACGTCCAGGATGGCTCCGAGCTGCGCGGTCGAGAATGACCTGAAGTCGGTGATGGAGGTCGGAATCGCGACTTCCCAGCCCGTCATCACCTGATACTTGATGCCGGGATTCACGACGATGGTGTTCGCCGGCCTCGGCGGCGCCGTGGACGACACGATCGGACAACCATTCGCGTCGACCGTCATCGCCGCCGCGGTGCCGGGGCACTGGTCGCTGGAGTTGGGGACGCCATCGCCGTCCGAGTCGTCAGCCGCCGAAAGTGCCGGCGAGGACGACGAGGCGATCTTCAGAGCTGGAACCCAGCCGGCGTTCACGCAGATGCCGACAAGGCCAACCATGGTTGCGAACGGATCAGGTCCTGGACAAGCGCCCGGCGTCGAGCCCGCCGCGGACGCGGCCCGGGCAGCCGCCGGCGCTGGCGTATTTGCCGCCGACCAGATGCCATTCGCGCACGTACCACCGCCGACACCGACGAACGGATCGGGCCCCGAGCATCCGGTGCCGGCAGAGGGTAAGGATCCGGCCGCTGCCACGCCCGATCCCGCACCCGGTCCCGCGACCGGTGCCGCTGGCGGCAAGGGATTGTTTGGAGGAAACCAGGTGCCATTCGCGCAGGTGCCGCCGCCGAGATTCAGGAACGGATCGGCGCTCGAGCATCCGGTGCTTCGGTTGGAGCTCGAAGAAGATGGCATCCGGGACGATCCCGAAAGCGACGACGGAGAGGACGTCGGAGACGGGCTCATCGGGAGGACCGTCGGAACGCCCGCCGGAGAGGGAGTCGAAACGGCGGTCGGAGCACCTGCTGGAGCACGTGTCGAAGTCGACGTTGCGGTGCCCTTCATTCCCGGCGACAGCCAACCGCCGTTGACGCACAGCCCGCCACCGAGCGAGACAAATGGATCGGGGGTCGAGCATGCAGTCGCGCTCCCGCTGCCACTCCCGGGGTTCGCCGAACCCGTGTCAGGGATGGGCATGTTGGGCGGTGGAGGCGGCCGCGTCGGCTGCGGCGACATCGGGCCCGACGGCAAGCTCGGCAGGGCGCCCGGCGGGCACACGAACCCGACGATTCCTGGCCGGGACGTCGTGCACGGCGTCACGGCGCCGGAAACGGCGATGCCGGCCGTCGTCCATGCCTGCGCGTTCGTCATTCCGGCAACGCGCGTGGTGAGGTCAGTCGCCGGGATGACGAATGCCCCGGCCTGCGCTGGCGAGAAGACTTCGAAGCTGTCCCCGCTGTTGCCGTTGAACGATTCGACAACCGCGCGATCGGACACGACGATGTTGGGGTTGCTCCCCTGCGCCGGCGTAAAGTGCCGGAACACGTGCGCCTGAGCCTGAGTGTCCGAGGCGCCGGGGACGTTGGCGAACTGGATGTTGCGGGCGACCACCAGGCGAGGCGGAATCGCGGCGCCGCCGCCCGTCACGCCATACGGCGTCGTCATGTAGATATTCCAGAAATTCTTCAGCGAGCTGTTTTCGATCAGCAACGTGCCTGGCGTGGCGCCGTAGATGTCACGCGTGTCTCCGGCCTTGATCGGGGCGAACACGCCCACCCGCAGTCCCTGAATGTCGGCGTGACGGATGACGATGTTGCGCGCGATGTAGTCCCCGAAATAGAAGGAGGCGGAATTTTCGAACGGCCTCGAGAGCGGCGCAGGGTCGTTGTAGTGCACCCAGCCGTCGAACGTCACGCGGTTCTCGCCGTACCCGTAGAACCCCAGGACTCCGACGTGCCACATCCGCGTATTAAAGAAGGTGCTCACCGGGACGTCGTAGACCTCTGTGCAGCAGTTCGCGCCGAGGTTCCAGGTCGTGATCCCGCGATGGGTGCTGTAGAACTCGTTGGAGCTGAACTCGCGCAGCGGCACGGCCATCATGTTGACGGCATGACCCGAAACTCTCGGGTCGTCGCCGGCCGCGTTGGGTACCAGCACGTTCGATACGCCGAGCATCATGTACGTGACGGCATAGGAGTTCGCATTCGCGATGACGTTGTTCCGGACGATGTTGTCGGGGCCGCGCAGCCAGATGCCGGAGCCCTCCCAGCCCCAGTCGTTGATCCCCGAACGCCCGTCGGCGCGTTCATGCCCGGTGCCCCATGCCCGCACGATGAAGTTGTTCTGGATGACGTTAGCGGTTTCCGACCCATCCTCGGTCATGATGCCGGCGCCGCCGGCGTTGTAGACGACGTTGTCCTGCACCAGCCCGTAGTGCGTGTTGTGGATCGTGATGCCCCACTTCGTCCCGCCATCGATGGCGTTGCCAATCAACACGTACTGATAGCTGTTGGGCGGCGGCGACGCGGGGCCGAAGAGGTGGTGCATGTGCAGCGAGTACCGGCCGATCTGATTCGAGCCGATGTGGGTCGCGTGACCGCTCGAATCGAGCGTCGTCGAATCGAGCGGCGAAATCTGCGTGCGTCCGAGATCCTTAAAGGCGACGTAGCGGAGGTCGACTTCGGCGCGGTCGCTCATCAGCACGTGGCCGCGCGTGCCATTCGGATTCTGCGACCGGATGATGATGTTGCGCGAGATGTTGCCGACGTGCGGCATGAACATGAGCGCGCCAGCGGCGTTGCGGCCGCCCCGATGCGCAAACGCCAGGCCCGACGTGAGGGCCAGACTCGACCCCGACGCCGACGCCAGCGTCGGCGTCTCCCATTGCCCCTGATACCCAGTCCCGTCCGAGGAGGACTGGTTAGTGCCGGGGATGACGAGCTTGTCGCCGGGTTGCCACCCGGTCGCTGTACTCGCGAGCGAGAGTGACGTCTGACCGGCATTCACCTCCGCTGCCAGCCGAACGAATGTGGGTGACTTCACGGCACCGTGCATCGTGACGCGGCCGAGACCGAGAATGCCGGTGCCGTATTGCTCGGGGTCCAGACCGGTGTCGATCGGCCGATCGGAGATCACGATCTCCGCCGTGACACCGGATGCAACGGGTGACGCCGATCTCCCGATCTGCAGTCCGCCCGTCGGCATGATCGTCAGCGTCCCGACGGTGAGCCGCGTCGAGATATCGGTGCGGAACGTCAATTGACCAGCGACGTCGATGCAGACGATGTCGGCATCACTCTGGCGGTCGTACGTGACGGTGGTGCCCTGGGCGATCGAGACGCGATCGTTGATGGCGGGGACCTGCCCGATCGACCAGGTTGCCGGATCGGACCACGACCCATTTCTGACGGAGGTCACCGTCGGATGCGTGCAGAGATCCGGAATCCCAGTGGTGTGTTGTGCTTCAGCGCGGCCGGTGAATGGTGTCAGGAGAAGGGAAATGATCGAGGCGATGAGGATTCTCGACGGCGATTTGGAGCGGACGATGGCCGAACACTGTGGCATGCCTACACCAGGGGGATTTCGGGGCCCCCAAGGGGCAAGCCGGGTGCCAGAATCGTCGGCATGCTTGCATGCGAAATCTCGCCATATTTGCGGGCGCGAGGCCGATTGGATTACGAGAGCGTAACGTCCGTGACGCTTAAGAACCCCGCCTGTCTACGAACCCGAACGGGCATGCGGCACGGCCTGGAGGACGCGTCGAGATTGTGACATTCCGCGCTTCAGGATCCCCTCCAGGCTCCGCAACTGTTCGGACCAGTGCAATGTCTGAACCGGCGCCAGGGCTGCGCGGCGCCGCCGCTCGGCAGGGGACATGCTCAGCATGGCGATCACGCCGTCCGCAAAGGCGGCGGCGTCATCGGCTGCGAGGCAGCCTTGCTGCGTGTCGACAGGAAGGCCTTTGAGCACGGCAGGGGTGACCACGACGGGCAGTCCAGCCGCCAGCGCTTCCAGCACCTTGGTCTGCAGGCCTTGTGCGAGATGGAGCGGCGCGATCGACACCGCGGCTTTCCAGAGATACGGCTGGACGCTCGGGACATTGGCCACGACGGCGATCGAGGGGTCGTGCTTCGCCAGATTCCTCACCGCCCGCGTGGGCGCCGATCCGACGATCGTGAAACGCGCAGCAGGAATGGCCGATCGCACCCGAGGCCAGACCTGGCCGGCGAACCACGCAACGCCGCGCGTGTTCGGCTCGTAGTCCATGACGCCGCAAAAAATGACCTCGGGTGAGGTCGTCGGGGGGTTGGCCGGTTGGAACGCCTCGACGTCGATGCCAACCGGCAGGACGCGAACCTCGGCCGACGGCGCGATTCGCGCGAGCGCGGCACGCTCGCGCTCGTTGACGACGAGCGTGGTCTGCGCCCTCGAGGCGGCGAGGGCTTCAAAGGCGCTGAGCGTGCGCGCCTCGCGGCGGTAGATCCAGCGGAGCGGCGCGCGCGTGACCTCGGCCAGTTGCCTCCATTTCACGGAGTCGACGTCAACCATGTCGAGGACGAACGGGTACCGATCGAGCGGGGGCTCGACCGCGAAGCGGGCCATGCCGGAACAGAACGCCACGACAAGATCCGGCCGGCGATCGCTGGACAGCGTCTCGAGGGTGGCACGAGCCCCGACGGCATCGAGGAGGCTATGCGTGAGCGGACGCGGCGTGGGCAGTCGAAAGGCGCCGCGCAGAAGATTCGGCAGCCGCCGCACTCGAAGACAGGTCACATCACGCGTGAAGGGCACCGTCTGCCGATGCGACAGCTCCTCGTCGTCATGGACTAACGAAAAAAGCGAGACGTCGGCGAATCGCGACATCTCGCGCAGCAGGTAGAAGGCGCGCGTCCGGTCGCCGCGATTGGGTGTGTAGGGCAGCCGATGGGTGAGGAACAGAATCCTCATGCCCCGGCGGTGACCGGCTGCCGGCTGCGGATGATCCGCGCGGGAACACCGGCGGCAATCACGTAGTCGGGCAGCGGAGACGTCACCACGGCGCCGGCGCCGATCACGCAGTGCCGGCCGACGTCGGCGAGGACGACCGCTGCACTGCCGATCCACGTCCCC
>Ga0114129_10003668_pt1 | contig 21601 bp, 18 predicted proteins | sample RhiMetdeltSRZDD1_FD_80071 | JGI IMG/M metagenome (GOLD analysis project Ga0114129, IMG submission 80071) | Populus rhizosphere microbial communities from Tennessee, USA - Rhizosphere MetaG P. deltoides SRZDD1 (version 2) (version 2) | ecosystem: Host-associated > Plants > Roots > Rhizosphere >... | reverse complement strand
GCCGCCATCATCGAGAGGTTGAGCAGGATCGGCGCGGCCGCCGCGGTGGCAAAACGGCCGAGCGCATTGAGGATGCCGCCGTAGAGCGTCACCAGCGAGATCAGCAAAAGATACGGAAAGGTGATGCGGGTGAGATCGACCGCCAGCCCGAAGCGGCCGGGGTCGTTGGAAAATCCCGGCGCCAGCAGGGCGATGACGGTCGGCGTGAACAGGAGCGCGATTCCGAGCAGCACGAGCTGGGTCGCGAACAGGAGCGTGAACACCCGGTCGCTGAACAGCCGGGCCGGATCGGCGCCGTTCTGCTGGCGGATGCGCGCATAGGCCGGCACGAAGGCGGCGTTGAAGGCGCCTTCGGCGAAGATCGCGCGGAAATGATTGGGCAGCCGCAGCGCCACGAAGAAGGCGTCGGCCACGGGGCCGGCACCGAGCACCGCCGCCAGCATGATGTCGCGAGCAAAGCCGGTGAGCCGGGAGACAAGCGTCAACCCGCCGACGGTGAGAATGCGCTCGATCACTTGGCTGTGGCCCCGTGCATCGTCCCGGCCGCCGGTATGCCCGCCCGGACGCCGAGTCGCCAGAGCCGGGCGGCCTCCGCACCGCCCGCCGGTTGGCCCTAGAGGACCACATGAATGCGGCAAGGGGGCCACGCACGGAGTCGTGGCCCCCTTGGCCTCCTGCACCTGCCAAGCCGCTGAGATTCCATGCAAATTACGGGTTCCCAAGGGGGCCAAGGACCGTGGCCCCCTTGGGAACTCGGGAGCGCTTTGGGTCAGCGCCCGCCCGCCGCCATCCGCGGCCGCGGCCGCGGCACATCGAGGGTGAGCCCGGCGGCGACGGCATCGCCGCGGAACGCCTTGACCGCATCGAGCGAGAGCTCGGCCGCCGTCTTCGAGGCGAGCGCCGGCAGCTTCTTGAGCACGTCCGCCGGCGCCGTGATGATGTGGCAGCCCATGGCGTCGGCCTCGATCACGTTGAACACCTCGCGGGTCGAGGCCCAGATGATCTCGACGTTGGCGGTCTGCCGCGCGCGCGCGATCGCGTCTTGCGTGATCGGCCGGTAGTCGATGCCGAGGTCGGCGAGGCGGCCGGCGAACACCGAGACACAGGCGGGCGCGCCGCCGGCGAGCGCATCGACCGCGCGCGCCACCTGCTCGCCGGTAAAGATCGCCGTCATGTTGACCTTCACCTCCTGGCGCGAGAGCGCGCGCACGGTGTCGAACAGCGGTTCCCCGCGCGTGGTGGTCACCGGCAGCTTGACATAGACATTCGGTCCCCAGCCCGCGATCACGTGTGCCTGCGCCACCATTTCCGGGATGTCGTCGGAAAACACCTCGAACGAAATGTGCCGGTCGGGAACCGCGGCGACGAGATCGCGCGCATAGGCCGCGTAATCGCTCACGCCGGCCTTCTTGAGCAGCGAGGGATTGGTGGTGAAGCCCCTGATCCAGGCCTGTTTCGCCATGTCGAGGATCTGCGCCTTGTCGGCGCCGTCGGTGAACAGCTTGACCTTGAGATCGGAGAGCCGGGGCATCCGGGAACCTTTCTTTGCGCGATCGCGGCGGAATCGGTTCAGAAACTCACTTTAGCACCGTCCGCCGGGGCGCCGCCAACCAAGCATTTTTGCCGGAGCACAGACAGCGCGGCGGCGAGATCGCGGACCACGAGGTGGCCGGGACCGGGAACAGGAACTTCGTTCGGGTCGAGCCTGAGCCGCAGCGGCACGCCGGCTGCTGCCGCCGCCTCGATGTCGCTCATCTTGTCACCAATCAGGGCGGAGGCGGACAGGTCAAGGCCGAAATCGGCGGCGGCCTGCAGGATCATCCCCGGCTTCGGCTTGCGCCAGTCATGGTCGGCGCGATAGCGGCCGATGCCCTCCTCCGGGTGATAGGGACAATGGTAGACTTTCGCGATCGGCGCATTCTCGCGGCGGAACCGCTCGCACATCCATTCGGTGAGCGCGAGAAAGGCGGCTTCGTCGTAGTAGCCGCGCGCAATGCCGGCCTGGTTCGTGGTCACGATCAGGCGCCAGCCGAGGTCGGACACGGCAAAACGGGCCAGATCGAAAATACCGAGAACGAATTCGAAGTCTTCGACGCGGTGAACATAGCCGCGGTCGACATTGATCACTCCATCGCGATCGAGAAACAGGGCGCTGGAGGGCCGCGTCATTTTCCGGCGGCTCGTCAGGGCTTCGACGCCGTCAGGGCCTGCTCGACGAGGCCGCAAATCATATGACCGGCGACGATATGGATCTGCTGAATCACCGGGGTCTCGTCCGACGGCGCGCACAGGCAAACGTCGCATAGACCCTGCATCTCGCTCTTCGGCGAGCCGGTGAACCCGATCGTAGTCATGCCGATCTTGCGTGCCGCCTCGAGCGCGGCGAGCACGTTGGGCGAGCGCCCCGACGTCGATATCGCCAGAAAGACGTCGCCCGGACGGCCAAGTCCCCTCACCTGCCGCTCGAACACATGCTCGAACCCGTAATCGTTGCCGATGGCGGTGAGAACCGAGGTGTCGGTCGTGAGCGCCACCGCCGGCAGCGGCCGGCGGTCGGCAGCGAAACGCGACAGGAATTCGGCGGCGAGATGCTGGGCGTCGGCGGCGCTGCCGCCGTTGCCCGCGACCAGAAGCTTGCCGCCGCCGCGCAACGCCTCGCCGATCAGTCCCGCAACCCTGCAAACCGTCTCCTGGAACGCCTGATCGCCGGCGACGCCATCGAGCGCGGCCGCCGAGCGCCGCAAATAATCGGAGACGTAAGCCCGTGGGTCAGCCACGTCCGATGCCCTCCTGACCGGCTTTATCGTCGTCATCATCCACCGCGCGATCAAGACCGGTGATAGTCATCGTCGAAGCGCACGATGTCGTCCTCGCCGAGATAGCTGCCGGTCTGCACCTCGATCAGCTCCAGATCGATCTTGCCGGGATTTTCGAGCCGGTGCTTGCTGCCGATCGGAATATAGGTCGACTCGTTCTCGTGAACGGTCTTGACGTTGTCGCCGATGGTGACCCGCGCGGTGCCGCGCACCACCACCCAATGCTCGGCGCGATGGTTGTGCATCTGCAACGAGAGCCGCTTGCCCGGTTTCACGATGATGCGTTTGACCTGATAGCGCGTGCCGACGTCGAGCGCCTGATAGGAGCCCCAGGGGCGGTGCACCTTGAGGTGATCCTCGATCACCACCGGCGCCACGCTCTTGAGCCGCTCAATCAGCAGCTTCATCTCGCCGGCGCGGTCGCGGTTTGCGACCAGGACGGCATCCTCGTTTGCCACCACCACCAGGTTCTCCACGCCGAACAGCGCGACCAGCGCCTTTTCGCTCGCGGCATAATTGCCTTTGGCATTCACAAAGACCGCATGGCCCTGCGCGGAGTTTTCCGAAGCGTCGCGGGCGGAAAGTTCCCACACCGCGTTCCAGGAGCCGACGTCCGACCAGGCGTAGCTCACCGGCACCACGGCCGCGCGCCCGGTCTTCTCCATCACCGCATAGTCGATGGATTTCGGCGTCGCGCGGGCGAACGCCACGGCGTCGAGGGTGATGAAGCCAAGATCCTTTCCCATGCCTTTGACCGCCGCCGCTGCCGCCGCAGCGCTGTCCGGCTCGAAGGCGCGGTATTCGTCGAGCAGGGCGCCGCTGCGGAACAGGAAATTACCGGAATTCCAGAGATAGCCGTCCGCCACGTAGCGCGCCGCCTTGGCCGCATCGGGCTTCTCGATAAATTTTTCGACCGCAAGAACCTTGTCGTTGAGCCGCTTGCCCGGACAGATGTAGCCATATTCGGTCGAGGCCTTGGTCGGGCGCACGCCGAAGGTCACGATATGGCCGCCGCCGGCGGCATCACGCGCGATCCGGCAGGCATCGGCGAAGGCCGCCGCATCGCTCACCACGTGATCCGCAGCCAGCGCCACCACAAAGGGATCGCCGCCGCGGGCCTTGGCGAACTCCGTGCCAGCCGCAATGGCGGGCCCTGAATCGCGCCGCGCCGGCTCAAGCAGGATGTCGGCCTGCGCATCGATCGCGGCGAGTTGCTCGGCCACGAGAAACCGGTAGGCATGATTGGTGATGACGATCGGCCGCCCGAACAGCGCCGGATCGGAAACGCGCCGGATCGTCTCCTGGAAGCTCGAATGCGGGCCCATCAGTGGCAGGAACTGCTTCGGCCGGCCCTCGCGCGAGGCCGGCCACAGCCGCGTTCCCGCTCCACCGCACATGATGAGCGGTATGATGAGCTCAGACATGTCTCGCCTTGCAGCCTGTCATCACGCGAGTGCGCGCCGCGCCGCGTCGATGATCCGATCCTGTGTCGATTCATCGAGATAGGCGTGCATCGGCAGGCTGATCACCTCACCGGCCAGCCGCTCGCTCACCGGGGCACCGCCGTCGGCGAGCGGAAAAGACGCGTAGGCCTTCTGCCGATGCAGCGGCGCCGCATAGTAGATCGCGGTCGGGATGCCTTGCGCCTTGAGCGCGGCGGCGAAGCCATCGCGCCGGCCCGGCGTGAGCCGGATGGTGTATTGCGCCCATACCGAGGTCGATCCCGGCTTCACGCACGGAACGGTGGCGACGTCCGCGAGCCCTTCCGAATAACGGCGGGCGATGCGGTCTCGCGCGACGATCTCGTCGGGGAAGATCTTGAGTTTCTCGATCAGCACCGCGGCTTGAATCGTGTCCATCCGCGCGGTCAAGCCGATGCGTACGCAATCGTACTTGTCGCGGCCTTCGCCGTGGACGCGCAAGCTTCGGATCGTGTCGGCAAGCTCGTCGTCATCGGTCAGCACCGCGCCGCCATCGCCGTAGCAGCCAAGCGGCTTCGCCGGAAAGAAGCTGGTCGCGGTGGCGTGGGTCACAGTGCCGAGACGGCGGTTCTTATAGGTCGCGCCGAAGGCCTGGGCGGCGTCATCGAGCACGAACAGATTTTCCGACTTGGCGACGGCAGCAACGGCGTCGTGATCGGCAGGCTGGCCAAACAGATCGACCGGAATGACGGCCTTCGGGCGCAGCCCAAGCCGTTTTGCCGTCGCGATGCCGCGCGCAAGGCTGCGTGCATCGATGTTGAAGGTTGTTTCCTCCACGTCGACCAGCACCGGCGTCGCGCCGACGAGCGCCGCCACTTCGGCGGTCGCGCAAAACGTGAAATCGGGACAGAAGACGGCGTCGCCGGGGCCAATTCCTCGCGCCATCAGAACGAGCAGGAGCGCATCGGTGCCGCTTGCGCAGCTCAACGCGTGACGGGCGCCGCAAAACGATGCCAGCTCGCCCTCCAGCGTGCGCACCTCCGGCCCCATAATGAACTGGCAATGGCCGAGCACACGCGCGATGGCATCGTCGATCGCGCGCCCCAGCCGGCGCCGCTGAGCGCCGACGTCGATGAACGGGATCGACAGTGGATCAATGCGAGCGTGCTGATTCATCGTGGCCGTAACATCGCAAGCCTAGGGCGGCGACGGAGGTCCGGCGCCGGGTTCGCCGCGGGTCGAGCGTGCCTTTTCGGAAGTCAATGTGCCCCGACCCGATCCCTCCCTAGCATGGTCCGGCGCGCCTGACGATGGCAAGAAATCGGCGCGGCAGCTCCACATCAACATATTGATATTGTTCAATAACTCGGAATTTTTCAGGCCGGTCGGCATGGCGGCCGCCGGCCATCCTCAAGCGGCAACCAGCGACCGGTAGAGCCTGTCCACCGCGCCGGTGACCGCGCTTTGCGTGAAGCCTTCGTGGAACCGCGCATTTGCCGCCGTTCCCATGCGCACGCGCAAGCCTGCATCGTTAGCGAGCGTCATAATCGCCCTGGCCGCGGCATCGCTGTCGCCGGGCGCCACCAGAAACCCTTCGCGGCCATTGCGCACCACATCACGGCAGCCGGTGATATCGGTGGTCACGATCGGCCGGCCCGCAGCGGCCGCCTCGACGATCGTCCGCGGCACGCCTTCGCGATAGTAGGACAGGAACAGCGCGATGTGGTGATCCCGCCACACGCCGGCGGCATCGGCGGTGTAGCCGCGCCAGCGGATGCCGGGTTCCGCAGACCATCGCCGCAAAGTGGACTCAGCGATCGATTGGCGGTTCGCGGGATCCGGGTTGCCATAAAGATCGAGTTCGACTGGAGCGCCGCCGGCGCGGGCACGCCGCGCTGCCTCGACCGCGGCCGCGATGCCTTTCGGCTCGATCATGCGCGAGACGACGGCGACCTTGACCGGCGGAAACGGCGGCTCCGGGGCCATGGGGAAATCCTCCGGCACCACCCCTGACCCGCCGATGATCAGGACCCTCGGGTCGTCCGGATCGAGCCGAAATTCCCGCGGGTCGTCCCGGTTCTCGAACAAATAGCGGGTGCGCGGACCGCGCAGCCAGGAGCCGACGACGCGACGGACGATCATCCGGAGAAACCGCGTGAAGATGCTGTCGACCGTCCACAAATAGCCGAGACCGGTCGGCGCCAGGACAAGCGCACGCACACCTGCAAGCTTCGCTGCCAGGCCGCCGAGCACGACCGACCTCAGCGCGATGCAATGGACGATGTCCGGCTTTTCGGCACGCACGATGCGGAACGTCCCGATGATCGTGCGCAAACCCTCAATCAAGCCCAGCCTTTCGCGCCGGAAATCGACCGGGATCAAACGGAAGCCTTCGGCAGTGATGCGATCAGCCTTGCCGCCGACGCGGGCTGCCACGACGACATCGAAGCCCGCCCTGCGCGCGGTCCGCGCCATCGGCAGGAAATGTGACACGAAGAACCAATCTTCGGTCACCAGGTACAGAATTTTCGGCATCAATCCCGCCGAGCCCCGACTCGGGCGCGATGATCGGCCAATTGCGGCCGCCCGTCACCGCCTTCGTGTGCGATATCGCTTGTTCCGATGTAAGCGAGTCCGCGCTCCATAGGCGCCCCTCCCATAGGCGACCGTGATGGACGACGAGCGGCTTTGCACAGTTACCGTTTTGCGGTCGCCAGATCGACTACCCTCGCCTGGCGTCTGGTTCCCTGGCTCAGGCACTGATTGGCGATACGCAAGCTGGCGACCGCCTCCTCCCCCGAAATCGGCGGTTCGTTGCCGGTTGCGATCGCTTGCAGGAACTCGGTGAGCTCGACCCGCAAGGGCTCGTAATACCCGACGGGCAGATGGCGAATGGAATAGCTGCCGTCGCGCTGAAAGTCGTAGCACTCGGTGACTTCGCGCGTCATCAGATCGGCCACGAGATATTTCTTGCGCGTTGCGACCTGGATGGTCCGTGCCTTGAACGGGGTTAGCCAGTTCGTGTTGATGTGAGCGAGCACGCCCGACGAGGTCCGGAACTGAAGGAGCGCAATATCGTCGCGATTGCCCATGGCATTGGCCAACTGGGGCTGGACCTCGACGATCTCGGAGCCGGTGAACCAGCGGATCAGATCGATGTCATGGACGGCGAGATCAATAACGACGCCGACATGCGACATGCGCGGGGGGAACGGACCGACCCGCGTGATTGCGATGGAAAGGATGTCCTCCCGTTCCAGCGCCTCCTTGACCGTCTGCACGACCGGATTGAAGCGCTCGACATGACCAACCATCAACGTCACGCCCTTGCGACGGGCGCAATTGACGATGTCCTGTCCCTCATCGACCGTCGAGGCGATTGGCTTTTCCACAAGGACGTGAACGCCCCGATTGATGGCGGTCAGGGCGAGCTCATGGTGGAGATGGGTGGGGCCTGCAATGACCAGAGCCTGACAGCCGAGGTCGAGGAGCTCCGAGATGTCGGTAACCGCGGTGACATCGAGCGACCGGGCAACCGGCCCCACTGCCGACTGATCGGGATCGGCAATTCCCACGAGCTGGGCATTTTTCAGATCCGACAAGACGCGCGCATGGTTTCGGCCCATGACGCCGCAGCCGACCAGGCCGACGCGCATCGGTTCTTCAGCCGCAGTTTGCGCCTTTTTCATTCATCCCCCACCCGGACCCGCCGACGCCCGATGATTGATACCACAGCCTGCCCGCCCGAGTCAGGCCGGAAAAAATTTGCAGGAGACCACCAATCACGAATGATTTCCGGAGCTTACAGCGATCTCACGGAGCCTAGATTTTGCCATAGGGCGTTTTTATATCGGCTGCGGCACGGCGCGAAGCATGTGGCGCATCGGTCGCGTGCACCTGAGGGCGGTGCATCCGGCAGCCAAGCTTCGGTTATCCGACCCGAACGCATTTGGCTAAACTCTTCGGAATTGCCCGGACTGGGTGTAAACCGCCGCTGGGCATATTGCTGGCTGCGGTTGTAACCCGTGACGGGAACGAGGGGTTAAGCCTTCGGAAAGGCATGGCCCGCATCTTGCGGTTGCGATACCGTGGACGAGGCAGAGTCTGCCGTCCCCGCGGACTCCGAAGCCGTCCCGTAGGAAGTCCGAAACCGTGGCGCCGTCGCGAAAGCGGGCGCAAGTTTGACCTTTAGGAATGGGATGAAAGACGCGGCATGAGCACTGACGAATTCGTGGAAAGCGCCGGCGGCGGACAGAGCACCGAGAGCGCGGCGAAACCGGTGGGGACCATTGCCCAACTGGCCGACTTCCTGATCAACGGATACTGGGGCGGCAGCGGCCATCAATGGGCCAGCACCAGCATCAGCTACAACCTCGGCAACTTGGACGCGTCAGAACAGGCGCTCGCGCTTTCCGCGCTGAACGCCTGGCATGAGATCGCCAATATCACTTTTGTCCAAGTAAGCAGCGGCGCGAATATTTCCTTCAATCACAACGGCACCATGACCGCGTCCACCAGCAGCAACTGGGACGGCGCGGGGCATATGACGTCAGCGACGATCGATATCAGCTCGGACTGGATCACGACCGACGGCGGCGCCCAGGACGGCCGCACGGGAATCTATAGCTACGGCTACCAGACTTATCTCCACGAAATCGGTCACGCCCTCGGCCTCGGCCACCAGGGGCCGTACAACGGCAGCGCCATCTACAGCAGGGACGCCATCTACGCCAACGACACCTGGCAATATTCGCTGATGTCGTATTTCAGCCAGCCGAACTTCGACGGCGGCAGCTACGACTACGTCATCACGCCCGAGATGGCGGACATCTATGCGGTTCAGCTGATGTATGGAGCCGCCACCACCCGAACCGGCGCAACGACTTATGGATTCCATTGCACCGCTGGATCGATCTACGACTTCACCCAATATACTGCTTTCGGGACCCCCGCCCTCACCATCTACGATTCCGGCGGCACCGATACGCTCGACTGCACGGGCTATTCGCAGAACCAGGTTATCGATCTGACGCCGGGGAATTGGTCAAGCATCGGCGGCTTCGTCCATAACATCGGTATCTACCTGACGACCATCATCGAGAACGGATATGGCGGCAGCGGAAGCGACACGATCATCGGAAACTCGGCCGCAAACACCCTGCTCGGACTTGGGGGTGCTGACAATCTCATCGGCGGAGACGGCAATGACAGGCTCGATGGCGGGGCGGGCAACGATATCCTGACAGGCGGGCTCGGCCTGGATCGTTTCACCTTCGACGGTCCAAATTTCGGTTTCGACCAGGTCCAGGACCTTTTTTCCGGCCAGGACCTCATCGAACTGAGCAGAACCGGTTTCGGTCTTTCAGCGAGCGGGTCGCTCGCCGCGGCCGGCGTCAGCTTTGTTGCCGGCACGACTCCAACAAGCGGAAACCCCACCATCCTGTACGACGCAAACACGGGCAACGTTTATTGGGATGGCGACGGTACCGGTGCCGGCGCGCCCGTCGCATTCGCGCATGTGACTATGGCTAACCCTGGCTCGGTCCCAACTGCAAGCGTCAGCTACGGCTCGACCGCAGGATCGAGTGCTCTCGGAGTCGGTGATTTCAACAATGATGGCACCGACGATATCTTGTGGCGGGTGGATTCCACTGGGCAGACCAGTTCGTGGCTGATGTCGAATGGGCAGATCGGCAGCACGGTCAATTACGGCGCGATGTCCGGCTGGAGCGTGCTCGGCACCGGCGACTTCAACCATGACGGCGCCGACGACATCATGTGGCAATCGGGGTCCGGGCAGACCCAGGCCTGGCTGATGTCGAATGGCCAGATCGGCAGCACCGCGACTTATGGCAACTCAGCCGGTTGGACCGTCATCGGCGTCGGTGACTTCAACCACGACGGGACGGATGATCTGTTGTGGCGATCCACATCCGGTCAGACCGGCGCGTGGCTCATGGCAAACGGACAGATTGCCAGCACCACTTCTTATGGAAACACCGCAGGCTGGACGATGGTCGGGGCCGGCGACTTCAACAATGACGGCACTGACGACCTGTTATGGCAATCGTCATCGGGCCAGACCGGGGCGTGGTTCATGTCAAATGGACAGATTGGGAGTACGATTGCTTACGGAAATACGGCAGGGTGGACGGTTCTCGGAACCGGCCACCTTAATGGCGATACAACTGATGACATCCTTTGGCGTTCAACATCTGGCCAAACTGCCGCTTGGTTCATGTCAAACGGACAGGTCGGCGGCACAACCATTTATGGATCGACAGCCGGCTGGACGGTGCTCGACACCGGGGACTTCAATAACGATGGCACGATCGATGTGTTGTGGCGGGACTCTTCAGGGCAGACAGCAACCTGGCTGATTACGTCGCCGACTCTCCACGCCAGCGACTTCTTGGTGGTCTGATATCAGCCGTACCACACTGCGGCTGAGCGCACGAGCGAACATCACTTCATTCGGCGCCCGACCACAAAAAAAAGCGCCCCCTCACGCGCAATCGTGCCCAACCAAGACAATTGAGTCAGCACGCGGGTGGCCTTCGAACCGGGGCGCGTGGCGGCAAACATTCCCGGCGCTTCGGAGCCATTTGCGCCGACGATCGGCGGGTCACAATTCAAGTAGGCGACCTCGTTCTCACGAAACCAGCCCATGACTTCATCAATCGAATGCCATGATTCATAAGGATCGGCACGCCTAGTCTTGTTGATGTCGCCTCCGAACAAGCCAATCAGGTTCGAGCGTATCCACGTCGGCACGCGGGCAAACCAGTTGTACAAGCCGACGATGACGATCCCTCCCGGCTTGACCTTGCGCACGATCGACGCAAAGGCCTGGCGGGCATCCTTGGTGTGATGAAGAACGCCGGTGCTGATGACGACGTCGAAGGCGTTGTCCTCGACCGCGAGATTGAAGATATCCATCTGCGAAAAACCGGAACGCGGCACCTCGTTGCGCAGCTTGTGTTCGACCGCAAGCTTCAGGCTTGACAAAGAAAAGTCGATGCCCAGGACGTGGTTATTGTTCAGCGAAAGGAAATGGGACATCTGGCCGGTCCCGCAGCCGCATTCCAGGATCAGCTTGTTGTAGCCGATTGCGTCGAGCAGACCGCTCATGAACCTGTTCTTCTGCCCGCGATTGACCAGGTCGCCGAATTCCTGAACGCCGTCATAGTTGGGGAAAGGATGTTCCTCGTAAAAGGCCCTTACGCGGCCCGTGACCGGGTCAACCGGACCTTCGTTGCCAGCGGGCAGCAATGACGGCACACCGTCGCGATCGGGATAGATCGTCCCGCTCGCCGGACAACGAAACGCGCCCTCCAGACGTTCGAGACCGCTGCCGTTTGCCGCCCCCGGCGCCCTGAGGCAGCTCAGCAGACGCGCCGGAATGCGAGCATCCCCGATCGGCGCGGCGGGAACGGCCGGAAGCTGGTCTTCCTTCCGCAGGATTGCGTTGTTGACCACGAGAACGTCCATTTCGCATGCCATGAAGCAGCGATACGCATCCTCCGGCGTGCAGACGATCGGCTCGTCACGAACGTTGAAGCTCGTGTTCACCAGCACGCTGTTGCCGGTCCGCTTGCCCATCTCGCGCAGCAGGCGGTGAAAGCGCTCGTTGGTCGCCGGATGGACCGTCTGGACGCGGGCCGAATAGTCGATGTGGGTGACTGCGGGGATGTCGCTGCGTGCGACATTGAGTTTTTGGATCCCTTCGAGCGCCGTCTGCTCGGGCGTCATCGTGATCCGGCGCTCGCCCTTCACCGGCGCCACCAACAGCATGTAGGGACTGTCGCTATCGAGCTCGAAATAATCCGCAACATCTTCGCGCGGAACGGCAGGGGCGAAGGGTCGAAAGCTTTCACGGTACTTGATGCGCAAGTTGAGATCCCGCTGCAGGCGCGGCGAGCGGGCATCTCCGAGAATGGACCGGTTGCCAAGCGCGCGGGGGCCGAACTCCATCCGTCCCTGGAACCAGCCCACCACTTTCTGGTCGATCAGGGCGGAGACGACCTCGTCGAACAGAGCGTCGTCGTCGAGCTCGCGATAGACCGCGCCGAAGCGATCCAGGCCCGCGCGGACCTCATCCGCTGCAAAAGCCGGTCCGAGATAGGCGCCTTTCATGCCGTCCGGCTGATTGTCGATGCGCCGCGGCTGGTCCTTGTACACGTGATAGGCGGCCAGCGCCGCCCCCAGCGCACCGCCGGCATCACCGGCGGCCGGCTGGATCCATATTTTTTCGAACGCGCCGTCGCGCAGCACCTTGCCATTGGCAACGCAATTCAGCGCGACTCCTCCCGCCAGGCACAGGTTGGCCATCCCGGTTTCGCGGGCGAGCGCACGCGTGAGCCGCAGCACAACCTCCTCGGTAACCGTCTGGATCGAGGCGGCGAGGTCCATATGGCGCCGGGTCAGGCGCTCTTCGGATTTGCGTGGGGGACCGCCGAACAGCGCGTCGAAGCGCGCGTTGGTCATGGTCAGGCCGGTGCAATAGTCGAAGTAATCGAGATCGAGGCGAAAGGACCCGTCCGGTTTGAGGTCCATCAGCTTGTCGAGAATGGTCCGCGCATATTTCGGCTCGCCGTATGGCGCAAGCCCCATCACCTTGTACTCGTCGGAGTTCACCTTGAAGCCGGTATAGTAAGTGAACGCCGTGTAGAGCAGACCAAGTGAATGCGGAAAGTGGATTTCCTTGGTGATGACGAGGTTGTTGCCTCGGCCGATGCCGGCGGACGTCGTAGCCCATTCACCGACGCCGTCCATGGTCAGAAACGCCGCGTCTTCGAACGGCGACGGGTAGAAAGCTGAAGCGGCGTGGCTGAAATGGTGCTCGGTGAAAAGCAGCTTCGCGATATCCGCAAGATCGGCGTCTATTTCGCCGAGTTCCCGCTGCAGCAGGTTCTTCTGGAACAGCTTCTCACCGATCCAGATCGGCATCGCCGTGCGAAATGACCCGAAGCCGCGCGGCGTGAACGCAAGATAGGTCTCGAGCAGTCGTTCGAACTTGAGGAAAGGCTTGTCGTAGAAGACGACGTAATCGATGTCCTTGCCGCTCAAGCCTGCGTCTGCAAGGCACCACCGCGCCGCACGCGCTGGAAAATCGGCGTCATTCTTCTTGCGGGTAAAACGTTCCTCCTGGGCCGCGGCGACGATCACGCCATCGCGGATAAGAGCGGCGGCGCTGTCGTGGTAATAGGCTGAAAGGCCGAGGACGTTCATCCCGTATCACTACTCAACTTTCCTAGAAGATTGCGTAGATGAACGGAGCAACCGCGGAACCCTTCGTGAGCACGAGAAGGCCGCCAAAGAGCAGCAGCGACGCGATGATGGGAAACAGAATGAATTTCTTGCGCGCGCGCATGAATTCCCAAAGCTCCGCCAGGAACGCCATTACGTTCTCCTAGAATTGCTTCGCCATGGTTTCCGGCGGCGGGCCGGGCGGATCACGCGGGATCCAATAGGTGCCGGCACCCGCATCCCGCTTCAGCCGCAACAGATCTTTTCCTCTTGCCTTCATCAGAAGCCCGGTCGGCAGCAACGCGAAAACATAGATCAAGGCCATGAGGACGGGGTTGGTGATGTGATGAAGCAGCAACCCGAAGCGCAGCCATACCCAATTGAGCGGCGTCAGGACGCGCGGCGCGCTTACCGCTGCTGCGGCAAACAGCACTGCCACCGCCAACGCCCACCAATGCGGCCTGCTGGCATGGAAGACGGACGGCCATAGCCCGACGAGCGCGAAAACAACCGCGAACGTCAGTCCGAACGATCTGTCCGATGCCCCTTTGGCCACCCGTGCCATGCCCAACTAATACGCATTCCGATTGGGCGTCGCAACTCCCGGCTTCTGATGGAACTCACCTCAAATTCTTGCGGACATCCTTTCATCCAGCGGAGCGGCACATCGGGCGGCCGCGCAGGCGAGGTAAAAGGCTTTCGGCAATCGCGTCGGCGATTGCGGCGTTACCCCGCGCAGAAAAGTGCGCGAGGTCGAGGATTTCGCCGTGCCGAAGGAAATTGCGCTCATCGCTTCCAACCGTGTCCTGCAAATCGAGGAAAGGAATGCCGTGCTCGCGGGAAGCCGCGACGAAGCGGGATGCCGCGTGGCGATAAAAGCCGCGCTGCACATCCGAGGGCCGAATCGGATACCAATGGCTGTATAGCCAATAGACATCGGAAGGGACGCGGCGGCCCCAGTGGTGCGCCTGATATCCCGCCATGGGCACGAGCCAAAGGAAGTCGATGCGCCGCTCTCCTGTCTCTTTGGCAAATTCGACGCCGAGCTGGACGTATTCATCGAGCCTCGCGTCTGGTCGCGTCTCGTCAACGTCGTAGGGAATCGCAGGCCGCGGCCATTCAAGTTTTTCGAGCGTCGAACGGTAAAGCAGACTGTGGTCGTCGAGCCAGCCGGTCAGCAGCGGGCGGCGCTCGCGATGGATGACAAAGTGGCCGAACGGATCGAGACGATTGCCGGCATCAAAATACACGATCGCGTCAGGATGAAGGTCGAACAGGGTGAACCGCGCGAGTGCCAAGGCATCGCCGATGCTCAGGCCGGTAATGCCGGCATTGATCGCCTCTACCGGCACTGCCAGTCGTCGCGTCAAGGTTCGGCCGAGATACGCCGCAATGGTCTGGTCATCGACCGTATGGCCCTCAGCGACACTGCCGCCGGTGAGAATGACGCGGCATGAATTAGCTTCCGCGAGTTCACGCCCCCGCAGGCCAAGACTGTTCGAACGCCACCATGCATCCGGAGTGGTGGGATCGACCGGTACCAGGCGATTGTCGCCCCGCACCGCCAAAGCAAAGTTGCGCCGGAATAAATACCGAGGATAGAGAGTGTCTACGCCAAAGCGGGCGACTGGATCGAAGATCGAAGCGACCTGCTTGGGATCCCATCCGAGCTGCTCGATCCAGCGGCGATTGTAGTCGAAACGAATGTCGCCTTGATATATCGGCCGCGGCGCCGGAACCTTTTCGAGCGTCACGATATCGAGACGATAGCCGTTGCGCGAACGTGCAATGCTTTCGGCGGCAATCACCGCCACAAGCGCGGCAAGCGTGTAGGCAGCGATCAGCCAAAGGACGACCCGCGCGCGACGGAAACCCGGCCGATGCATTCCGTGACCGTCTTTCATCACCGATAAGTTGGCCAAATTCAGCCCCGGCTAAACTGGTTTGTGCATCTAGCCATATTTAGGACGATGAGCAAGGAAAGACGGTGCAGCGCCAACGTGAGAGAACGTAAGGAAGTGGCGCCATTCGGCATCCGATATCTCGCTCGCATCGCGACGAGCGGTTCAACTTGGCGGTCCCAAGGGGATCGGGTAAGGAATAGCCTCCCAACGGTGGCCGGCCCGGCGAACATGTCGAAGACAGCGATCAACAAGCACAGGAAGCCGAAAGACAGCGGCGTGGCCCCCCACCGCTCACCGCCGGTTTGGCGTGTCGACCTCGCGGCCCAATATCAGGTTTACGCACGCGAGATCGAGGATGCGGTTGCGCGAGTGCTGAGGTCCGGACGCTATGTGCTCGGACCCGAAGGCGAAGCCTTCGAGCGCGAGTTCGCAGCCTATCTGCGCGCGCCCCATGTCATAGGAGTTTCAAACGGAACAAGCGCCATCACGATGGCCCTGAAGGCGCTCGGCGTGAAAGCCGGCAGCGAAGTGATCACGACTCCCTTCACTGCGGTGCCAACCATCGGCGCGATCATCGAAGCCGGCGCGGTCCCGGTATTTGTAGACATCGATCCCGACACCTGGCTGATCGACTGCGAGCTCGCGGCCGCGGCTATCAACGAACGGACGTCGGCAATCGTCCCGGTACACATGTTCGGCAACGTCGTTGACATTCCCGGACTTAGGCGCCGTCTGCCGCGCTCCCTGCCGATTGTCGAGGACGCCGCGCAGGCACACGGCAGCCGCCTTCGCGATCGCATGGCGGGCACCTTGGGCGATTTGGCGACTTTCAGCTTTTATCCGACCAAGAATCTCGGCTGCTACGGCGACGGCGGCGCCATTGTTGCAAACGACCATGAGCTTGCTCAGCGACTGCGCATGATGCGAAACCACGGGATGCAGGACAAGGACACTTGCCTGGAAGCCGGCACCAACAGCCGCCTCGATGAACTGCAGGCGGCGATTCTTCGGGCGAAATTGCCGCATCTCGACGAGATGAACGCGGCGCGACAGCACTTGTGCCAGGTCTATCTGGAGCGCCTGCCGCCCGACCTCTTCATTCCGCAACGAGCGACGGCGGGCGCCCAAGTTAACATCCATCTCCTTCAGCTTCGTTTCCGCGGCAAGCGCGACGAGCTCGCCGAATTCCTCGCATCGCATGGAATCCAGACCAACGTCTATTATGCCATTCCGCACCACTTGCAGCCGGCGTTCGCCCGCCTCGGCTACCGGCCCGGCGACCTGCCTGAGATCGAGCGACTTTGCAAGGAGAGCATCGCGCTGCCGCTGTATCCGGAAATGAGCCTGGAGGTGATCGAGCGCGTGACCGACGCAATCCGGAAATTTTCCAGACCCGGGTCATGAGAGGGTCCGACATTCCGCGGTCGATGTCCCGCTAGATGTGCGCAACCATGAATCTGCAGTGGTCGATATCCGTCGTCATTCCCGTCTACAATGAGATTGAGCTTCTCGACTCCTCGGTTCGAACCATCAGCAAGTTCCTGTGCGACAATCATCTCGATCATGAAATCATCATCATCGAAAGCGGGAGCACGGATGGCAGCAACGTTGTTTGCGATCGCCTTGCGGCGGTGCTGCCATCCGTTTCCGTGATCCATGAATCGCAACGCAACGGAATGGGCGCTGCGCTGCGGCTTGGTTATGCGAAGGCGAGCAAGGACCTCGTTTGGCTGATCACAGTCGATCTTCCCTTTCCTTTGGCGACGTTGCTGGAAGCCCTGCCACTGATGAGCAAATGCGACTGCGTCCTGAGCTATCGGACCGAGGACACGCGCAGTCCGTTCCGAAAGATTCAATCCTGGGCGTACAATCGGCTTGTGAAAAGCATTCTCGGATTGCCAATGCGGACCGTGAATTCCGCATTCAAGCTCTATCGACGGGATCTATTGCAGAAAATCCAGCTGACCTCGAATGGATGGCTGCTTGACGCTGAAGTCCTCTACTGGGTAGCTCACCGCAAGTATCGCTTTCTTGAGCTTCCCGTGCCAGTCCTGGAACGGGCGGCCGGCACCTCGAAAGTCACGTCCTTCGATATCTTCAGGACGTTGCGCGAGCTGATAAGGTTCAAACGGACCCTGGCGCTGAATAAAGCAAAACATCCAACGGTGGCTTGCCTATGATTGATCCTGATGTCGAGCTTGGAGACGGGGTCGTCATCTTCGACGCATCGCTGGTGAACTTGTTCGGTTGCTCGATCGGTGCCGGGACTTTCATCGGTCCTTTCGTGGAAATCACGCGGGGCGCGAAGATCGGGCGCAATTGCAAGATCGAGAGCCACGCCTTCATTTGCGACCGCGTGGAACTTGCAGAGGGCGTATTCGTCGGCCACGGCGTCATGTTCACGAACGATCTCTATCCGACAACCCTGAGACAGGTGAAGCGATTGCCCACGTTCGTAGGCGACTATGCGAGCCTGGGCAGCAACGCCACCATTGTCGGCGGCGTCCGCATCGGGAAGGGTGCGGTGATCGGGGCAGGTTCCGTTGTAACCCGCGATATTCCGGATTACACCATCGCCGCCGGCAACCCGGCTCGGGTTCTACGGTCCTTCGCCAGTATTTCGGACTTGCGCCAATACATGGAAACGCGCCAAGGATCGCTGGACTGACTAGGTAGCGACCGCAGATCCGACGTTGAAAGGGCCCCGATGCGCGTAGAAACGGTCCAGTGTCTCAAGGCGCCGGTGAGCGGGGCGAAGCTTGAGCTGCAAGCCCTGGAAGTCTCCGGCGATGATGTCATTTCGGGCCGGTTGATCGAAGCCGGCACCGGTGCCTGGTACCGGATCGAGGAGGGCATCGCCGATCTGCTTCCGGCGGAGTATCGCAATGCCGAGCGCTATGAAGCGTTCCGCCGCAATCATGGCTTCGAGCCCAGCCCGGCGCCGGGTAGCGTCGGCAGCGCGCACAAGAACACCTTGACGCAGGTCAAGTTCTTTTCCGAACACACGGAGATGTACGAGAGCGAGGTCGTCCACAGCCGCTTCTATGAGGCTTTCGACGAGGTCACGGTCGGGCGCTGGATTGCGCGTACGATCACGCCGGGCACACGCGTGGTGGAGGTCGGCTGCGGGACGGGACGGCAGACGCTTCCACTTGTTCGTGCCGGCGCGAAGGTCGTGGCCGTGGACCTGTCAGAGAACATGCTGCGGCTGGCGCGCCGCAAGGTGCGGGCCGAGCGGCCCGAAGCTCAGGCCGACTTCGTGGCGGCAACGGCCGAGAATTTGCCCCTGCGGGACGAAGCTTTCGACGCGGCGGTGATTTTCGGCAGCCTGCACCACTTTACCGACCCGCGCACGGCGTTGCTGCAGATTGCCGGCGCAATGAAGCCCGGTGCGCACTTCTACCTGATGGAACCGCACAAGAGTCCGGCACGCTTTATCTTCGACTGGATGATGCGAAGGTGGAAACTCTGGACCGAAGAGGCGAGTGACGACCCGCTTTTTACCTCGACGCAATTCGAAAGCTGGCTGAACGCCGGTGGACTCGAAGCCCGTATCAGGTACGGAACGTACCTTCCTCCCCATCTCTTCTACCGGATGAGTCGCGGGATGGCGGAACGTCTGCTGGCAACAACGGATGCCGCCTTCGGTTCGCTGCCCGGCTTCCGCCGGCTGGGCGGCGTCATCATCGCCGAAGCGGTGAAGCGGCCCTAGCAGCGATAATTGGCCAATCACATCCGGTCATCGAGAGAGACTCCCAGGTCCGAATAGGCCAGCTCCTCGACCGCGCATCGGATTGCAGCGACGAACTCGTCCTTCGACCACGTCTTCTGCTGCGCTGCTCGTTCGAAGCGTTTCATCGCTTCGTTGAGTTGTAGCTCGTTTGGCTTTGCCATGCGTATCGACGCAATGTTGGCGTAGGGCGACGGTAATTCCAGCTCATCGGCGTATCGAAATTCTTCGACGTCTTTTTCGCCGGTCGTATCAGCCGGGCTGAAGAAGCACGGCCACCACTCGGCGTCCTGTGGACGTGTGGCAGCAAGGTGCTTTGCCTCATCAGCACTGCCGCACAGCCGCGGCCGCAATCCATGCATCTCCAGGATCATTTCGGCCACCTCGACCATGGACGTCGTATGGTCGGACGCTTCAAGTTTTGGGATCAATGCTCCGCCCGCACTGCAATCGAAAGCCGCAAGCACGCACAGCCACGCGGCTTCTTCATCCGTGATGAAATAGCGCCGTATGTTTGACGGTGCGGCAACAGGCTCGTGGCGGTCAAGCCGCTGCAGAATGGCACGCGGCAACGAGCCCTTGGAGAACGCGACGTTGGCGAAGCGTGTCGTCGTGCCTCCGCCGGCAGCGAGGATCTTCTCCATCCATCGCTTCGTCGCGCCCATCAGATTGTGCGGCTTCACAGCCTTGTCGGAAGACACCGAAAAGACCGAACCGATCCGCCCCGCATCGCGAAGCAGGAAAAGGTCGACAACAGCGCGCACATTGGTGTCGATCATTCTTGCAAGGCCGTACATGTCGCGCTCGGACCGAACATGCTTGAGCGCTGCAAGATTGAGCACGACGTCGTACGAGCCTGCATCGGCTACGAAGCGCCGGAAGCCATCCGTTCCCATCGCGACGACGCTGGTCCGAAAGTCGGCGGGGGCCGTGGCCGTACCGGCCCTGATATCGCGGACCAAGTCAGCAAGCGCATTTTCGTCGGTATCGACAACGTGCAGAGCCGGAACGCCGAGAGAAACCAGAAGCTTAACAACAGCGCCGCCAATGCTCCCTGCCCCACCGGTCACCAGAATGCGACCGCGCCGCACGCGTTCAATCGCCGACGCGGCGGCGGGTTCGATAGAAGGGTCTACGAGAGGGCTGGCCCGGCGGGTAAGACGACGCGAAGCAACTGCGGGATCGAACATGCTCGTGAATATTCGGCTGAGGGACCAGGAACTTTAGCAATGGCTGTCTGCATCGAATAGCAGATTGACATACCAGCCCTTCGGCGCAATGTCTCGATCCGTCAGCTCCTCCACGTCAGGCAACCGCTGTATACAATCATGGCAGTGAGAAGTTTGGAAGCCCCGACGACGAAGGCTGTCATTCTGGCCGGCGGCCTGGGAGCGCGTTTGCGCCCGCTGACCAATATCATGCCGAAGCCTCTTCTTCCTATCGGCGAGAGCACGATTATCGAGGTGCAGCTCCTTGCGCTTAAGAAACATGGCGTACGCGACGTATATATCGCCACCAATTATATGCATGACTATGTCGTTGACGCGCTTGGCAAGGGTGAGCGGTACGGCCTCAACATCGTTTTCTCTCGTGAAGCGAAACGGTTGGGCACCTGCGGACCGCTGACGCTGTTGAAAGATCAGCTCGATGCTCCTTTCTTCATGATGAACGGGGATATCATAACGTCGATCGACTTTTCCGCGCTCGCGCGATTTGCTTCGTCAAAAGACGCCGATCTCACCGTAGTGACGAAAGAGATCAACATACCGTTTCGGTTCGGCCGCGTCATCGCCGATGGCGACTACATCACCGACGTGGAGGAAAAGCCGGATTACAAGCAGGAAATTTTGGCCGGGATCTACGCGTTTCGCCCTTCTATTTTTGATCTCATTCCGAATGATACCTATTTCGGAATCGACGACCTGATCAAGGAAATGATCAGCAAGCGCCTTCCAATCGCGAAATATCTGATGTCGGAATACTGGGTCGATATCGGCCAGCTTGACGACTACCAAATCGCCAAGGAAATGTTCGGTACCCAAGCGGCGGATCAAGCCGCGAATAAACCTCGCGGCTGAGAGAACGATATGAAGCGCGCGCTCGTCCTGGGAGGGGCCGGTCTTGTCGGCAGCGCAATTGCTCGTCGCTTTGTCGAGGTGGGCTGGCGGGTAACGGTTATCGATGGATTCTTGGCGCGAACGTTCGCAAGCGAGTCTCACCTCGAAGGCATTCTCGACAGAATCGAGCTCCTAAGATTTCCAGTGGAGTCCGTGCGCGACCTGCCCGAGCGGGCGCGCTCCGCAGACATCGTCATCGACGCCATGGGGTGGACGCGCCACACGGAAGCCGAGCGCGATCCGCTTTACGATCTTGGTCTCAACCTCGCGTCGCACGTCGCGTTCTTGTGCGCAGCTGCCGCGGCGCCGCCGCGAAGGATCATTGCCATTGGGTCGAGACACCAGTTCGGTGCGCAAGCCGGCG
>Ga0114129_10003667_pt1 | contig 21602 bp, 13 predicted proteins | sample RhiMetdeltSRZDD1_FD_80071 | JGI IMG/M metagenome (GOLD analysis project Ga0114129, IMG submission 80071) | Populus rhizosphere microbial communities from Tennessee, USA - Rhizosphere MetaG P. deltoides SRZDD1 (version 2) (version 2) | ecosystem: Host-associated > Plants > Roots > Rhizosphere >... | reverse complement strand
CAGGGAGTAAAGTGAGCCTTCCGCTCCCTGGCACTACTTTTTCAATAAAAAAAATCCAATGTCTTTTTGATGAAAGACCGTCACCTAACTGTTTTTATATTATACAACACAACTGCTTTGTCATGTTCAAAAAACTACTTGTTGCCAACCGGGGCGAAATTGCTATCAGGGTATTGCGTGCTGCTACCGAATTAAATATTAAAACCATTGCCGTTTACACCTTCGAAGACCGGTACTCATTGCACCGGTATAAGGCCGATGAATCTTATCAGATCGGCAAAAATGACGATCCGCTGAAACCTTACCTCGATATAGAAGAGATCATTCGCGTTGCCAAACGCGAACATGCCGATGCCATACATCCCGGTTATGGTTTCCTGTCAGAGAATGCCCGCTTTGCACAAAGATGCGCCGAAGAAAATATTGCTTTTGTAGGCCCCTCGGCCTATATCATGGAACAACTGGGCGATAAAATTGCCGCCAAAAAAGTAGCGCGGCAGGCAGGCGTACCCATGATCGAAGACAGCCAGGCCGATATAAATACACCGGCTATTGCTCATCACGAAGCACAGCGCATTGGTTATCCCATTATCATTAAAGCAGCAGCAGGCGGCGGCGGCAGAGGCATGCGCGTTGTACGAAGTGATGAAGATCTGCAAAAAACGATGCAGGAAGCCCGCAACGAAGCAAAAACAGCTTTTGGAAATGATACCGTGTTCTTTGAAAAGTTCATTGAATCGCCCAAACATATCGAAGTGCAGATATTAGGCGATCATCATGGCAATATCATTCACCTGTTCGAACGCGACTGCTCGGTACAACGCCGTTTTCAGAAAGTGGTTGAAATAGCGCCCGCCATTTCTCTGAAAGCTGAAACCCGTGCACAACTGCACGACTACGCCATTCGCATTTGCAAACAAGTGAACTATAATAATGCAGGCACGGTTGAGTTTTTGGTCGACAAAGCCGATAACATCTATTTTATTGAAGTAAATCCGCGTATACAGGTTGAACACACCGTAACGGAAGAAATAACCGGTATCGATATCGTTAAAAGCCAGCTGCTGATAGCGCAGGGATATGCGCTCACCGATGCGCCGATCAATATTGTTTCGCAGCAGCAACTGCAAATATCGGGTGTAGCCATTCAATGCCGGGTTACTACCGAAGATCCATCGAACAACTTCAAACCCGACTTTGGTACTTTGATCGCCTATCGCAATGCAGGCGGACCAGGTATACGGTTAGATGAAGGCAGCTCCTACCCCGGCGTAAGCATCTCCCCTTTCTTTGATTCGTTGCTGGTAAAGATCACCGCCAGCGGTCGCAGCCTGGCCGAAACCTGCGACCGTTTGGTACGCACCTTAAAAGAGTTTCGTATAAGAGGCGTTAAAACAAATATTGCTTTTCTTGAAAACGTATTGCTGCATCCTACTTTTCAAAGCGGCGGCGCCACAGTAGATTTTATCGATAACCATCCGGAGCTGTTTCAGTTAACACCCCGTATGGACAGAGGCACCAAAGCATTGCAATACCTTGCTGAAATTATTGTAAACGGCAATCCCGATGTTTCTGAAATAAATCCCAACATTACATTTCGTACGCCGGTGGTGCCCGATGCCGCGCAGCGCCACATTACCAAAGGCACCAAAGACCTGTTGACCGAGCTGGGCCGCGACGGGTTCATCAACTGGTTAAAAAATTCCGGCTCCATTCAATATACCGATACCACTTTTCGCGATGCGCACCAGTCGTTACTGGCAACGCGCGTACGCACTACCGATATACTGAAGGTGGCTGAAACAGTAGCGAAAAATCACCCTGAAATATTTTCGCTCGAAATGTGGGGCGGCGCTACGTTCGACGTTGCCCTGCGCTTTTTACACGAATGTCCCTGGCAGCGGTTACAGCTGTTGCGCGAACGCATTCCCAATATTTTATTCCAGATGCTCATACGCGGCTCCAATGCCGTAGGTTATACAGCGTATCCCGATAACCTGGTAGAAACATTTATTGAAGAATCGTGGAAGAACGGCATCGACATCTTTCGCATATTCGATTCGTTAAACTGGCTCGAAGGAATGCAGGTAAGCATTCGCGCCGTGCGCGAAAGAACGGGTGGACTCGCTGAAGCATGCATCTGTTATACCGGAGATTTTCTGGACCCGGAACGCAATCACAAATTCAACCTGCAATATTATATCGACCTCGCCAAACGGCTCGAAGATGCCGGTGCGCATATGCTCGGTATAAAAGACATGGCCGGTTTATTAAAACCTATGCAGGCAGGCATACTGGTAAATGAGTTGAAAAGAGCCATCAACATTCCGGTCCATTTGCATACGCACGATACCTCATCGATACAAAGCGCTACCTACCTGAAAGCCATTGAAGCGGGTGTAGATGTGATTGATGTGGCGCTGGCTTCTATGTCGGGCCTTACTTCACAACCCAATTTCAATTCAATAGTAGCCATGATGAAGGGCCATAAGCGCGAACAGCCCATGAACCTGCAAAAGCTTAATGAGCTAAGCAACTACTGGGAAGATGTGCGGGAATTTTATTATCCGTTCGAATCGCAGTTAAAAGCAGGCACTGCCGAAGTATTTGATCATGAAATACCCGGCGGACAATATTCAAACCTGCGACCGCAGGCGCGTTCGCTGGGGCTCGAAGACCAGTTCACCGATATCAAGAAAAATTATGTAGTGGTGAATAAGCTGTTTGGTGATATAGTAAAAGTAACGCCTTCGTCGAAGGTGGTGGGCGATATGGCGCTGTTCATGACAGCCAACGGCTATACCGAGCAGGACATATATGAAAAAGGCGAAACCATTTCTTTCCCCGATTCGGTGATCGGATTGTTCCGTGGCGATCTGGGACAAACACCCGGCGGATTCCCCGCATCATTACAAAAGATCATACTGAAAAATGAAAGAGCGTATACCGATCGTCCGAATGCACACTTACAACCATTGAACCTTTCGCTGGAACAGGAAAAATTCGAAGCGAAATATGGAACGCGGTACAGTAATCTCGATATGTTATCATATTTGTTTTATCCCAAAGTGTTTGATGAATACCATCAGTTTAAATCAACTTATGGCGAAGTATATTATGTTCCCTCGCCCGTTTTCTTTTTCGGATTAAAGCCCAATGAAGAAACGTTGATTGAGCTGGCGCCCGGCAAAAGCATTCTGATCAAGTTTGTGTACATGGGCGAAACGGACGAGAACGGATACAAGCAGGTATTTTTCAAACTCAACGGACAAACGCGTTCGATATCTGTAAAAGACAGCAGCTTCACCTCGGTAAAACCCACGCATAAAAAAGTAACCGCCGCCAACGAAATCGGCGCGCCGTTACAGGGCAAGCTGTCGAAAATATTAGTCAAAGCAGGCGACACCATTCAAAAGAACACACCCCTGTTTGTGATCGAAGCCATGAAAATGGAATCGACCATCGTAGCCCCCCATGCAGCAGTGGTTAAACAGGTGGTGTTACATGAGGGCGTGTTTGTTGCGCAGGATGATGTGGTGGTGGAGTTGTGAGTGGTGAGTGGTGAGTGGTGAGTGGGAACCCGAGGTTTGAAGATACCTAATGCAACAAGCATAATAATATTTCCATTAACCTAAAATTTTCCTTATGTTCTTACAACTTGCCCACACAAGGTTGGATGCTTACCAATTTTCGCAGGAGTTGGCATTGGAATGCTACAGAATTACCAAACAATTTCCCAACGATGAAAAGTTTGCCATGGTACAACAAATTAGAAGAGCCGCGTTATCGGTGCATCTTAACCTCGCCGAAGGCTGTTCCAGGAAATCGAAGAATGAAAGATCCAGATATTTTGAAATTGCCAGAGGTTCTGTAATTGAAATCGACACCGCTCCTGGAATTGCCCATAAGCTATGCTACATTAGAACAGTTGGAACCCCTTGGCAATTGTATCGTAAAAAATTTTAAGATCTTAAGCGGAATGATTGCTCGGGGCGAGCAGTGAGTGGTCAGTGGTCAGTGGTGAGTGGTCAGTGGTCAGTGGTCAGTGGTGAGTGGTGAATACCCGCTATTACTTAGGGTTTCAAAAATTCAACAGCCCTACTCACCATTCACCACTCACAATTCACCACTCACCACTCACATTGACAATTGCCCCTGTTTGCTATTCGTTAGAATTTCAAAATTCAACGACCCCTACTCACCATTCACCACTCACCACTCACCTCACCACTCACGCCACAAATTCCTTAATTTAGCAGCACACACGTTTAAATCAAACAACCAGCACCATGGTCGACAACTACTTTATTGCTGAACAATTTTCGCTGCTGGCGAAGCTGATGGATATGCATGGCGAAAATTCGTTCAGGTCGAAAACATATTCCTCCGCCGCCTTTGCCATTGAAAAAGTAACACAGCCGCTGGCAGAGATACCCGAAAATAAACTGGTGAGCATAAAAGGAATTGGCGATTCGGTGGCCAAAAAGGTTATTGAATTATTGCAAACCGGCAAACTGAGCACCCTCGAAGAATATATTTCCAAAACCCCGCCGGGTGTGCTGGAAATGATGAACATAAAAGGCCTTGGCCCCAAAAAAATTGCTACCATCTGGAAAGAAATGGGCGTTGAATCGGTAGGCGAACTGTTATATGCCTGCAATGAGAACCGTTTGCTGTTGTACAAAGGCTTTGGTGCCAAAACGCAACAAAACGTGAAGGAAACCATTGAGTTTTACATGAAAAGCCAGGGTAGTCACCTGTATGCCGAAACGGAAAGCTACGCCGCCGTTATTGACGCTACCATAAAAAAACAATTTCCTAACCGGCAATTTGCCTTAACCGGACAATTCAGGCGGCAATCTGAGATCATCGACCGGTTAGAGTGGGTAACTACCGCTACCTCTACCGAGCTGCTCGCATTTCTCGGCGCCAATAACTATACCACTTCAGAAACACTGGAAGATATCATCAGCGTAATGGGACCCGAAAATGTACTGCTGAAATTTTACAGCACTACCGATGCGGCCTTCTACCCTACCCTGTTTGCTACCAGCGCCAGCGAGGAATTTATTACCGCCTGTCAGGCGCTGCCGGCATGGAACAATGCATTGAACGGTCAGTCGGAAGAAGCCATTTTTGAATCGCTTCAATTACCGTTCATTCAACCGGCCCTCCGGGAAAAAGCTGCTGTAGTTACATCTCTTAAAAATGAGGTTGCGCTTATTCAGCCCGGTGATATCAAAGGTATCATTCACAGCCATAGCCAGTGGAGCGACGGTGTTAGCACCATTGAGGAAATGGCAAAAGCCTGTATCGACAAGGGTTATGAATACCTCGTGATCAGCGATCACAGTAAAAGTGCCTTTTACGCCAACGGTTTAACCGAAGAGCGGATCAAAGAACAACATAAATACATTGATGAGCTGAATGGAAAATTCGCTCCGTTTAAAATATTCAAAAGCATTGAATGTGATATTCTGAACGATGGCGCGCTCGATTATTCGAATAACGTACTGGCCACCTTCGACCTCGTGATCGCCTCGGTACACTCGAATTTAAAAATGACGGAAGAAAAAGCCATGATGCGGCTGCTGAACGCCATTCGCAATCCTTACACTACTATATTGGGCCATATGACCGGTCGCTTATTACTCAGCCGCCCCGGTTACCCCGTTGATCATGTATCTGTTATCGATGCCTGTGTTGAACACCAGGTAGTCATTGAACTGAACGCTCACCCCCGCCGCCTCGATATCGACTGGCGATGGATCGACTATGCACTGGCTAAAGGTGTACTCATTTCCATCGATCCCGATGCGCATGCTGTTGAAGGATATGATGATTGCCGTTATGGGGTGCTGGCAGCGCAAAAAGGAGGACTAACGAAAGAAAAGAATTTAAGCAGCTTTTCGTTGCAGGAGTTTGAAGAATACTTACAGAAACGTAAGATGGCACGAGGCTTATAAATAAATAATGAATATTGAATAATGAATGTTGAATGTTGAATGTTGAAGTAAAATGCTCAACATTCAATATTCGATATTTAATTGGCTCTTAAGAGAGGTATCTTCACATAGAAAGTCGTTCCCGTTCCTTCTTTAGTCACAAACCATATTTCGCCTTTGGCCTGCTCAACAATACCTTTACTCATGGCCAGGCCTAAGCCCGTTCCCGATGTTTTGGTGGTGAAATTGGGTGTGAATATGCGCGACTGCGTTTGCTCGGGAATACCCTCGCCATTGTCGGTTACGCTTATGGTAATGTATTCATTGTTCAGTTGTTCATTCAACCGAATAATACGCCGGTCACGAATGGTGCAGGCTTCAACAGCGTTCTGCAGTAAATTGGTGAACAACCGGTTCAGTTGCGTGCGGTCGGCAAACAACAATACTTTTTGCTCAACCGGGTTCCATTTAAAATCAAGATTGCCACCGGCATTATACAGTGAAGCTAATGATTGCAGCATTTCGTGCAGATCAAATACTTCGTTTTTGGGATTACCAATATTGGCGAATTGCGAAAAGTCGCTGGCGATCTTCGACAGGTGATCTATCTGCTCAACCAGTGTTTTGGCAACATTGGTAGTAAGCATTTTTACATCGGTTTGATTATTATCGATCGCTTTTTGCAGGTATTGAATGCTCAGCTTCATGGGGGTAAGCGGGTTCTTGATCTCATGCGCTACCTGCCGGGCCATTTGCCGCCAGGCGCCCTCACGCTCACTTTTGGCCAGCGCTTCGGCACTTTCTTCGAGCTTCTGCACCATCTTGTTATATTCCCTTACCAGTACCCCTATTTCATCATCGCGTTTCCAATTAATGGCCTCGTTCACCTTACGCAGGTTCACTTCACGCATCTTCTGACTGATAATGGTAAACGACTGCGTGATGCGGTTGGTGATCAACAGTGCTATACCACCCGCTATCAGAAATATAAATGCGATCAGGTTAATGACCGTTACTACGAAATTCGAGATCTCCTGTTTCAATTCGGCCTGACTGCTGTATGATGGAATATTTAAAAAGGCAACGGCTTGTCCGCGCTCGTTTCGGATAGGCGAATAAATACTCAGGTAATCGAGCTTACCCACCTGTTCGTTGGTCACCGTTTGCACCTGCTGTAAAAAATACAACCGGTAATAGGCCAGCGGGTTCATTTTAGTACTCAATACTCCGCTGATATAAATATTCATATCCTGGTTAGAAGTAACCCGCAACCCGCCAACGGTATCATACAGGTTCACATCCATACCATGTACTTCACTTATTTCCTGTATCAGGTGCTCCATTTGTTCGTTGAACACCGGTTCATAAAACAAGGAATCATTAACCGAATGACGCTGGTTGATATGCGACTGCACCTGGTTCACCATGATCTGCATGGCGCGTGTTAGCCGGTCCTGGTTATTACGCTGGTACCGGTTTATGAAGAACAGAATGGTGGCCACACCGATCACAATGAACGACAACAAGCTCACCATAAGGATCGTACTGTGAATTTGAGAACGGATGCTTAACTGCATGTACTGTTTCAGTTCCGACCAATGAAAACGGCTGCGAATGATCAGCGAGGTGAACCGGTAAAATGCCAGCAGGAATAAAAAAGTACTGAACAGGTAAGCAAACAAGGTAATTGCCTCTATGAAAGAATTTCTCTTGCGGGCAATGATCACCACTTTATCGGAAGAAGGCCGGTACCACAACTCTTCAACGGAATTATTGCGGCGGCGTTCAAATTCATTCTGGGGTATTAGCCAGCTCGCCAAATGGGTTGGAAAGGCGTAATCGTTGTAATTCGATATCAGGTTGCGGTCACTGTCGTAAATGGCGTATGAGTATACCGTAGAATATTGTTCGGGCAGCAATACGTTGTTTTGCCTGAACAACTCGGGCGTAAGCGCTTCATTTTTATTTCGCCGCGGATCGGCCAGCACAAATAAAGAGCCTAGTTTCTGATTCCCTAATTTTGCTTCGCGCCTGAAAATGTAGGAGAATTTATCGAACGAGCGTTCAAAGAAACGCATGCCTGAAATAGCTGTTTTTTTACCCTGTATTTGCCAGATAGTGTTCAGGGTATCAAACGAAGACTGCTCACTACCATTGTACAGCGGATTATCGGTTGAGTCGAACGTGAAAATCCTGATATCGTATTTGGTATTCAGTTCTACACTTCTTCGTACAATACTGTCTTTAAGATAGGCATTGGTTTGCGGCTTGCTGAAGCGGCCCATATTCTGCACAACAAAATTACTGTCGAGGTAGGCGAGGTTAACGCTCAGCAGGTGTTCACTCGTGGGGTCGGCCTGCAGGGCCAGTTTTTCAGCAAAGAGCTTACGTTTTTCCAGTTCAATTTTTCCATTCTCAAAAATGATCACAGCCGACATAGAGAACGAGAACACGAATAGCCAGAACAATACTTCCGACACATTCAGCCTGAAGTTCAACCCGGCAAAGATGCGTTGCTGCATCAGCCACATAAAGGCCAGCATCCAGGGTAATACATACAGGTTCAGCTCTACGATGCTGTTGTTGCCGGTGAAGGTTAATATCACCAACCCAACACCAGCTGCGATGATGAACATAAAATAGTTTCTGTCGCCCACCATTTTTCCCGCCACGGTCAGCAATATCTGCGACATGAAAAAATAGCTCAGCGCCAGCGTTGCAAGCACAATAAACCCAACAAAACTATATGGTGTTGCAATTAAACTGAAGAAGTTGGTAACGTTGAACGATATCTTGGCATCCGATACCATGGTTTGTAAAATAGCCGTAAACGTAAACGTTACAATTACCAGCGCGCTTATGGAAGCTCCCACCGCCAGCCAGTTTTTCCATGGTTCGGTGGTATACGGGCGTATAGCCGATATATTTATTCGCCGGTTAATAAAGGTGATCACCCAGGTTAACAACAGCGCATTGATCAGCAGGTCGCCCAGCGAGCTTAATACATAGCTCGACCCGTAAATAGCAGGATCGAACAACTCGAACTGGCGCAGGGCCAAAATATCGGGAAAACCATAAACGATCAGTCGAATGGCCCCCACCACACCGGCCAGCAATCCAATGCCATACCATATACCATAGGTGCGGCCTACATAATCGGCCACCTGGTGCAGGAACAGGAATAACAAAAAGAAACCGATAATCGTTACTAATATCACCCACACGTTATGCGGCCGGCCATGCAAAGTGTTTTGCTGCAGGTAGAACAACATATCACCCGAAATACTTTTTACCGGGAAATCAGTTACCGTATTGGGAGGGGCAATATCAACCTGGCGGATAGCTCCTTTGAAGCCAACAAATTCCTTTTGCAGGTTTTCTGTTTCAACGTTATACTGCCATTTCCGCATAACCGGTATCAGCGCTTCCGCAACAAGGCGCCGGTCGTTACGCAGTAATAAAACCTTGAAATTATGAACATAAAGTCCGTTTGATAACCTGTCTAAACGGCTTTTCGCAGTATCGTCCGATACATACACACCATTCGACAACCGTTCCATGCGGCTCGCATTGTCTTCCGGTGCGCGTTTAAAGGGAAGTATTTGTTGTGTATTCCAGAAAAGCAGGGCGGCCGGCACATCAAAAGCCGTTTCGGTTTCATCATAGATGTATAACCCATACCCTTTTTCCTTGTCGAGCAAATCCTGTAGCTCGCTTTCGCTATACCTTTGATCAACCAGCTTGCCCATTAAGGCTGTATCGCTGGTGACCTGCTGAAAATCTTTTTCTTTTTGCTGAATTCTTTCCTGAATGATCCGGGCAAAATATCGTGGCGAGGTAACATCGGTTACATACCTGTTCAGGAACCAGGCAATAGTAAACAAACCTATGGCAGCCAATAATGTGTAGGTATGCCTGTTCAGTAATTTTTGCTGCAATTGATTCAAGTATCGGGGTTTTGTTTTTTGATCGTATTCCAGATAGCATCCATCTCGTTCAGGGTCATATCCATAAGCGATTTACCTTGTTGCAATGCCTCCTGCTCCATGAGCGTAAATCGCTTTATAAATTTTTTGTTAGTTTTTTCGAGGGCGTTTTCAGCATCTATCTGCAAAAATCGTGCGTAATTGATCAATGAAAACAGCAGGTCGCCGAATTCCTCTTCTATCTTATGCTGCTCGTTGGCGGCCACGGCTTCGTGCAGTTCGTTGCTTTCCTCTTCAACCTTATCCCAAACCTGCTCGCGGTTATCCCATTCAAACCCAACCTGCTTTGCTTTTTCCTGCAGGCGGGTGGCTTTTACAACGGCAGGCAGTGAAACAGGTACGCCACTGAGCACCGACTTTTTGCCTTCTTTTAATTTCAGCTTTTCCCAGTTCTGTTTTACTTCTTCTTCATCCTTTACCTGCACATCGCCATAAATATGCGGATGCCGGTGAATGAGTTTATCGCAGACGCCATTAATAGCTTCTTCGAGAGTAAACTGTTGTTGTTCAGCGCCTATTTTGGCATAAAATACAATATGCAGCAGCAGGTCGCCGATCTCTTCCTTTATTCCTTTCCAGTCGTTATCGGTAATGGCGTCGGCCAGTTCGTACAGTTCTTCAATCGTCAGCGGCCGCAGGGTTTGCTCGGTTTGCTTTTTATCCCACGGACATTTTTCCCTTAAATCATCCATAATACTCACCAGGCGCAAAAAAGCAGTGGCCACCGGTTGTTGTTGCATAAACACAATGTTAAAATTTGAAGAAAATAACAGAAAAGAATACCATGAACAGGAATATAAGGGTAAAGACAGTCCAAATGTTCAATATGATGAATTTTAAGAATGTTTTGCCCCTACCCTGTCCATAAAACTTACGCATGGCTTTCCAGGCATAATACACGCCGTACAGCAGCAAAATTACTTCAAGCCAGTACAGCCAGCTCCAACCCAGCGCGTCTTTCAACCTTTGAATTCCAAACACCAGTAACAGATCGATGAAGGTAAATATATACAGGTAAATGAGAAACAGGGCGTGGCTTACAAATAAAAATTGCTTACGCCGCCAGTAAAGTATTTTTAAATACAGGGCATATAATGGCAATGAAACAAACAACAGGTAGGGGAAGCTATGAATAAATCGCTCCATCAGCTCTTCTTCCAGCGTATCCTCATCATCGCCATAGCGGTTGCGCAACTCAATACCACGGTGCTCCATGGTGCGTTCGAACCAGCCATCGCGTTCATCTGCGGGAAGGGTACGTTGAACCGAATCATATTCCTTTACACTGGTATATTTCTTATCGTCTTCTACGCTTATATCTTTCTTTTTCTTTTTTTCTTTCTTTTTTTTCGAAGACGCTGTGTCTTCGGGAACAATAAAGGAATGCCTGGCTTCCTCAAAGGCTTTTTCGACTGTTGCTGAATCGGCTTTATTCTGCGCTTTGGCCAACGAATTTATCCGGGCTCCATCCAGCTTTACTGTGGCCAGATTATTTCTTTTGCCCTCTTTTCCGTTGTTATCCCCTGACTTCCAGTTCGAAAAGAAGATCAGAAAAAATACCGCAGAAGTAAAAACATACATTCTTATAGGATGCAGGTAACGGGCACGCCTGCCTTCGATATACTCTTTCGGTAAAAAGCCGGGGCGGGTTATCAGGTACCGGCAGGTACTGAAAAACTTACCGTCGAAATGGGTTATATCGTAAAAAAAATGGCTGATTAGCCCCCAAACCGTTTCTTTTGGCTCAATATTTTCCTGTCCGCATACATGACAAAACCTTCCAAACAGATCAGCATTACAATTCAGGCATTTTTTCTCGTGACGCTCTTTACTATGTGACAAATGGTAAAATTTTAACTAAAAATAAGGAAAGAGGTTATTTTACAGAAAAATTCGAAGTTGCATTGTATTATCTGAGCAAATTCTTCGTTTCTAATGCTATAAAAAAAACAGCCGTTTTTAATATGAATAAGATCCTGGTATTTACCGTTTTTGTTTGTTTGCTAACTCATACAGCCCACAGCCAGCATTATTACAACGACCTTGTAATGACCAACGAAATCAATAAAAAGCGGGCTATTTATCAAACCAATAAAATCAAAGCTGTTCAAATGACCAGCTTCGATAACAACAACCAGCTCATTGAGGGTTTTGGCGGTACGCAAAACATATCGAATAATTTTACCATAATAACCACGGTTACCACCACCGACCTGAGTGGTAAAGACGAAACCACCCATTCGTTTAACGATAAAGGACAACTGACGCAAAGTATAGATACCAGCGATGGTAACAAAACCGTGATTCAGTATACCTACGATGCCAGCAACCAGCTTAGCGGCATTACCAGTTTGTCGCTTTCGCCCGGGGGTTATTCAACATCTGAAAAACACCTGTGGTATTACGACAAAAACGGCAAGCCCGAAAGAATGCTGAAAATAAAGAATGGTACTGATACTACCATCGTAAATATTAAGCAGGATGAAAAAGGCAATGTAGCTGAAGAAAGAAGCGTGCACGCCGGCCAGGACCAACCCGCCGTTTATTACTATTACGACGATAAAGGCCGCTTAACCGATGTGGTAAGATATAATACCCGCGCCAAAAGATTATTACCCGATTACCTGTTCGAATACGATGCCGAAGGGCGCGTTACCATGATGCTGGTTACCACCCAGGGCGGCGCCGACTACCAGAAATGGTATTACCGGTACAATGATAAGGGGCTGAAACAAAAAGATGAGTGTTTTGCGAAGAATAAGATGATGATCGGGAAGGTGGAGTATAGTTATAAGTTTTGAGTTGTAAGTAATAAGTTCTTGATTTGGAAATTAAGCAGCAGGTCTGTACGTTAGTTGAATTTCGTCATTATGCAATATGAGTTATTAAATTATATAAAGTGCCCCCTAACAAAAACCAATTTAAGGTTTGAGTTAATATCCGAATTTGAAAAATCTTACTCTGAAAGCCGAATTACTGAGATATTTGAAGGATTATTGTTTTCAGAAACAGGATTTGTATTTCCAATTATTGATGGAATTCCCAGATTGTTAGTAGAATCAATTTATGATTATTCAGACTTTTTTGAAAAACATTTAGCTACTTATCAGGAAATAAAAGAACAACTTGAAAATGAGTTCAAAGGACTTTTAAGGTATTGTGTTAGTAAGAATAAGAAAACTAAGAGCAGTTTCGAATTTGAATGGAATTTTCTAAAACCAGAGAAAAAAGATAAAATTTGGCATGAGGATCATTCGCAGCTTTCCACATTATTCATGAATGAAGTTGGAGAAGCCCTTATTTATTTTAAAGACAAAACAATTATTGATGTTGGCTGTGGACATGGGATAATGACAACTAAAATTGCCGGGTTTTCTAAAATTGCAATAGGAGTTGAATTAAGTAAAGCTGTTGAAAATGCATACTTTAGAAATCAGAATAAAAATGCCTGGTATATTGAGGGCGATTTACAATTCCTCCCATTCGAAAACTTTACTTTCGATATATTATACTCAAGCGGAGTTATTCATCATACTAACAACACGGAACTATCTCTCTCGTTAATAGAGCCAATCTTAAAAAAAGGGGGCAAAATTTGCTTGTGGCTGTATCATCCACAAAAAAAAATCATACATAATTTAATTCTGTTTCTAAGAAAGGTAACAAGTAAGATGCCGTTAAAATTATCTTTTATATTCTTGTTGATATTTGTATTCCCTATTTCATTTTTAGTTAAAAAGATTAAACGTAAAAATGCTCCTAATTATAGAGAAGAAATCATTGATTTACTGGACGCATTTACACCTGAATTCAGATTTGAGATCCCACATGATTTGGCTACAATTTGGTTAAGATGTAGAAAATTTGACAATATTAAAATTACAACTGTAACCCAATTTGGATTTTCAATAACAGGTACAAAACAAAACTACAACTAATAGGAGGGGACAACGACACTGTCATCGAATGTTAAATAAACATTGGTTTACGGTTCACCTTTCAGCATGTTCCTTTACCGAAGGCTTGATATTCTGATTCACATGGAAAAAGTTATGCGGATCATATTGGTTCTTGATCTCCACCAGCCGTTCATAATTATCCCCATACGAGGCTCTTATCCGTTCGTCACCCTCTTCCATTATGAAGTTGACGTAAGCGCCTCCGGCGGAATAGGGATGCAGATCCTCCCAATAATCTCTGGCCCATTTAGTGATTAAATCCTTATTGGCCGGGTCGGGATCAACACCTACAATCACTTCAGACCAATTGGCTTCACGGTAATTCCATGCCGTATCTTTTTTGTTCACCTTTGCCGCCGCACTATTTATGGGAAACAAATGCATGGTAGATCGCCAGGTGGGCAGTTCCTTTGCATATTTGTAATGAAGTTCAATTGCGTTATCACTCAGTTCGTTTACAAAATCGCCCTTCCAGTACCATTGCATTCCCGTAGGATACAAGGCGTCGAACATACTTTGCAAAGCAGGAAAAGGCTTAGGCCCCACCCAATCCAATATGGGTTTTTTAAACCTGCGTATGGATTGAAATGCCCTTTCGGCTTTTTCAAGAGGCCCTGTATAACACCATACAACGCCGCACATTTTTTTCATTTGCAATGCTGACGGGAAAGGGGCAACAGGGGGCACGGTAAGCGTAGTAAAAAAGCCATACATTTCTTCTGGTGCATCAACAATGTATTCACGGTACCACTTCATCATTTCAATGGTATCCTCAATCTCCCAAAACATAGGCCCTGCATATACGGTATGCACCGGGTGCAGCTTAAATACAAAGGAAACCGCCACTCCGAAATTACCGCCGCCACCGCGTAGTGCCCAAAAGAGGTCTTTGTTTTCTTTTGCAGAAGCCTTTACATAACGGCCGTCGGCCAATACAATGTGAACTTCCAGAAGATTATCAATGGTGAGGCCATATTGACGGGTTAAATAACCCGAACCGCCACCTAAAGTAAATCCGGCTATGCCCGTAGTTCCGATTATGCCGGCAGGCACGGCCATGCCCACAGCGTGTGTAGCGTGATCCAGTTCTTTCAACAGGCAGCCACCCTGAACCAGTACCGTTTTTTCTTCAACGTCAATATGAATGCCTTTCATGAGCGATAGGTCAATGACCAGCGCATCATCCCAAATGCCCAACCCGCCTGCGTTGTGGCCGCCGCCGCGAATAGCCACGCATAAATTATTTTCTCTGCCGAAGTTCACGCAGGCAATAACGTCTGCCACGTCTGCACAACGGGCAATCATACGAGGTCGTTTGTCAATCATTCCGTTGTACACCTTGCGTACCTCGTCGTATTCTTTGTCATGTGGCTGAACGAGTGAGCCTCTTAAGGTAGTTCTGAGTTCCTGTATAGCTATCTCGTTTTGCATAGTATATGTTTTAGATATTGATGAAATCATTTTTATTGCTGCCTGCTGAAAGGCTGCCATAAAATTAAATCCATCCTTACTTTAAGGCATGTTTATAAAGCCCAATTAGCTGTCAAAAAAGTTCAATTTCAGGAAACCGGGGGAACTTCGTTTTGCTTCCGGTATTTTAACGGCGAAAGACCAAATCTTTTTTTAAAAAGATGGCTAAAGTGAGTACTGTTTTCAAAACCACTTTCAAAAGAAATATCGGTTATCGGTTTACCTGTACCAACAAGAAGTTTGTAGGCATGATTCAGTTTTTGCTCCTGCAACCAGTGACCGGGTGTGGTTTTATACACAGCAATAAAATTCCGCTTGAAAGATGATAAACTAAGGTTCAGCATTTTGGCATAATCGGGAAGGGAAAGATTATAAAGACAGTTGGCTTCCATCACCTGCTGAAACGGATCGTGTTGCGGCGAAAGAAGATGCAGCAGGTAATTTTTGAGATCAATGTTTTCAGCATTGTCAAGGATGTTCAGCAGCAGTTCCCGGAATTTTAATTCCAGTAGTTCTTCTGATGGTTTTGTTTCCGAATAGAAATAAGGAAGAAGTGAATCAAAATAAGCGGTCATGATGTTGTTCACATGCAGCGGAATCAGCAATTCATTCTTTGGCTTCGTCAAAGGAGAAGCTGATTTTAATAAAGTATTCTCTCGCATAAAGGACTGCAGGTAGGAATCGGGAATAAAGAAGGTCATGATGCAGAGCGGCTCATCAAAAAACTTCTCAATGAGGCAGGCGCCTTTCTTTACAAAAAAAGCCGCGCCGGCTTTCATCAGCCAGGAGCAGCCGGGAGTGTGAAATGCTTTTTTGCCGCTCAGTATATACTGGATATAATTATTCTGCGACCACATGTCCTGTATGTTCACTTCCAACGGGCATTTATAATGAACAAACAGGAGCTCCCTGCAGTTAAGCTGGCTAAAAATTTCCGGCCTGGATTTTACCCTTTCGTAATAATTAAACAAGCCTCAAATTTTGTTGGTTAAATATACCATTTTTCCGGCAGAAGAATGACAGGAAATCAATCCACTTAACTTAGGTAAATAATAACCGGGATTGGAGGTTAAGTAGAGGCCCTATGTAAAAACTAAAACCATTTTTACAAGAATATTTTGAATTAAAAAAAGCCGCTTTTGCATACCATCCTGGCGATAATCTTTATAAGTAAAACTTACTTAAGATCACTTACGTAATTTTTGTCTGTAACATATATATATTAACGTGTAGCGCTAAAATATTAAAAGTAACATTCATTTCAGCTGGGGAAGTTCTTTTAATTATCTTTTGCCCATTAGGATGGCTAAATCAGCTTACTATTTAGTTAATGCTGTTTACCTGTTACTGCCATAATTGTAATTATTTGCATAACAGATTGTTTTGTGCAATAAAATACAGCTATGAAATTGTTTGCCCTTACCAAAAACCTACTGCTCATTGCCGGTATTATTCTTTTTCATTCCAATATATTCGCGCAGGCCATGGCTGTTAAAAGTCAATGGGTATATGTGAATACCGCTAATAAACTGAATTACAAAACAACAGAACGCGGCGACAGAATAATGGATTTTTCCTATGCCGGATATATGGGTGGCGGAGTAGCAATTCCATCTGTTCCGGTGAAAATTAGGGTTAGCCCGTCGGAAGGCGATAATACCAATGCCATTCAGCAGGCTATTGACCAGGTAGCTTCCATGGCCATGGTGAACGGTGTACGTGGGGCTGTGTTGTTAAAACCGGGCACTTATAACTGCGAACGAACAATAACTATCAACGCGAGCGGCGTGGTATTACAAGGAAGCGGCTCTGGAGAAAACGGTTCAGTCATTAACATGAGCGGTACCACGCATGCCTGTATTGTAGTAAAAGGAAACATAACTACAAAAGCAACCAATACAACAACTACGATTGCCGATCATTATGTTCCCTCGGGCACGATCAATTTCGAACTACGCAATGCCAAAGGTTTTTCGCCAGGCGATACCATTCGTATATCCCGACCTGTTACAGATGCCTGGGTGCAGTTGATGGGAATGGATAAACTGGTGCGGGATGGCAAAAAGCAAACCTGGGTTACCGGTGAAATAACAACCGAAAGAGTTATTAAGAAGATAAATAAGAATACGGTCACTGTCAATTTTCCGCTTACAGACTCCTACGACATGACGTATCTTGGCACAGATGGCGTTTCGGTAACAAAAATCACTACCAGCGGTACCATATCACAATCGGGTATTGAGAACCTGCGAATTGTTGCGCCGGCGCAATCGGTAACTATCAATGAGGGACATCACCGGGCACTAACCATGAGTGATTTAACAGACGGATGGGTACGTAACCTGGAAATACTGAATACGGTCAACAGCATTAGTATTACAGCGAACCGGGTAACAGTTGATCATGTTAACATCGTACATGAAGTGCCAACAAAAGGCGCCGCCAAACCGGCTGATCTGAATGGAAGTGGAGCGCAACTGCTCTTTAATCAGTGCAATATTACAGGTGATAATCTCTTTTTCTTCGGTACCGGCGCTAAGGTAACGGGACCTGTTGTTTTATTGAACTGCACTTTTAGGGGTAACGGCTGGATACAACCGCATCAGCGCTGGGCTACCGGATTACTGGTAGATAGATGCCTGGTACCCGACGGTGGTATTGATTTTATGAACAGGGGCGCCATGGGATCGGGCCATGGCTGGGCAATAGGCTGGGCCGTTGCATGGAACTGCACTGCGCGCTCATATTTGAACCAGTTACCGCCCGGAGCTGTCAACTGGGTGATTGGATGCAAAGGAGAGCCACAAAAAAAAGCTATTCCTTTTGATACAGCGCCCTTTCTGCCCGAAGGCATTTACGATGCACACAATACACCCGTTGATCCTTCAAGCCTGTACCTGGCACAGTTAGCTGAAAGATTGGGAAAACAGGCGGTGAAGCATATTGGATACTGATGTACTTTCATTTTACTGAGCATAAAAAATCTTTTTAAACACCATTGGCCCTGTTCTGCCGCGAAGGGTGAATACGTTACACAAGGTTGGTTTGTTGAGGTTATGACACACCGCCCTTTTTGCATTTAATTAAAAAGAATGGATAATTCTCGATAACTTCTGTGATTTCAAACAAACCGGCTTTGCTAAACTCCTCCCTGATCGAATTGCTATCATAAAAGAACATGTTAACCCCTTCGAATATTTCATATCGATCCTTGCTGATAAATTTGCCTTTGCCATAGGTATGGGCCTCTTTTGAAATAACTGTAAAAACCATGTAGCCATTCTCAGATAGTTGATTATAGCAGTCGCGAATTAGCTTCTCCCTTTCGCTGCTGTTCAGCAAATGAATTAACGCATAGCAAAATATACCATCGTATTGGTATTTATCATACGGCATATCCGTTACAGAACCATGATAGATAATCATATCTGTTCCGTAATGTTTTTTGGCCATTTCAATAGCCGTTTGTGATATCTCAATTCCTGTTACAGTTATTCCGTTGTCTCTGAAAATTTGCGCATTCCGTCCGTAACCAATTCCGGGAATAAGCATATTTTTTACTGATTTTTGAAGAAAGAATTCATTTGTCAATATTGCAGATTTTGCTGGTTCAAAGCCCCACATTTCCTGCTTTTCGATAAAGCTTTTTTCCCAAAATTCAGGTTTGTCAGTTTCATTTACCATAAACACCTTTCATTATACGGCCAAGTTATATATTTTATTAACGTTGCCCATGGTCCAATTGAACATATAAGCTGTCGCCGGCTTTTGCATATATCCATTGGGTACTGTTACCAAATTCAATAGAAATTTCCTGTGAGTGAAGCAGGGGAAAACGGAACCTGAAGTGGCCGGTTGAATCTATTGCAGCAATCATTAGATATTCTGATCTGGCATTATGTATACTCTGGCATACAACCCTGCAAAACCTTAGTGAATCCACTGGCTGGTTATAATTACTGAATTTACCATATATCGTAAAAAATTTCTCTTTCGGTATATCCTGTGCCAATAACGGCTTTGATTGGACATGTTGCCTTTTTTTTGAGCTGCCCCCGAATTACTTTGTGCATGGCCTTGCATATAATTGATCACAAAAAATAACAGGCATAGCAATGCGCTTACTATTTGCATAGTTGTTGGTGTTTGTAGAGTTATAAAAATTCAGAAGCAGGTGGTTCCTTTACAGGTATACCTGCGGTGCTGTAGGCTTCGAAGCGGATTTGTGCTTTTTTACCGGGTGCGCAGCCTTTGCCGGCACGGGATGCTTCTTTTTAACGCGTATAGTATCCGTAGGCTGCGTTGGTTGTTGAGGAGCCTTCTTTTTACGATGTACAGGTTGCACCGGTGATACGGGCGCAGGCCGCGTTTTCTTTTTATGCGGTTTCACAAAGGGTATGGTATCTACAGGCAAGGCCGGAACGGGTTGAACCGCAGGAACGGGTGGCTCTGTTGGCAGCGTATCTACCCGCACTGGTTTCTGCAGCACAGTATCTGGTTGCACAAACGGTGGCAGTTCTTTAACAGTTGTTTTTGGTTTCATCCAAACATAAGCGCCCAGCGCCATACCCGCAATGCCCACTACCGTTGCGGCTGCAGTCCATACGCGTGGCCAGGTTCGTTTTATTAATGCTGTTTCCCTTGTCTTTAAGGTTTGTTTTAATCGCTGCAAAGCCTGAGGTGTATCGGTTGCTGGTTGCAGGTTGGGTTGGATAGCCAGTTGCCACACTGCCTGCAGTTTTTCAAAGTGTACGCGATTGGCGGGATTTGCTGCAAGCCATTGCTGCACCTGGATGCTTTCTTCCGGCGTAGCTTCTTCCAGTATATATTTTATCAATAGATCGTCCATTGCAAAAGAATTGAGGGTTATAAAAAATCGGATAGTTGGTCCCGCAGGTGTTTCAGGGCCTTGCTCACCTGTGCTTCTACCGTTTTTACGGAAAGTTGTAACTGTTCGGCGATCTCCCGGTATTTTAATCCGCCAAAGCGGCTCAATTGAAAAATGGCGCGGCATTGATCGGGCAATTGCAACAAGGCAACCTGCAGCCTTGCTTCCAGTTCTTTCAGTTCGGCCTTGCCACAAGCAGGCGCCGCCTGCCCTTCAGCACTGTTCTGCAACACATGGCGCTGGTATTTGCTAACCTGTTTGGCCCGCCGCAAACCATCCATGCATTGATGGTACACGCTGCCATACAAGTAGGCCTTCATGCTGGTATGCACCTGCCATTGCCGCCGCTTTTCCCAGATGCGGCAAAACACAGTCTGCACCACTTCTTCGGCCTGCGCCTCATTTTGCAATACGGAAAAGGCATAGGCCTGCAGCTTACCGTACCAGGCGGTAAACAAGGCGTCGAAGGCGGATTCATCACCTGCCCTTATCTGTTCTATTACGAGAAGATCGCTACGTTCCAATCTGTAGGTTTAAAATGGTCCTGAAATTACGGGCTTTGTAATAAGACGCATGAAAGGGGTTTTACCCTATGAGGGAGGAAGGCTTTGGATATGCGTTATTATTTGGTTGTCTGATAAAAGATTATGCAGTTCTCTTTTTCGATGGGATACATTTTTCTTATGGTACTTAAAAAATTGCAAGGCTGTTATTTCTGGTTGGGAGAACTGGACTATTTCGAACTCTTATCTTGAAGATTATAGAAATTAATGAATTAAATATATAACATGGGAGCAAGGATGCATACTGAATTGAAACTTTTAACACTCAATAGGCGGAAGCAAGGAAGCATACGATTTTAATTCATTACATCATACAGTTTATAACTATACCACGAATTACTACATCATGCAATGCCTGAAAGTTTTTGCCAAATTCGTTTATATTCTTCCCCGGTTATTGTTTTTCTCGCTGGAATAGCCGATTGCCATTTCGAACCAGGGAGACTATTAAGCCAATCAATGATTTCTGAAGAACTTTTGGAATATAGCTCGGATTTGAAACTGGATTTTAAATCAGTTGCCAATTTATTTGCAACCATGCGAGGAACGTTTTGTTTTCTAAGCAAAACTGCTTCATCAGAATTAACGCCATAATAGATCATAGCTGGCAAGTTCATAAAGGCTCTTTTTTCATCAATGTTTAATGAATCAAAATTTAAACCACTTGATGGTAATTTTTGTAAAGCCGCTAAGCCCCAAGAAGCAGAGTTAACTAGTCTACTATAAATTGCTCTTGTGGCTTTATTAACTGATTCTTCATTTTCTCCTCCAAAGTAATCAGCTGCAATCTT
>Ga0114129_10003666_pt1 | contig 21603 bp, 16 predicted proteins | sample RhiMetdeltSRZDD1_FD_80071 | JGI IMG/M metagenome (GOLD analysis project Ga0114129, IMG submission 80071) | Populus rhizosphere microbial communities from Tennessee, USA - Rhizosphere MetaG P. deltoides SRZDD1 (version 2) (version 2) | ecosystem: Host-associated > Plants > Roots > Rhizosphere >... | reverse complement strand
GGGCGCGCAGGTCTCGCTGCTGCTCCCGCTACAGGCGGAGGATCTCGCCGCCGACCCGCCGCACGACCTGCGCCGCACCCTCGCCGCCCACGGCTTCGCGCGGTTCTCGTATCCGGAATGGTTCTTCATCGCCCACGGCGCGGGCGCGCGGACGTGGCTCTTCACGCGCGCGGATCGCCCGCCGCCGTGGGATGCCTCGCCGCGGCGCGACCCGTATCCCGTGATGATGACGCGCGACGCTCCGTCACTGCGCGCTCTCGTCGACGAAGTCCGGAAGCGGGCGACGGCGCCGGCGCGGTTCGTCGTCTTCGACTGGGAGATCGACGAGCGGCGGTACCAGATCGTGGCCACAGCGCTGCGCGGCGGGGCGACGGCGGGGCTCCAGGACCTCGCCGGCTTCGCGGTCGACTACGCGTGGATCCGCGAGCACTACTTCGACGAGCTGCTCGGCGAGATCGCCCGCATCGGTGGCCACGAAGAGGCGGTGTCGCTGTCGATCGAAGGCGACTCGGGCACGCCGGTCGCGGCCACCCTCCCAGGCACGATGCCGCCGCCTCATGCCCAGCGAACGTTCCCGCTGCTGTTCTTCGATCCCGCCATGAGGTCGCTGCTCCCGGCGGGCACGGCCACCCCCGCCGAATGGACGGCGACGGCGGCCGTCAAGGGCCAGGCCTGGGAGGCCACCACGCAGGCCGCGCAGCGCACGCTCCTCCTGCTGAGCCTGGCCGCGGCCGCGAGCCTCGTCGGCCTGCTGCTCACCGCGCGGGCGGTGCAGGCGCGGGCCGAGCTCGCCGCCATGAAGTCCGACTTCGTGGCCACCGTCACCCACGAGCTGAAGGCGCCGCTCGCCGTCATCCGCCTGGCCGGTGACACCCTGGCCAGGGGCCGATACACGTCACCGGAGACCGTCGGCGAATACGCGCGGCTCACGTCGCAGGAGGCCACGCGCCTGGCGCGCCTCATCGACAACCTGCTGACGTATGCGCGGGTCAGCGACGTCCAACGCGACTATCGCTTCGAGGCGCTGGACGTGGCCGAGCTCGTCGAGGACGTGGTGACGCGATTCCGGCCGCGGCTCGTCGAGCTGGGATTCGAGACGCAGGTGGACGTGCCCCTCGACCTGCCGCGGATCCGCGCCGACCGCATGGCCGTGTTCCAGGTGCTCGACAACGTCGTGGACAACGCGATCAAGTATTCGACAGCTCCGACGCGTGCGTTGACCGTGCGCGCGCGGGCGGAAGGGGCGGTCGTGCGGCTGGAGGTCGTCGATCGTGGCCGCGGGATACCGGAGGCCGAGCTGCCGCGCATCTTCGACCGCTTCTATCGCGGGCGCGGCGCGGCCCCGGGCGGCAGCGGGCTCGGCCTCGCCATCGTGCGGCGCGTGATCGCCGACCACCATGGCCGGGTCGACGTGACGAGCCGCGTCGACGAAGGCACGACGTTCGTGCTGCACCTGCCGACGGAGGCGCCGTGAGCCGGCGCATCCTCATCGTCGAGGACGACGACGCCCTCGCGCGCCTGCTCGCCGACAACCTGCGGTTCGAGGGCTTCACCGTCGAGCGCGCGCGCGACGTGCCCGAGACGCTCCACCGCCTCCAGTCGTTCACCCCCGACCTCGTGCTGCTGGACCTGATGCTGCCCGTCGGCGACGGCCTCGAGATCTGCCGTGAGCTGTCGGCGCGGCCGGCGAAGCCGCCGATCATCATCCTCTCCGCCCGCGGGCGGAAGGAAGACAAGGTGCGCGGCCTCGACCTCGGCGCGGACGACTACGTCGCGAAGCCGTTCGATATCGACGAGCTCCTCGCCCGCATCCGCGCCGTGCTGCGCCGTCGCGAGCCGCCCCCGTTCCGGCGCCTGAGGCTCGGCGACGTCGTCATCGATTTCACGACGCGCACCGCCACGAAAGAGAAGCAGCCGCTCGCCCTCAGCCACCGCGAGCTCCAGATCCTGCGCTACCTCGGCGAACGCGCGGGGAAGCTCGTGACGCGCGACGAGCTGCTGCGGGAGGTCTGGGGTTATCGCGAGGCGCCGCTCACTCGCGCCGTCGACATTGCCATGCGCCGCCTCCGCCAGAAGGTCGAGCCGGACCCGAGCGAGCCGCGGTATATCAAGACCCTCCACGGCGACGGCTACTGCTTGATCCCAGACGAGTTGGACTGAAACAAGCTGTTACCAAAGATGTCGTGACTCGCGGGCGGAGCCCCGTCTACATTGAGCGCGGAAGGAGGACGCTCATGACCAATCCGCTCAATCCGCTCGATCTGCACGGCCCCGCGTTCCTCGCGTTCTACGCGGCGGTCGGCATCGTCACGATCGTCGCGCTCGTCGTGCGGCAGCGCCGCCAGGAGACGACGACGGTCTCCGCCACGTTGGCGGCCGGCGAGCCGTTGTCCGATCCGTATACCGTCGCGTACCTCCGCGGCGGCGGCCTGGAGGCGGTACGCGTGGCGGTGGCCACGCTCCTCGATCGCGGCGCCATCGTGGCCGACGGCAAGTGGCTGTCCCCCGCGCCGGGCTCCGCGATGGCGGCGCCGTCTCATGTGCCGCTCGAGCACGCGGTGCTCGCCTACGTCACTCCGGGGCCCGTCTACCTGAACCGTGCGATGGACGACCTCGTGATCCGCGTGGCGCTGCGGTCGATCGAGGACACGCTGATCGGGCGCGGCCTCCTGCCGACGCCCGAGCAGGAGCGGGGGCGCCGCCGCCGCTGCGTGCGCGCGGGCGTCCTTCTGTGGATGGTCGCCATCGCGCAGATCGCCAACCGCGATCCGCGCTACGGCATCGGCTTCCTGGTCCTGCTCGCCATCGGGTTCACCGCCATCGCGGCGGGGGTCTCCTTCCGCCGCCGCACCGCCGACGGTGATCGCGTCGTGGAGGACATGCAGGTCCTGCTCCAGGGCCAGCGCGACGCCCTCGCGGCGCAGGGCGAGGTCCACGTGCCGGCCCTGGTGTTGGCGGTCTTCGGCCTGGCCGTGCTGCCCTCCGCCGCGCAGGCGCTCGCCCGCCGCGTGGTGCCGCCGCAGACCTCGACCCTCGGCAGCAGCGGTGGATGCAGCAGCTCCGGCAGCGGCAGCAGCAGCGGCAGCGGCGGCAGCAGCTGCGGTGGCGGCAGCAGCTGCGGTGGATGCGGCGGCGGGTGCGGAGGTTGCGGTGGGTGCGGAGGCTAGGATGCGCGACCGTGTCGGGCTCGGCTGGCGGCCGGAGCTGGCGGCGGAGACGCTGGTGCACCTCGCTCACGTCGACGTCGTCGAGGTCATCGCCGACGACTGGTTCGGCGCGCCCGCGCAGCGTCTGCGCGCGCTCCGGACCCTGGCATCGCAGGTGCCCGTCGTCCTCCACGGCGTCGGCATGGGCCTCGCCTCGTGCACGCGCGTGGCCGACTCTCGTCTAGAGGCCATGGCGCGCGTGGTCGACGTGGTGCGCCCCGACTTCTGGTCCGAGCACCTGGCCTTCGTGCGCGCCGGCGGTCACGAGATCGGACACCTCGCGGCACCGCCGCGCCTCGGTGACACGCTGGAGGGGACGGCGGCCAACGTCGATCGCGCTCGTCGCGTGGTGGGTTCTGGTCCTTTGCTCGAGAACGTGGCCACCCTCGTCGAGCCGCCCGGGGATCGCAGCGAGGGCGATTGGGTGGCAGGCGTCCTTCAGGCGACAGGAGCCGGCCTCCTGCTCGACCTCCACAACCTGCACGCGAACGCCGCCAACTTCCGCTTCGATGCGGTCGACTTTCTCGATCGCATCCCCGCCGAGCGCGTGAGCGCGATCCATCTGGCGGGGGGGCGCTGGGTCCCGACCAGCGATGGGCGGCCGCGTCTCGTCGACGATCATCTCCACGACGTCCCGGCGGTGGTGTTCGCGCTGCTCGAGGAGGTGGCGCGGCGCGCACCGCAGCCGCTCACCGTCATCGTGGAGCGCGATGGCCGCTATCCGCCGTTCGCGGTGCTCGTGGCCGAGCTCGACGCGGCGCGGCGGGCGTTGGCCGCGGGTCGCGCCCGGCGGGACGCGGCGGGGCGGGACGCGGCGGGGCGGGACGCGGCGGGGCGGGACGCGGCGGGGCGGGACGCGGCGGGGCGGGACACGGCAAGCCAGGACTCGGCGGGCCACAGTGCGGGAGACATGGCGGTGGCGTCGTGAGTGCGCGGCTGGAGGCGTTCCTGGCGCAGATCTACGTCGACGAGGGCGCGCGCGAACGCTATCTCGCGGATCCCGACGGCGAGGCTCTTCGCGCGGGACTGGACGCGACCGATCGCGCCGCCCTCGGTCCACCGGATCCCGTCGGCCTCCGACTCGCCGCCCGGAGCTTCGCGCACAAGCGCTCACACAAGCCGCGCCAGCCGCCGCGGTGAGGTGTTCTTTTCAGCTTTTTAGTGATCATTATAAATGATACCAGGTATCATTTATAATGATCACTCCAAACCGAAAAAGGGACCCCCGAGCCCGGCCACGAGGCGCCGCGCGGATTGACTTCTCGCGGCGCGACACCTAGCGTCCACCCATGCACGTGCTGGGGCTCGTCCTCGGTCTGACGCTCCTCCTCGTGGCAGTCGTGATCGTCCTGATCGTCAAGCTGTCGAGCGCGCGGGAGCTCGTGAACGTGTCGGAAGACATCGTCGCCCTCGGGTGGGCGCAGGTCGCCCCCGACGACGCCGGCTGGCGCGCGTTCACCGCGCTGGCGTCGACAGGATCAACCGGCACGGCGCGAGCTGTCGAAGGAGTGGCAGCTGCTGTCGAAGGACTCGCAGCTGTCGAACGAGTCGAGGAAGAGCAGGAGTCGACGTTCGGCCAGGGCTATCGCGACACCAGCGCGCCGCACCCGCGCTTCCTGGTGATCGGTACGCGCACGCTCCGATCGACGACCGCGCGCAAGAGCCATCATTCCGAAACCGCCGAGCTGTGGATCGGCGAGGCGCGGGCGATGCCGGCGGCGGAGGCCGGTGCCGCTTACGACGTGATGGCGGAGATGCGACCGATCATGGAGGGACCGCTTGCGGACCGTGTGCGCTCCGTGATCAAGAGCCGGCCTGAGATCGTGCGCGAGCTCGCGCCGGTGGTGCACGTCGGGCCGCAGGCATGGGTGCTGGTCTCACCTGTGGCCCGCGGCGGGCGGCACCTCGGCCTCTTGATCGAGACCGCGAAGGAGCTGTCGCAGGCCTTCAGCAGCGGAGCGATATCGTAACCACGTCAGATACACTACTCGTTCCAGAACGAGCTGCGTAACAAGATCAGTTACAGAAACTCCGGACGTCAGCGCTCCAACCGCGACTGCACGCGGTCCGCCAGGAGCGCGGCCAGCTTCGCGTGGCCCGCTGCCGTCGGGTGAAGGCTGTCGTACGAAAGCTCCCCGACGGCGCCCTGCTGCAGCACCGGCGACAACGACACCGCGGGCAGGCCCATGCGCTCCGTATCGGCCAGGAGCGCGGCCTCGAGGTCGTGGAACGGATACGGCGCGCGATCGACGAAGGCGGGGATCACGGCCACCATCACCGGCACGCCGCGCTCGCGTCCGACGTCCTGCAGATCGAGGAACGCCGCACGCCGGCGGCGATCGCTCCGGGGGTCGAGGTAGCTCTCCTCGATCGTCTTCCACGGCTCGGGCAGCGGCGGCGCCGTCACGCGAGCGTGGGCAAGGACGGCCGAGACCTTCGGCTCGTCGTGGTGCCGCGCGAGCACGGCCTCGACATAGGCGGCCCACGCCTCGTCCATCTCGCGCTCCACGCGCTTGGCTTTCGACACGTCGGGCGGGCGCAGGCGCGAGAGGCGCCAGAACACCCAGCGCCCCAGCTGCGACCACGGCGCCACTGTGCGCCGGAGGCCGTCGCCGGGCATCGGGTCGCTGTAGGCCAGGGCCTCGAAGAACTGGCCGAGTTCGCCGGAGAAATGCGTCGAGTCCGTATGGTTGTACGCGAGCACGATGAGGTCCGGCTGCAGCGACAGCCCTTTCGTCCGCAGCAGCTCGACCGCCTGCAGCGCGTCGTAGCCGCTCACCGCCACCCCGATGCACTCGGCCTCCACACCGCGCGCGTGCAGCTCCGCTTGCAGTCGCTTGGCCAGCGTCTCGGGCAGGTCGACGCCCAGGCCGAAGACGATGGAATCGCCGACTACCAGGATGCGCCGAGTGCCGGCGGGCTTGTTGCGCGGGAGGTCCGGGCCCTCGCGAAGACCGAGGGCGTTCACCTCGAAGGTCACGGTGCCGCGGCCGCCGCCCTCGCGCGGGAAGGAAATGCGCGCGCCCGGCCGCAGCTCGTACGTGAGCAGGGGATCCGAGGAGCGGCGGTGCATGATGCCCTCGGGCTCGTCCTCGCCGGGCAGCCACATCTCCGGCGCGGCCACGCGCACCGCGATCTCGCCCGCGATCAGCACCACGAGCACCGAGATCGCCAGCAGCGCGAGCTTCGCCTTCATCGATCGGGGCGCCGCGCGTACAGCCGCACCAGACGGCGCGGCTCGCTGGTGAATGTCGTGACGTAGCCGCGCCCGAGCTGCTCGAGCAGGCGCGCCGTGCACGGCTCGTCCTCCATGTGCCGGCGCATCCCCCACAGCAGCACGTAGTCGATCGTCTTGCCGGTGGCCTGCTGGTACGCCTCGATGTCGGCGCACGGCGGATCGCCTTCGAGGCCCTGTTCGCGGGCGAGGAGTACGAACGGGTTCACCTCGCCGCGGAAGATCAGCGGGAAGTGCACGTAGTTGCCCTCGTAGTTCGCGAGGTTCACGACGCCGCGCTCGGCGGCCAGGTACGAGGCGGCATGGAGGAAGACCTTCACCCGCGGCCCCGCCTTCGACAAGCCCCAGCCCTGCGGTGCGAAGGCCAGCGGCAAGAGCGTCCGCTGCGGCTCGAGCTGCGGCGCCGTCGACAGAAGCTCCACCACCTGGTCGCGGACGAGCCCGCCCGTCCACAGATGGAGAGCGAGCGCCGCCATGGCCAGTGCCGCGCCCGCGGCGTGCGCCATCGCGCGGAGGCGCTCCGGGATCTCCCGCGCGGCGAGCCACGGCAGCAGCGCGAAGAACGGAAACAGCGCGAGGCGCTCGTTGACGTAGGCACCGCCGGCGAGGCGGCGCGGGGCGATGAAGTACAGAACGGTGAAGACCGCCGCCGCCCACAGCAGGGCATCCGCGGGCCGCCGCTCCTGGGACGCGCGGGCGGCGCGAAGCCCGGCCGCGGTCAACACGGCGAAGAGGACCACGAGCAGCGTCGAGACCACGAGCTCGGCCTCGTGGAACGAGACCAGCGACTCCAGGCGGACGAGCGCCAGCAGCAGCGTGCCGAACGGCGGCGCCTCGGACGGCACGGGCTGCTTGCGCCAGAAGAAAGCGGCCAGCATCAGCACCGCCGGGGCGAACGCCACCGCCGTCCGCAGTGCGCCGCGCCGCTCGAACGCGAGCCACAACGCGACGACGGCCAGCGCCGCCACCAGCGGCACCACGTGCGCGCTCCACAGCACGAGCGAGAGCGCGGCCAGATCGATGCAATGGCGCAAGCCCAGGGCGGCGCGATGGCGGATCCAGTAGCCGATGACGAAGAAGAAGAGAGGCAGGCCCCAGCAGAAGTTGAAGAAGCCCATGTGCATCGGCCACGCGTAGACGAACGGGAACACGAGCACGGCCAGCCACGCCGCTCCCGGCGCCACCGCGCGGAGCGCATACCGGGCCCCGAGAGGCAGCAGGATCACCAGGACGGCCACCATCACCTTCTCCGCGGTGACGGGCGGCACGACCTCGAGCAGCGCGATCAGCACCAGGTGGCCGAGGAGGTTCGGCTCCGGCGTCGGGTTGCGGACGTAGTACTCGCGCAGCAGCGGGTAGTCGGGGTCGGTGTAGTGCCGCCAGTTGAAGGCGGCCTCCACATGGCTGGCGCCGTCCTGCGACGGGAACGCCGGCAGCAACACGAGCGGCAGCAGGTGCAGCAGCAGCAGCACGACGAAGACGGTGCGCTCGCGGCGGGGGGTCATGGCCGCGTCCGATTCCAGACGGCGATCGAATGGCCGATCACCGCGTCCGGCGGCTGATCCGCGAGCCAGGCGTAGCCGCGGGCGTCGCTGCCGAGCGACTGCTGCAGCGTCGTGACGGAGACGGCGATCCAGCCGTCGCGCGTTCCGTCCTTTTCGGACAAGCCCACCGCCTGCGGCAGCACGCGCCGCGGCGCGTCGCCGCCGAAGTAATCGACGGAGATTCGATCGATACCGCGCTCACGCGTCCAGGCCGCGAGCCGCTCCAGGTCTTGTCCCCAGTCGAGGTTGGAGTCGACGGCGTAGCGGCGGCCGCCGTCGGGACCGCCGGCGAGCGCGTTGAAGAACGCCAGGTACGACGGGTGCACCCAGAGCGTCGCGAGCACGTGGTACGCGGCGAGGACCCACACTGCGCGCCACTCGGGCCTCGCCTGTGACCGCGGGCGCAAGAACGACGCGATCGCGGCCGCGACGAGCAGCGCCGCCACCGGATAGGTCGGCAGCAGGTGGCGCACGCCGAGGTTGAGCGTCGCGCGCAGGCAGAGCGCCCAGTACAGGCCGAGCCACAGCAGCAGCGCGAGCGTCTCGCGATGGCGATCGAGAAACGCGCGATCGAGGCGCGGCCGGCCACGGGCGACGAGGCCGGCTGAGCCCATGAGCGCGACGACGACCAGCAGCCACCAGCCGAGCGTCTCCTTGAGCAGGTACACCGCCGGGAAATACCACGGGCTCCCGCTGGGCCTGGTCTTTCCGAAGAAGAAGACGGGGTGACGATCGCCGGAACGTTCGGCCACCAGCAGCAGCCCGGTGGCGTATTGGCTTGCCGCGCGGAGCAGCGGCTTGTCCGAGGCCCACAAGGCCGCGCGCGAGGCGGCGTCTTCGCCCAGCGTGCGCTCGAGCATCTCCTGCGTGTGCGCGCGCTGCTCGCGGGCGGAGTCGCCGGCCATGTGCAGCAGGTAGAACGGCCAGACCACGAGCAGTCCGCCGAGGGCGGCGATCACCGCCGCCGCCCGCACCCCGCGCCACCCGCGCCCGAGCGCCCCCGCCATCAGCATCCACACCACGAGCAGCGCCGCCGAAAACTTGATGAGCAGCGCCACGCCGAGGGCGGCGACGGCAACGGCCGCCGTGCGGCGCGTCGGACCACGCAGGTGCGCCAGGAACGCGGCGATCGTGGCCATCGTCCCCGCCGCCGCCGCCACGTCCATCGTCACGAAGCGCGCGTGGGCGAGCACCGTCGGCGAGAACGTGAAGAGAAGAAAGGCCAGCAGCCCGGTGGCCTCGCCGTAGCGGACCCGTCCCCAGAGGAACACGAGCCAGGCCGCGCCCATATAGAAGATGAGAAGCGGAAGCCGCGCGGCCCGCATCAGCCGCATCGTTCCGTTCGCCTCCAGGAAGCGCGTCCCTTGCGTCCACTGGTCCTCGTCGGCCACGCCGGTGAAGCGCGGGAGCAGCGCCTTGTCGTCGAGGTAAAGGAAGAGCAGCGGCAATGCCGCGAGGTCCTTCACCAGCGGCGGGTGCTCGGGGTTGAGGCGCAGCGAGCCCGTGCGCAGGTAGGAGTAGCCGGCGAAGAGGTGCGGCACCTCGTCGACGATCGGCGAGTCGTGCCAGAGGCTGGTGACGGCGGCGGCGAGGGCGACGGCGGAGGCCGCGGCCGCGATCCACGTCACGCGGCCGGGCATCGTCATTCCGCGCCGAGCGTACCCGGCCGCATCGGTACATCGGGCGCGATCCGCAGATAGCGGGCGGTGATCGGCGCGAATCGGATCTCGGCCAGGCCGTGGCGCGGGTCGCGCATCGAGGACAGCGTCGCATCGGCCAGGCTGGCGCGCGCCTCGATCGTGGTCCACGCCTGGCCGTCGGTGGAAGCCGCGAGACCCGGCGTCACCCACGGGCGGTCGTCGGGCTCGAAGACGAGGCGCCGCACCTCCTGCGCGGTGCCGAGGTCGACGACGACGGCGTCGTGAGTCCACAGCGTGGCGTGGAGCGGAGCGGCAGTGACGACGGCCGCCGCCTCGCCGTCCGTGACCTCGTACGCGACCTCCCCATCGAAACGCGCGCGCTCGGGCAGCGGGTGTGCGTCGCGCGAGATCACGTGGCGGACCTCGATCGCCCGCAGGAAACGCAGGCCGTCTTCGGTGAGGGGACCCTCCAGCAGCTCCATCGCCCGCGAGTAGGGCCGCGGCACGAAACCGGAGTCGCCGTTCACGAGCGGCCGCCAGTGCGCGACGCCGTCGAGCATGGCCTGGGTGTCGTTCTGTCCGAGGGGCAAATGCGCGACCGCTCCCGCGCCTTCGGCGAGCCATCGCGCCGTGGGCGACGGTCCGGCGTACGGCTCGTAGTGGATCGGCACATTGCTCGACTCGACGAGAAACAACACGAGCGCGATCGGCAGCAGGCGGCGCCGTCCGGCGAGAGCAAGGCCGCCGAGGACGGACAGGCACAAGACCGGGATCAACGAGAATCGCGCCAGCGCCCGTACGCCGCGCACGAACACGAGGTGCTCGTGCAGCCATCGGTAGGCCGCCGTCTCCGGACCCAGTGAAAAGAGGATGGCGGCGAACGACGCCACCACCGCGAACCAGCGATAGCGGCGCGGCGCGGAAGCGAGGCCGGCGATGCCGGCGGTGAGCAGGACGAGGCCGGGGAACAGGTTGTCGCGCACGCGCTCGGCATCGAGATGGCGCTGCGTGATCCAGCCCCACAGCCGCGTGCCGGAGGACGCGTACGACTCCAGCGTCGTCGCGTAGTTCGCGATGTCGGCCAGCGTCCACTCCATCCCCTCGAACGCGCGCATGCGCAGGTACGCGCGTCCCACCGGCACCAGGCAGAGGGCGGCGAACGCGAAGCCCGCGAGCAGCCGCGCCCGTTCGCCCCAGGTGAGACGCCACGCCGCCAACGCCGCGGCGATCGACACCGCCATGGCGGTGATGGCGCCGACGTAGACGGATGACAGCCCTTGCAACGCGAGCATCGCGCCCAGAAGCAGCGCGCGCTTCAGCGTGCGGCGGTCGAGCCAAAGGTCGAAGGCCCACAGCGCGAGCGGCAGAAAGACGGTGACCTGCGACTGCAGGTGCGCGAGGCGGATCCAGCGATGCGCGCCGGCGGCGAAGAAGACGGCGGCGGCGAAGCCGGCGAGAGGATCGTCGGAGACGCGGCGTACGAGCAGGTGAACGGCGAGGCCGGAGGCGACGAGGCTCAGCAGCAAGGCGAGGTTGTAGCCGAGCATGGGACCGCCGACGGCGATGAACGGCGCCACCACGATCGCGGGCAACAGCAGGTTCTCCGAGAACGCGAGGGCGTCGGGCAGCGGATGGAAGATCGGCGCGTCCCACAGCGATCGGCCGTGGCGGATCGCGTGCACGTCCCAGGCGAGGATCCACGCGTTCAGCCGGCCGTCGGGGCGATCGACCATCCCCTGGCCGGCGAGGTCGAGGACGAGCGGCCAGCTCATCACGAGCACCACCGCGAGAAGGCCGGCGGCGACGAGCGCCATCTCGCGCCGCGTCACCCCGGGGGCGAGCGCTTCCGTCGGCCGCGCGTGATCCCACCGCACGCTCACCGCCAGGGCCGCGGCCAGGGCGGCCACGAGCAACGCGAGAAGATCCGTGAGCACCCACAGTCGACCGCGTCGCGGTACCGCCGCGTTCTCGGCAAGGTATCGCGGGGGGATCGTCTCCACGAAGCCGTCGGGCCGGATCCATCCGAGACGCAGGCGGGGCCCGGGACCGACGCGATCGAGCCGCACCTCGAGATGGCGATCACCCTCGACGAGCGGGACCGGCGCGCCCTCCTCGAAGCGCTCACCGCGCGCGCGCAGGACGGGATGGCCGTCGATCCGCACCTCGGCCTCGCCGCGGCCGAAGACCCACAGGCGATACGTCCCGCTCTCCGGCACGCGCAGCACGCCGTCCCAGCTCGCCCACCACTTGCGCGTGCGCGGGGCGTCGTGGAGATCCTGGCCGGCGAGATCGACGGGCGCGGGCGGACGCACGGGCAGCTCGCCGGCGAGGGTGCCGGCATGGGCGGCGATGCCGCTCGGGCCTCGCAGCCACACGACCACGGCGATCGCGAGGAGGGAGCCCACCAGCGCCAACGCCAGGCGCGGCCAGACGCGGCGGCGGTGGTGATGAGGCCGCGGTACCGCGACGAGGGCGCACAGGGTGGCGGAGAGGACGACGGCGGCGCCGGCCGGCGCGGCGCGCACCGGCCACGGCGGCTCGGCGTACACCGGCCCCCAGCGGAGGACGGCCAGGACGAGACCGAAGACGCTCGCCGCCAGACCGAGCCGGGCGAGCGTGCGGATCACGAGCGCTTCAGCCGCCCGACGTCCAGGACGAGCGCGAGCAGCGCCAGGCCGCACGGGATGGCCGCCGGCACGATCCCCTGAATCGTGTCGAGCGCGGCCTTGCGCACCACCGTGACCACGAACAGCAGCAGGACGGAGGTGAAGAGCGCCTTCCACGCCCACGTCTCGCCGCGGCGGTAGGGGCCGAGGACGATGAAGAGCATCAGGGCCGCGAACGCGGCGGCGTACGCGGCGGCGGTGCCGCGGCGGGCACGGACGGCGACCTTCTCCGAGTCGGAGAATGCGAGGACCGCACGCACGTTGCCGGAAGCGTCTTTCTGCGTCCCCTGGGCGAACGTCTTGCCGTCGAGGACGTCGTTCTCCGGCGAGTAATACGAGACGCCCGCGGAAAGAAGACTGAACAGAAGGATGACCACGCCGACGATCGTGAGCAGGATCCAGCTCGCTTTGCGCATCGTGCCTCCAGGAAGGAAGGCATCATGATCCGAAAGGTCGATGGCACGCAACACGCATGCTAGGATCGCCGGATGCCGTCGTGCCGGATATTCGTGCCATGACGTCGTCCGACGAAGTCCCGAGCGAGATCCCCAGTCTCCGCGAAAAGAGCATCCGCTCCGCGTTGTGGATGGCCGGACTGCAGGGACTGGTGGGGCTGCTCTACTTCGGGGTGCCGCTCGTCCTTTCGTATCTGGTGACTCCGGCGGAGATGGGCGTCCTCGCCCTGGTCGTGTTCGTGTTCGCCCTGTCCGTGATCATCGTCGAGCTCGGCGCGGCCCAGGCCGTCGTGCAACGCGTCGATCTCACGCCGCGCTACGTGGCCACCGTCTTCTGGGTCAACATCGGCATGGGGGCGGCCCTGGCCGCGACCCTGTTCGTGGTGGCGCCATGGATCCGGAGCTTCCTGCGGGCGGAGGCGCACCTCGTCACGCTGCTCCGATGGATCGGCCCGGGCCTTCTGCTGCATTCGCTGGGCGTCGTCCCGCGCGGGCTGCTGGCGCGGCGGATGGAGTTCAAGCGCCTCAGCTTCGCGAGCACGGTGGCGATCGTGCCCGCGGTGGCGGCGGCCAGCCTCGGCCTCGCCTGGACCGGCGTGTACGGCGTCGTCTACGGGATCCTCACCCTCACGACGTTGACGAGCGCGGCCCTGTGGCTCGCGTCGGGCTTCCGTCCGACCCTGGCCTTCGATCGCGCCGAGGTCGCCACCATCGCGCGTTTCGGCTCGTCGGCGTCGCTCGGCACGGCGGCGGAGATGCTGAGCATCCTCGTCGAGCGCTTCCTGATGGGCCGCTTCCTCGGGATGGCCGCCGTCGGCCTGTGGGACGTGACGCGCAGCCTGGCCCGCGAGCCGCTGCGGCGACTGATGACGGTGTTCGACGAGGTCCTGTTCCCCGGGCTGGCCGCGCTGCAGGGCGACCTCGAGCGCAGCCGGCGCTACTACCTCACCGTGGTGCGCTACGAGCTCGCGATCTTCGGTCCGATCGTCGTCTTCACCGGCGTCTTCGCCTACGAGCTGACCACGCTGTTCTACGGAGACGCCTGGCTGCCGGTGGCGCTGCTCACGCAGCTCATCGTCCTCCAGAGCTGGCGCACGATCACCGTGCATTCCGTCGGCGCGCTGTTCCTCGCCCGCGGGCGGCCGGACGTGCGGGTGTGGTGGGTGCTGGTGTCGGTGGCGTTCACGCCGGTGATGTTCTTCGCGGGGCGGCCGTGGGGACTCCCCGGCTACGCGGCCTCGTGCTCGATCGTCGGCTTCGTCGTGTGGGTGATCTCGCACACACTCGCGAACCGCCTCATCGAGCTGCACTGGGGACGGTTCCTGCGCGCGATCGCGGCCCCGCTCGCCGTCCACCTGACGTTCGGCGCCGTCCTCGTGGCCGTGCGTTTCGCGCTGCTGCCGCGCATCGCCACCCACGGCTCCGATACCACCCTGCTCGTGATCGTCCCCGCCATCCTTATTTATGCGGCCCTGCTCTGGGCCTTCGATCGGGCCCTGCTCCTCGGCCTGGCCAGCGCCCTGCGCGATGCGTTTCGGCGCCGACCGTCTTCCGTTCCCGAGCCCGCGCGGACCCGGGGCTCTGAGGCTGCGTGCTAGATTGAGGGCCCGCAGTACTACATGAGGTGAAGTGTGGCGAAAGCAAGCCCCGCCAAGAAACCCAAGCAAATGAGCTTCAGCGACCTCGCCGAGGAGCCCGCGCCGAAGTCCGGCCGGCCCCAGAAGCGCGCACCCGAGCCCGCCCGCGCCGCGAAGCGGCCCGCCACCCCGGCGCCCGCCCCCGCGAAGGGCGCGAAGCCCGCCGCCAAGCCGGCCGCCAAGACGCCTGAGCCGGAAGCGCCCCAACCCGCGCCCGCTCCAGCCGCTCCGAAAGCCCGGCGCGCCAGCGCCGAGGACATGGCCAAGGGCCAGCGCGAGATCTCGGTCTCCGAATTCTTCGCCAAGAATCGCCACCTGCTCGGCTTCGACAATCCGAGCAAGGCGCTGCTCACCACCATCAAGGAAGCCGTCGACAACTCCCTCGACGCGTGCGAGGAAGCGGGCATCCTTCCGGAGCTGCACCTCGAAGTGCACGACCTCGGCATGGAAGCGAACAAGCGCGACCCCGAGCTGACGAAGGGTGAAGGCCGCTTCGTCGTGGTGGTGCAGGACAACGGGCCGGGCATCGTGAAGGCGCAGGTGCCCAAGATCTTCGGCAAGCTCCTGTACGGCTCGAAATTCCATCGCCTGAAGCAGTCGCGCGGGCAGCAGGGCATCGGCATCTCGGCGGCGGCGATGTACGGACAGATCACCACCGGCAAACCCATCCGCGTGACGAGCCGCGTGGGCAAGAACAAGGCGGCCCACGTCTTCGACATCCAGCTCGACACCCGCAAGAACGAGCCGGTCGTGACCCACGACGAAACGCTGAACGAGTGGCACCAGGAGCACGGCACCCGCGTCGAGCTCGAGATCCTCGCGAACTGGCAGCAGGGCCAGCGCTTCGTGAACCGCTATGTCGAGCACACCGCGCTCGCGAACCCGCACGCCACCATCCACTACACGCGGCCGGTGGGCGCGGCGCAGCGCGCAAACGCCGACAAGCCCGGCAACGAGACGCTGAGCTTCCCGCGCGCCACCACCGAGCTGCCGAAGGAGGCCGTCGAGATCAAGCCGCACCCGCACGGCGTCGAGCTGGGCGCGCTGATCCTGATGGCGCAGGAGTCGAAGAGCCACGACGTGCGCGGGTTCATGCAGTCGGCGTTCTCGCGGGTGTCGTCGCAGGCGGCGGACGAGATCCTGGCGAAGGTGCCGTGGGGCAAGAAGAAGGGAGTGCGGCCGCGCGACCTGGGCGAGAACCGCGACATGGCCGAGCAGCTCCACAAGGCCATCGCCGACACCAAGCTCATGAGCCCGCCCACGAACTGCCTGAGCCCGATCGGCGACGAACTGATGAAGAAGGGCCTCGTCAGCTTCCTGAACGTGATCGAGAGCGAGGGCGAGACGGGCGACGAGAACGCGCAGCTCGATCTCGACGCCGCGGGCATGAAGCCGACGAAGAAGGGCAAGGGCGCGGCCAAGGACAAGGACGCCGAGCCCGCGGTGGCGGCGACGCCGGTGCCCGACGCCCCGCCTGAGGAAGGCGTCGAGAAGATCAAGGGTCACAACTACTTCATCGCGACGGTGACCCGCTCGCCGAAGGTGTACCGAGGCAACCCGTTCCAGGTGGAGGTGGGCCTCGCCTACGGCGGGAGCTGGCCCGCGGACAAGACCATCGAGCTCTTCCGCTTCGCCAACCGCGTGCCGCTGCTGTTCCAGCGCGGCGCGTGCGGTGTGACGGAATCGATCGTGCGCACCGACTGGCGCAACTATCTGCTGAGCCAGCCCAAGGGCTCGCTGCCGGTGGGGCCGATGGCCCTGCTCGTCCACATCGCGTCGGTCTGGGTGCCGTTCACCAGCGAGTCGAAGGAGGCCGTCGCCCACTACCCTGAGATCATCAAGGAGATCCAGCTCGCCGCCCAGGAGTGCGGCCGCAAGCTCGCCACCTTCATCCGCAAGCGCCAGGCCCTCGACTACCAGGCGCAGCGGCGCAGCATCTTCGAGCTGTACATCGAGGAGGTCGCGGAGGCGATCGGCAAGATCACGCACCAGAAGCCGGCGCCCATCAAGAAGGAGTTCCTCGCCGTCGCCCACAAGGTGACCATCGCGGAGATGCAGGAAGAGGCGAAGGCGATGAAGGCGTTGGACGCCGGAGGTGAGGAGCCCAAGGAGAAGACGAAAGCCAAGGGCAGGAAGCGCACGTCAGACGAGGAGGAAGAGTAATGCCTGCCAAGGCGAAAGACGCCATCTCCAAGCAGACCGCCGCCAAGATCGAGAAGCTCGCCGAAAGCGTTCTGAAGACCGTGAAGGGTGGGAAGAACCCCTTCCTGGATATTCCCGTGCGGTCGCTCGCGAACGTGAGCTTCAGCGAGAAGAAGCGCCTGATCGAGCTCGGCAATCAGAAGCAGAAGCGCTATTTCTTCAACGTCTCGATGGCCAAGAGGTTCATGCAGACCTTCCTGGTGAGCGAGGCCTGCAAGGAACTGATCGACGCCGGCAAGACGACCAGCATCCGCGACCTCTACTACATAACGAAGCACACGATCGGCGACACCAAGCAGAACACCTTCGAGGACCAGGACGAGTCGGATCCGATCATCGAGGACCTCGAGGTGACCGTCGACGCGTTGCGCGAGGAGCTGCACCTTTTCGCCGATCCCAAAGGGGCCATGGTCGGACCCGTCACTGTCGTCGACAGCGGCGACACCATCGACCTGCGCCGCATGGGCTCTGGAGGCTGGTCTGTGCCCTCGATCGTCGAGGAGAACATCGTCCAGTTCCGAAAGCACGAGGCCAAATACATCCTCCTGATCGAAAAGGGCGCGGTGTGGAAACGCTTCAACGAGGACAAGTTCTGGCAGCGCGACAAATGCATCATCGTCCACGGAGGAGGCCAGCCGCCGCGCGGCGTGCGGCGCCTCGTGCAGCGTATGCACAAAGACCTGAAACTCCCCGTCTACGTGCTGGTGGACAACGACCCGTGGGGCTTCTATATCTACAGCGTCGTGAAGCAGGGCTCGATCAATCTCGCCTTCGAGTCGATGCGCATGGCCGTGCCCGACGCGCGCTTCGTGGGACTGTCCTCCTTCGACAAGGACAAATACCAGATCCCGAACAACGTCGCCATCAAGATGAACGACGGCGACAACACGCGGGCGAAGCAGATGCTGGCGTACCCCTGGTTCAAGAACGCCAGATGGCAGCGCGAGATCCAGGAGATGGTGCGCAGCGGGCAGAAGTTCGAGCTCGAAGCCCTCTCCCGCCGCGGCATCAGCTTCATCACCGAGGAGTACCTGCCCAAGAAGCTCAAGGACAAGGACTGGCTGGAGTAGTCTAAAGGCCGTGTCGCGTCTTTTCGTCCTTGCCGCCGGTCTGATCTCGATCGCCGCCACGCCGCGCCCGCCCGAGCCGCGGCCGACGGAGCCGCCGATGTCCGCGCGGGTCGAGGCCGCGGTCTCCGTCGAGATGTCGCGGCTGGGCATCCCGGGCATCACCGTCGCCGTGGTCACCGAGGGCCAACTGCAGTGGGTGAACGGCTACGGCCTGGCCGACGTCGAGAACAACGTCCCCGCCAAGGCCGGCACCGTCTATCGGATCGCGTCGCTGTCGAAGCCGATCACCGCCGTCGCCGCCATGCAGCTCGCGGAGGCGGGCAAGCTCGATCTCGACGCCTCCGTGCAGAAGTACATGCCGGGATTCCCGGAGCCGTGGGCGGCCATCACGTCGCGCCAGATCCTCTGCCATCAGTCCGGCATCCGCCACGTCCAGGACGAGGAGTGGGCCAGCACCCGCCACTACTTCAGCCTGGCCTCGAGCCTCGAGGCCTTCCGCGAGGACCCGCTGCTCTTCCCGCCGGGGACCAAGGCGGAATACAGCACGCTCGGTTTCAACCTCGTGGGCTGCGTGATCGAGAAGGTGACGGAGAAGCCGTTCCTCGACACGCTGCGCGACCAGGTCTTCGCCCCCGCCGGCATGGAGACGGCCCGCGCCGACGACATCTTCGAGGTCATCCCGAACCGCGCCGACGGCTATCGCCGCCTCGCCACCGGCGAGCTCGTCCATTCCGTGCTCGCCGACACCAGCAACAAGATCCCCGGCGGCGGGTTGTGCGCGACCGCGCCCGACATCGCGCGCTTCGCGGTGGCCCTGCTGGGGGGCGGGCTCATGAAGCGCGAGAGCTGGGACGCCATGATCACGCCGCAGCGGGTGCGCGAGGGGCGCGTCACCGGCTATGGCCTGGGCTGGCGCGTGGGGACGTACAAGGGACGCCGCGAGGTGTGGCATCACGGCGGGCAGCCGCAGGTGAGCGGCCTGCTCTATATGCAGCCGGAGAAGAAGCTCGCCATCGTGTTCCTGGCGAACCTCGAGAACGTGTATCTGCCCCTGACCGAGCTGGCCCGGCAGCTTTCGCTGCAACTGGCGCGGTGATCGTGGTAACGTACAGGATTCTGACATCTCAGGAGAGGGCCGCGACATGACCTCGGCCAAGCCGGTGAAGAAGCACAAGGGCGACAAGGGTGACAAGCTGAAAACGAAAAAGCAGGCGCCGCCTCCTCCTGCCGGCAAGACCGGCCTCAAGCCGCCGCCGCCGGCCCTCGAAAAATCGGGCAAGCTCAAGGGTCCGGACGCCGCGGCCGCCGCCGCCACGGCGAAGGGCGCGGGCAAGCCGGGCGCGCCGGGTGCACCTCCGGGCAAGACCGGCCGCAAGGAGCGCAAGGGACGCCGGCGCGAGCTGGACTTCCCCGAAGGCGAGCTCGTCCTTCCCGGCGGGCCGCAAACGCCGGAAGAGGTGATCTACGTGCTGCGCGGGGCCGTCTGCGCCGAGCGTCCGGCCGGCGAGCACTCCGTCGAAGAGATCCTCACCAAGCGCGGCGCCCTCGAGAACCAGCAGGCGCGCGCCGAGCTGCTGAAGCTGCTCGAGCCGATCAAGAAGCGCTTCGATACGGTGATCGAGCCCATGCTGCCCAGCCGGGCGGCGGGCGGCGGCCGCCGCACGTTCCAGAGCGTGATCGACCGCGCCCGTTATCGCCGTCGCGAGATGGGCGCGTTCATGCGCGGCCTCGACCTCGGCCGCACCGAGATGGGCCACATGGACCCGCACGGCGAGGACAGCCTCCACGAGCTGATGAAGTGGGCGGCCCGCCTCGAGAACCTCCTGGAGTCCGAGGAGCCGGAGAAGGCCGACTACGCGCAGTTCCACCGCGGTCTCGACCAGCTCGAGAACACGACGGAGGCGCTCATCATCGACGTCGAACAGACCTTGCGCCGGCTGCGCGACCGCAACCGCGCGCAGTAGACGACGCTGGCGGCAAGAACCGCCGCGGAGCGCGAATAAAGAACGCCGGGCGGCTGATGTCGCCCGGCGTTCGTGTGTCCGATTCCAGCTGTCGATGCGGGACAGCGTTGATGTGTGCGGCTAGTACGTCTTCGCGGGCTGCGTGGTCTCGGACTCGGAGCTGGACTTCGCCTTGCTCGAGCTCGAGTCCTTCTCGGAGGCCGAGGCCTTGGCCTTCGCGATGTCGATCACCGCCGCACAGCGGCTGGCCGAGGACCACGTGTCCGACGCCATCGATGAGCCGGACATCGAGGATGTGGCGGCGCTGGACGTGGCGCTCTCGCGGCAGGTGATCGAGACCTGATCGCCGGCCTTGAAGTCGGCCAGCTTCGCGGTGGCCTTGCCCTCGACGGGCAGCGTCAGGCTGTCCATGGTCGACTCGCTCGCCGAGGCCGTGGTCTTCCCCTGACCGGGGTTGCGCACGGTGATCGTCTTGCTCGCCGGGTCCGTGGAGACGACCGTCGCGACCAGCTTCGCGCTCGCCTTGGTCGACGTCGAGGCGGGGGCCGAGGTGGTGGTGCTGGTCGTAGTGGTGGTGGTGCTGCTGCTCGTGGAGGGCTGCGACGCGCGCTGCTTGGCCTCGGCGTCGGTGCTCTGACGCTGCGGCGTCACCGTGCTCTGGTCGGGGTTCAAGGTGCCGCCCTGCGAGATGCTCGGGCTGATGCTGCTGGTGGTCGAGGACACGCTGCTGTCGGACGGGCTCGAGAACGTCGAGGAGCTGGTCGAAGACGACGGGCTCGTGCTGGACATCGAAGAGCTGCTCGACGACTCGATCGCCGCCGACTTGCTGATCGTGACCACCTGGGCGCAATCGTCGAGATCGACAGAAGCGGCCGCCGACGCGCTGCCCATGCCGCTCGCGCTGCCGGAGACGCTGGCCGCGGGTGACGTCGCGCGGCAGGTGATGCTGACCTTGTCGCCGCTCTTCAAATCCTTGAGCGACGCCGCCGCCTTGGCATCGACGCTGAGCGTGCGGCTGCTGGCGCCGGTAGTGGCCGGCGAGGCCTTGAGGGTGATGGTGCGGGCGGTCTGATCCGCGGAGACGACCTCGGCCGCCACCGTCTGTGAAGACGTGGACGACGAGGTGGTCGTGGTCGACGTGCTGCTCGTACGGGTGCTGGGCGCAGCCGCCTTGATGATGCTGGTAACGGCTGAGCACTGGCTGAGCGCGCCCGCGTCCGCGCGCGCGCTCACGCTGCCGCTGGTGCCGCTCGTGCTCGCGCTGCCGGAGGCGCTCGCGTCCGCTTTCTTCGAGGAGTCGCCCTTGCAGGTGAGGTCGACGAAGTCACCCGCCTTGATCTCCTTCAGGGTGGCGACGGCTTTGCCCTGCACGGGCAGGGTCATCGACTGCGTCGCGCTCGCCGACGCGGTGGCGCCGGCGCCGGTGGTGGACACGCTGTCGGTTTGCTTCACGGTGATGGTCTTCGAGCTGGCGTCGACCGAGACGACCTCGGCCTTCACGCTGGCGTCCTTCTTCTTGGAGTCGGACTTTTCCTCGGCCTTCGCAGGTGTCTTGTCGTCGAGGATCAAGCCGGGATCGGTGGTGCTGGGCTGTTGAGCCACGGCGGTTCCCGCTACGAGAACCAAGCCGAGCAGTAGGGTGAGCTTCTTCATGTTCCCTCCTGTTGGGTGCGCTATCGGGTCATGGCGACCCTGCCGTCGATGACGACCTAGAGGACCTAGGAAAGCGGCTGGAAGAACGCGGCGGAGCGAATGTTGCGCACAACGACTTCCACATCCGATAGTCCGCCCTATTGCTAGTTTATGTCAAGACAAGAACGACCAGGAGGACCGTCCCGAGAACCCTCACAGGCGAGCCCCGCGGCTTGAATCCCTTTGCGGAATCAGGAGATACTTGGCGGCTCGTGAGCGACGCGACCTCCCCAGAATCCACCCCGGCCCCTCCCGATCCCGAGGTCCCGGAGCGGCAAACCACTCCGTTTCT
>Ga0114129_10003665_pt1 | contig 21606 bp, 19 predicted proteins | sample RhiMetdeltSRZDD1_FD_80071 | JGI IMG/M metagenome (GOLD analysis project Ga0114129, IMG submission 80071) | Populus rhizosphere microbial communities from Tennessee, USA - Rhizosphere MetaG P. deltoides SRZDD1 (version 2) (version 2) | ecosystem: Host-associated > Plants > Roots > Rhizosphere >... | reverse complement strand
TGCTGGCGAAACGAGTCAGGAACATGGCTTCTTCCATAGCCGAGTCGCCCCCCCCGACCACCGCTACTTCTTTACCGCCGAAAAAGAAGCCGTCACAAGTTGCGCACGATGAAACCCCGTACCCAATGAGCTCCTGCTCGCTCTTCAGCCCCAGCCAGCGCGCGCTTGCCCCACTGGCAATGATTAACGTGCGAGTCTTGATTGTTTCTTTTCCCACGCCGATTACGAAAGGGCGCTGGCGAAGATCGGCACTCACCGCGTGTTTCACCTCAATTTGCGCGCCGAAGCGGAGTGCCTGCTTCTTCATGTGCTCAATCAGTTCGGGTCCCTGAATACCGTCGGGAAAACCGGGGAAATTTTCTACCAGGGTAGTCAGCGAGAGCTGCCCTCCGGGCTCGTGGCCCTCGAGCACCAGCGGCTTCAGGTTAGCGCGCCCGGCGTAGATCGCTGCCGTCAGGCCGGAACATCCGGAACCCAAAATCACGGTGTTGTGAACGAAATCAGACATAGCTAATTAAATGGATTCAGCAGGTCACAGTTGGATTCAGGCTGCCCACCCGTGTCCATATCATTGCTTGGTGGGCCCGGTGGATTTTGCCTTGTCGGCTTTACCGCCGCTTGCCGGCGCTTTCGACCTGATGCCTCCCAAACGCCGGAAATCGCCAGGCACTATCTCTCGCACCTGCAAGGCATTGCGGTAGTGCGCCAGCAACGCGGAACCCTGGCGAAAAACACTTTCGTATCCCGACTGATCCGCCGTGGGACAGCGTGCCAGCGCGACTGACCCTTTCCCGAAGCGTTCCAGGCGAATGCGCTCCGCAGGCGTATCGGTCTTCAGTACGGTAGTAGGGTCGCCGGCGCTGGCCTTCGCTTCCATCAAGATCTGCAGAATGTCTTTGGTATCGCGCGCGCGAAACACCAGAGTCTCTGCCGCGCCGCGACCATCGCTCGAAAGCGTGTACTGCACGCTGATGAATGGCGAATCAGTGGGAAACTCCCGTCGCACCCGGACCCAATTGGAAGTGCTGCCGCTGTCGGCCATGGCGCCGGGAAGCCCGGCCTGGGCAATAGCCACCGGCGGCTCGCTGGCGCTGGAGCGACCGCGTGAAATTTCAAAGTCCTCGGTGAACTTCGGCTTGACCGGAATGCGGGCCAGCGCCGCGCCCAGTTCCTGTTTTTCGGTTTCAGCCGGCGTACAGACGTTCAGGTAGTTGATCCTCACTTGTGGTTTGCCAGGCGAGGAACTCTGCTGCTGGGCGAAAAATGAATGCGGAGAAAGCAATGCAAGTAGCCCAAGAACAGCTTTCGAGAGGCGCCGCGGCACCAGCAGATTGTATGCGGCACGAGAACGATTGGCCAGCGCTGAGGAGAGGTTGCGGGCTCTACAATAAACACTATGGCAAACCTGACCTTGGTGTACGGCATGCGGTTGCTGCCCGCGGATGAAGTCGTAGAAGTGGGCGAAGCCCCCATAAAGTTGAAGAATGGACGCACGGCGCACGTCACCATGCACGTGCTCGAAGGCAGCAAAGATGAAATTGAAAAGCAGCTGCGGACCAGCCTGGAGGCGTTTTTTGATTTTTACCCGGAAATTTGACCGCCCAGAAACGTCAGCGCGCCCGGCGGCGGCGCTTTGGCGGCGGCTGAACTGCCTCGGGTTCCTCGGGTTCAAAGCTCACGGAAACAGAGGAGCCTTCAGCAATACTCCCGCTTAGCGGGCCCTGCAGTTCGGCGGGATCAACCCCCGCCATCTCCAGCTTGCGATTTTGGATTTCGCGCAACTCACGAAGAATTTCCGCCTCCTGCTGCACGTATTCTTCTTCCGAAATCTCTCCCGAATCGATTTTCACCTGTAACTCCAGCAGCCGTTGCTTAACCGGCGCATCGTCGGTGTACTGCTCCTCGGCGACACGCGCCAGCGTACGGAACACAAATCCCATGCCACTGAACGGCATGAGCAGGAGATCGTCAATTAGAAGCATAGTTACGAGTTTCAGCTTACGAGTTTCAGCTTACGAGTTTCAGCTTTCGAGTTTCGAGGTTCCGTTCAGTCTCCAGGTCGAATCCTGCGCTTCTCGAAACTAGAAACTTTGAAACTCGAAACTGTATTTATGTCGTCGTTCCGCGCTCGAATTTCAGGCGGATGTTCACGAAATTATAGGGCGGCCAGGGGCCGGTCAGCTTGAAATTAAGCCGGTCGCCAAACTTGCGTGCCACCTTGTTCACCGCGGCCTCAAAGTCGGGCTCACGATCGCGCCGAATGAGGAATGCGGCGTTCATGATCATTTTGTCGCCGATGGGCTTGTTGTCGCGCGAGGCCACACAAGCAGAACGCAGGCCGTCGTAAATCTCACGCACGAATTCCGCCGAGCGCTCTGCCAGTGATTTATCGATCATGCGGCCGAGTTGCATGCGGGCGAAGTAGGTGGATTGCAAGTGCTTCTTAGTGAGTTCGGCGTGCAGGCGATGAATCTCTTCATCGTCACGCTTCAGTTCGTCGATAATGCGCTCGCGGTCCCACGCCACCTTCAATCCAAATTCGACCTTGCCCTCCATCTGCTTGAGCACGTCTTTCAGCGAGGTGTAGATGCTCTTGAGCACCTGACGTATGTCCTCGTCGGTCCGGAACACCGTGCCGAAGGCCATGGGAATGACGGTGTGGCTCTTCATTACCGATTCAATCACGTGCTCGTGGGCAAGGGCATTTTCACGCGTAGGGTCGAAGATGAAGACGTTGGTCTTGCTGACCACGGCGGCGATCTCGCCGTGATGGACGGTGTAAACCATTTCGCCCTGCGCGCCGATGCCCATCTTGCCGAACATCAGCGGATCTGGGGCCTCGATGATGCCGTAGACGTAACGCCCGCCTTCGCCCGAGGCTGCTATCGGTGAGGCACTGCGCACCGCGCTGGTGGATTCCAGCAGCTCCATGGTGTGCACGCCATCATCGGACTCGCGCTCAGCCCGCACCGTCGCCACCCGAGGTGACTCGATGGTGGCCACACTCACGGGATCATTCCTGGACTCGGTGGCCGCTCTCCGGGAGCCCCGGTTTTGGGCGCCAACTCTCTTGCGCCCGGCTGTGGACTTATTCGCCGCTCGCTTTTTGTTTGCCATGCCCTGACCTCACAAGAGTTTCAATGGTGGAGAGAAACTCCTCAATATCGATCGGTTTAAACAAGACTGCAATTCCGCTCGCTTCCGCTTGTTGCACCGCTTCGTGCGACGCGTATCCCGTCAGCAAGACGCAGGGCACATCCGGAGTGCGGCTACGCGCCACCTCAAAAATTTCAAAGCCGGTGTGGCTTTCTTCCAGAGACAGGTCACACATCAGAAGGTCAAAATCGGTCTTTTCCACCGCACTTAGTGCTTCGGCCGAGGAGAGCACCGCGGTAGGCTCATATCCCTGCTGCTCCAGAATCATGCGGTAGGTAACCAGCACTGAAGCCTCGTCGTCAACGATCAAAACCCTGGGCTTTCGGCTTGGCATAGTTCTCAGCTCGCCCACCTTATCTCACCACCGGCAAGTCAATCATGAACACGGTTCCCTGGCCTAGCTTGCTGCGCACCTTCAACTTGCCCCCATGGTTTTGAATGATGCCACGAACGATCCACAATCCGAGGCCGGTTCCCTTTTCTCCTTTTGTGGAGACGAATGGCTCAAATGCAGACTTCAGGAAATCCCGCGGCATTCCGCTGCCGGTGTCCGCGACCAAGAGCCTCACCCAACCGTGGACTCCATCCGGCCCGGGGAGGTGATGGTTCCGGACCACCAATCTTCCACCGGTGTGCGCCGGGTGATGGGCATCGCCGCCAGCACTGCCATTCGTTGCCGGCGGAGCCATGCTGTCTTTTGCATTCACTACCAGGTTCGAGAGCACCTGCCGGATCTGGTCAGCCGAACCCACGATGGGCGGCAGCTTGCCGAGATCTCGTTCCACGTGAATACCGGCCCGCTCGAGCTGGCGGTTAAACAGGGTGAGCGTGTCCTCGACTACCGCGTTCAAATCGAAAGTGCCAACCTGCTCGGAGTGACGATAAAGCCCCAGCATCTGGCGGACAATGCGCGCGACCCGTTCGGTCTCTTTCTTTAGGATGTCGTAGACCGCCTCGCCGGTGGGCTTCACCTGGCCTTGCAGGAGGTGGATGGCGTTCTTGATCGCCTCCATGGGATTATTAACTTCGTGCGCGATGGTTCCCGCAAGGCGGCCGGTGGCGGCAAACTTCTCAATTTCCAGCATGCGACGCTCGAGCTTCAGTTGCTCCAGCTTGCGGAACGCTGAAAGGTCGCGCAGCACCGTTATCGTAAAAGCGACCTGGCCGCGGGCATCGAAAATCTTGCCTGAGCGCATGTCATATTCGATTTCAGTCTTGCTTCCCGGCTGGTACAGCCGGATCGAACCAGTATCCTTCGATACAAACGAAAAGGTGAAGTTGGTCAAGTAAGAGGTCAAGGCAACGCGGTTCTTGATGATCTTAGGATCCAGTTCTTCAGCCGCGATGGGTCCGCTGCCATCTCCCGGTTTGCTTTCGTTCACCCGGCCAAATAGCTCCTGGCCCAAGGGGTCGAGCAATACGATGCGCGCCGCGCCATCGGCGACGATGATGGGATCGCCGACGTTTTCGATCACCATGTTCAGGCGATCGCGATCTTGCCGGATGAGTTCCTCCGCCTCGCGCAGCCGTGAAAGGTTGGCGCGCACTTCCTGGTCGGCGCGGCGTAAGTCGGTCACATCGCGCATCACTGTCACCAGTCCGGTGCGCATGCCGTCGCTGGAATAGCTGGGAGCGGAGACCGCCTCGAACAGCACCTCCTCGCCCTCGAGCACGTCAACCAGCGTGAGGTCGCGCGAGGCGTCTGATGAACCCGAAACCGCCATGGATGAAAGCGCGGCGGAAAACAGCATATTGTTCAACTCCACAGCCCGTGCCGCACCTTCCGTAACCTCCTGCTCGGGAACTTTGAAGAAGCGCTCCGCCGCTTTGTTCTGGGTGATCACCCGGTGTTGCGAGTCGGTGAGGATCACCGGATCGGCCATGCTCTGCATTACCGTCTGCATCTGCGAGATGGTCACGTCCATGTCGCGCATGCGGTTGTAGTAATGGTCCACTTTGAAGAGGCGGGCGAGGTAACGGTTGGCGAGCTCAATGAGCTGCCGCAGTTGCTCGATTTGGCGCTCCGTGGGCTTGTGATTCAGTTCCACGACTACGGCGGCGGCATACGCACGCATGTTGCAGGTGCGGCACACCTGTTCCTGCAATTCCAGCCTGCGGGGCGCGTGATAGTTGGCCACCGCCAGGCACTCGAAGCGACGCTCACGCTCAGCTTCCCAGCACACGGTACGGTTGCGGTAAACGATGGGATGGCAGTAAATCGGACGGCCACCGGGCGCCTGTTTTGGCAAAACCGCGGGCTGCATGGCGCGCAGAACGCCCACGATCGGGTTTTCGCCCTGCCACAGCGCGGTATTGAAGCGTTGCTGGTAGGTCTTAGGGCAGTTCAGCGCGGCGACCGGCCGGATTTCGCCGCTCTCCAGGTCAACGGCCGCCACCAAAGCTCGGGGAAAGCCCAGTCCAACAATCTCCTCCACCAGAATGGGAAAGATTTCATCGGCTCGTTCGGCCGCGATCAGGCGGTAGGCGGCGCGGCCACTCGTTAGCTGAGAGCGGCGCTCCACCTGCGGCATGATCTCCACTGACTGCGCACGCATCTGCGGCGATGCCATGGATCGGGTCCCCTTAGCCACGCGTTTAGGTTACACCTGACGCTAGCGACGCACGACGCGGCGGCGGGTTGGGGGCCGGGTTTCAATCACGGTTTCGGCCTCACCTTCGCTGAGGGATGGACGCGAAACCAGGCCGGATGCTCCGACCGCCTCCGCATACTTCAGGTAGGTGTCGATGGAAGCCACTACCACGCGAGCTTCGACTGTAATCAGGTCGATGCCGACCAGCGAAATGCGTACCCAAGCGTCAATGACGATGCCCTTGTCGAGTACCCGGTCGAGTACGTCGATAAGACTCGAGCCACCTGCTACTCGTTCTACAGCCATGATTCAGATCCTCCGAGTGGCCGCCTCAGGTATTTTCTCCCGGGAGACGCCAGCTACTTTCGTCTGCTCTTGCTCTTCTGACTCGTCCTCTGTCGCTTTGCGCTAACCGTCTGTGGCCTTATTCCTACCGCTCCCGGCGGGGGACCGGGCAGTATCCTGCGTGCAGGCAACTGTGTCTGTGTCGTTAAATTAGGGTCGTTCTTCCACCAGTTCAAACCGATTTGCTCCGCCTTGTCCACGGAACACACCAGAAGCCGAATGCGAATGGTCAGCAACTCTACGTTGGCCAGGGAGATGCGAACGTCGCCGGCAATGACCAAGCCCTTGTCCAGGACCCGATCCAGTATGTCCATGAGGCTGGTTGGGCCAGCAACCCTCGGTAAGCGCTGTTCCATTGGTTCCTTGTGGCTGGTGTGGTCGGAGCGGTGAATTGCAGTCGGTGTCGCCCGCCACCGTTCGTGCCTAGAGCAGCGCGCAGCCTGTTTTCCGGCAACTCAGCTTGCTTGCGCGCAAGTGTCAAATCCTACTCGTCACATTTTGGACTGTCAACGAACCCGCCAGCCTAGCCTGTGTAAATTGTTGGGGAGAGGTAACGCCAATCTGCGCCATCGAGAAAATGCAGACTTGACCTTGCGAATTCAGATTCCGGAGCTGCTCGATAGGTTGCATGTTGGAAGTCAGCGAGCAATAACGTGACCGAATCGGGTAGGAAGTCTCAATGAGCAGTTTGCAACATCTTCATTCATTCGAGCAGGTTACCCACCGGCCCCAGATCGAGGTTGAGGTCTTCGGGTTTTAGGCCAAACTGGGCTGCAAGCTCTTGCACCTTTTGTTCCAGTTTCATCAACGCCTGGCCCATGGCTTCTACCTGCTCGTCGGAAAGGCTGCCACCCTCCATACGGCGAACAGCCTGTCGTTCCAGCAGCCGCCGCAGCAGTTCCATGATTCCCAGAACCAGCTTGGCCAGCCCCTGTTCGATAGTTTCAGAATTGCAGTCAATCCGCTCCAGATTGCGATCAGCGAGGTTCTCCAGTTGCCGTTTCAAATCGGCTACTGCGGCTTCGATTTCCGCTGGAGAGCGAGGAGCACGAGTCATTAGAGTGATTGACCGATTCGAGAATTGAGCAATTGAGTAATTTTGCAATCGGGTAATTGGAATCGAGACGTGAACACGAAGAATTTCAACTCAATTTCGCAATTTCGCAATTACAAAATTGTCCAATTACTCAATAAACTCTGTGGCCGGCCACGGGCCGCCCGCGAACATCACCACTTCATCAGCCACGGCTAGCGATTCAATCCTGCTGAGGAAGTCAGAGATGCGTTCGCGTTCAATCAAAGCATAGCAGCGCAGGCCGTCTGCAGCCTCACGCTGGTGCCAGTCGAGACAGAGTTCGCCGGCCGTCTTCTGCGCCGCCGCAGCAGCCGATTCCAGCGCTCGCTTGCCGGCCAGACGTGCCTGCATGTATTGCGTGCCCGAAGCTTTGCTCGAATCCGGTTCGTTTCGCAACTTGATGCGCAACTCCATCTGCACTGCTGTCCTAAGCCGCTCCAGGGCAGCGCGATACGGCTCCGATTTTTCCTCTAAAAACTGCCGCAATTCCTCAAGCAACTCGAGAGTGGTTGGAAAACGGAACGGTATCACCGCGCTTTGCCGGAAGAGGCTCTCTACCGTGGAATGAAACTGCAGCGCATCCTTCTGGTTGAAGCTCTCAGGCTGCGACTCGAAAACAGAATAGAAACAGCGCAAGCCCTCTTGATTGAGTTCTTGCACAGGACGGTCGCGAACCCCGGTGGCAGGTGCGCTGATATTGAGGTCAGCGGCTATGCAGTAAGGCAGGATCAAGCACGCTTGCTTCCTGTGGATTTGTTGATCCCAGCGGCGAGTCCGCTACTTTGTGGCGGCAATTGTTTCAACGCGGTTTCCACCGCTGTAAGCACCACGTTGAGACCGAGATAAATCAGGTCTACGCCGGCGAGCGAAATCACCAGGCTGCCCTGGATGACCACGCCGGAGTTCACCACGTGGTCGAGAATATCGAGGAGCGATACTTCGTCGTTTGCGCCACGGCGCATCATTACAACGTTGTTACTCATCTTTGACAAAAGAATAAGGTGGCCAAGGGCCAGTACATTCGATGCGATGTTGCCCCTGCCAGCGTCCGGAATAGTCATCGATCAAGCGCTGAAGCTGTTTGTAGCGTCTACGGGGCAATAGCACCGATCCGTGCCATTCCAGACCAGCTTGCCCGCTGCTTACCTTGCCTCCCGGGGCTACATCAGCCGCCAATCGCTGCAATTGGGCGACGAACTTTTCAACCTCGGGCGCCAGCGTGCGTCCTCCTGTGCTCTTCAGCGCTTGCGCCTTTTGCTGCAGATAATCCTTGCCCGATGCGGCCGATATCTGCGGCCTGGGCTGTGACACCGCCAGAACCTTGACTCCCCATTCATCAGCATCGGCCAGGCGCGTGAAAGCTCGCAGCAGCGCCGGACGCCGGCGCATGACATCGGCAGCGAGTGACTCGGGCGTCAGAAAGACAATCCCGAAACGCGCTGGAAGCAGGGTGGCCTTGCTTGCCAGTTCGCTTACCACTTGCTGGTGACGCAGGCTCGCAGCCGCCAGCCAATCCAAGTTCTCCATGTTCTGCGGCAGGCGGTCGGCATAGTCCACTCGGTTCACGCGGCTTACCCAGCAAGTGAGGCCGCCACATGGGATCGCCTCAACCGCGGCGAGGCCGTCGATTCCGGTCCTGGCAATTCGCGCTTCACCCGGAGCGGCCTTCGAGATTCCGTACAAATAAAGGACAGAATCGGTGGCTGCCCGGGCCGGTGGCTTCTTCGGCGCTATTTTGGTTGCCATAGCTGGCGAGTCAAGGATTGTAACGCGGCGGCTCCGGCAATCTCCCGCGGGAAGTTCCGCACCACGAAAAAAGGCGTTTTCCGCCGGGCCAGCCTTTGCAGCGTCGCGAGCTGCCAGCGGCGCGCGATGCGGCAGCGCGAACAGCGCCCCACATCTTCCTCAAACAGCACGCGGTTCACAAACAGAGCGCCAGAGTGTGCTCCCAACCCGCGGAGCTCCGCGAGCAGCCGTTCTGTCTGGCGGTCAGGCAGGGGTTCGGCCAGCATCACTGGCCACAGCCGGGAGCGTTTTCGGTCCTTCAGCATTGCGGCCAGTGAGCGCACCCGCTGCGCCAAGGTAGCCACTTCGACTCCAACCTCCTGCGCCAGGGGAAGCTGGCGGTGCGCCGCCAGCGCCCGTAACAGCAACCGTGACCAGAGCAGCATGCGATCGGGCATGCGCAATAACTCGAGGGCGTGGCCGGTCGGCGCCATATCAATCAAAATCCGCTGGCTCCGCCCCTTGCCTTGCTCCAGCAGATCGAGGATCTTGAAAATGGCAAACAGTTCGTCAACTCCGGGCGGAACTACGTCAAGCAACGCCGAAAAGAGTCGGCGATCGAAGGAGAGATCAACGTGAATGCCGCGCCGGTCGGAGCTTAGAGCGCGGTCGATTTTGAGCCGCATCTGGTCGGCCCAGCCGCGAAATTCGGCCACGGAATCAATCTCCGCCGCCAGCAGGCCTTCGTCGCCGAGCACCGGCTGCGTGCTACTGCCCACTTCTTCACTAAAGACGTCGTCCAGCGAAGGCGCAGGATCGGTCGAACAAATGGTCACTCTTTCCCGCGGCTTTGCTTGCCGGTTGTGGAAAGCGAGTCCGGCTGAGATGGTGGTTTTTCCTACTCCGCCTTTGCCCAGCGTGAGAGAAAGCGGCGTGGACAACGTGGGCCAAGAAGCCGATCGAAGCTGTAGTTGGGCTGACTTAGCCGGCGGTTTGGCGGTGAGGCGCAGCTTCTTCCCGCCAAACACATGTTCCCCAAAGGCTGCCAGTTCAACTGCGCCCAGCACTGGGGCGCCGTGATCCTCACCCACGCGGAGCGCACCGTCGGGAAAAGCTTGCTCAAGAAACTGGCTGGCAGAGCGAAACTCTGCCGCGCGTGCGCGACAGCTCTTACAGGCATCGCGCGGTGGCCGCACGATGGCCCGGTTCAGCACGATCTCAGAAATTTGCAGCCCGCCCTGCTCTGAGCTGCGCGCTAACGCTTCCGCGGCGCGCACTGACTCATTCAGCGCAAAGCTCTCGGCAGTTGTCACCAGCACCAGTTTCGCGCCCGGCGCACTCAGCGCCCCGCGAACCCGTGCCAGCATGGCTCGCCACTCAACTAGAAAATTCTGGGTCACCGGCGCTTTCCCGCCGAAGTGTGCGGCCAATACCTGATCGCGACTGCCGGCAACATCCAGGAAGTCCAGGAAGCGCACAAAGTATTCGGGCATTTGAAACAGCCGCAGCGTGTGCCCCACCGGCGCGGTGTCAACGACCAGTTCGTCGTAGCGGGGGGAATCAACCAGGTCCGAGATGGCGAGCAATGCCGCCACCTCCGCCATCCCCGGCAGCGTGGTCGAGAGTAGCGGCTCAATTTCCTTGCGGGTGAATATCGTCCCGCTCTCCAGCAACTCGAACATCTGAGCACGGTACTTGTCGAGAAAGCTGCGAAAACGCTTTTCAGCATTGATCTGCCACAGATAGAGCTTGCCGGAGCGCACGGGCATACGTGCGGGTTCGTCCCTCAGATGGGTCTGGAAGAGGTCGGCAAGGGAATGCGCCGGATCGGTCGAGAGCAGCAGCACTCTGCGGCGTGGATTCTTACGTGCGCGATAGACTGCGTAAGCGGAAGAGACTGTCGTCTTCCCTACGCCCCCTTTGCCAATGAAAAATGAGAGTGCCGGCACCGCAGTATTGTAGCCACTGCTCACATAAGCTCCGCCGAGCCATTTGGTCTTTTAGGGTGAAACTGCAGGATTGCCGGACGCGTACCTTATATATGCAGGGTCTAGTTCGTCTTCAACGCAACCTATAATGGCACCATCGGCGTCCCCTGATGAACCTTCTGCCTATCCGATACGCACGGCGCAAGCTCTGGGAGCACGGGCTTTTCCCTCGCAGCCGGCTCGCCATCATCACGGCCTACCTGGCGGCAATCGTACTGGTCCTTTATATAGCCCAGAAGCTGCTTCACGTTTTTGCGCGCGGAGCAGCCGCCGGAGAGACCCTGGGCGGATGGCTGGCAGTATTACGGTTCTTCCTTGCGGTCTTGATTTTCCTCCTGGCGGTTCGATATGTGCGCACCCGCCTGATGTGGAGACTGCGCAATCGGCTGTTAGTCACTTACATTTTCATTGGAGTGATCCCGGTAGCGCTGGTGGTCGCGATGGCGCTGTTGGCCGGATTTCTTTTTGGGGGACAGTTTGCGACCTACCTGGCTACCAGCGACCTGCGCGCGGAGCTCACGCGCCTGGAAGCATTAAATCAGGCGGTGGCTGCCGACGTGGTGAGCGATCTCGAGAGCGCGCGCTTCCCCACCGTGGGTGATTTCAGCAAGCTGAAGCAGCGACATGCGCCGGAAAGCAATTCGCGTGGCATCGAAGTTGCCGCCTGGATTGACGGCCGCAAAATCCTGCTGCGCGATGCCGACCTGCCCTTCCGCGATAGTGCTCCTCCCGCCTGGTTGCAGGCGGAGAAATTCAACGGCACCGTCCTCGACGAGGAACACCAGTTGTTTCTGGTGGCCTACCGGCGCGTACAGGCAGGGCAGCGGCAGGCGAGTGTTATTTCACGTCAAAGGATTGATACGGAGTTCCTCAACCGCATTGGCCAGAACGCAGAAGAGCTCAGCTTTCTGCTCGATCGCAGCGGGGTGGTGGTGTTGGACGGTGAACGTCGCGAGTTCGGAGTCGAGCGCCGGCACCGCGCCGGCCACCGCGACGGCGCCTCCACTTCGCCTGATCGACCGATCACGGCCTCTGCCGTTTCGGGCGGCCGAATCCCACCGCAAACCAGCCGGTTCGATCGCAACATTTCGTTCGTGAGCTTCCACCCGGCGATCGACTGGCTCACGGGCGAATCTCGCCGGCTCGTGCTTCAGGTGCAAACTCGCGCCTCCCTGCTTTACCAGCGCCTGTTCAGCAATTCCAGCGACCTCGCAAATGGCATCCGGACGGTGCTGGTGGTGGTGGCAATCGCTTTCGCGCTGATCGAATTGTTCGCGCTGTTTATCGGTATGGGGCTGACGCGCACCATTACCCGCTCCATCGCCGCTCTTTACAGCGCGACCGAGCGGGTAAACCGCGGGGACTTGCGCCATCGAATCGAGATACGCTCGCGCGACCAGCTCGCTGAACTGGAAAAGTCGTTCAACTCCATGACCGAGTCGCTGGAGCGTCTGCTGGCCGAACAAAAAGAAAAGCAGCGCATCCAGAATGAACTGGCGATCGCGCACGAAGTGCAAGCCCAGCTGTTTCCGCGGGAGGAAGTACAGCTACAAAGCTTGGAGTTGCACGGTGTATGCCGCCCGGCCCGCACGGTAAGCGGCGATTATTACGATTTTCTGCCGCTCGGTGCGGACAAACTTACTCTGGCAGTGGGCGACATTTCCGGCAAGGGCATCTCGGCGGCGCTGCTGATGGCTACCGTGCATTCCGCGGTGCGCGCATTCAAGCTGAATACCACTTCGCGAGAGGCAGAATTGGTCGAGGCCGCGGCGAAAGCGCTCGCTGCCGGGGGCACCCCCCAAACCGCGCTGCGGTTCGCGCATGAGTCGAAGAACGGTGACTCTCTGCGCTCGCCGCGGCAACTGCTGTGGATGCTCAACGAGCACCTGTACAACAGCACTCCCGCGGAGAAATACGCTACGCTTTTTCTCGGTTCCTACGACGGTCACAAACAGACGCTGACCTATTCGAACGCCGGCCACCTGCCACCGCTGGTGGTAAGCAAGCTGGGCGACACTCGCAAACTGCACGAAGGGGGGACGGTAATTGGACTCTTCGAGAGCGTCCAACACGACGAAGCGCGAGTCACTCTTGCCCCCGGGGACTTGTTTATCGCCTATAGCGACGGCATCACCGAGCCGGAGAACGAGTTCGGCGAATTTGGCGAGGGGCGGCTGCTGGAAATCGTCCGTGACCATCGCGGGCTGCCGCTGGCGCGCCTGTCCGAAGCCGTAATAACGGCGGTCGAAGACTGGATTGGCGCCGGCGAACAGCCCGACGACCTCACCCTGGTGCTTGCCCGGGTTCGCGATTAAGCCGGTTGACCACTCAGGTAACGGTGACTAAAGTACCTGCTCCTCGGTATTGAAGTTTGGCGAGTTGCTGGTTAGCATCTGTACACCCTTCCCTGGGGTGACCTGTTGTTGTGCCTGCCAGCCACTCGGGTTTCAGCAACGCAAGTCGCCTCGCGCTCTTCGGCAGCCCTAGTTGCCGGCGAGTTCTCTACCGTTGGAAAGGATGTTAGGAGAGTTATGACTCGCAAGCACAAGCGCGCCTCTCTGGCCGTGCCAGTGCGGGTCTCCCGCCGTGTGCCGGAAGGCATCAGCACTTCTCAAATGGCGTGTACCCTCGATGTGACCGCGGAAGGCGCGCGGTTAAACGGCGTCTACTCCATACAGGCACCGGGTGAAGTGATTGCGGTGGAGCGCGGCAAAAATAAAGCTCTGTTTCGCGTCATCTGGATTGGCGAGCGCGGAACCGCGCAGGCGGGGCAGGTCGGCGTGCAGTGCATTGAACCCGATAAAAATATCTGGGATGTAAATTTTGTGCCCGAAGCTGACGAACCCTACAGCGCCCTCAATGCAACCAAGTTGCACGTGCAGGGCAAAGGCGAAAAGGGGCGCAGCAAGCGCCTGGTCTGCTCCGGACAGGTGGAACTAAGCAATGGGCATCACGGCGCCGCGCTGGTGCATGGTCACGTCACGGAAGTCAGCGGCGATGGATGCTACGTGCGCGCGTCGGTTGCGCTGCCGCCGCACAGTCGCGTCAGCATGAAGCTACGGCTCTATCATGCCGAAGTCCATCTCAAGGGCGTGGTTCGCGCCTCTGACAAGGGCATGGGCATGTGGGTGGAATTCCACGCCATCCGCCAAGGCGATCTCGAGCCTCTGCAGCGCGTCCTCGACCAACTGGCAGTGAAACACTAGCTGCAGTAGCCAGCAGTCAGTAGTCAGTTTTCCTGCTCGAAGTTCCCTTCAAGTACCGGCCGATAGTGTGCGTGGCGAGCCCGCCAATCGGCGGCTGGCTGGCCGCGTTACATACGAAATGATCAGCAGCACCAGCAGCATCAGCGGAAAACTCCAGACTTTTGGCGGATCACCCGCAGAATGGTGGGCGATGGTCGCCATTATCCACGCGAAAGCCGCGCCCGCGTAAGCCCACTCCTTAAGCAGTGCCAGCCCAGGCAAGAGCAGGGCGATTGCGGCCAGCGGTTTGGCAATTCCAAGAACAATCCTGAGGTGTGGCGGGTAGCCAGCCTTGGCGAAGCCTTCAACCACCTGCTGGCCGCCCTTGAGATAGGCCAAGCCAGCGAATAGCAAGAACGCAGCGACAAGCAGAGTACTGGCCCAGTAGACGATCTTTCGAACCATGGATCCTCCGAATATTTCTACTTTGAGTTGATGGGGCCTGGCGAAGCTACAGAATATTTGCGCTTCGCGAATGACAGGAGTGGACCTTCGCGGCAGCGCCGGAACAGTAAATCACATTTGTTATAATTTTTGAGCTCTTCTTTCCGCGTGGCGCTATCGTCTAGGGGTTAGGACGTGAGATTCTCAATCTCAAAACCCGGGTTCGATTCCCGGTAGCGCTACCAGATACCTTTGGCATCCGCAGCTATCATTAACACTTCAACACTTCCACTAAGCCGCTTAGCAATTCATAGGGCACAATAACAACACCAGAGGAAGAAGAACTCAGCCTTCACCAAGAAATTGGCGAGGCACCTGCGCCGATAAAGGAGTCGGTTTGCACCCTACCATGACTCGCAGGATGCACACTATGGTCGCAGGGGTTCTAGCTGTGACAAGTCACGCCGCGGAATTGAACATACTGATAGACTCGGATGGCACGCTCGCATCCTGCGAACTGAACCACGAGCAGAGCTTTTCCGGGAGGGTTATCTTCCATGTCCTCCAACTCAGTCGCGTGTCGGAAACTGTGTCGCTACCTAATATTACCGTTGGTGCTTGTCCTCAGTTTAGAGCTTGCACCCTGGGTTTATGCGCAGACCGCTTCTACCGGCGCACTGATGGGGGTGACGCTAGACCCCTCGGGCGCGGTTCTAGGGAATGTAACCGTTCGCCTGAGCAAAGCGGATGGTTCCGGAGCAACATCTACTATCTCTGACGAGAACGGATGGTTCGGCTTTCTGTTGGTGCCATCGGGTACATACCAACTGCAGGCAAGCAAGCAGGATTTTAAGCCGCTGAATCTTACCGGAATTCACGTGTATCTAACGGAGACCGTAAGGCTTGGGCTTCGTCTTCAGCTCGCAACGCGTGTCGAAACGGTGCAAGTATCCTCGGCCCCTTTCATGGCCCAACTCGACACATCGGCACTGGGAAGAGCAGTTAGCGAGCAGACAGCGAGCAGATTGCCATTGGTCACCAGAAACTTCGCACAGATCACCGGGCTTTCTCCTGGAGTGGTTGCCGGAGTCTACAACGCAGGAGAACTTGGGACTGGCGCAATGGCGCTTTCACAAATCGGGAAGTCCACCGATGGAATTTATGTGCACGGAGCACGTTCCTATGACAACAACTGGCAATTGGATGGCATTAGCGTGAGCGATGTACAGGGTTCGGGTTCCATCAGTGGCGGAATCCCGATTCCCAATCCCGACACCCTGCAAGAATTTAAAGTTCAAACCGGACTCTACGACGCAGCATTCGGGCGCGCTGCCGGGGCCAATGTCAGTGTGATCACAAAAAGCGGCAGCAACCAATACCACGGCTCAATTTTCGAGTTCTGGCGCAATGACATACTTAACGCCAACGATTTCTTCTTGAATAAAACTGCACAGCCACGACCGAACCTCAAGCAAAACCAGTATGGGTTTGCTATCGGTGGCCCCGTCCGCAAGGACCAATTGTTTTTCTTTGGTTCATATCAAGGAACGCGCCAAATCAACGGGGTGGCTGCTGGTCAATCGCGGATCGCTTGCAGTGCCAGCTTGAACCAACCACCACTCACCAATGACAGATCTCCCCAGGCTCTTGGACAGCTATTCGGGGGCCTGAGGGGCGCAACCGGCGGGTTAGCCGTTAATCCTGACGGCTCGAACATCAACCCAGTTGCTCTGGCTCTGCTGAATTTCAAACTCCCCGATGGCAGCTTTCTGGTCCCTACACCTCAAACCGTTGACCCCACGCGGCCCCTTGCGAGTCGAGGTTTTTCGACATTCACACAACCTTGCGACTACGCGGAAGATCAGGGGTCAGGAAATGTGGATTACGATATTTCAGGGAAGAATCGACTTCAGGCGCGATTCTTCATTGCGGACAATAATCAGAACGTTACTTTCCCTGGCGGCGCATTCAACCCCATCGGTAACATCCGTGGCTTCAACAGCCGTGGTGATTCTGCATTCGTAGTCGTTTCCCTTGCTCATACCTATGTGCTCAACAGCACACTGTTGAACGAAGCCAGGATTGGATATGTGCGTATAAGTACCGAGAGCAGTGCTAACGCGCCGTTCAAGTGGTCTGATGTTGGTGTATCTGAAGGAGCAATGAACAAGGCTAACGAACTGCCGAGCCTGAATATTGTTGGTTCCGTCAGCATGTCGTCCGTGTTTCCCCGGACGTATACGCAAAACAGCTTTGTTCTCGGGGATGTCTTTAGCTGGCTCAAGGGCGCCCACACTTTGAGATTCGGAGGGTCGCTCACTCGGCTGCAAGATAACCTGGAATTTGCCGGCACCGGTTCGTTTATACAGTTTCTTAGTTGGCCGGATTTTTTACTCGGCTTGAATGCGAGCGAAAACGGCACGGGGACGTTCAGCAATGTCTTTCAGTCGAATGATATTTTTGGCCTCTTGGATCGGGAGTTTAGAGTGTGGGAAGGCTCGGGGTTTGTGCAGGATGATTATCGAATCAAACAGACGCTGACCCTGAATCTCGGCGTGCGTTACGAGCGATTGGGCCAGTTCGGTGACAGGTTGGGCAGGAACTCGAGCTTCGATACCCGCAAAGCTGATGCCAATCCGCCTCCAAGCGGAACTCTGGATGGTTATATCGTGGCTTCTAATTTCTCAGGCGCTCTTCCTCCTGGAGTAATCCGCGCGGACAACACATTTGGAAATTACGGCGAAGGACAAGACGCGGTGGCCCCCCGGTTCGGTTTTGCGTGGCAAATGTTGCCAAGAACCAGCCGGCTAGTTCTGAGAGGTGGTTACGGAATCTATTACTCTCGCCCAACCGGCCAAGCATCTACTGTGTCCGTGCTTGCGGCTCCATTTGGTTTGAATCGCGTGAGCACTGGAATGGCGAACGCCGATGCAACATTTCAAGCGCCGTTTGCGCAGCCCATTCCGACTGCCGGCTCTTTCCCATTGTTTGAACCCTATTCTCCAACCACGAGGACGTCGATCAGTGTTCTGGCGCCTGACTTTCGTCCGGCCATGGTCCAACAGTTTTCGCTGAACACTCAGGCAGAACTACATCGAGGATGGCTTTTGGAAGTCGGATACGTGGGCGCCCGGGGAACACACCTGCAACGCTCACGTTTCGTTAACCAGGCGCTCAGTGCCTCTTCAGAGAACCCGATCAGGGGCATAAGCTCTAATACTCTGGCAAATATTGGACAACGGGTTCCTGTTCCCGGAATTCGCCCTGACGGGCTTCGGGTGATGGAGTCCGAGGGCAGCTCCTGGTACAACGGCCTTGAAACCAGCCTGACAAAACGCTTGAGCCAGGGGTTCCAATTCCTTGCTTCCTACACTTACTCTAAAACGCTGGATACCGATGGCTCAGACGTCGACGCAATAGCAGCATCAAATGGACGTCCGTTGGGAGATCAAAATTCTCCCAGACAGCGTTGGGGACGCGCCAGTTTTGACCGTACTCATCGATTTGTTTTTAGCGGAACATGGAGCCTCCCCAGCCCGTCAGCCCGGCTCCAACGCATGCTTCTAGGAGGGTGGGACGTTGCAGGTGTAGTTACGATTCAATCTGGCAGCGCTCTCACCATCTCGTACACCAATGCCAGCAACGTTTTCGGAATAAGCACAGACCGGGCACAACTCAGTGGCACCTGCTCGAAAAACCAATTGGTCAAGCAAGGATCGGTGCAATCGAAATTGGGAGCTTACTTCGATGCCGCCTGTTTTACGAGTCCGCTAATTATCGGGGCGGATGGCATTGGAACCTCCTTTGGGAACAGCTCAACCGGAATTGCAAACGGTCCGGGGCAAGCTAATCTTGATCTCGCTCTTTCAAAAACGATGGCGCTGAACTGGCCCGCTGAGAGGAGGAGCAGTCTTCAGTTTCGCGCCGAGTTTTTCAATGCGCTAAACCATACTCAGTTTGCCAACCCCGACACAAACTTTACATCAGCGACCTTCGGTCTTATCAGCAGCACTGCTGTAAATGCTCGCGTTGGACAATTGGCACTGAGGTTTGCATTTTAGCTGCCGTGGCCCCGATGGGCTGTAATCGAGGCTAAAATTCCACAGCCCCGATCACAGCAGCCTCACACAGACGTCTGTTCACTTTGGGACAACTGTCAGTTTTGACAGTTACCGTCTGGCCGATCGACTCGCTAACTTAACTCTCAAGGCCCCGCACCAGCCCTGCTCAGGAGCTGGAGCGGTAATCTCACTCAGCGTTTTGGCGAGTGATAGACTTTCGCGCATCCGTGAAGCTCGGTTGCACCAGCCCGCACCTGCTTTCCCTACTCCTTGGTAGCTCCCTGCTTTTCGCCGACGTTCATGGAATCACGCCGACAACCGGTGCTGAATCCGCAACGCCGATCCAGATATTGGTTCTAGCCTATGGCGATAAGGACTCAGAAGGGATACTGACCATCACCGAGCACCTGCGTGCGCGCTTGGAGTCAGAGCTGCAGGCACCGGTGTGGATGTACAGCGAATCGTTTGCCGAGCCCTCTATAGGCCATGATCCTGGTTATGAAAGGGAGATGTTAAAGCTGCTCCAGCGCAAGTACTCGGCGCAGGAAATCCGGCTCGTGGTCACCATCGGGAGCCTTCCTTTACACTTTGCGACGCACTACCAGGAAGAGCTGTTACCCAAGGCGCCACGTCTTTATATGTGTATCGGCGCGGGTCCGGCAACAGCGCTGCCGAACTCGTATGGCTATATCTGGAAATTCAATTTCGCTCCTACGGTCGATATCGCACTTAGCCAGCAACCCACTGCCAAGCGTCTGCTATTAATCACTGGCACAGGCGTGCTCGACCGCTCATTGGCCGAACTGGCGCTGCCCAGCATGCAGGAGGGGGTTCGTCGCAGCGGCCGGCCTGTCGCTATTGATTTTATTCGTGTGGGGACGTTCGACCAGGTTCGTGAGCAGTTGGCTCACCTCACCGCAGAGACCATACCCATCTACATTAGCTATCACGCGGATACGGCAGGACAGTCATTCGTTCCGCTTAGAGCGGTAACACAGTTCGCCGCGGTTGCGAATCGGCCCATCTATGCGCCGGTGAGTAGCTACCTGGGCAGAGGCATCGTGGGTGGTTCGCTGGCTGACGCGGAGGCAATGGGCGATGAACTAGGCAAGGCAGCGGCGCAGATCTTACGCGGAACGCCACCATCTTCGAACCCACAGCTCCTTCCTGACCGTCAGATAGTGGCCTTCGATTGGAATCAGATGAAGCGATTCGGAATAGGGCTCGATCAGCTTCCCCCGGGCAGCCGGTTAATCAACCGGCAGCCTGGCCTGTGGGAGCTCTACAAGCACTACGTCCTGGTCGCGTTGGCGTTACTCGTGCTGCAGGCTTCCCTTATTCTGTTGTTGCTGCGGCAGAGAGCGATTTTGCGCCGAGATAAGCAAGAGATCAGCAACCTCAGCAGCCGCCTAATTCAATCTCAGGAAGACGAACGGGCGCGCATCGCTCGCGAATTGCACGACGACGTGAACCAGCAGTTGGCATTGATTGCGATTGAGCTACAGAACTTGCAGTCGGACCTTCCGGATGGTGCGTCCACTCGCACCCAGGAGATCTGGCAGCGGGCCGTCAACGTTTCGCGTGACGTAGGGCAGCTTGCCCACGATCTGCATTCGGCAAAGTTGAAACATCTGGGCCTGGTGCCGGCGCTCAAAAGTCTGGCGAGTGAGTTTGCCAGCCACGAGCACATCGACGTCAGCTTTCAGTCGAGTGATGTGCCCAATGGTGTACCCCCCAAGGTCTCATTGGCGCTATTCCGCATCGCTCAGGAGGGCTTGCGAAACGCCAGCCGGCACGGTAAGGCGAAATTGGTGAACCTGAGACTTACCTCGCAGGATGGACGGCTGGCGCTGACGATCCAGGACCAAGGATCAGGCTTTGATGTCAGCCGTCGTTCGCAAGGCCTTGGCTTGATAAGCATGCGGGAGCGGATGCGCTCGGTGCAGGGTGATTTCCAAATTAGTTCGCAACTCGGTACGGGAACCAAAATCGTAGTGACGCTGGCATTGCGTGATGGCGCCCACAGTGACCTATATAAGGAAACTGCCTCTGCCTAGACAACTCAGTGATTCACGTGATTCGCGCTCTCAGAAGCGAAATCCGATCGCGATTGGAATGAGCTGAGTGGTGACCTTTTCGTGTGGCGCGTAGTGGTAGCGCGCCTCGAGGTAGAACCTGTACCGCGGTTCTTCTCCGAGCCGCACCGTGAACCCCACACCTGCATTTCCTCCAAACACGCTTGAGGAGGAACTGCCAAGGGTCTGATCGGCGGTGACGATCCCGGATTGACACTGAGCGCCCCACCAAAGAAATTCCGGAGTGCAAACGGTAGTGTTGCCTGTAATCACTGTCTGCGAGATGCTCGTACTGCGGTGATAAAGGCCGCCACCCGCAATGAAATACGTGCCCAGTCTCTTGCCGCGGAATTCCAAGCGGTAGTTCGCGGTGAAAGCAAAGAGGTTGGCGTGTCCATTGATGTCAGGAGATTGCAACGCCACCCGGATGGGATTGAGCGCCTGATCGCTCACGCTCAACCTGTTCCACATGAACTCGCCGACGAAGGCGTGGTGACTGTTGAAGTTGTACCCGGCTCCTGCGACCACTCCCCAACCGAAGTTTGTGAATCTAGCAGTTGGATTCAGCGGCGCCGTGAGAACCAACGCGAGATTGGTATTCAGTTTACTGTCCTCCGCATCCATCTGCGCGAAGGCGGCGCATGGCCACATCCCCGCGGTCACTATCACTGCGACGAAAACGCACTTAGTCAAGTTCATTTCGCGTTGCCTCGTTCACGGAAGAGCTTGTGGGTTAGTGGAAGTGCACCTCATTCCGGCTTTCTTTTTTTGCACCGTGGCAGGAAACCTTCGACTGTCAAAATTGACAGGTGGCTGGCAGCAGCGTCATGGTGGGCTCGATTGCGGTGACAAAATCCGGAAGCCGTCAATCCGCGGTCACGGAGATGGAGTGCAACACTCGGCGGAAAATACAACCGCGAATGAAGCCCGGAAGTTCAATGCTGCGGTCCCGCCCACCGTT
>Ga0114129_10003664_pt1 | contig 21607 bp, 15 predicted proteins | sample RhiMetdeltSRZDD1_FD_80071 | JGI IMG/M metagenome (GOLD analysis project Ga0114129, IMG submission 80071) | Populus rhizosphere microbial communities from Tennessee, USA - Rhizosphere MetaG P. deltoides SRZDD1 (version 2) (version 2) | ecosystem: Host-associated > Plants > Roots > Rhizosphere >... | reverse complement strand
TCCGGCGCCACCGCCGACACAATCCGGTTCCCCGGCGCCACCAGATCCGGCTTCAGCAGCCCATCGATCAACGTCGGGCCCCGCGAACTGTAGGTCGCCACCACATCGTCCGACCGGATGTCCGTCTGCTTCGTATTGAGCGAGCCCACCGTGAGCGCCGCCCGCGAGTGACCCGGTGAGGAAATGCTTCGGACTACCGGCGTCCCGTCCGCCGTCCGGCCCGCGTTGCCGGCCGCCACCGTTACCAGAATGTCGAGCGCCAGCAACCGCTCCACGGCCTGGCAGAGCGGGTCGTCGCGCTCCGACTGCACGACCGGGTGGCCGAGCGAAAGGTTGACGACCTTGATATTCCAGCGGCGGTGGTTGTCCTCGATCCAGTCGAACGCTTCGAGCACGTTGCTCGTGAATCCGGATCCATTCGCGCCCATCGCTTTGAGGCTGACGATGTGCGCGTCCGGCGCAACCTCGCGGACGACGCCGATGATGTGCGTGCCGTGGCCGTTCTCGTCGCGGCCCTGGGCCGCGCTGCCGGTGAAGTCGAGGCTCGCCGCGACATGCCCCTGCAAGCGCGGATGCTCCGCATCGACGCCCGTATCGATGATCGCCACGCCGATCCCGCGCCCGGTGTAGCCGCGTACGCCTTTAGCGTAGTCGCCCCTCCACACCTGATCGGCCCCGATGCTTTCCGTGACACCCATCGCCCGCACCGGCAGATTGCCCGCCAGGCTGTCTACGTCCGGATCCTCGCTGAGTCCCTGCAGCTGTCCACCCGTGACCTCGAGCACCGCCCCGTGCCTCAGACGCTTCTTGATCCGCGCGCCGTACCGCACCGCGAGCGTCGCGACCTGTTCGTCACTGCCATTGACAATGACGTCGGTCGAACCCTCAACGCGCGCCGCGAGGCGATCGCTCAGATCGCGCGACAATCGCGCACGGCCCTGCCCCGCAACGGCAGGGACGGCCGACGCGATCAATGCGGCCACGAGGGTCGCGCTGATCGCAAGGCGTCGAACTTCAATGAAGCAGACGTGTAGTGTGCACATGGGCGCCGCCAACTCAGTTACGCAGGATGCTTCTCCCAAGGCACTGTTCGTGCCATACCGAAGAGCGCGCGTTCAACGGCTGCCTACTCGGGATTTCAGCGAACACGAACAGACAATTTGGTGCAGAATGGTTGTCGCGTCGGCTGTCCGCAGATTACGATTGACGCGCGTCCGAAAACAGCTTCGCGAGATTCAGCCAAGAAGTTGGCCCATACGGCCGAGTCCTGGGGCTGGGTATCAGATACCCGCCCGAAAGTGCCGATAAACAGGGAGTTATTGAACCGGCCAATTAGTTGGCCGGCGAGGTCACCAGTGGCCTGGCACACGACATCAATCGCCACCGCGATGGTCGGCGCGCTCCTCGCGCTTGCAAGCTGTCGATCGAACGACGCGCCCGCCACCACCAGTGCGTCGACCGGACCGAGACGCGGCGGCGCCCTTGTCGCCTCGATTCGCTCCGAGCCGACGACCTACAACCGCTATCTCCCGCACGGCGCCGGTGCGGCCACCGAAGCGGTGACGCTCCTCACCCAAGCACGACTCGCGCGCGTCAACCGCGTGACCGACGCGCTCGAGCCGTGGCTCGCCGAGGGGTGGACGCTTGCTGCCGACGGCGTCACCTACACGGTTCGACTGCGCGAGGGCATCACGTTCTCGGACGGCCAGCCGTTGACGTCAGACGATGTGCTGTTTTCGTTTCGGGTGGCGTACGACCCGAAGGTCGCGAGCCCGCTGGCGTCCGGCCTGAAAGTGAATGGCAAGCCGGTCGAAGTCACGAAGATCGACGCGCGGCAATTTGCGGTGCGGTTCCCCGAACCGTTCGCGCCAGGCCTGCGCCTGATCGACAACCTGCCAATTCTGCCGAAGCACAAGCTCGAGGCGGTCCTCGACGCCGGGCAATTCGCGAGCGTCTGGACGCCGTCGAAGCCGCTCACCGACGTCGTGGGGTTGGGGCCGTTCCTTCTGACCGAACATGTCGCCGGTCAGCGACTCGTGTTTACGCGGAATCCCCGCTACTTTCGGCGAGACGCCGCCGGCCAGCAGCTGCCGTACCTGGACAAGCTGACGCTGGCAGTGATTCCGGATCAGAACACCGAGGCGTTGAGACTCGAGGCGGGTGAAGTCGATCTCATGACGAACGCCGATATCCGGCCGCAGGATCACGCGGCGTTCAAGCGGCTGGCCGAGCAGAACCGGCTGAAGATGATCGAGGTCAGCGTGGGGCTCGATCCTGATTTCTTGTCGTTCAACTTGCGTGCGGCACCTCACGCGCAGAAACGGCCGCGATGGTGGACGCGCAAGGAGTTCAGGCAGGCGATCTCGTGCGGCGTCGATCGCCAGGCGATCGTCAACACCGTCTACCTCGGAGCGGCGGTTCCAATCTTTGGACCGGTCACCCCCGGCAACCGGACGTGGCATGCGGCTGACGCGCCGGCGTGTGCGCTCGATCGAGCCAAGGCCAAGCAGCTGTTCGCCACCGCCGGGATCAGCGACCGCAATGGCGATGGTCAGCTCGAAGATGCGGCGGGCCACGTGGTCCGCTTCTCGATGATCACCCAGGCAGGGCATCTGCGCGAGCGGGTGTCGTCCGTGCTGCAGGACCAGTTGAAGCAGCTTGGGATCGCGGTCGACATCGTGCCGCTCGATCCCGGCGGGATCTTTCAGCGCTGGCAGAAGGGTGACTACGACGCGATTTACTTTGGCCTGCAGGCCTCATCGACCGATCCAGCCCTCAACGGCGACTTCTGGCTCAGCTCTGGCGCGTACCACTTCTGGAATCCGTCGCAGCCAACGCCGGCGACGCCGTGGGAGCGGCGGGTCGACGAGTTGATGCGCGAGCAGGCCACCGCGGCGGATCTGTCAGGGCGGCAGCGCGCGTTTGCGGAGATCCAGCGGATCCTCGGCGACGAGCTTCCATCGATTTATTTCGTCGCACCTCGCGTGACACTGGCGACCAGCCCTCGCGTGGTGAACCCCACGCCGGCGCCGCAGATTCCTCAGCTTCTCTGGAGCGTAGACACGTTGGCCGCCGCCGACGCGCGATAACGGCGTCCAGCGTTCGAGCCGAAAATTCCGTCGTGCACCGCGGCCTCCTGCGTTATCTCATCCGCCGGGTCCTGCTCGCGGTCATCCTCGTCATCGTCGTGTCGTCGGCCGCGCTGCTGCTCGTCCAGGCCGCGCCAGGCGATTACCTCTCGGGCTTCGATCTGGATCCCGCAACCGTTGCGGCCGAACGAAGCCGGCTCGGACTCGATCGCCCTGCGATCGTGCAGTACTTGTCGTGGTTGGGACGTGCGGCGCGATTCGATCTGGGTGAATCACTGAAGTACCGTCGCCCAGTTGCGAGCCTGGTCTCGGAACGTGCGGCGATGACGGCGCTCCTTGGCGTCGCCGCGCTCCTCCTCGCAACGTTAGTCGGCGTCCCGGCCGGCATTTTCACCGCGAGCCGCCGCAACACGCTGACCGCGCTAACGCGCGGTCTATCGCTACTGCTTCTGTCTGTTCCTTCACTCGTCACGTCGTTTGCGTTGCTTCTCCTTGCGTCGCGAACGGGATGGTTTCCGGTTGGCGGGCTGGCAATGTCGAACGATGCCGGTGCGTGGTTGCTCTCAGCCAAATACTTGGTGCTTCCCGCCGTAGCGCTTGCGTTGCCGATTGCGGCGTCGCTCGAACGCATTCAGTCGCAGGCCTTGGCGGATGCGCTTTCCGACCCTGCGGTTCGCGCCGCCGCCGCACGCGGCTGCTCATATCGTCGCGTGGTGTGGCGTCATGCCTTCCGCCTGTCGCTCAAGCCGGTGCTCGCTATCTACGGCGCAATCGTTGGAAGCGTGTTGAGCGGATCGTTTGCCGTAGAAATCGTGACGTCGTGGCCGGGCCTTGGCGCGCTGATGTACGAAGCGCTCATCGCGCGCGACTTGTTCCTCGTCGCGGGCTGCGCGGCAATGGGAGCGATCCTGCTGGCCATCGGGATCCTCGCCTCCGATATTGCGGTCGCGATTGCCGATCCACGTGTCGAGGAGTCGGCATGAGGATCGGCCGTACACGCAGCGCCGGCATCGCGATCGCAGGAGCGTTGCTGCTGCTGGCGTTGGTTGGGCCACGCCTGACGCCCAATCAGCCCTCGACGCAGTTCACCGAGTTCGTGTACGCGCCGCCCATGCGGCCGCATATCGTCGACGCGTCGGGGCGGGTGCGCGCTCCTTTCGTGTATCCGCTCGTCCTCGAGAACCGACTCGAACGTCGATACGCCGAGGATCGCAGCCGGCTGCTCCCGCTTCGCATGTTTCGCGACGGCACCTTGTTCTCAGTGGATCCGTCCGCTGATGCGCCGTGGTTTCCGCTGGGAACCGATGCGCTCGGCCGCGATCAACTGGCGCGGCTCGCGTCTGGGACGCGATTGTCCCTCGGCGTCGCCATCGCTGCGGCGCTCGGCGCGCTGGTTCTGGGCGCACTCGTTGGCGCGCTTGCCGGGTTTGTGAACGGCTTGTTAGACGAAGGGCTGATGCGTGCCTCGGACTTCGTGCTGGCCCTGCCAGCGGTGTACGTCGTGCTCGCGCTTCGCGCCGCGATGCCGCTCGTACTCACGACTCCCCAAGTCTTCTGGACGATGGTGATCGTCTTAGCGGCGGTGGGCTGGCCCGTGCCGGCGCGAGGGGTACGGGCCATCGTTGCCGCGGAACGGAACCGTGAGTACGCAGAAGCTGCGCGCGCCTTGGGGGCGAGTCGTACGCGGTTATTGCTACGTCACCTGCTGCCGGCGACGCGAGGGTTACTGGTCGTCCAGGCCACTCTGCTCCTGCCCGCCTTCGTGCTGGCGGAAGCCACGTTGTCGTTCGTAGGACTGGGATTCTCGGAACCGATCCCGAGTTGGGGCGCGATGTTACGGGAGGCCGGCGCCGGCCGGGCGCTGATCGAAGCGCCCTGGCTATTCGCGCCCGCCGCGACGATCGTGCTGTCCGCGCTCGCCGTGAACCTCATAGCGGGCGGATCCGCACGCTCGCCGCTCTCCGAGCGCCATTCACGCTTCTAAGTCCTTACGTTCTCGCTAATTAACATTCCTGCGTGTAGTGTTCCAGACCTGCACTTGTGTCTTGATTCGAGCCATACTTGCTAACTCCAGCGTTTACAGTCGTTTAGACGCAACTAATTCTGGAATTACAAGTTTGGGTGGTCCAAGATGAAGCAGCGCACGTGCGCATCGCTCGCACAGCCCAGCCGCGCCATTCACGATAACCATCACGGTTATAAGGGCTTATGCCCCACCAAGTCCAGCCCTACCGTAATGGCCTCCCACTTGCTCTGCCGTTCCTCGTCTTGGCGTGTCTCGTCAGGACATTGGGATGGGTGACAGCTTCCAACGGATTCACATGCTGACGACTCTTCGACACGAAAACGGCGGACTCCAAATGCTGAGGACTCTCCCTAGCGAGCCGCCGGTTCAGACAACGGATTGGCGCCAGGAGCTTCCAGTGCTCTCGAACGGCAGCGTGTCGCTGCGGGAGCTCAGGACCTCCGACGCCGCGGCGCTTCTGGACCTGTTGACGCACGACGAGGTTGCGCGGTTCATTTCGCCGCCGCCGACGTCGATTGAGGGCTTCGAGCGCTTCATCGCGTGGGCGCAGCGTGAGCGGGCCGCCGGCCGCTACATCTGCTTCGCCGTCGTGCCGGAGGGCATGGACACGGCGATTGGCATCTTCCAGGTCCGGCAGCTCGACCCGTCGTTTGGGATTGCCGAATGGGGTTTCGCGCTGGGGCGAGCGTTCTGGGGCACCGGGGTGTTTCTCGCTGGCGCGCGGCTGACGATTGACTTCGCCTTCGAGACAGTGGGCGTTCATCGTCTCGAAGCCCGTGCCGCGACGGAGAACGGCCGCGGCAACGGCGCGCTGGCAAAGCTCGGGGCTATCCGGGAAGCGACGCTGCGACGCAGCTTCCTGCGCAACGGCCGCCTCCACGACCAGGCGCTCTGGTCAATCGTGCGCGAGGAATGGCGTCGCGCGAAAGCGGTGTGGGGATTTTCGATTCATTGATGCGGGGAAGTATCCAACCGTCCGGTGAGGGGCGGGTAGGCGAGCGTGACTTGATCACTTCCGACGGGAACGGAAGGTATCCAAAGGACGGCGACCGATGCGTGTTCGCAACCGAATGATGTCGTGGCTGACCCCAGTGCTGGTGCTGGTGGGCCTGATTGCCTTCTCGGCGCCAGTCGCCGCGGAGCCAGGTTCATCCAACCACCGGCGCGGCAGCCAGCACCGCGTGGAGAAGCTTGATCAGGAGTTGAAGGATCGCTCCCGCAGGCTCTTTGGTACCTCGCGGGTAATCATCACGTTGAGGCCGGGGCAGGAGACCAATGCCTCGGAGCAAGTGCGGAAGCTGGGCGGACGCCTTGGCCGCAGGCTGAGTCTGATCGACGGGATCGTCGTGGAGGTGCCGAATCGCGTCCTCAGGGCGCTGTCGGAGCGCTCTGAAGTCCTGAGCATCCACTACGATCGACCGTTGAACGCCCACCTGAACCGGGCGGCGGTCGCCGTTGGCGCGCGATCGGTGAAGTCGCAGTGGGGATATGACGGCGCCGGCGTTGGCGTCGCCGTTATCGACTCCGGCATCACCGCTCACCACGACGACCTCGGATACCGTGGCACATCGCCTGCGGTCCGCATCCTTGGCGGCCAGCGCGTGACGGCGTTCGTCGACTTCGTCAATGGCCGCGCTCTCCCGTACGACGACAACGGTCACGGCACGCACGTCTCAGGCATCATCGCCGGCGACGGCTACGACTCGTTCGGTGCCAAGGCCGGTATCGCGCCGGCCGCGCACCTCGTCAGCCTCAAGGTGCTCGACGCGGACGGCAAGGGTGTCATCAGCGATGTGATCGCGGCGTTCGGATGGGCCGTGCAGAATCGCCTGGCGCACAACATCCGCGTCATCAACTTGTCGGTTGGCGCGCGGGTGACCGAATCCTACTGGACGGATCCGCTGACGCTCGCCGCCAAGCGCGCGAACGATGCGGGGATCGTGGTGGTGACGGCCGCCGGCAACCTTGGAAAGAGGTCCGACGGCAGACCCCAGTACGGCAGCATCACGGCTCCCGGTAACGCACCTTGGGTTCTCACCGTCGGTGCCTCGAGCACTCAGGGGACTGCCGCGCGTCTTGACGATGTGATCGCGCTGTATAGCTCGCGCGGACCAACGGCCGTTGACTACGACGCGAAGCCGGATCTCGTCGCCCCTGGCACGGGTATGGTCTCGCTCTCCGATCCAACGAGCGAGTTCTATCAGACAAAGACCGCTTACCTGTTGAATGGCTCGCGGTATGTCGGGTACAAGCCGTATCTCAGCCTGAGCGGGACCAGCATGGCGTCGCCCGTCGTCGCCGGCACGGTCGCCCTCATGATTCAGGCGAACCCGAACCTCACGCCTAATCTTGTGAAGGCCATCCTGCAGTACACGGCGCAGCAGTACAACTACGACGCGCTGACGCAAGGTGCGGGCTTCCTGAACGCGCAAGGCGCCGTGCAACTCGCCCGCTATTTTGCGAGAGCGCGAGTGGGTGACATCTATCCGAGCTCCTACACGTGGAGCAAGAAGATTCACTGGGGCAATCGGCGTCTGAGCGGCGGCGTGATCAAGCCGAACGGCAGCGCGTGGAGCCTCAATATCGTCTGGGGCACCGTGGCCGACGAGGGCGAGAACATCGTCTGGGGCACGATCTGCGGCGACGATTGCGAGAACATCGTGTGGGGAACCCTCGACGATGGGTTCAACATCGTGTGGGGCACGATTGCCGACGACGAGAACATCGTGTGGGGAACCTTCAACGATGGGTTCAACATCGTGTGGGGCACGCTCGACGACGAGAACATCGTGTGGGGCACCAACTGCGGCGGCGACGATTGCGAGAACATCGTCTGGGGCACCGCGATCGATCTCTTCAACATTGTCTGGGGCACGGCGGTCGACGACGAGAACATTGTCTGGGGTACGAGTGGGATTCTCGACGAGATCGTCTGGGGATCCGCGGCCATCGGCGACGACGTGACCTGGGGCAGCTCGGGTGAGGACCAGGAACTGTTCGACGATCCGAATGGAGACCCGACCGTTTGCGAAGAGATTCCATTTGAAGACCTCTTCGGGGGAACGCCTACGCCACCGTCGCCACCGCCGACGGACCCGACGCAACCCGGCGGCATCGTGGGAGGAGGCCTCTAATGGAGAAGATGCCTTTCCGCGACGCCGAGCAGGAGATTGTGGACGTGCACGCTGCGATGGCAACGGCACAACGGGTCACGACGAGCGATTGGCGGCAGTCGCTGCCAGTTCTGACCGGAGAGATGGTGACGCTGCGAGAGCTGCGATTGTCGGACGCACCGGCACTGCTGTCGATGCTGTCGACGGAGGAAGTATCGCGGTTCATCTCGCCGCCGCCGACGACGGTCGAAGGGTACGAGCGGTTCATCGCATGGACCCATCGCGAGCGCGCCGCAGGCAACTACATCTGCTTCGCGGTCGTGCCGCACAACATGGATACGGCGATCGGAATCTTCCAGGTGCGCCAGCTCGAGCCTGGCTTCGGATCGGCGGAGTGGGGCTTCGCCATGGCGTCGGCGTTCTGGGGATCCGGCGTGTTCATGGACGCCGCGACGCTCATCGTCGACTTCTCGTTTGAGATCGTCGGTGCGCGTCGTCTCGAGGCGCGCGCGGCGACGGCTAACGGCCGCGGCAACGGCGCGCTGCGGAAAATCGGCGCCACGCAAGAAGGCATTCTGCGCCGGTCGTTCTTGCGCGACGGCGAGTATCTGGATCAGATCCTGTGGACCTTGCTCGCCGACGACTGGCGTCAGGCGCGGTCGGGGTTCAGCGAGACGATTCACTGACGATTCATTCACTGCGAAGGAGCGCGACGCCGCCGGGCGTCGCGTAGGCTGACGGGAGGAGAGCCGGTTCGAGCGTCATTCTCGGGCCGGCTTTTTTCTTTTCCCAAGAGTCTGTTTGACCCCTCTTTGTTGACATATTCAACTCCCGACCGGTACGCTCCCGAATCAATATGACGTCCGAACGGCTTCTCTTTGGTCCTGGTCCCAGTCCAGTTTCTGCGCGGGTGATGCGTGCGCTCGCGCAGCCTGTGCTCAGCCATCTCGATCCGGAAATGATGGCAATCCTTGACGACATGCGGCGGAGGTTGGATTGGATCTTTGGTGCCGGTGAAGGGGCACTGAGCCTGGCGATCTCCGGCACGGGTACCTCGGGGATGGAAGCTGCCGTTGCCAACGTCACGAAGCCTGGCGCGCAAGTGCTCTGCGTAGTGACAGGATATTTCGGCGATCGGCTGGCGCAGATGTTCGAGCGTTACGGCGCTACGGTCGCGCGAGTGGATATCGAGTGGGGGCGCGCGTGCGATCCGTCGGTCGTTGAACGCGCGCTGAGTGAAGCGCAGTACGACATCGTCGCCGTCGTTCACGCGGAGACGTCGACTGGTGTGCTCAATCCGGTGCAGGAGATCGCGCGGCTGGCCACCGCTGCCGGGGCGCTCACGGTGGTGGACGCGGTGACCTCGCTCGGCGCGATGCCGTTGCGGACCGAGGACTGGACCATAGACGTGTGCTACAGCTGTTCGCAGAAAGGGCTGGGCGCGCCGTCGGGTATGGCGCCGCTGACGTTTTCTGCGCGTGCGCTGGCTCGCAAGGTACCGTCTCGTAGCTTCTATCTCGATCTCTCGCTGCTCGAGGATTATTGGGTCCGAAGAAAGTACCACCACACGATCTCGGCGCCGCTCGTCTACGCCGTTCAGGAATCACTGGCGATCGTCGAAGAGGAAGGTCTCGAGAGCCGATGGTCGCGGCACCGTCGCAATCATCTTGCGCTCGCCGCGGGTCTCGAGGTGCTTGGCCTCTCGCTGTTGCCGCCGCCACCAGAACGGCTCTGGACGTTGAACGCCGTTCGCGTACCCGAAGGTATCGAGGAAGCGCAGGTGCGGCGACGGTTGCTCGACGAGTTCAGCATCGAGATCGGCGCCGGCCTCGGCCCGCTGGCGGGCCGGATCTGGCGCGTCGGTTTGATGGGCGCCGGTTCGACGTCGTCGAACGTGCTGCTGTTTCTCACGGCGCTCGAACGCGTGCTGAGCTCGATGGGATATCGTCGAGCGGCGTCCGCGTCGAGTAGCGCAGTGACCGCCGCAGAGTCCGCCGCTACCAACTGAACGCAAGCGAGCGCCCAAATACCGCAGCAAATCCGCGGGTTTGTTGCGCATCGCGACAGGCATGTGAGTTGCACCACTGGGTCGCAGGAGCAAGACATGCGACTCAAGAGGTTCGCACCCGTCGTGTTGGCGACCACCGTGGCGACTGCCTGCGCCACGAATCCAGCCACAGGAGATAAAGAGTTCTCGCTCATGAGCGAGGCTCAAGAGATCGATCTCGGACGCCAGATGGACGCGGAAGTACGTCGCGAGATGGGCGTCTACAACGATCCCGAGCTGCAGCGGTACGTGGAAAGCATCGGCCTGCGGCTCGCCAAGCAATCGGATCGCCCGAATCTTCCTTGGCACTTCGCTGTCGTCGACTCACCCGCGGTAAACGCGTTCGCGTTGCCTGGTGGATACATCTATCTCACGCGCGGCATCATGCCGTTTCTCGACAACGAGGCGCAGCTCGCCGGCGTGCTCGGCCACGAGATCGGCCACGTGACGGCGCGTCACGCGGCGCAGCAGTACACGAAAGCCACGAGCGCAGGTCTGGGGCTGACGCTGCTCAGTATTTTTGTGCCCGAGGCGCGGCCCTTCGGCGGCCTTGCAGAGAACGCACTGGGACTCCTGTTTCTCAAGCATGGCCGCGACGCCGAACGACAGGCTGATTCGCTTGGTGCGCAGTACTCGGCGCGCACCGGATGGGATCCGTCTGGTGTGGCGGGCATGCTCAACACGCTTGCCCGCCTCGACGAAGCCGCGGGCAGCCGCAGGGGCGTGCCCAACTGGTTGTCGACGCATCCCGCACCGGCCGATCGTGTTCGCGAAGTGGAAGCGGCAGTGGCTCAGGCGGCTGCCAAGATCCCGGGCAAGCCTGTCGTGGACGAAGCAGAGTACCTGCAGCACATCGACGGCCTGATCTTCGGCGACAGCCCGAGCGAGGGCATCGTGCGCGGCTCGCAGTTTCTTCATCCCGATCTGCGCTTGAGCCTCACATTCCCGCAGCAGTGGGAAATCCAGAACACGAAGACCGCGGTGCTCGCCAAGGCGCCGCAGCGCGATAACTATCTGTTGTTGCAGCTCGTGCCGAATGCGCGCGGATCGATCGAGAACGTCGCCCGTGGGACCATGACCCAATCCGGCTTCCGGCAGTTGGACGGTGAACGCGCGCGCATCAACGGCGCGGACGCCTACGTTGGCGTGTGGCAAGGGAACATGGAGGGGCTCGGACAAGTCGTGACGCGGACCGCGCACATCGCGTACAACGACAACGTCTACCTGCTCGCCGGGATCGCGCCATCGAATCAGTTCCAATCGGCGGACCGCGAGTTCGCGACGGCGATTCGTTCGTTCCGTCCGCTGAGCGCGGCGGAGGCTGCGAATATCCGACCGAATCGCGTGGATCTCTACACCGTCCGCAGGAACGACACGTGGCAGACCCTTGCGGATCGCACCGGCGGGCTCGTGAAGCCGTCAACGCTGGCGATCATGAACGACTACGATCCCAGCCAGCCACCACGACCGGGCGACCGTATCAAGATCGTCGTCGAAGGGTGACGCAGCCTTTTATAATGGCTGCATGCTTGGACGCACGCGGATGCGGGCGGTCTGGCGCGGCGTGGCTGCGCTGATGGCTGCCGGCTTCGCGTGCGCGGCCTATATCTATCTGACGCTCCCCGATGTGCGCGAACTGCGCACGCAGAACCCCAAGACCACCGCATTCATCGAACTCCGTACCGCGCAGGCGCTTCAGAAGGGCGAGAAGCCTAAGCAGGTCCAGCGCTGGGTTTCTTACGGCCGTATTTCGGAAAACCTGAAAAGAGCCGTGCTCGTGGCGGAAGACAGCGCGTTTTGGGACCACGATGGCGTGGATTTCAAGCAGCTGAAGGAATCCATGGAGGTGAACCTGGAACGGATGGAGTTCGTGCGCGGCGCGAGCACCATTACGCAGCAGCTCGCGAAAAACCTGTATCTATCCCCGTCGAGGAATCCGATCCGCAAGATGCGTGAACTGCTGATCGCTCGCCGTCTTGAAGCGGAGCTGTCGAAGCAACGGATCCTGGAGCTCTACCTCAACGTCGTTGAGTGGGGCGATGGTGTCTATGGCGCCGAAGCCGCGTCACGCCTCTACTTCGGCAAGCCTGCCGCGGATCTTGCGTCGCAGGAGGCGGCCCTTCTTGCGGGCGCGCTCGTGAACGCGCGTCTCCTGGATCCCGCGCATCCCAACACGAGATTGCGGCAGCGGCAGCAGTTGGTCTTGAGCCGAATGCGGGGAGTGACGCCGCCGCCTGTTATTGCTGAGCCAGCCGCCCCCGACCTCCTAGAGTTGGCCGAACCGGCCATAGTACCCCCGGCGGGAGGGGTTCCAGCGGTCCTGCCCGGTGAAATCGTCCCCGCGACCAAGCCGTCAGGTGGGAAGCCGCCGGGCTCGCCACCGGGCCTCTAATGAGCCCCTCGGTCAGACCCCCAATTCTGGATAGGAACTCGACCGTAAGACTTTTGTTTTGCTCACCTTGACAGGATTCTTGACTGTCTCTATAGTCGTCACTACAACAGCATCAGAGCTCCCCCTAAGCTCGATAGACGACGGGCTTACTTTGGATGCAGGGACGCGGGCCTGGCCGGCGTGTGTGCGCTTCCAGCCCTCGTGTGTCGGGATGATCAACTACACAGAGCGCATCGCGCTCCTCATGGCGGATGTAGTTAACCGGACGCCGCTCCTCTCGTTCATCGACCTTTCCGAGGTTCTCGTCTTCGCCAGATTCGGCCGCTCGGATGCTGACGGGCCCTACGCAACGTGCCACTGCCTGACGCTTCCTGAAAGCGAGCCTGGCTACTTCTTCTGGCGCGACCGCACGACTGGCGAGCTCACGCGTCGGTCCGAGTGGTTCGTCACCAAGTCGCCGATCGTTCGGCTCGGATCCACGTCGATCAAATACTTGATTTCGTTCGCGCTGCCGCGGTTCTGCGATCAGACGCTCGAGCGATCGCGTAAGGCGCACCTGTATCCTGGCGCACCGTCGTGGATCGCGAAGCTCGATACGGTGATTCACGAGATGTATCACATCGATCCGGACGAAACCGGTATCCGGCGCTTTGTGCGTGCCGATGGCAGCGACTCGATGCGATCGCACGGGCCGCTGTTTTACGAGCAGGTTGCGGAGATGGTTCAGGCGTATCTCGCAACGAATCCTGATCCCAGCCTGTACGAGTTTCTGCAGGACGATTTCGCTGCGCTCAACGCACGCCATGGCGGCGTGCTTGCGACCACGTTCAGGAATTTTCCGTCGTTCCCGCAGCGTTACATGGAGCGGCTTGAAATGCCGGCTGCTGATTGCAGCGTTCGCGTCGAGCCGCTCAAGCCGGTCACACAGCCGATTCTCTACACAGAGAACGACATCCACGTCCGGCAGTTCACCGGCTCGAGGACCAGCCGCCGACGAGGCCAGGCTGCGTAGTCTCATCTCACCCTTCGCGCGCCGACATAGCGCGTGGCCCAGTACTGAGAGCTGAAACGCTCGACGCGCACGTTGCCGCGCGCGCTCGGCGCGTGCACAAACTCATCTCCGCCAATCACCATCCCGACGTGCGTCGCGCCCGGCGCCTCGGTACTGAAGAATACGAGGTCGCCTGCCTGAAGCGCGTCCGGCGCGACTTCCAGGCCGTTGCGAAACTGTTCGCTGACCGAGCGCGGTACTTTGATGCCGTGCAATCCGAACACGTACCACACGAATCCACTGCAATCGAATCCGTTTGGATCCGCGCCACCGCTTCGATAGGGCGATCCCCGGAGCGTTAACGCCGTCCCGGCAATTGCGTATCCATCGGCTGGCCGATCCTCGGGCTGCGGGACGATCATTGCAGGCGGTTCGGCGGGTGCGCCGGCTGGAGCAGGGAAGGGGCGAGGCACGCCCCCAGTCGAGGCGCACGCCGTGGACAGAAGGGCGGAGAACGTCAAGACATAGAGCGAAACGGGGATGAACGGTGTTCCGTGCTTGGACATCACGTATCGCGTATCGGGCGGTTAGAACGCGAACAGTTGTGGCCGATTACGCACAGAATGTGACCTTGTGGCGCTAAGCCTCTGGAAACAATCCTGTTACGCCGACAGGCCGCTTGACAGCCCGACCGGGCATCGGCGAAAATAGTCCCAATTATGGAGCAGACGCTCCTGCTGAACGCGACGTACGAGCCCCTCAAAGTCGTCCACTGGCAAAAAGCGATCACGCTGATGTGCCAGGGGAAAGTCGAGGTCATCTCGGAATACGACCGGGAAATTCGGTCCGTGTCGTTCAGCTTCAGGCTGCCGTCGGTCATTCGGCTGCTGCGGTATATCCGAATCAAGCGCACGATCGACTACGTGCCGTTCTCTCGGGCCAACATCTACGCGCGGGACGACCACTCGTGCCAGTACTGTGGTGAGGTATTCCCAACGGCGGAGCTAACGTTCGATCATGTGGTGCCGGTCGCCCAGGGCGGCCGAAAAGATTGGGAAAACATCGTCACCTGCTGCATTACGTGTAACCGGAAGAAGGGGGGACGCACGCCATCGGAGGCCGGCATGCATCTGATTCGCGTGCCGAAACGACCGGAGCGTGCGCCGGCCATTCGCATTACGGTCGGCCTCAAGAACGCGCCCGACAGCTGGCGCGATTACTTCTACTGGAACATGGAGTTGGATGAAAGCTGATCCCGGCCTCCTTTCCTAATCGCCCGACGCTTCGTCCCGGTGCGACACGAGATTTGAAGGCCATGACGCCTGCCCCGACCTCCCGGATTACTGCGGTCAACCCGCTGTGGGCAGTCGAGGGCAGCCGCGTCACCATTGCCGGCAGTGGCTTCAAGCTCGAGCCTCTGCTGCCCGAGGTCAGGTTCGCGGGCGTTCCAGCCAAGGTTGCCCACGCCTCACGGGATTCCCTGACAGCCATCGTCCCCGCCGGACTCGATGGCGGTCACACGCCCGTCCGCATCGACTGCGCGCCCGGAGAAACGGCGTACGTCGATGTTGGGGCACCGATCGCGACCGGGCTTCACCAAGTCGACAACCCGGCATTCGATCGCGAGGGCAACCTCTACGTCACGTTCAGCGGCTCACGCGGACAAGACGCGCCAGTATCGATCTACGTCGTCCGCCCCGACGGCGCGCGGGAGCCGTTCGTCATTGGCGTACCAAATCCGACATCGATGGCGGTCGGGGCCGACAACGACCTTTATGTGTCGAGTCGATTCGACGGCAGCATCTATCGCGTGGCGGCGAATGGGTCAGCCGCGGTGTTCGCGACCGATCTTGGCGTGGCGTGCGGGATCGCGTTCGGGCCGGACGGCGAGTTGTTTGTCGGCGATCGATCGGGCTCTGTGCTGCGCGTGGGAACCGGTCAGACAACGTTGTTTGCCAGCTTGCCGCCGAGCGTTGCGGCATTTCACCTCGCGTTTGGCCCGGACGGCTGGTTGTATGTGTCGGCGCCAACGCTGGCGTCACAAGATGTCGTTTATCGCATCTCGCTGCAGGGGGTAATCGAGCCGTTCAGCGAGGGCTTCGGCCGGCCGCAGGGTCTGGCGTTCGATTCGGATGGCAATCTCTATGTCGTGGACGCCGTAGCTGGGTGGAGTGCGATTTATCGCGTTCCGATCGATCGGCCGAACGACAAGACGTGCGTGCTTTCCGGCGGCGCGTTGCTTGGCCTCGCGTTCGATCCGCGAGGCGGTCTCGTCGTCTGCTCCAGCGAAACCATCTACCGCCTGGACGTCGGCCTGCGCGGTCTGTTGCCGGTTGCGGTTGCGGCCCGAACGTCGCCGTGAGTGTGTGATAGCCTGCCGCCTGCCTCTTCGATGAGCCAGTTATTCAAGCGTAAGCCAATCGAGGACCTTGTCCCCGAAGGCGAGCACGGGCTCAAGCGCGTGCTGACCGCGGGCGACCTGGTGATGCTGGCGATCGGCGCGGTGATTGGCGCTGGCATCTTCGGCGCAATCGGGACAGCAGCCGCTGGGCAAGTCGACGCGAACGGCACCGTCATTCGCTATGCCGCCGGACCCGCGCTGGTGTTTTCGTTCCTGCTGCTCGGAGGCGCATGCGCGCTGGCCGCGTTGTGCTACGCCGAGTTGGCGGCGATGATCCCGCAGGCCGGGAGCGCCTACGCGTACACCTACGCGACGCTGGGTGAATTCGTGGCGTGGATCATTGGCTGGGATCTCGTGCTCGAGTACGCGGTGGGAAACGTCGCAGTCGCGATCTCATGGGGCGATTACTTCAACACGCTCCTGCGAGGCGTCGGCGTCGAGTTTCCCCAATGGCTGACAACCGGATATCGCACGGCGGCCCTGAGCGCGAATCCTGAAATCCATGGCCTTCTCGATACGGCGCCGCGCCTCGCGGGTCTGCCCATCCTGATCAATCTGCCGGCGTTTGCGATCGTGATGTTGGTGACGTGGCTGCTGTTGCGGGGCGCCAAGGAAAGCGCGCGTGCGAACAACATCATGGTGGTGATCAAGCTCGCCGCCCTGGCGCTGTTCATCGGCTTCGGCATCACGCATCTCAATCCCGATAACTATCGGCCGTTCGCACCGAACGGCTTCACCGGCATTCACCAGGGCGCTGCGATCGTGTTTTTTGCGTATATCGGATTTGACGCGATATCGACCGCGGCCGAAGAAACCGCCAATCCGAAGCGCAATCTGCCGCTCGGTATCCTGGGTGGCCTTGCCATCTGCACGTTGATCTATGTCCTGGTGGGGTTCGTGCTGACCGGGATGGTTCCGTACACTGAGCTCGCCGTAGCAGATCCGCTCGCGCACGCGCTCCAGGCGGCCGGATTCGAGGCGGTCGGCTGGATCGTAGCGCTTGGAGCCGCGGTGTCGATGACCGCCGTGCTGCTCGTATTTCAGTACGGGCAGCCGCGAATCTTTTTTGCGATGGCACGCGACGGCCTGCTGCCGCAATGGGCTGCCAAGATCCACCCGACGCGTCGAATTCCTTACACCACCACGCTCGTCACGGGGATCGTCGTGGCCGTGGCCTCGCTCGTCGGCGACGCGGCCGAAACGTACGATCTGACAAACATCGGAACGCTGTTCGCGTTCGCGCTTGTCTCGATCGGGGTGCTGGTGCTGCGCGTAACCGAGCCGGACCGACCGCGCCCATTCCGCGTGCCCTTCGTCTGGCCCGTCGGGCTGCTGAGCGCCGCCGCCTGCGTCTTCATCATGGCCGGCCTTCCACGCCAGGCATGGGAGCGCTTCTTCCTCTGGCTCCTCATCGGGATCGCCATTTACGCGTTCTACGGGCACCGTCACAGCCGCCTGCGAACCTGACGTGTAGAACCCGCCGTGTAGAACCCGCCGGGTAGAACCCGCCGTGTAGAACCCGCCGTGTTATGATCTCCGTTTGGGGAAACTGCGAAATCCCCGGCAGTACACATGGCGCACGACTGGATTGCGGTGCGCGGCGCTCGCGTCCACAACCTCAAGAATATCGACGTCGATCTCCCGCGTGACAAGCTGGTTGTCATCACCGGCCTGTCAGGATCGGGGAAGTCCTCGCTCGCCTTCGACACGATTTATGCCGAGGGACAGCGAAGGTACGTCGAATCGCTGTCCTCGTACGCGCGGCAGTTCCTCGAGCAGATGGAGAAGCCGGACGTCGATTTGATCGACGGCCTCTCTCCGGCGATTGCCATCGAGCAGAAGACGACCGGTTCGAACCCGCGCTCCACGGTCGGCACGGTCACCGAAATCTACGATTACCTCAGGCTGCTCTTCGCCAACATCGGCGTGCCGCACTGCCATTTGTGCGGCCGCGAGATCGCGTCGCAGTCGCTCGAACGCATCATCGATATGGTGATGCTGTCGCCAAACGATGAACGCGTGAACGTGCTCGCGCCGATCGTTCGCGGCCGGAAGGGCGAGTTCAAGAAAGAGCTGGCGGCGCTTCGCGCGCGCGGTTTCACCAAGGTCCGGATCGACGGCCAGCAGCGGTCGCTCGACGAGGACATCAAGCTGGATCGGCGGCGCAATCACACGATCGATGTCGTTGTCGATCGCGTCATCCTGAAGCCCGGCATCGAGCGTCGCCTCACCGAATCGGTCGAGATCGCCCTCGGCCTCGCTGACGACATCGTCGTCATCAACACCCTGGATGGAGGCGATCGGCTGTTCTCGAGGCGCCTCGCCTGCACGTGGTGCGGCGTGAGCATGCCCGAAATGACGCCGCGGGCGTTCTCGTTCAACTCGCCGCACGGCGCGTGTCAGGAATGCCAGGGATTGGGCGCGGTGTACGACTTCGATCCAGCCCGGATCGTTCCAGACGATTCGCTGTCACTCGACGCCGGCGCCATTGCCCCGTGGGCGAAAGGCGATCGCAAGTTGGTCAAGGAGGCGTTGACCTCGTTGAGTCGAGTGTTCGGAATCGACTTGACGATTCCGTTCCGCCGGCTTCCGCGCAAGCTGCGGGACGTCTTGTTCTATGGCGCGCAGAGTGGCGTCAAGCGCGGCGAAGGCGACGCACCGAAAGCCAAGAGCCGCAAGGATCGCCAGGAGGATCCGTTCGGCGCTGGATTCGAGGGCCTGATCCCAAACCTGCGGCGGCGATACGAAACGGGCACGTGGCTCGAGCAGGAAAACCTCGAGCCGTACCGGGCGCTTCGTCCGTGCCCGTCGTGCCGCGGTGAGCGACTGAAGGCGCAGAGCCGCGCCGTCAAGGTAAAGGGGCGTACGATTTCGGACTACGTCAACCAGCCGATCTCCGAAGCGGTCACGGCATTTGACACGCTCGAGTTGACCGATCGCGAGAGCCTGATCGCCAGCCGCATCCTGCGTGAAATTCGAGACCGTCTGCATTTCTTGAACGACGTAGGCGTCGGATATCTGACGCTCGGCCGAAGCGCGGCGACGCTGTCTGGTGGCGAAGGCCAGCGGATTCGATTAGCGACGCAGATCGGTTCGAACCTTACGGGGGTCCTCTACGTTCTCGACGAGCCATCCATCGGCCTGCATCAACGCGACAATCGCGCGCTGCTGTCGACGCTGGCGAGGCTGCGTGATCTCGGCAACACCGTAGTCGTCGTCGAGCACGACGAGGAAACGATCCGCACCGCCGACTACGTCATCGATCTCGGCCCTGGCGCCGGAGAGCATGGCGGCCACGTCATCTTTCAAGGAGCGCCCGCCACGCTGCTCGACGATGGACACGGATCGCTGACCGGCGCCTACCTGCGCGGCGAGCGCTCGATTCCGACGCCTAAGAATCGACGGCCGACTACGCGCGGCGAGATCGTCGTCAAAGGCGCTCGCGCCAACAATCTGAAGGACATCGACGTCGCGATCCCGCTTGGTGTGCTGACGACCATCACCGGCGTCAGCGGATCTGGCAAGTCGACGCTCGTGAACGAGATCCTCTATCGCGCGTTGGCCCGCCAGCTCTATCGAGCGGTCGACGAGCCGGGAGCTCACACCGCGATTGAAGGGATCGAGCTGGTCGATAAGGTCATTCAAATCGATCAGTCGCCAATCGGCCGGACACCGCGATCGAATCCCGCGACCTATACCGGACTGTTCACGTTCATTCGCGAGCTCTTCGCGATGATGCCCGATGCCAAGACGCGCGGGTTCAGACCGGGCCGCTTCTCGTTCAACGTCAAGGGCGGACGGTGCGAGGCCTGCCAGGGCGACGGCGTGATTGCGATCGAGATGCACTTCCTCCCGGACGTCTACGTGCCGTGCGAGCAGTGCAAAGGTCGCCGCTACAATCGCGAGACGCTCGAGATCAAGTACCGCGGCAAGTCGATTGCCGACGTGCTCGACCTCACCGTCGATCAAGCGCTTCCGTTGTTGGAAAACTTTCCGCCGATCGCGAACAAGTTGCGTACGCTCCAGGACGTCGGCTTGGGCTACATCGAGCTCGGCCAGTCAGCGACGACGCTCAGCGGTGGCGAGGCCCAGCGCGTCAAGCTGGCCAAGGAGTTGTCGCGGCGGGGGACCGGCAAGACCCTCTACATCCTCGACGAGCCGACGACTGGCTTGCATTTCGAGGACACACACAAACTGCTCGACGTGCTGAACAAGCTCGTCGACCAAGGCAACACCGTCGTCATCATCGAGCACAACCTCGACGTCATCAAGTCAGCGGACCACGTCATCGACCTCGGTCCTGAGGGTGGGCAGGCGGGCGGGCGAATTGTCGCCCAGGGGACTCCTGAGGACGTGATGAGGAGCCGAGAATCATTCACAGGGCGTTTCCTGGCGGACATCCTGACCGGGAGCAGTGGGGTCAGACCCCACTGAACCGAATCTGGGCGGGTGGGGTCAGACCCCAGCCGATCAGACCCCCATGTGGTAATATGGCCACACTTCTGACATTCCGCGCTGTGGCTCAGCAGCCACAATCGACGACGATCCGCTGTTTCTTCGACCCGAATCTCGGCGACTATCTGTCTCAAAACCAAGGACTTAATTCTGCCTCCCAGGGTAAGGCTGCTGTGGCAGGTACTTTGCTCAGCTGCAGTCGGCTTCCCTTTCTCGAGAGGTCATGAGCGCGCAGCGAACCCTCCGCCGAGCAGTCTCCTGTACGGGCATCGGGCTACATTCCGGCAACAAGGTCACGTTGTCTCTCAAGCCGGCCCCAGCCGACACTGGAATCCGCTTCCAGCGCACGGATTTGGGCGGGCTGGAGATTCCGGCAACGGTGACTCACCTTGGCGGAATCCAGTATCAGACCGGGCTGACCCGCGAAGCGGTGTCGGTCGAGACCGTTGAGCACCTGCTCGCGGCCCTGACGGCCCTCGGGATCGACAACGCGATTGTCGAACTCAATCATCCCGAAGTGCCGATCATGGACGGCAGCGCAGCGCCGTTCGTCTACCTGATTCTCAATGAGGCGGGTGTCAAACAATTGACAGCACCTCGCCGCTACCTGAAAGTGCTTCGCCCGATTTCGTTGACCCAGGGCGACAAGCGAATCGCCCTCTATCCGTCCGAGCACTTCAAGGTCACCTACAGCATCAGCTTCGATCACCCGCTCCTCCGGCACCAGACGCGGACGATGCGGATCACCGATGAGACGTTCGTGGAGGAGATCGCTCCCGCGCGGACGTTCGGCTTCCTGAAGGAAGTCGAGATGCTGCGGCAGCGCGGTCTCGCTCTCGGCGGCTCGCTCGACAACGCCATCGTTCTTGGCGAAACGGGCGTGCTGAACAACACGCTTCGCTTCGAGGACGAGTTCGTCCGCCACAAGATCCTCGACGTGATTGGCGACCTCTCGTTGGTCGGTCACCGCGTCATCGGCCACCTCGTCGCGCACCGCGGAGGGCACGCCCTGCACACCGCGTTTGCCGCGAAGATTCTCGAGGAAGTGGATGCGTGGCGCCTCGTCGAAGGCGAGACCGAAAGCGTGGCGACG
>Ga0114129_10003661_pt1 | contig 21612 bp, 29 predicted proteins | sample RhiMetdeltSRZDD1_FD_80071 | JGI IMG/M metagenome (GOLD analysis project Ga0114129, IMG submission 80071) | Populus rhizosphere microbial communities from Tennessee, USA - Rhizosphere MetaG P. deltoides SRZDD1 (version 2) (version 2) | ecosystem: Host-associated > Plants > Roots > Rhizosphere >... | reverse complement strand
TCGCCGCCGGCCAGCTCGACTGGCTGGAGGTGCAGGAGCTGTACTCGATCGTCGCGGGCGAGCTGCCGGGCCGGCAGTCGGACGACGACATCGTCGTGTTCAAGTCGAACGGGATTGCGTCCTGGGACGTCGCAATCGGCCACGAGGTGGTGCGGAGGGCGCGCGAGCGAGGAGTCGGCGTCGAGCTCTGAGCGGTCTCATTCCTCCCGGAAGTCGATCTGCTGCGCGCCCTCCCAGAGGAACTTCTTGCCGAGCTCGCGCAGGTGCTCGTTCCCCTCGACGATCGTCGCGAAGTGGTTTCCCGCGAGCGCGCCGGCCTTCGAGGCGAAGCTCACGTACCCGTACGCGAGCAGGATCTCCGTCTCCGAGACGCCGCCCGGGTAGAGGACGATCTCGCCCGGGTTCGGGTAGCAGGTCGCGTTCTCGGGGCCGAGCCCGAGGTCGAGGTCGCCGAAGGGGATCCACCCGGCCTCGCCCGACCAGCGGACGTGGATGATCCGCGACTCGAGCGGCAGCAGCCGGCGGAACGCGGCGACCGTCGCGGGCGCGTCCTCCTCCTCGAGACGGGCGACGAGCTCGAACCCGCTTGCGCTGATCCGGAGCATGGGCGCGGATCCTAACCGGAGGCTGCCTGGGAGACGTACGCGGCGACCGCGGCGATCTCGGCGTCGTCGAGCTCCCCGGCGAACGAGGGCATCACGCCTTTCCCGTCCCGGACGCGCTCGGCGACGAGCGAGTCCGACGGGTGCGCCGCGTCGAGGTTCGGCCCGACGGTGCCGGTGGCGCCGGCGTCGGCCAGGGTGTGGCACCCGGCGCAGCCGGCGGAGAGGAACAGCTGCTTGCCGTGCGCGACGTCGGCAGGGGTCGCAGCGGGGGCCGCCGAGTCCTCGGAGCGGTCGACGACCACGGCGAGCGCGACGAATGCGGCGAGCCCTGCGACCGGCATCCACCAGTGAGTCGTGCCTGCGTGGCGGAGGTTGAAGAACAGGCGCGCCCAGGCGCCGATCACCATCAGCGCCACGAGCACGAGCCAGGCGTTGTCGGCGCCGTAGGCGAACGGGAAGTGGCCCGCGAGCATCGTCAGCACCACGGGGAGCGTGAGGTAGTTGTTGTGCACGGAGCGCTGCTTCGCCTGGATCCCCGGCTCGGGGTCGGGCTCGCGGCCCGCCTCCTTGGCGCGGATCAGCTCCCAGTGGGCCGGGATGATCACGACGAAGACGTTCGCCGCCATCACCGTGCCGATCATCGCCCCGACCTGGAGCCACGCCGCGCGCGGCGCAAAGAGCTCGGCGGAGCCCCAGGCAGAGAGCGCGACCAGGACGAACAGGATCGGCCACAGGACGCGGGCGTCCGAGACAAGCCGGTTGAGGACGTCGTACGCGACCCAGGCGGCCGCGAGCAGGGCGAGCGAGATGACGACCGCCACCCATGCATCGAGGTCGCTCCCCGGCTTCACGAGCGTGCTCGATGCCTCGAGGTAGTAGAGGACGATCATCAGCCCGAACCCGGAGAGCCAGGTCGTGTACGCCTCCCACTTGAACCAGGCGAGGTGGTCGGGGAGCCGCGGCGGCGCGACGACGTACTTCTGCACGTGGTAGAAGCCGCCGCCGTGCACCTCCCAGAGCTCGCCGCCGACGCCCGCGGCGCGATCACGTTCCTCCTTCGGCGAGCGGAGCGACTGGTCGAGCAGCACGAAGTAGAACGACGTGCCGATCCACGCCATCGCGGCGATCACGTGGAGCCACCGCAGACCGAGGTCGAGCCAGTCGCGGAGCGCGTCCGAGATCGCAAGCGGGAGCAGAGTGGTCATCCGCGCCGCCAGCGGTCCTCGGCGATCGCGACGAGCTCGTCGAGCGCCGTCTCGAGCTCCGCGTCGGTCGGGTTGTCGATCCGCGTGCGAAGCACCTGGAGGATCTCCGTCTTCGGCCGCCGGTTCACGAACACGCAGAACCGGAACCCGTGGCGCGACTCGTAGTCGGCGTTCAACCGCTCGAGCTCCGCGATCACCGCCGGGTCGACGTCAGAGCCCTGCTCTGCGGCGGAGTGCTTCGAAAGGCCCTTCCTCTGGCCGATCGCGGGGTGCGCGTCCAGCACCTCGCGCTTCTCGTCGTCGGGCAGCTCGTGGACGAGCGTCCGCGCGCGGACGAGCGGGTCGGGCTCGCCCGCGAGCCGCTCGACGAACGCCGTGCGCCCCTCGAACAGCTCCGCGAGCTCCTCGACGCTCAGCTCCCGCGGTAGCTCGCGCATCCGTAGGGAGAGACCAGGAGCGGGACGTGGTAGTGGCCGTCCTCGAGCGCGACGTCGAGCGCGACGCGCAGGAAGAAGGGCGACGGAGGTGCGAAGACGAGCGAGTACGTGCCGGGCTCGAGGTCCTCGGCGAGCCGCGCGCGGCCGTCCGCATCGGTCTCCGCCGCCGCGACGAGGTCCTCCCCGAGCCGGAGCTCGACCTGCACTCCGGTGGCCGGCTTCCCCGCAGCCGTATCGAGCACGTGCGTCGAGAGAGAGCAGGTCATAGGGCGAATCTTCTCGCCTGGACCCGCTGGGCGCGCGCGATGTCGGCCTCGTCGGCTCGAACCAGAGCGCCGCCGCGCACGACGTCCTCCCCGCCGACGACCAGCCTCTCGACGCGGTGCGGGCCGGAGAAGACGAGCCCCGCGACGAGGTCCTCGGCGCCGCCGAGCTCGAGCCCGTCGCTCGCCCAGATCGCGAGATCGGCCTGACGTCCCGGCTCGAGCACACCGATGTCCTGCCGCCGGAGCACCTCGGCGCCTCCGCGCGTGGCCAGCCGGAGCGCCTCCCGTGCGGTCATCGCCCCAGGGCCGCCCCGTCCCCGAGCGACGAGAAGCGCCTGCTTGACCTCGGTGAAAAGGTCGCTCCGCTCGTTCGACGCCGAGCCGTCCGCCCCGAGCCCGACGCGGCAGCCGGAATCGAGCAGGTCACGGACCGGCGCGACCCCGGCGCCGAGGCGGAGGTTGGAGGTCGGGCAGTGCGCGACGCCGGTTCCCGTCTCCGCAAAGCGCGCGACCTCGGCGGCGGCCAGGTGCACGCAGTGCGCGCACCAGACGTCGTCCGCGAGCCAGCCGAGCCTGTCGAGGTACTCGACGGGCGTGCAGCCGTACAGCTCGCGGCAGTACTCCTCCTCCTCGACCGTCTCGGCGAGGTGCGTGTGGAGCGGGAGGCCGAGCCGGCGCGCGAGGGTCGCCGACTCCTCCATCAGCCGGCCGGTCACCGAGAACGGCGAGCAGGGCGCGACCGCGATCTGCACGCGGGCGCCCGGGCCCTCCTCGTGGAGCTCGGCATGCAGGCGCTCGGTGTCGGCGACGATCGCGTCGAGCTCCTCGACGAGCTCGTCGGGCGGCAGCCCCCCGTCCGAGACGCCGAGGTCCATCGAGCCCCGGGAGGCGACGATCCGCACGCCGAGCTCGCCTGCGGCCTGCACCTCCGCCTCGACGATCCCCTGGCGTCCGCGCGGGAAGACGTAGTGGTGGTCGAAGACCGTCGAGCAGCCCGAGAGGGCCAGCTCCGCGAGACCCGTGCGCGCTGCGGCGTACTCGGCTTCGGCGTCGAGGCCCGCCCACACGGGATACAGCTCGCGCAGCCACGTGAAGAGGTCGGCCTGCTGGGCGCGGGCGCGGGTCAGCGTCTGGCAGAGGTGATGGTGCGTGTTGATCAGCCCGGGCGTGACGACCGCGCCGCCGAGCTCGATGCGCTCGACGTCATCCGCCGCCTCGGGCTCAGCGCCGCCGCCTAGGGAGAGGATCACCCCGTCCTCGACCAGCACCCAGCCTCGGCGGTGCTCCGTGCCGGGGTCGTCCATCGTCACGATCCAGCCGTTCGCGTAGAGCGCCCGCATGCGGGCGGACGTTATCGTCCGGCGTCGTGGCCGGAACGGCAGCCGACGTGCTCGCGCGCGCCGACGAGCTCGGCGCTGTCAGCGAGGAGCCCGATCGGCTCGTCCGCCGCTTCGGAACGCCCGCACTGGCACAAGCCGCCGACCGCGTCGCGGGGTGGATGGAGGAGGCGGGCCTCACCGTGCGGCGGGACGCGGTCGGCAACCTGGTCGGCCGCACGGGCGGGGCGGGGCCGGCGCTCGTGCTGGGCTCTCACCTCGACACGGTCCCGAACGCCGGACGCTACGACGGCCCGCTCGGGATCCTCGTCGGGCTGGCGGTCGTCGAGCGACTCTCGGCCGGAGGAGCCCGACCGGCCGTCCCGCTGGAGGTCGCCGCGTTCGCCGACGAGGAAGGCACGCGATTCGGCACCGCCTACCTCGGCTCGGCCGCTTTCGCGGGCAGCTTCGACCGCGCGTGGCTCGACCTCGCCGACGACGAGGGGGTCACGCTCGGCTCCGCGATTCTCGAGGCGGGCGGCGACCCCGAGGCGGCGACCTCCTCGCCGGTACCGAGCCTCGCCGGCTACCTGGAGGTGCACATCGAGCAGGGACCGGTGCTCGAGCGCGAGGGGCTTCCGGTCGGCGTCGTCTCTGCCATCGCTGGCCAGACGCGCGTCCGCGTCGTCGTCCGGGGGGAGGCCGGGCACGCCGGGACGGTGCCGATGGCGGCCCGGCGCGACGCGCTCGCCGCCGCGGCCGAGGTGGTGCTCGCGGTCGAACGGGCCGGCCGCAGCACCGAAGGCCTGGTCGCGACGGTGGGCGCCCTGGAGCTCTCCCCGAACGTCGGCAACGTCGTTCCGGGCGGGGCGCGGCTACTGCTGGACGTCCGTCATGCGGACGACGCCGTTCGCGCGCGAGCAGCCGGGACCATCCGCGCCGACGTCGAGCGAATCGCATCCGCGCGCGGTGTCGATGCATCATGGACGCTCCGGTACGACACTCCCGCGGTCGAGCTCGCAGCCGGCCTCCGGGGTCGGCTCGAGGCCGCGGTCGAGGCAGCGGGCCATCCCGTGACGAGCCTTGTCAGCGGCGCCGGGCACGACGCGGTCATGCTCTCGCGCGTTTGCCCGGCGGCGATGCTGTTCGTCCGCTGCGCCGGCGGGATCAGCCACGACCCGCGCGAGTCGGTCGAGGAAGCGGACGTCGCCGTCGCGATCGACGTCGTCGAGCGGTTTCTCCGGAGCCTCTAGGCGGAGCCGGCCGTGTCGACGACCGTCTTCGCCGCCTCCGCCTGCTCGCTGCCGACGGCCTGGACGATCTCCGGCCGGTCGAGGAGCCTCGCACGCTGCGCCGGGCTGGGCAGGCGGTTGACCACGTACTTGTCCTCGAGGATCTCCGCCAGTGCCCGGCCCCGCTCGTGCTCGCGGATCACGTACTGCGCGACGCGCTCCTCCGCGCCCGAGCGCTGGAAGAGGAACGAGAACAGGTCCTTGAACGCCATGCGCTGATCGTACTTCCTCGTCTAGGACGATCGGGCGCGCAGCGCGCGGTCGTCCGGCCACTCGAGGTTGGCATCCGGGATCGGGTCGCCGTGCGGGTCGTGGGTCGGGAAGCCGAGCGACTCGTCGATCCGGGCCTCGAGCTCCTCGGAGAGGACGTGCTCGAGCCGGTTCGCCTCGTCGTGCACCTCGTCGACGTGGATCCCGAGCGTCTTCGCGAGGTACAGCTCGAGCAGACGGTGGTGCCGGATCACCTCGAGGGCCACACGTTCTCCCTCGGGCGTCAGGGAGACGCCCTTGTAGGGCGCGTGGACGACGAGCGAGAGCGCGGCGAGCTTCTTCACCATCGCGCTGGCCGACGCCGGCGAGACGCCCATGCCCCGCGCGAGCGCGGTCGTCGAGACGCGGCTGCCCGTCTCCCCGAGCCTGTAGATCTCCCGCAGGTAGTCCTGGATCGCGTCGGTCAGCGTCGGCCGTGCCACGACGCGAGTGTACGGACGGGTGCCGCGTGCGCCTCGTTTGCCCTGCTAGCGTCGGGCGCCTCGTGGACATCCGAGTCGGCCACAGCCCCGACCCCGATGACGCGTTCATGTACTGGGCGCTGACGACGGATCTCGTCGACACGCGGGGGTATCGCTTCCAGCAGGTGCTCGCCGACATCGAGACGCTGAACCACTGGGCACGGGCGGCGCGGCTCGAGGTGACCGCGATCTCGCTCGCGGCATACCCGTTCGTGCAGGAGGACTACGCCCTCTTGCCGCACGGCGCGTCGATCGGGAGCGGGTACGGCCCCGTGGTCGTCGCGCGCGAGCCGTGCTCGCTCCAGCAGCTGGCGTCGCTGGAGATCGTCGTTCCGGGGGCGCTGACGACGGCCTTCCTCGTGCTGCGAATGGTGCTCGGCGAGTTCACGCACCGGGAGCTCGGCTTCGAGCAGATCCCCGACGAGGTGTCGAGCGGCCGTGCCGCGGCCGGCCTAGTCATCCACGAGGGGCAGCTGACGTTCTCCGAGCACGGCCTCGTGAAGGTGCTCGACCTGGGCGAGTGGTGGCTGCTCGAGACGGGCCTGCCGCTGCCGCTGGGCGTGAACGTCGCCCGGCGGGACGTCGAGCGCCCGCGCGACCTCTCGGCCGTCCTCCGCGACGCCATCCAGTGCGGGCTCGACCATCGCGCCGAGGCACTCGAGTACGCGCTCGAGTTCGGGCGCGGCATCGACGCGGCGGTGGCCGACCGGTTCGTCTCGATGTACGTGAACGAGCTGACCAAGGACTACGGGGACGAAGGCCGCTCTGCCGTCTCGGAGCTGCTCCGCCGCGGCGAGGCGCTCGGCGCCTTCCCCGCTCCGGTCACCGTCGACTGGGTCGAGTAGCGCATAGAGCTCACCGCTTGAGCGTCAGCGCCGCGCCGGCCGCGAGCAGGGCGATGCCGAGCGCGCGCGGCCAGTTGAGCGCGATCTTCTCGAAGCCGAAGAGGCCGTAGCGGTCGATCACGGCCCCAGCCGCGAGCTGTCCCGCGACGAGCAGGCCGATGGTCGCGGCCGTGCCGATCCGCGGGGAGGCCAGCGTGATCGTGAACACGACGAAGGTCCCGAGGACGGCGCCGAGCCAGAGCCACTTGGGGGCCGTCCACGCCTCGGCGAGCGACCCGAGCCCGCGCCGAGTGACGAGCAGCGCGCAGAACGCGATCGCAACGGAGAGGAGCGTCACCCAGGCCAGCGCCTCGACCAGCCCGACCCGCTCCCCGAACCGGCCCATCACCGCCGCCTGCACCGAGCCCGCCAGCCCCGCGAGAAGCGCCATCACCACCGCGAGTCCCGTTCCGCCGCTCACGGAGCATGACGCTATACGCTCGGGGCTCTCGCGAGCCCGGAAAGGAGCCGACGTGATCCGAGCGTTCGTCCTGTACGAGTCCGCACCGGACGCCGACCGCTACGAGCAGCATGCGGAGCTGTGCCGGCAGGTGCCGGGCGGCACGTTCCGTCACGGCCCGGTCTTCGGCGCGCCGATGGGAGAGCCCCGGCACCGCTACTACGCGGAGTGGGAGTTCGCCGACATGGACGCGTTCCGCTCCGCCGCGCGGACGCCGGAGTTCGCGGCGACCGGCAAGGACGCGATGGAGATGGGGATCCCGTTCGAGGTCGCCTTCGCGGAGATCGGCTAGTGGCGGAGCCGACGCACCCGCGCCCGCTTCCGCCGGAGGAGCTCGGCTTCGAGACGATCGTCTACGAGAAGGCGCCGCCGCGGGCGACGATCCGGCTCGACCGGCCCGACGTCCTCAACGCCTTCGACTTCCGGATGCTCCGCGAGATCGCCCGCGCGTGCGAGGACGCCTCGTGGGACGACGAGGTCAGCGCCGTCGTGGTCACGGGGACGGGACGCGCCTTCTGCTCGGGCGCGGACCTCGCGAGCTGGGACGTCGACTACCTCGGTCGGCCCGGGGAGTACTGGAAGTGGTTCGGCGCCTTCAAGGACATGCACGACCGGCTGCGGGAGCTCGGGAAGCCGACGATCGCGCGGATCAACGGGATCGCGGTCGGCGGCGGCAACGAGCTCCAGCTCGCCTGCGACCTCGCAGTGATGGTCGACGACGCGTACATCCGCCATGTCGGCCTGGAGCACGGGTCGGTGCCCGCGGGCGGCGCGACGCAATGGCTGTCGCTCCTCGTCGGCGACCGGCGGGCACGGGAGATCATCCTGCTCTGCGACCGGATTCCCGCCGCCCAGGCCGAGGACTGGGGGCTCGTCAACCGCGCGGTCCCCGCCGCCGAGCTCGACGCGGTCGTCGACGGCTGGGTCGAGAGCCTCGCGCGCAAGCTTCCCACCGCGACCCGCTATGCGAAGCAGCAGCTCAACGTGTGGCGCGACCTCGCGTGGCACCAGACGGTCGGCCATGCCCGCGACTGGCTCGCGCTCTCGATGCTGTCCGACGAGACGCAGGGCGCGGTACGGGGGTTCCTCGAGTCGCGCCAGGCGCGGTAGATTCCGCCGGTGTCAGACGAGGTCCTCACGAGCCGCGAGGGCGCCGTCCTCACGGTCACCCTGAACCGGCCCGAGGTCTACAACGCCTTCAACCGCGCTCTCCACGACGCGCTGGGCGAGGCGCTCACCGAGGCGCAGGATCCCGCGGTCCGCTGTGTGGTCGTGACCGGCGCGGGCAAGGGCTTCTGCGCAGGCCAGGACCTGAAGGAGTTCGGGCAGGTCTCGGCATCGATCCGCGACGCGCTCGAGCAGACCTACCACCCGAACATCCGGCTCGTACGGGCGCTCGAGAAGCCCGTGATCGCCGCGGTCAACGGGCCGGCCGCAGGTGCGGGGCTCTCCTTCGCGTGCGCATGCGACATCCGTGTCGCGTCGGACACGGCGACGTTCGTCCCCGGGTTCGTCGGGATCGGGCTCGTCCCGGACTCGGGCGGCACGTGGTTCATCCATCGCCTGCTCGGCTTCGCGCGCGCCTTCGAGTGGATGTGCGCGAACACGCGCCTGTCCGCCACCGAGGCGCTCGACTGGGGGCTCGTGTCGGAGGTCGTGCCGACGGCGTCGTTCGAGTCGCGCGTCGCAGAGCTCGCCGCCGAGTGGGCCGCGAGGCCGACCCTCGCCGTCGGGAGGACGAAGCAGCTGTTCGAGCATGCGTTCTCCGCGTCGCTCGAGGAGCAGCTCGCGCTCGAGGCGGAGCTGCAGCAGGCATCGGTCGCGACCGCGGACTTCCGCGAAGGAGTCGGCGCCTTCCTGGAGAAGCGCCCACCGACGTTCACCGGCACCTGACCGAAGGGAGCCTGTCGTGTCGGAGACCCTGCCTGCGCTCGAGGCGCCGAATCCTCACCCGATCCAGCTCGTCGTCACCGACGACCTTGGGCGGAACCGCCTCACCGTCCTCCTCCGGCTGATCCTCGCGATCCCGCACCTCGTCTGGATCAGCTTGTGGAGCTTCGCCGTCGGCCTGGCGGTGCTCGTCGCCTGGGTCGTGGCGATCTTTGCCGGCCGTGTGCCCGCGATGCTGCACGAGTTCATGGCGACCTACATGCGCTACCACACGCAGCTCTACGCGTATCTCTGGATCGCCGCCGACCCGTACCCGGGCTTCACCGGCGAGTCGGGCTATCCCGTCGACCTCGAGGTCGCGCCCGCGGCATCGCAGAGCCGGCTGACGGTGCTCTTCCGGCTGATCCTCGCGATCCCGGCCGCGATCGTCGCCTCCGTGCTCCAGAACGTGGCCTGGATCGTGGCGATCCTCGCGTGGTTCTACGCGCTCTTCACGGGCGAGGCGAACAAGGGCATGCGCGACCTGCAGGCCTACTGCCTCCGCTACCAGTCGCAGACGTACGCCTACCTCTTGCTTCTCACCCAGCGGTACCCGAGCTTCTCGGACGAGTGAGCCGCCGGACCGTCTCGGTGGTCGACTACCACACGGGGGGCGAGCCGTTTCGCATCGTCACCGGCGGGGCGCCTCCGCTCGAGGGCGCAACGATTCTCGAGCGCAGGCGCTTCGCGCGTGAGCACGTCGACAACGTGCGGCGGCTGCTCGTCTTCGAGCCGCGCGGCCACGCGGACATGTACGGCTGCCACGTCGTCCCGCCCAACGACGACGGCGCCGACCTCGGCGTTGTCTTCTTCCACAACGAGGGCTACTCCACCGCGTGCGGGCACGGGACGATCGCGCTCGTCACGTGGGCGCTCGACGCCGGGGTGGTCGGGCGCCGGGAGGGGCAGAACCGGGTCGTCGTGGACGTGCCCTCCGGCCGGCTCGAGACGTGGGCGCACGTCGAGGACGACCGGGTTCGCTCCGTGCGCTTCCGCAACGTGCCGGCGTTCGTCTGGGCGAAAGGGGTCGAGGCGGCCGGGCGGGTCGTCGACGTCGCGTTCGGCGGCGCGTTCTACGCCTCGCTCGAGGAGCGCGTCGAGCCCCGCGGGCTCACGCGCCTGATCGAGCTCGGCCGCGCGATCAAGGCGGAGCTCGAATCGGCCCACGAGGTCGTCCATCCGCTCGAGCCGGAGCTCCGCGACGTCTACGGCGTGATCTTCTGGCAGGAGGAGGGCGCTTCGCCGCTCACCCAGCGGAACGTCACGGTGTTTGCCGACGGCGAGGTCGACCGCTCGCCCTGCGGCTCGGGCACCTCGGCCCGGCTTGCGCTGCTCGACGCGCAGGGGCGGCTCCCGCGCGGTGAGTCGCTCCGCCATCTGTCGATCGTCGGCTCGGAGTTCACCGGGCGCGTCGTCGGCGACGCGGACGTCGCCGGACGGCCGGCGGTCGTCACCGAGGTCGAGGGCTCCGCGTACCGGACGGGACGCGCGGAGTTCGAGCTCGACCCCGAAGATCCGCTCCGGGAGGGGTTCCTCCTCCGTTAGCCCGCCGCGAGCGTCGCGACGATCTCGTCCTCCTCGGGAAAGCGTCCCTTCCGCTGCTTCGAGAAGACGAGCGCCCCCTCCGCGACGACGTCGAACTGGCTCTTCGCGCCCTCGACCACCGTCGCGTCGTGGCCCTGTTCGGCGAGCGCGGCCGCGAGACTCGCGGCCCGGCGGTCGTAACCGCTTCAGACAGGGCAGTAGAAGATCTCGACCCGCACCTCCCGGACGCTACCCGACCGGTGCGTGGCTGCGAAGCGGTCTCCTTGGACTCTCGCGCGGACGGGCGTAGCGTGACGCTCGGTGGCCGGCGAGCCGACACAGGAACGCGCGCCCGAGACCTGGCACCACGGGCTCGTCGCGACATGGTGGGCCGAGTTCAACGACGACTTCCGCCCGCACGAGATCCCGTACTTCCGCCGACACGTCGAGCGTGACGGCCAACCGGCGCTCGACGTCGCCTGCGGCACGGGTCGGCTACTGCTCCCGTATCTGCGCGCGGGCCTCGACGTCGACGGCTGTGACATCTCGGCGGACATGGTCCAGCACTGCCGCGCGAAGGCCTCCGCCGAGGGGCTCTCCCCGGTCCTGTTCGTGCAGGGCATGCACGAGATCGATCCGCCGCGCACGTACAGAACGGTCTTCGTTTGCGGAGCGTTCGGGCTCGGCAGCACGCGCGCACAGGACGTCGAGGCGCTCTCCCGCCTCCACGACGCCCTGCAGCCCGGGGGAACCCTGCTTCTCGACATCGAGGTGCCGTACGCCGACACGAAGCAGTGGCGGTACTGGACGAGCGAGGGCCGGCGCGCGTTGCCCGAGGAGCTGCCGCCACCCCGGGATCGCCGTCTCGCGTCCGACGGAGGCGAGTACACGCTGCGTGCGCGGGTGCTCGACCTCGATCCGCTCGAGCAGCGCGTCACGCTCGGGATGCACGCCGAGCGCTGGCGCGACGGAGAGCTGGAGGCCGAGGAAGACCGCACGCTGACCATCAACCTGTACTTCCGAAACGAGCTCTTGCTCCTGCTCGAGCGGGCAGGGTTCGCGGACGTGCGAATCGAGGGCGACCACAACGATCTTCCGCCGACAGCCGACGACGAGTTCCTCGTCTTCGTCGCGAAGAAAGGCGATCGGCCGAGGACTCGCTAGTCGACGGTCGGCGTTGCGTCGAGCCAGAAGCTTCGGCCGCCTGCATCGACCGTTGCGCGAACGCCGAGCGGTAGCGTCACCATGGGATCGGCGTGGCCGAGCTCGACGTTGGCGAGCACCGGCAGGCCGGCGGCCTCCGTTCGTGCCTCGACGACGTCCCAGAGGAACCGCGCGTCCTCGTCCGTGTAGCCGTAGGGGCGACCGAACAAGAGCCCGGCTGCGTCGTCGAACACGCCGAGCTGCTCGAGGTCCGTGAGATACGCGTCGACGGCCGGAGGCGAAGGGGCCTCCTCCGACGTCTCGAGGAAGAGGATCGCATCCCGGGGATCGACCCAGGCACTCGAGCCCTTGAGGTGCCAGCAGATCGTCTCGAGGCAGCCTCCGAGCAACGGGCCCGAGGCGACGCCCTTGCGGATCGAGACCCAACCCTCGCTCGCGTGCTCGGCGCGCGGACGCGTCAGATCCGCCTTGGCGTCCCAGTCGAGGAACTCGTCCGTCCACGTCGCGGCGGGCTCGAACGTCACCGCCTCGTCGCCGAACCAGGCGGCGCGAAGGTACCGGTCGGTGTGCGGCAGGACACGAGGAAACTCGCCGAGCTCGGGCACGAGCGCGGGGCCGTGGAACGTCGCGAGGCCTGCGCGCTCGGCGATCGCCCAGTGGAGCACGGTGATGTCCGAATAGCCCTGAAAGACCTTGGGGTGGTCTCGGATCAGGTCGAAGTCGACCAGGGGCAAGAGCTGGTTCGAGTGGTTCCCCCCGATCCCGGCCAGCACGACGGCGACGGCGTCGTCGAGGAAGGCCCGATGCAGGTCGGCGACCCTTGCCTCTGGTGGGGCGGAGACCCAGCTGTCGCTCCGCGCGGCGTTCGGCATCAGCCGCACGCGGAGGCCGAGCTCCTCCAGGTACGCGGCTCCGCGCTCGACCCGGTGCGGCCATGTCCCGACGGCGCCGAACGACGGCGAGACGATCGCCACGGTGTCGCCCGCCCGAACGCGGGGAGGACGCGTCAGCGCGCGCACCGCAGACCGCTCAGATGGTCTTGAACTGCTCGAACGGCTGGCGGCAGGCGTTGCAGTAGCGCAGCGAGCGGCACGGCGTCGGGCCGAACACGTTGTCGAGTCGCGTGTCGGTCGACCCACACCACGGGCAACGGAACGGCCCGCACTCGAGCTGGATCAGCGTCGGCGTCCCGGCGCTGCGTGGCGCCGGCGGGGCGAAGCCCGCGGCACGGAGCTTCTCGCGACCCGCGGGGCTGATCCGGTCGGTCGACCAGGAGTCGTCGAGCACGACCACGACCTCGGGCTCGGCGCCAAGGGCGCGGATCGCGTCCTCCATCTGCGCCTTCATCGACTCGAGCGCGGGGCAGCCCATGAACGTCGGCGTGAACTCGACGTACACCGTCTCGTCCTCGATGCGGACGTCCTTCACGACGCCGAGGTCGACGATCGAGATCACGGGGATCTCGGGGTCGAGGATCTCCGCGAGGGCCCGCCAGACCTCGCCGGCGAGACCAGCTTGTGTTGATTCAACACAAGCGTTGTCCGCGGCGCTCACCAGCGTGCTCCCGCCGGTGCCGAGCGGCGCACCATCGTCATCTCCTCGAGCAGCTCCGCGAGCTCGGCCTCGTGCTGCCCGCGCGAGACCGGCTCGGCGTCGGGCATCGCCCGGCCGAGCTTCTCCTCGACCCGGCGAACGAGCTCCGGGCGGAGATTGTCGTCGAGCACGCCGAGCGCGTACGGCCAGAGCTCCTCGAGCGCCTCGTCGAGACGCGGACGCGCGTCGTCCGAGGCGAGCAGCCGGTCGATCCACATCTCCGCGTGGATCCGGTGGTAGACCTCCTCGCGGTCGATCTTCGCCGCGATGCCCGCGAGCTCCGAATCGTCCGACTCCTTCAGCGCCTCGAGCCGGATCGCGTCCGCCGTCTCGTAGAGCCAGTGACGCGCGATCGTCCGCGCCCACTCGAGTCGGCGCAGCTCGACCAGCGGTGCCGAGCGGTACTCCTCGGGCGCCCGGTCGAATGCGAGCGCGTCGGCGTCGGTGCCCACCTCGCGCGCGGCGAGCTCGTACAGCGCGCGCGCGTGGCCGATCTCGTTCTGTGCGATCGACGAGAACGCGACGTCCTCCTCCAGGAAGGGGGCGATGCCCGTCCACTCGGAGTTGCGCCAGCCCAATATCAACTCGTCGTCCGCGAGAGCAAGAACGAGATCAAGACGATCGCTCATGGGTTCTTTCCCGCGGCTGCGCGTGCCTCCTTGAGGCGCTCCTTGATGGAGTAGCCGTCGACGCGGCGGTACTTGAGGTCGAACTCGTCCACGAACTCGTCGAGCTCCTCGATCGCCTCGCGCGCGACGAGCCAGAGTGCCTCGGACTCGCCGCGGCGGCCGTACTGCTCGCGCGCGTAGATCTCGGCGAACCGGCCGTCCGGGGCGGCGATCGAGCCGGCGTGCTGCATCGCGGCGCCCTGACGCTCGCGGCGGAAGACCTCGTAGATCACGCCGCCTCGGCGAGCACCGTGCGCGAGACCCAGTCGACCTCGGCGCGGGAGAGGCGGCGGAACGCGAGCCGCTCGGCGGAGGCGGGGCCGTGCCCCGAGACGACCGCCATCAGCTTCTCCCAGTCGGGCTCGCTGTACGACCAGACGCCGTCGTCGCTGCGGCGGAGCTTCGGGTCGGGAAGGGTCAGGCCGAGCTCCCAGACCTGCGGCACGTACCCCTCGAGGAACTGCTGCCGCGCGTCCTCGTTGGCCTGGCTCTTGATCCGCCAGTGGACCATCGGGTCCTCGTCGGCGGGGATCGGGTTGCCGTGGAACATCATCAGCGGCTCCCACCAGCGGTCGAGCGCCTCCTGGACGAGCTCGCGCTGCGCGTCGGTGCCGGTGACGAGCGTGAGGATCACATCGCGTCCGTGGAGGATGTGGAACGATTCCTCCCAGCAGATCTTCCGCATGATCCGCGCGTAGGGCGCGTACGAGCACTTGAGGAGCGCCTTCTGCGAGATGATCGCGGCCGCGTCGACGAGCCAGGCGATCACGCCGACGTCGCCCCAGGTGCGCGTCGGGTAGTGGAAGACGTTGTGGAACTTCGAGCGGCCGGCGATCAGGTCGTCGAGGCACGCCTCGCGCGGCTTGCCGAGGTCCTCGACGACGCGGTAGAGGAGCTGCGCGTGCCCGACCTCGTCCTGGATCTTCGCGGTCAGCGCGAGCTTCCGCTGGAGCGTCGGGGCGCGGAGGATCCAGTCGCGCTCGGGCAGGACGCCCATCAGCTCCGAGTTCGCGTGCATCTCGACGAACTTCCGCAGACGCGCGCGGTACTCGTCGGGCATCCAGTCGCCCGCCTCGACGACGCCGCCGTCCTGAACGTGGGCGAGGAACGCCTCCGTGCGCTGGTCCATGGTTCGATGCTACCGAACGATCGGGAGGATCGCCCACATGGCTACAAGGCGCGACGAGCTCGTCGCCGCCGCCACGCGCCTCTTCGCGGATCGCGGCTACCACGGCACGTCGATGGCCGACCTCGCCGAGGCGATGGGGGTGCAGAAGGGGTCGCTGTACTCGCTCACGGACTCGAAGCAGGAGCTGCTCGTCGCGGTCACCCGCGAGGGTGCGACCGCCTTCCACGCGGCGCTCGACGCGGTGCCCGAGGACGAGCCGCCGCTCGAACGGATCCGGCTCGCGCTCCGGGCGCACCTCGCCGTGGTCGCAGCGCAGGTCGACGCGGCGACGGTCTTCACCCGCGAGTGGCGGTTCCTCGAGGAGCCCGAGCGGACCGCGTTCCGCGCCGAGCGCCGCCGCTACGAGGAGCGCTGGCACGACCTGTGTCGCGAGGCGGCCGAGCGGGGTGCGCTCAGGGCCGACCTCGACGCCGAGGCGGCCGTGCTCCTGATCCTCTCGGCCGCGAACTGGGCGTACACGTGGCTCCGTCCCGACGCCGACACCGCCGTGCTCGCCGACCGGTTCTCGGCCATCATCGTCGACGGTGTGCGCGGCTACGCGTCGCCCGCCGCCTGACGCGCATGGGCTCGATCCTGATCGTCAACCCCAAGGCGAGCGGCGTCTCGGCCGAGGTCGTCGAACGCGTCCGCGCCGTGCTGCCCGCGGACGTCGAGGTGTACGAGACGGCCGGTCAGGGCGACGCGACGGCGCTCGCCCGGGAGCACGAGCCGACGGCCCACGCGATCTACGTCCTCTCGGGCGACGGCACATACAACGAGGTCGTGAACGGGATCACCGGCCGGGTCCCACTCGGCTTCCTGCCCGGAGGCGGGACGAGCGTGTTGCCCCGCGCCCTGGGGCTCGGCCGCGACCCCGTCGTCGCCGCGCGGCTCGCGGCGATCGGCACGGCGAGGGCGATCGGCCTTGGCCAGGTCAACGGCCGGCGCTTCACGTTCAACGCCGGGATCGGTCTCGACGCGGAGCTCGTCCGCCGGATCGACAGGCGTGGGCGCAGGGCAGACGGCCGCCGGCCGGGCGATCTCGCGTTCACCCACGAGGCGCTGGGGCTGCTCGCGGAGCACCGGGGGCGGTTCCCGGACGCGCTCGACGTGGAGGGCGAAGGCCCCGCAGCCTTCGCCGTCGTCGCCAACTGCAGCCCGTACACGTATGTCGGGCGGCTCGGGCTGCCCGTCGCCGCCGGAGCGTCCTTCGACGGCGGGCTCGATCTCGTCGCCCCGGCGAACGTCCGCGTCCGCGACCTGCCGGGGCTCGCGCTCTCGGCGGTGCGCGGGGCACGGCCCCGCGACGGGCTGCTCGTCCTGCACGACCGCGACCGCATCGTGGTGCGGTGCCGGCGGCCGCTGCCGCTGCAGGCCGACGGCGAGGATCTCGGCGACGTCGAGCACGCCGTGTTCGAGGCCGAGCACGCCGCGGTCACCGCGCTCGTTCCTGCGGCCGCTCGCTAGCGACCGTCGCGCCGCGCGCGGGCGCCGAAGAGCTCCGACCAGCGGCGACCGATCCCCCTGGCGAACTGCGTCTCGAGCATGCGGAAGTGCTCGTCGAGGATCGGCTCGAGGCCGGCCTCGTCGCGACTGCGCATGGCGCCGAGCTGGCGACGGTGGACGTCGAGGGTCTGCCGGTCGGTGGTCATCCCGCCCGAGTAGGCGTCTCGGATCGGCGCGAGACCGCGGGCGACCCCCTGCATCGCCGCCTGGATCGTCTCGTTGTGGCACGAGCGGACGAGCGCGCGGTGGAACATCGCGTCCGCCCGCATCACGCTCGGCCGCTCGCCGAGGTGGCGCTCCAGGAGGTCGATCGTCCGCTCGATGGCGGCGAAGTCCGCCCTGGTGGCGCTTCGGGTCGCCTCGTGGGCGACGGCACGCTCGAGCACGCGGCGCGCGCGCAGGACGTCGATCGCCGATTGCTCCTCGAGCTTCACCGCCGAGTAGAGCGCCACCGCCGGCACGAGATCCGTCGCGACGAAGATCCCACCGGTCTTCCCGCGCCGCACGTCGACGAGCCCTGAGAGCTCGAGCACACGCAGCGCCTGCCGGAGCGTCGGCTTCGAGATGCCGAGCTGGGCGGCGAGGTCCGTCTCGTTCGGTAGACGGTCGCCGGTCCGAAGGCCGGCCCGCTCCACGGCCTCGGTGAGGTGCTCGATCGCGGCCTCGAACGTCCGCGTCGCGCGGATCGGCTCGATCACGAAGGCTGTCGGGGGCGCCATGGTCGACGCAGTCTCGCAGGATCGAGCGGATCCCTCCCAGCCGGTATTTGACAGAAAAAGGGCAACGCTGTTTCACTTCAGAGGTGCAGAGCTCGTTCGTGGTCGAGCAGGGCCTGGGCAGGGTCATCGGCGTCGGCGGCGAGCCCGACCGCCGCGTCGAGGGGCTCGACGACGAGGCTCTCCTCGCGATTTACCGGTCGCTCGTCCTCCTGCGGACATACGACGAGCGGTCGGTCGTCTACCACAGCCAGGGCCGGATCGGGACGTACGCGATCTTCCGCGGGCACGAGGCGATCCAGGCAGGGGTCGTCCACGCCCTGGAGGAGCGCGACTGGATCTTCCCCAGCTACCGCGACTCGGCGATCGGGCTCCTCCGCGGCCTCCCCGCCGCGACCGTGCTCCAGTGGTGGCGCGGCCACCCGTCGGGGTGGTGGAACCCGGAGGACGTCAACGTCGCGTCGATCTGCGTGCCGATCGCCTCGCAGGTGCCGCATGCCGCCGGGCTCGCCTGGGGGCTCCGGCTCAAGGGCACGGACGCAGCCGCCGCAGTGCTCTTCGGCGACGGCGCGACGTCGGAGGGCGCGTTCCACGAGGGGGCGAACATCGCCGCCGTCGTCAAGGCGCCGCTCGTCCTGATCTGCAACAACAACCAGTGGGCGATCTCGACCCCGCTCGAGGCCCAGACGGCCGCGGCACGGCTTGCCGACAAGGCGGTCGGGTACGGGATGCCGGCTCTCCGCGTGGACGGGCACGACGTCCTCGCCGTCTACGAGGCTGTGAGGGAGAGCGTCGTGCGCGCCCGGGCGGGCGACGGGCCCACGTTCGTGGAGGCGGTGACCTACCGCTCGGCGCCGCACGCGACCGCCGACGACCCGAGCTTGTACATCGACCCGGAACGGGTCGCCGCCGACCGGGAGCGCGACTGCGTGCCCGCCTACGAGGAGTACCTGCGGCGGCTCGGGCTGCTCGACGACGATGCGGTGACCGCCGTCCGCGAGGAGGCTCTCGCGACCATGAGGGCCGGGATCGAGGCGGCGGAGGCGGAGCCGCCCGGCGACCCCGGGCTCGTGTTCTCGCACGCGTACGTCGATCCGCCGCCCGCGCTCGCGCGCGACCTCGAGGACCTGCTGCGGGTGCACGGGCGGTGAGCGCGACGGTGGGCACCCGGGAGCTCCTGCTCGTCGAGGCGGTTAACGACGCGCTCCACGTCGAGCTCGCACGCGACGACTCGGTGATGGTGATCGGCGAGGACGTCGGTCGGCTCGGCGGGGTCTTTCGGGCCACGGCCGGGCTCCGAGACCGCTTCGGCCCGGACCGCTGCGTCGACACGCCGCTGGCGGAAGCAGGGATCCTCGGCGCGGCGGTCGGTCTCTGCATGGCCGGCTGGCGCCCCGTCGTCGAGATGCAGTACGACGCCTTCTCGTACCCCTGTCTCGACCAGCTGATCACGCACGTCGGCCGGTACCGGTGGCGGACGGGCGGGGCGATGGGATTCCCGCTCGTGATCCGGATGCCCTACGGAGGAGGCGTGCGCGCGCCGGAGCTCCACGACGACTCGCCCGAGTCGTACTACGTCCACACGCCTGGCGTGAAGCTCGCCGTCCCGGCGACGCCGGGCGACGCGAAGGGTCTTCTCGCCGCGGCGATCCGTGACCCGGATCCGGTCGTCGTCCTCGAGCCGAAGCTCGTCTACCGGACCGCGCGCGGTTCCGTGCCGGAGGGAGAGCACGTCGTCGAGCTCGGCCGCGCCCGCGTCGCCCGGGCGGGGAGCGACCTGACGCTCGTGGCGTGGGGCGCAATGGTCGCGGTGTGCGAGCGCGCCGCGGAGGCGCTCGTGGACGAGGCGTCCGTCGAGGTGCTGGACCTCCGGACGCTCAAGCCGCTCGACGAGGACGCGCTCCTCGCCTCGGTCGCCCGGACCGGACGCTGCGTGGTCGTCCAGGAGGCGCCGCGGACGTGCGGCTTCGCCTCGGAGGTCGCCGCGCTGCTGGCCGAACGGGCGATCCTCGACCTCCACGGCCCGGTCCTGCGGGTCACGGGGTACGACGTGCCGTACCCCTACTGGCAGCTCGAGGACTGGTACATGCCGTCCGTCGAGCGCGTCGTCGACGCCGCGCGCCGCGTGCTCGCGTTCTGAGCCGAGGCTCCCGGCGGGTTACCCTCCGCGCGTGGCGTACGAGTTCAGGCTGCCCGATCTCGGCGAGGGCCTCACGGAGGCAGAGATCGCGCGCTGGCTCGTCGCGGAGGGCGAGGAGGTGCGCGAGGACCAGCCCCTCGTCGAGGTGCAGACGGACAAGACCACGGTGGAGATCCCCTCGCCTCGCGGCGGGACAGTGCTCAAGGTGCTCGTCGGCGAGGGCGACGTCGCGCCGGTGGGTGCCGTGCTCGTCGTGATCGGTGAGGAGGGCGAGCAGCTGCTCCGCGCGGTCGAGACCCCCGAGCCCGCCGCCTCCGAGGCAGAGGGCGACGGGCCTCTCGTCGCCGTCGTCCCGCCCGAGCCATCCGACGCCGTTCGCGCGACGCCCGCCGTGCGCCGGCTCGCGAAGGAGCTCGACGTGGCGCTGAAGGACGTCCCCGGCACGGGGCCCGACGGCCGGATCGTGGAAGGCGACGTGCGGGCCGCGGCCGCCGGCGCGGGCGTTGCCGAGCGTGTCCCGGTGCGAGGCGTCCGCCGCGCGATCGTGGAGCAGGTGACCCGAGCGCACCGCGAGGTCCCTGCCGTGACGTTCGTCGAAGAATGCGACTTCGGCGGGCTTGACCTCCGGCGGATCGTTCCCATCGCGATCCACGCGGCGGCAGCGTCGCTCCGGCTGTATCCGGAGCTGAACGCCCGACTCGTCGGTGACGAGATCGTCTTCTTCGAGCGCATCGACGTCGGGATCGCCGTGCAGACGGACGACGGCCTGCTCGTCCCTGTCGTGCGCGCGTGCGAAAGCCTGTCGGTGGACGCGATCGAGGCGGAGGCGCGGCGACTCGCCGACGGCGCCAGGGAAGGCACGCTCTCGGCCGACGAGCTCCGCGACTCGACATTCACCGTGACGAGCGCCGGCAAGCTCGGCGGCCTGCTCGTGACACCGCTCGTGAACCACCCCGAGGTCGCGATCCTCGGGCTCCACCGCGTCGCGGAGCGTCCTGTGGTGCGGGACGGCGAGGTGGTGATCCGGCCGGTGGGAAACGTCTCTGTGAGCTTCGACCACAGGGTCGTGGACGGCGTTCGGGCCGCCGCCTTCTGCCTCGACGTGATCGAGCGGCTGCAATCCGCCGCCACGGCCGGCCCGTAGTACCGGTCGTACCGCCGGACCACGACGGAAGGGAGACCATGAGAGGGAGGCTTCTGCTCGGGCTCTTCGTGCTCGGGCTCGCACTGGTCACGGCCGCGGTTGCAGGCATCAACCGGAACTGGAGCGTCCACGCCACGGGCGCGCAGGAGGTGCCGCCGCACGAGACCCAGGGGCAGGCGCAGGCGATCTTCCACCTCTCGCCTGACGGGAACTCGCTCGACTACAAGCTGATCGCCGCGAACATCGAGAACGTGTTCATGGCGCACATCCACATGGCGGGGCCGGGTGTCAACGGCATGATCGTCGTCTGGCTCTACCCGTCCACCGCGGTGGGCGTCCAGGCACCGCTTGCCGGCGGCCGCATCCAGGGCGTGATCGCGCAGGGCACGATCACCGCCCAGAACCTCACCGGGCCGCTCGCGGGGCATCCGCTTTCGGACCTGGTCCAGGCGATGCGCACCGGGAACGCGTACGTCAACCTCCACACGAGTGACGGCGTCGATCCGCCGAACACCGGGGCAGGCGACTTCCCCGGCGGCGAGATCCGGGCCGATATCTCGGCAACGGACTAGTCACCCTCGGCCGCAGACACGGGGCGGCCCCGGCCGCCCCGTACAATCCCGCGCGTGGACGACGCGGTCGACATCGGGTTCACCCTAGGGCTGGGCCTCGCGGCGGGCCTGCTGCTCGCCGGCCTCTTCGCCGCATGGCGCTACGGCTTCCTCGCCTCCGCCCTCGGCGCCCTCGTGGTCGGCATCCTCGCGGGCCTGCTCGTTCGGGGCTGGATCGGGCTTCCCGGCGCATTCGCCGGCGCGCTGATCGGCGCCGTCTCGGCCTCGATCATCGCCCGCGGCACGCTTCGTC
>Ga0114129_10003660_pt1 | contig 21613 bp, 22 predicted proteins | sample RhiMetdeltSRZDD1_FD_80071 | JGI IMG/M metagenome (GOLD analysis project Ga0114129, IMG submission 80071) | Populus rhizosphere microbial communities from Tennessee, USA - Rhizosphere MetaG P. deltoides SRZDD1 (version 2) (version 2) | ecosystem: Host-associated > Plants > Roots > Rhizosphere >... | reverse complement strand
GACGAACTGCGGTGACGACCGCGGCAACACCAGCGGCGATTACAGCGAATGGCTGAACAGCGGGATCGCGGTCAAGGGCTGAGCCGGATCGGCGGGCGCGGGTCCGGCGGCTGCTCCGCAGCCGCCGGACCCGCGCCCCCGCGCCTCGCGTCGTGAGCGTGGCGACGGCCTCGAGCGACGCCGGGCTCCGGCGGCGTGTCTCGGCGTTCCTCTTCGGGCATCCCCGCGTGCGGCTCGCCGCCACCCTCGGGCCGCCGCTCGCGTGGTTCCTGATCGTCTACATCGGCGCGCTCCTCGTGCTCTTCGCGAACGCCTTCTGGAGGTTGGATCCGTTCAGCGGGGAGATCGTCCATAGCTTCGGGTTCGCGAACTTCCGCGATCTCTGGAGCAGCGACGTGTATCGGGCGATCACGCTCCGCACCGTCGGGATCGCCGCCGCGGTCACGGCGACGGACATCGTCCTGGCCTTCCCCCTCGCGTACTACACGGCGATGATGGCGAGGCCTCGCGTCCGCAATGCGATCCTCCTGGCTGTGGTGCTCCCTCTGTGGGCGAATTACCTGGTTCGGGTCTTCGCGTGGAAGCTGATCCTCACCCCCGAGGGGTTCCTGAACTGGATCCTCGGCGCGATCGGGGTCGCGGGGGTGAGGATCGGGAACTCCAACTGGGCCGTCTGGATCACGTTCGTCTACCTGTGGCTCCCCTTCACGTTGCTGCCGATCTACGCGGGGCTCGAACGCGTCCCGAGGTCCTACCTCGAGGCGTCGAGCGATCTCGGCGCGAAGGCATGGCGGACCTTCCGGCAGATCGTGCTGCCGCTCAGCCTGCCCGGGATCGTCGCGGGCTCGATCTTCTCGTTCTCCCTCACGCTGGGGGACTACATCACCCCGCCGCTCGTCGGGAAGACGCAGTTCATCGGCAACGTGATCTACCAGCAGGTGGGCGTGGCCGGGAACGTTCCCTTCGCGGCCGCGTACGCGCTCGTGCCGGTGGCCATCATGGCCGTTTACCTCATCGTCGCGAAGCGCCTCGGTGCGTTCGAGGCGTTGTAACCGACGATGGAGAGTCGCGCAGCGCGTTGGCTGGTGCGGATCGGATCGGGTATCACGCTGGCGTTCTTGTACGTCCCCTTGCTGATCGTCGTGCTCTACGCCTTCAACGATGCGGTCGGACAGAGCTGGCCGATCCAGGCGTACACGACGAAGTGGTTCGGGATCGCCTGGCGGAGCGATCAGGTCCGTGAGGCGCTCACGAATTCGCTCGTCATCGCCACGGCTGCGACGGCGGTCGCGCTGATCCTCGGCTCCGCGGCCGCCTTCGCGATCCACCGGTTCTCGTTCTTCGGCCGGAACTCCGTGTCGCTCCTCCTCGTGCTGCCGATCGCTCTTCCCGGGATCGTGACCGCGATCGCGTTGAACTCGTCGATCAACACCTTCCACATCCCGTTCGGGCTGTTCACGATCCTGCTCGGGCACGCCACGTTCTGCATCGTCGTCGTCTTCAACAACGTGATCGCCCGGCTGCGACGCACGCCGGGATCGCTCGTCGAAGCGTCGATGGATCTGGGTGCCGATGGGTGGCAGACCTTCCGCTACGTGACGTTCCCGGCGATCCGGACCGCGTTGATCTCCGGGGCCTTGCTCGCGTTCGCGCTCTCGTTCGACGAGATCGTCGTCACGAACTTCACCGCGGGATCCGAGCTCACGATCCCGAAGTTCATCTTCAACAACCTTCGGCAGCCGAGGAACCGGCCCGTGGTGAACGTCGTGGCTGTTGCTGTCGTGCTGGTCATGCTGATCCCCGTCTACATCGCGCAACGGCTGGCGGGCGGACCGGACGTCCGAGCAGCAGCCCCGAAGGCGCAAGCCGCTCAGGGAGTGGCCGTCTAGAGGTACTGGCCGCCCCGCGGGGGGGTCGGCTGATCCGGCTGACCCGATCGCGGCTGACCCGGGTTCTGCGCCATCAAGCCGCGACGGCGCAGCTCCTCGAACTGCTGCCGCGCCGCCATCTGCTGGGCGAACATCGCCGCCTGGATCCCGTGGAACAGCCCCTCGAGCCAGCCGACCAGCTGCGCCTGGGCGACGCGCATCTCCGATTCGCTGGGAACTCCATCCAGGGGCGGGACGAGCTCGTCGAGCTCGGCCTTCAGGTCGGGGCTCACGGTCTCGGCGAGCTCATCGATCGAGCGTCGATAGATGTCCACCAGCCGCTTCCGACCGGGCTCGTCCATCGATGCCTGCCGGGTCTCGTCGAGCAGCTCCCGGACCATCGAGGCGATCCGGAGGAGCTTGGCGGGCTCGGTGATCGATTCCGGCTGTGGGCCCTCGCCGGTCTGCTCCTGCGGGACCGGAACGGCCGGCATCGGCTGCCCCGCCTGCGGATCGCTCACGTCGCCCACGCTAGCACTCAGGCTTGCGGCGACCCACCGAGCCGCCGGAGGAACAATGCCTCCGCCAGCGCGATCCGTTCGACCTCACCGAGATCGACGCTCTCGTTCACCGAATGGATCAGCGAGCGCTCGTCCATCGCTCCCCAGATCAGGACCTCGATCCCCGGGAACGTGCGCGTGAGCATCGGCACCAGCGGGATCGAGCCGCCAGAGCCGAGCTCGATCGCGTCCCGGCCGTAGGCCTCCGAGAGCGCGGCCAGCGCCGTTCGGCTGGTCGGGGTGTCGGTGTCGACCAGGTGGCCGTGGCCGGCCTCGAAGCCCGCGCTCTCGTCGATCGAGACCTCGACGCCCCAGGGCGCGTGGCCCCGGAGGTGGCCGATCAACGCCTGACGGGCTACGCGAGGGTCGTCGTCCGGGGCGACCCGCAGGCTCACCCGGGCTCGTGCGACCGGGACGATCTGGTTCGAGGAGCCGGCGATCGCCGGCGCGTCGACGCCGAGGACGGCGACCGCTGGCCCGGCGAAGACGCGGTCGGCGATCGTTCCCGACCCGATCAGCTCGACCTGGTCGAGGAGGCCGGATTCCTCGCGGAACTCGTCCTCCGGGATATGGGCACCTTGCCACTCGGAGCGCTTCAGGCCCTCGATCGCGACGTTGCCCTCGTCGTCGTGGAGCGAGGCGATGATCCGCGCGAGCGCCGTGATCGCGTCGGGAACCGGGCCGCCGTACGACCCGGAGTGCTGGGCCCGCGGCAGCACCCGAACCTGGACGACCAGGTCCGTCACGCCGCGGATCGACGTGTTGAGCGTGGGGACGCCGGTCCGGTAGTTCCCGCCGTCGGCGATCACCGCCACGTCCGCGCGCAGCAGGTCGGCGTTGCCCTCGACGAGCTGAGGAAGGTGCTCGGTGGTGCACTCCTCCTCGCCCTCCACGAGGACCTTCACGGTGACCGGCAGGTCGCCGTCGGCGAGGAGGGTTCGGATCGCGGCCGCGTGCTCGACGATCCCGCTCTTGTCGTCGGCCGCGCCACGTCCGTAGAGCCGTCCGTCCTTGCGCACGGGCTCGAAGGGGGCCGTGTCCCACTGGTCGAGCGGACCCTCCGGCTGCACGTCGTGGTGCGCGTAGAGCAGCACGGTCGGCGCCTCCTGCGGGCCGGGGAGCTCCCCGAAGACCGCGGGATGTCCGCCGTCGAGCTCGAGGAGTCGCGCGTCGCCGACGCCGGCTTCGCGCAGCACGTCACGGGTCGCCTCGGCCGACTCCCGCACGATCGCTGGGTCGTAGCCCGGGTACCCCATCGACGGGATCCGGACCAGACGCTCCAGTTCCTCGATCACGCGGGGCATGTCGGCGGCGATCCGCTCGCGGAGATCGTCGGACATGCTTCGAGCCTAGCCGTTAGGGGGCCAGCCGCTGGAGGCGCCAGCCATCGGGCGCGCGCTCGTACCGGAACCGATCGTGGAGCCGGTGCTGCCGCCCCTGCCAGAACTCGATCGCCAGCGGCCGGAGGAGGTAGCCGCCCCAGAAGGGCGGCCGCGGCACCTCTTCGCTCGGGTACCTCGCGTCGAACTCGGCGAACCGCTCCATCAACTCGTCCCGCGAGGCGAGCTCGGTGCTCTGCTGCGAGGCCCACGCGCCCAACCGCGCCTCGCGAGGACGGGTGGCGAAGTACGCGTCGGATGCCTCGTCGCTCACCCGTTCGACATCGCCGACGACGTTCACCTGTCGGTCCAGCTCGCGCCAGTAGATCGAGCAGGCCGCACGAGGGTTCTCGGCGAGCTCCCGGCCCTTCCGGCTCCCGTGGTTCGTGTAGAAGACGAACCCGTCGTCGCCGACGCCTCGGAGCAGGACGTGCCGGATCGACGGTCGCCCGTCGGCGTCGGCGGTGGCGAGCGCGATCGCGTTCGGCAACCGGATCCCGATCGCCTCGGCAAGCTCGAACCACCGTCGGAACAGCGACAACGGATCCGAGGGGAGGCTCTCGAGCTCGAGCGTTCCGTCGGGCTCTTCGCTCACGCGCGCCCCCGGCAGGATTCGAACCTGCGCACCCGGCTCCGGAGGCCGGCGCTCTATCCCCTGAGCTACGGGGGCTCGGGGTCGGAGTCTAGCAACGGGCTCACGGCGGATCGGACCGTTCGCCCCTGCACGAGAGGCACGGCACTATCCTCCGCTCATGCCCGAGGTCGGCCCGCCCCGCGTGCTCGTCGCCGACGACGATCCGATCCTGCACCGGCTCCTGGAGCTGAACTTCCGCGTGGCGGGGATCGAGATGGAGTCGGTGGGGCGCGGCGACGACGCGTTGGCACGCGTCGCCGCCGCCCCTCCCGACGTCCTCGTCCTGGACGCGACGATGCCCGGGATGGACGGCCACGAGGTGTTCCGGCGGCTCCGGGAGGAAGCAGCCACGGCGACGCTCCCGGTGGTCTTCCTGAGCGGTCGCGCGCCCGAGGAGTTCGCCGGGTACGAGGACGACCACGTCCGGGTCGTGACGAAGCCCTTCGACCCGACCGAGCTCGTCCGGATCGTCCGCGAGGCGATCGGCCGCGACGGATGATCGAGGAGCGCCTCGCCTCCCTGTTGACGGAGGCGCTCTCGGTGGTCGCCGCGAGCCTCGGACTAAAGCCGCCGTTCCCGGAGCCGGCCTTGGAGCGCCCGCGGCAGCGCGGGTTCGGCGACTTCAGCACGAACCTGGGGATGGTCGTCGCGTCGAAGATCGGGACGAACCCGCGAGACGTCGCCGCGGCGATCGTGAAGGCCCTCCCCGAGGCGTCGTACCTGGAGCGCGCCGAGGTCGCCGGCCCGGGCTTCATCAACCTGTGGACCACCGACGAATGGCTCCACGACGTCGTGCGGCAGATCGCCCGCGAAGGCGAGCGGTACGGAGCCGGGTCGCCCACGGGACAGCGCATGCAGGTCGAGTTCGTCTCCGCCAACCCGACGGGGCCGCTCACGATCGGACACGCGCGGAACGCCGCGATCGGCGACTCGCTGGCCCGTCTCCTCTCGTTCGCCGGACACGAGGTCGAGCGCGAGTACTACTTCAACGACGCCGGCGGGCAGATGGATCGGTTCGGGGCTTCGGTGGAGGCTCGATACCTCCAGCTGCTCGGCCGGGACGCTGCGGTGCCCGAGGATGGCTACCAGGGCGAGTACGTCACGGAGCTGGCCAGAAGCGTCCTCCAGGAGGAGGGGCCCGGTCTCGCCGATCTCCGCGAGGAGGAACGCTTCCTTCGGCTCCGCGAGGAGGGTGCCCGCCGAGCGATGGCGCAGATCCGGGTCACGCTCCGACGGTTCGGCGTGACGTTCGACTCGTACCTCTTGGAGGCGTCGCTCGACGAGCGCGGCGAGATCCGGAGCGCCCTCGAGCGGTTGCGAGAGGCCGGCCACGTGTACGAGGCCGACGGCGCGACGTGGTTCCGTTCGACGGCGTTCGGCGACGACAAGGACCGCGTGGTCGTCCGTTCGAACGGCACGCACACCTACTTCGCCGCCGACATCGCCTACGTGCTCGACAAGTTCTCGCGCGGCTTCGATCACCTGATCTACGTCTGGGGCGCGGATCATCACGGGGACGTCGTTCGAGTGAAGGGCGCCGCGCGCGCGCTCGGCTTGGACGAAGAACGCGTCGAGATCCTCCTGTACCAGTTCGTGTCCTTCCTCCGAGGTGGCCAGCCGGTGAAGATGAGCAAGCGCGCGGGAACGTTCGTCTCGCTCGACGAGCTGATCGACGAGGTCGGGACCGACGCGGCGCGGTTCCATCTCCTGCTGTTCTCGAGCGACCATCCGATGAACTTCGACATCGAGGAGGTCGCGCGGCAAACCCTCGATAACCCCGTGTACTACGTGCAATACGGCCACGCCCGCATCGCGTCGATCCTGCGAAAGGCGGCGGAGGAGGGCATCGAGCTGGCGCCGATCGACGTCGCGGACCTGGCGCTGCTCTCGAGCGAGCCGGAGGTGGATCTGATGCGCGCGCTGGCCGAGGTGCCGGGCCTGGTGGCCACCGCAGCCGCGAACCGGGCTCCGCACCGGCTGACGCACGCGTCGCAGGAGCTCGCGGCCACCTTCCACCGGTTCTACACGGAGTGCCGGGTCGTCTCGGACGACGCCGCCTTGACCCAGGCGCGGCTCTGGCTCTCGAGCGCCACCAAGCAGGTCCTGGCGAACCTGCTGCAGCTGACCGGCGTCTCGGCGCCCGAGTCGATGGATCGGCTGCAGGACGAGGGCGGGCTCGGATGACCGGTGAGATCCGGGTCCGCTCGGCGACCCCGCGCGACGCTCGTGCGTTCCTCTCGTTCTGGACTGAGATCGTGACGGAGGGCAACGGGTACATCCGGAGCGAGAAGGTCGAACACGGACCCGGGGAGTACCGGCGGCGGTTCCGCGCCGACGCGAACCGGGAGGTCCACCTGCTGGCCTTCGACGGCGATCGGTTGGTCGGGTACGTCACCGTGCAACGCGAGCAGCACCCCGTCACCCGTCACGTCGGCTCGCTGGCGATCGCCGTGGCCGCGCCCGAGCGCGGGCGAGGGATCGGCACCCGGCTGATGGAGGAGGCGATCGCCTGGTCGCGCGCCGTGGGCATCGAGAAACTCGTGCTCTCCGTGTACCCGCACAACGAGGCCGCGACGGCGCTGTACGCACGGTTCGGCTTCGTCGAGGAGGGGAGGCTCGCGAGGCACTCACGCAAGTCCTACGGTTACGTCGACGAGATCCTGATGGCGGCCTGGATCGGGGACGAGACGTGAACGAGGAACGCACGATCCGGATCGGGATGCTCGGATGCGGCAACGTCGGCCGGGCGGTGATCCGGTTGCTCGACGAGCTCGCCGACGAGATCGAGCGGCGGGCCGAGGTCCGGCTCGAGGTGGCGCGGGTCGCGGTCCGCGACGCGGACCGCGACCGCGACGTGCCGCTCCCGCAGGACCGGTTCGTCGACGACGCCGACGGCGTCGTCGACGACCCGGCGATCGACGTGGTCTGCGAACTGATCGGCGGCGTCGAGCCGCCGCGGACGCTCCTGCTCCGCGCGTTCGCCACGGGGAAGTCGGTCGTCACGGCCAACAAGGAGCTCCTGGCGCGGCACGGCGGCGAGCTCTTCGCGGCGGCCGACGCCGCCGACCGCGACCTCGCCTTCGAGGCTGCGGTCGCCGGCGGCATCCCGCTGATGCGGCCCCTCCGGGAGTCGCTCGTCGGCGAGCGGGTCGACCGCGTCCTCGGGATCGTGAACGGCACCACGAACTTCGTGCTGACGCAGATGTCGGAGCACGGCTGGACGGCCGAGGAGGCCGTCGCGGAGGCCCAACGGCTCGGCTTCGCGGAAGCCGACCCGACCGCGGACGTCGAGGGTTTCGACGCCGCCGCCAAGTGCGCGATCCTGGCGTCCGTCGCGTTCGGCGCCCGCGTGACCGCCGACGACGTCTACCGGGAGGGGATCGCCGGCGTGACCCCCCAGGACTTCGAGGACGCCGGGCGGCTCGGCTACGCGATCAAGCTGCTCGCGATCGCCGAGCTGGAGGACGACGAGGTCGCGGTGCGGGTGCACCCGGCGATGATCCCCCTCGACCATCCGCTCGCGTCGGTGCGCGGCGCGTCCAACGCCGTCTCGGTGGAGGGTCCGCGGATTGGCCAGCTGATGTTCTACGGGGCCGGCGCCGGGGGCGACCCCACGGCCACCGCCGTCGTCGGCGACCTCGTCAGCAACGCCCGGAACCTCGTGCGCGGCGTGCGCGGACCCCGGACCGTCGTCGGCACGGATCTGCCGATCCGGCCGATGGACGACACGCGCGACCAGTACTTCCTGAAGCTCCGGGTCGAGGACCGCCCCGGCGTCCTGGCCGAGATCGCCGACCGCTTCGCCCGCAACGGCGTGTCGCTCGAGCGCGTGTGGCAGGAGGGATCCGCGGATGAGGCCACGCTCTCGTTCATCACCCACCGCGCCCAGGAGGGCTCGTTCCAGAAGACCCTGCACGAGCTCCGCGAGCTCGACGCCGTGCACGCGGTCGCCAGCGTCCTCCGCGTGGAGGGCGAGGAGTGACGTCCGCCGGGGGCGCGCCCTGGCGAGGGATCATCGAGGAGTACCGGGAGCGTCTCCCGGTCACCGACGACACGCCGATCGTGACGCTCGGCGAGGGCGGGACGCCCCTGGTCCGATCCGGGCCGCTCTCCGACGAGACCGGGTGCGACGTCCGGCTGAAGTTCGACGGCGCGAACCCCACGGGCTCGTTCAAGGACCGGGGCATGACCCTCGCGATCTCGAAGGCGGTCGAGGAGGGCGCGAAGGCCGTCGTGTGCGCCTCGACCGGCAACACCAGCGCCAGCGCGGCGGCCTACGCCGCGAAGGCCGGGCTGACGTGCGCGGTCCTCGTCCCGAAGGGGAAGATCGCGCTCGGCAAGATGGCGCAGACGCTCGTCCACGGCGCCCGGGTGATCGAGGTCGACGGCAACTTCGACGCGGCGCTCGAGGTGGCGAAGGGCCTGGCCGACCGCTACCCGGTCACGTTGGTCAACAGCGTGAACCGCTACCGGCTCGAGGGCCAGAAGACGGCGGCGTTCGAGATCTGCGACGCGCTCGGTCGGGCGCCGGACCTCCACCTCGTACCGGTCGGGAACGCCGGGAACATCTCCAGCCACTGGCTCGGCTACTCGGAGGAGCTCGAGGCCGGCCGGATCCACGAGCCCCCTCGGCTGTTCGGCTTCCAGGCGCAGGGCGCCGCGCCGATCGTGCTCGGCGAGCCGGTGAAGGAGCCGCGGACGATCGCCACCGCGATCCGGATCGGCAACCCGGCATCGTGGGAGCGGGCGGTCGCGGCGGCGAAGGAGTCCGAGGGCGCGATCGCCGCCGTGACCGACCGCGAGATCCTCGCGGCGTACCGGCGGGTCGCCCGAGAGGGGTTGTTCGCGGAGCTCGCCTCGGCGGCCAGCGTCGCCGGCCTCGTGCGGATGCACGAGGACGGCGCGCTCCCCGCCGGCGCGACCGTCGTCTGCGTGCTCACCGGCCACGGCCTGAAGGATCCGGAGTGGGCGATCGCGGGCGCCGCGCATCCGCCGACCGTGTCGGCGGATCCGGCGGCGGTCGCCGACGAGCTCGGCCTCTGATGCGCGTCCGGGTCACGGTGCCCGCCACGTCGGCGAACCTCGGCCCGGGGTTCGACTGCTTCGGGCTCGCCCTCGATCTGTGCAACGAGGTCACGGTCGAAACCGACGTGGAGCCGGGCGTCACGTGGGAGGGCGAGGGAGCGGACGAGCTCCCCACCGACGGCACCGACCTGGTGAGTCGCGCGATGGCGTCGACCCTCGAGCGGCAGCGGAGGCACCACCCGGGCGCCGCGCTTCCTCCGGTCGCGATCCGGGGCCTGAACCGGATCCCGCTGGGAAAAGGGCTGGGGTCCTCCGCCTCGGCCGCCGTCGCCGGCGTCGCGCTCGCCCGAACGCTCCTCGGGCCTGCGGGCTTCGACGATCCGTACTCGACGTTCGCCCATGCGGCGGAGCTCGAGGGCCATCCCGACAACGCGGCGGCGGCGACGTACGGCGGGCTCACGGTGTTCGCCGGCTCGGTGCACCGATTCGATCCGCATCCGACGCTCGACCCCGTGGTCATCGTGCCGGATCGATCCCGGCTCCCGACCCCGGACGCGAGGAGGGCGCTGCCGTCGACCGTCACGAGGGAGGACGCGGTTTTCAACATCGGCCACGCGACGCTCGTCGCGATCGGCCTGATGCAGGGCGACCTCGATCTGCTCCTCGTCGCACTGCATGATCGCCTCCATGAGGACGCGCGCGCGGGCCTCGTACCCGAGATCGCGACGGTCCTCGATGATCTGCGTCGGCGCCAGATCCCCGCGTGCCTCTCCGGGGCCGGGCCCTCGATCCTCGCGTTCGAACGCGACGGGCACGGGTTGGGCGATACGCCCGATGGATGGCGGTCCCTGCGGCCCGGGGTGCGCTCGGCCGGGGTCGAGGTCGAGGTCGAGGCGTAGCCGGCTAGCGGATGCAGCGCCCCGTGGCGACGGGCTCGGTCCGTGTCTCGGCGGACCGGACCAGCTGCAACAGTCGCGGCGACGCCAACGCGTAGCCGATCCCCTCGTGCGTCACCGAGGCTCCGAAGATCAACCCGGCCACGTTCCCGTTCGGCAGGACGAAGGGCCCGCCGCTGTTGCCCGGCCGCACGCGCACCTGGAGCTCGTAGATCCTGCGGTGCACCTCGTCCTGGGAGTAGATGTCGCGGCCGACGGCGTTCAGCGCGCGACGGACGGCGGCCCGGCTCGCGTGGAACGTGCCGCTCGGGTAGCCGAGCACCGCTCCGCCGGCCCCGCGACGCACCTCGTGCGCCAACAGCGTCAGGGGCCGAGCGTCGAGGCCGTCGACGCGGAGCACCGCGGCATCGAGGTCGTCGTCGACGGCCAGCGGCGTCGCGTCGAACGTCCTTCCGTTCCATTCCACGCGCGGCGTGCTCCCCGCGATCACGTGGGCGTTCGTCAGCACGAGGTCCGGAGCGACGACGAAGCCGGTGCCCTGGAGGATCTCGCCGCACGCGGGCCCGGAGACGAGCACCAGCGACGGCTCGGCAGCCGCGGTCGCCCGGGCGGCGATCCCGTGGCTCGGCTGGGGGACCGGTTCCGCCGGGGGCGGCGGGAGACCCGAGAAGACGTCCGGGAACCCGAGGATGTCGAGGACGGTCCCCAGCTGTCGCGAGAGGACCGGCGGCGCCGGAAGGACCGCGTCGACCGCCCGCACGACGGACGAGCGTTGGAGCGCCCGCGCCACCGAGGGGAAGGGACCGGCGGCCAGGTTCAGCCCGAGGAACCAGATCGCGAGGATGAGCGCAGCTACCGACAGCGCCGACCCGCCGATCGCGTCGGCGGTCTTGAACCGGGTCCGATGGGCGCGACGACGGAGCCGCACGCCGAGGATCGAACCGATCGCATCACCGACCGCACCGAGCAGGAGCACGGTGCCGAGCGCGACCCCCGCCTTCGACGCGTCGGAGTCGACCACCCGGGCTGTGCTGGGCGCGAGCCACGCGCCGACGACGAAGCCGATCGCCAGCCCGATCAGGCCCGTGACCTGGAGCAGCGCGCCCCGCCGGTAGCCCCCCCACGCGGAGACCGCGAGCAGCAGGATCAGCGCCACGTCGAGGAGCGTCACGGCGCGTCATGGTCCCACGCGCCCGCCGGTGCCGGGCGTCCGTTCACCTACACTCGCTCCGTGGTCACGATCGCCCACATCTCGGACCCCCACGTCGGGTCGCCGCATTTCGTTCCCAACATGCTCCATCGTGTGATCGAGGAGCTGAACGAGCTCCGGCCCGACGCCGTGATCTGCAGCGGCGATCTCACGACCGAGGGGTACCGACAGGAGTATCAGGCGTGGCTCTCCTACGCCGAGCGGATCGAGGCCCCGCTGCACACGATCCCCGGTAACCACGATTCGCGGAACGTCGGCTATCTGCATTTCGAGGAGCTGATCGGTACGCGCTACTGGTCCGTCGACGTGAAGGGGATCCGCATCGTCGGATGCGACTCGAGCGAGCCCGACCTCAACGAGGGGATGGTCGGGCGCGGTCACTACCCCTGGATCCGCGACGAGTTCGCGCATCCGGCCGACCTCAAGATCTTCGTCCTGCATCACCACCTGATCCCGATCCCCGGGACCGGCCGCGAGCGGAGCACCGTCGCTGACGCCGGCGACCTCCTGGAGGTGCTCGTCCACGCCGGCACGAACATCGTGCTCTCGGGGCATAAGCACGTGCCGTACGTCTGGCGGCTCGAGGACATGTACCTCGCGAGCGCCGGGACGTGCTCCTCGCTCCGGGTGCGCGGGCACACGAAGCCCTGCTACAACGTGCTCGAGTTCGAACGGGACGAGGTCACGATCTTCCGCAAGTTCCCGTTCGGTGAACGACAGCAGATGGTCCGGGTCGAGATCCCGACCGGAACCCAGATGCATCGCGCGGGCGAGGAGCTGGTGCAGGAGGCCGCGCAGGCGCCCGGCGACTGATCCTCGAGATCCACCACAGGAGATCCGATGCGAACGCTCGTCCTGGTGGACGGTGAGCACTACCCACCTGTGACCCGCGCCGCCCTCGAGGCGGCGCGGGAGCGCGGCCACGAGATCGTGGCCGCGCTCCTCGTGGGAGGGACGGAGAAGCTCGCGGCAGGTGGCGCGCCACCGGACCTCGGGGTGCCGCTCCTGGTGGCCGGCCCAGACCGGAGGGAGGCGCTCCGGTCGGCGCTCGCCGAGGAGGTCCCCGAGCTCGTGCTGGACCTTTCCGACGAGCCCGTCCTCGGGTACCGCGAACGGATGGAGCTCGCTGCGGTCGCCCTGGTGCACGGTGTGCCGTACGCCGGCGCCGACTTCCGGCTGGACCCGCCGCCGACCGGAGCGCCGGTCGCCGCGCCGACGCTCGCGGTGATCGGGACCGGGAAGCGGACCGGGAAGACCGCGATCGCCGGGTCGGTGGCCAGGCTCGCGGCCCGCCGCGGCCTGGACCCGGTGGTCGTGGCGATGGGCCGCGGCGGGCCGCCCGAACCCGTCCTCACCCCGGCCGGGTCGGTCGACCTCGATCGCCTGGTCGGCTTGGTGGCCCGGGGCGAGCACGCGGCATCCGACTACCTGGAGGACGCGGTGACGACCGGGGTGACCACCGTCGGGGCTCGGCGCGCCGGCGGCGGGCTCGCCGGGGCGCCCTACCTGTCGAACGTTCGGGAGGCGGCCGAGCTGGCGGCCTCCCTGGACCCCGGCCTGATCCTGCTGGAGGGGAGCGGCGCTGCGATCCCGCCGGTCCCTTGGGACGCAGGGATCCTCGTGACCCCAGCGGACGCGCCGCCCGAGTACCTCGGCGGCTACCTGGGGCCCTACCGACTGTTGCGGTCGGACCTGGTCGTTGTTACCATGACCACTGGCCCATCCGGGTCCGCGAACCTTTCCGAGCTTCGATCCCATCTCCGCCGCTACCTGGACGATGCGTCGATCGTCGAGACGGACTTCGTTCCCGTACCGCTGGGGATCGTTCGAGGCAAGGATGCGTTCTACGCCACGACTGCGCCACCCGCGGTCGTCGAGAGGCTCGTTCGACGCCTCGAAACCGATCACGGATGCAGGGTGGTGGGTTGGAGCGCTCGGCTCGCGGACCGCGCCGGCCTGCTGGAAGACCTCGATGCCGCCCAGGGATACGACGTCCTCCTCACGGAACTGAAGGCCGCGGCCGTCGACACCGGCGTCGCGAAGGCCCTCGACCGGGGGGCGGAGGTCGTGTTCGTGGACAACCGCGCAGAGGCCGTGGAGGGATCGATGGATCTCGACTTCTCGCTCGGCCGTGCGATCGATCTCGCGATCGAGCGCGCGGCGAGCTACCCCCGGAACCGCTCATGACCAGAGACAGGACACCTCACATCACGATCTCCGACCGGGAGCCCGGCCTGCCGTACTCGAAGGGGCTGATGGCCTCCCAGGTGATGGTCACCGGCTTGCCGCCGCACCGGGCCTACGCGGTCGCCGAGGCGATCGAGGCGCGGCTCCTGGACGAGGGGCGCATGTCGGTGACGAGCCCGGAGCTGGCCGACCTGGCGCTCGAGGTGATCGACGAGCTCGCCGGCGAGCGCTATGCGACCAACTTCGTCCGCTGGCGCGACCTGGAGGGGCTGGATGTGCCGCTCGTGATCATGATCGGAGGGGCGACCGGCGTCGGGAAGTCGACGATCGCCACGCAGCTCGCCGCCCGGCTGGGGATCGTCCGCGTGGTCGGCACCGACGCGATCCGCGAGGTGATGCGGGCGATGTTCTCGGCCGAACTGATGCCGACGTTGCACGTGTCCTCGTTCCAGTCCGACGGGGCTCTGCGCGAGCCGACGCGACGGTCCGACGCGCTGGTCGCCGGGTTCCGCGAGCAGACGGCCGCCGTGTCGGTCGGCATCGATGCGCTGATCGAGCGGGCCGCCGCGGAAGGCACGAGCGTCGTGGTGGAGGGTCCGCACGTCGTGCCGGGGTTCTTCGATCTCGATCGCCACGGCGAACGGATCCTCCCCGTGCCCGTCGTGGTGGAGGTCGAGGATGAGGGCCGGCACCTGAGCCACTTCCCCGCCCGCGAAACCGATCCCCGCCCGGCCGACCGGTACGTCTCGAACTTCGAGAACATCAGGAAGCTGCAGCGATACATCAAGAGTCAGGCGCTCTCGCATGGCGTCCCCGTCGTCTCCAACCACAGCTTCGACCAGGCGCTGTCGGCACTGATCGATCTGGTGATGGAACGCGCCACGGACCGCGCCACGCGGACCGGCCGATCGCTGCGACCGCGCGCGAAGACCAAGAGCCCCCAGGGGAGGACGGCATGAGGTTGTTCCTGGACACGGCGGACATCGACGAGATCCGCGAGATCAACCGGTGGGGGGTCCTGTCCGGCGTCACGACGAACCCGTCGCTCGTCGCCAAGGAGGGCCAGGATCCCGACCAGGTCTGGAAGGAGATCCTGACCGAGGTCGACGGCGACATCTCGCTCGAGACGACGGAGCTCGAGGCCGACCCGATGTACGAGGAGGGGAAGCGACTCGCGGGGATGGCGCCCAACGCGGTCGTGAAGGTGCCGATGACGCCGGCCGGGCTCGAGACCGGCAAGCGCCTGGGCGCCGACGGGATCCGAGTGAACGTCACGCTGGTGTTCACCCCGGCGCAGGCGCTGCTCGCGGCGGAGATCGGCGCGTACTGCGTCTCGCCGTTCCTCGGTCGACTGGACGACATCGCGGCCGACGGGATGAAGGCGCTCCGCGACATCTGCGAGCTCTACGCGGCGCAGGGCTACGTGACGAACGTGCTCGCCGCGTCGCTGCGACACCCCATGCACGTGGTCGAGGCGGGACTCCTGGGCGCCGATATCGCCACGATGCCGTACGACGTCTTCACGAAGCTCGTGAAGCATCCACTCACCGACATCGGCCTGGAGAAGTTCCTCGCAGATTGGCGGAAGCTCCGCGACGGTGACACCCAACAGCCCTAGCGAGAAAGAGAGGCAGGGCAACCAGATGGAAACCATGGATCGCGGCTCGTTGGAGGGCAAGCTCCTCCCCGAGCTGCAGCAGATCGCGCAGACGATGGGGATCGAAGGAACCCAACGACTGCGGAAGGCAGGCCTGATCGACGCGATCGTCGAGGCCTCGACGAACGGCGACCGCCCGAGGGCCGACGCGAACGCGTCGGCGTCCGAGACCGCGGTCGCAACGGCGGAGCCGCCCGAGGCCCCGTTGTCGACGGACGGGCCGCAGTCGGCCGACGAACGGTCGGAGGAACGGCGCGAGGCGCAGGAGTCCTCCGACGACCGCCGGCCGGACGGCGACCGCCGCCCGGACGGCGGCGGTCGACGGGACGACCGACAGGGCCAGGGAGGCCCCGGCGGCCAGCGCCCCCAGGGCGGCGACCGCGGCGGCGACCCGCGAACGCGTCGCCGCCGGCCGACCCGCGAGGAGCGGCGGCAGATGCGCGAAGAGCGCCGCGAGCGCGAGGAGCAGGAACGGATCGAGGCGCTGAAGACGGCGCCCTCCGCGTCCGGGATCCTCGACCTGCTCCCCGACGGTTACGGCTTCATGCGGACCTCCGGGTACCTCCCGGGCCCGGAGGACATCTACGTCTCGATGTCGCAGGTGCGCAAGCACCAGCTCCGGAAGGGCGACGTGATCACCGGGAAGGTCCGTCAGCCGCGTGACAACGAGAAGTACTGGGCGTTGCTCGAGGTCGAGAAGGTGAACGACCTCGATCCCGAGGCCGCGAAGCAGCGACCGAGCTTCGACAAGCTCACGCCGCTGTTCCCGGACGATCGCTTCCGACTCGAGTCCGGTCCCACCGCGATCACGGAGCGCATCATCGACATGATCGCCCCGATCGGGAAGGGCCAGCGCGGGATGGTCGTCTCGCCGCCGAAGGCCGGGAAGACCACGGTCCTCAAGCAGATCGCCAACGGCATCGTGAACTCGAGCCCGGACACCCACGTGATGGTGCTCCTCGTCGACGAGCGGCCGGAGGAGGTCACGGACTGGCAGCGGACGGTCGAGGCGGCCGAGGTCGTGTACTCGACCTTCGACAAACCGACCGACCAGCACATCCAGGTCACCGAGCTCGTGCTGGAGCGGGCCCGGCGCCTCGCCGAGTCCGGCAAGGACGTTGCGATCATCCTCGACTCGATCACGAGGCTCTCGCGGGCCTACAACCTCGCGGCCCCGTCGTCCGGGAAGATCCTCTCGGGCGGCATCGACTCGGGAGCCCTCTACCCGCCGCGGCGCTTCTTCGGAGCGGCGCGCAACATCGAGGAGGGCGGCTCGGTCACGATCATCGCCAGCGCGCTGGTCGAGACCGGTTCCCGGATGGACGACGCGATCTTCGAGGAGTTCAAGGGAACCGGGAACATGGAGCTGCGGCTCGATCGTTCACTCTCGGAGAAGCGGCTGTTCCCGGCGATCAACGTCGACGCCTCGGGGACCCGGAAGGAGGAGCTGCTGATGCCGGCCGAGGAGCTGGCGTTGGTGATCAAGCTCCGGCGGGTGCTCCACGCGCTGGACGTGGGGGCTGCCCTGGAGTTGCTGGTCGACAAGGTCCGCGCGACCAAGTCGAACGAGCAGTTCCTGAAGGAGATCGCGAAAGCCCCGTCCGGGGGATAGGAGGCGGTTGACGCGCTCGTCTACCCTCGGCGGCGAGGGAGGTGTGGAGGACTCGAGAAGCGAGCGCGTCAGCGCGAACGTGGTCCTCCGCGGTAGCAGTAGAGGAGAGGCACACATGAGGCAAGGCATCCACCCTGAGTACCAGATCGCGAACGTCCATTGCTCGTGCGGCAACACGTTCCAGACCCGCTCCACCGTGAGCGAGATCCGAGCCGAGCTCTGCTCGAACTGCCACCCCTTCTACACGGGCAAGCAGAAGTTCGTGGACGCGGGCGGCCGGGTCGAGCGATTCCAGCGCCGGTACGCGAAGACACAGGCGGCCCAGGCCAGGCAGGGCTAACCGGCCGTGGCCGGCGACGCATCCCCGGCGGCCGCGTCGCCGCGCAGCCACCTCTACGGCGGACAGGCCGTCGTCGAGGGGGTGATGATGCGCGGCGCCGGCCACTGGGCGATCGCGGTGCGTCGCCCGGATGCCACGATCCACACCGAATCGCACGAGATCGATTCGATCGTCCTGCGGCACCCGTTCCTGGGCAAGCCGTTCTTCCGCGGCATCATCGTGCTCGGCCAGTCGCTGGCGATCGGCATGCGGGCGTTGATGGTCTCGGCCAACCAGTCGCTCGAGGAGGAGGAGCGCCTCACCCCGCGCCAGGTGGCGTTCTCGATCTTCCTGGCGGTCGCGTTGTTCCTGGGGATCTTCATCATCGGCCCCACGACGCTGTTCGCCTGGTTCGAGGAACGGAGCGGGAGCCGTGGCGTCGTGACGTTGCTGGGCGAGGGAGTCTTCCGGGTGGCGCTCTTCGTCGCATACCTCTGGCTGATCGGCAGGACGAAGGACATCCGCCGGGTGTTCGAGTACCACGGGGCCGAGCACAAGACGATCGCGGCGTTCGAGCACGGCGACCAGTTGGACCCGGCGTCGATCGACCGCTACCCGAAGGAGCACGTGCGCTGCGGCACGAACTTCCTGATCATCGTGATGATCATCACGATCTTCGTGTTCACCTTGTTCGGCACGCCAGGGCTGCTCTGGCGGATCGCCTCTCGCGTGATCGCGATCCCGATCATCGCCGCCGTCTCCTACGAGGCGCTCCGCCTCGGCGCCAGGTATCCGGGTTCGCTGCTGATGCGAGGCCTGATGGCGCCGGGGATCTGGCTCCAGCACATCACGACGCGCACGCCCGACCGCGAGCAGATCGAGGTGGCGATCGCCTCGTTCCAGACGCTGCTCCGCCACGAGGCCGACGCGGTCGCCGACACGTAGGTCGGCAGGTCGGGTCGTTGCATCGCCCCTTCCGGCCATCGAAGATGAGCGGGTTCGAACGACTCGGGAGGTCTTCCCCATGCCGACCAGCGATCTGGACATGCCTCTGCTGCCGAGCGCCGAGCAGATCCGGCGACGGGAGTTCGCGACGGTCCGCCGCGGCTACGACCCGGAACAGGTTCGCGGGTACCTGACCTCGATCGCCGAGCAGGTCGAGACCCTCGAGCGGGAGCTCAGCCAGGTACGGCTCGAGGCCGAGTCGGCCGCCGCGCGCACCGAGGGTGCTCCGAAACAGCCCACGCCCGTCGCGCAGGTCAGCGGGGATCCGTACGACACGTTGTCGAAGCGATTCGCCTCGCTGATCGAGATCGCCGATCGGGAGGCCGCGAGCATCATCGACAACGCTCGGACCGAGGCGGCCGGCGCCCTCGACGAGGCCCGGACCGAGGCCGATCGCATCAAGGTCGACGCGCAGGCGCATGCTGAGGAGGTGCGGCAGACCGGCAACGATCTCCTCGAGCGCGCTCGGACCGAATCTCAGCGGGTCCTCTCCGGCCTCGCCGAACGCCGACGGGGATTGATCGATCAGCTCGAGGACATGCGTTCGAAGCTGATCGGGCTGGCCGATGAGCTGGCGGTCCCCCTCGAGGCGGCCGCGAAGACCGACGAGGTGGAGGCCGAGTTGGAGGCGGCGATGTCGCCGGCGCCGGCCGCCGCCGCGGATCCGGTGGATCCCGCGTACGAGGACCTCTGGGTGGCGAAGGACGGCGCGGTCGACATCCCTGATCTCGCCGCGTTCGATCTCGATCTCGACGACGACCGGTAGCCTCGGGCGCCCCACGGGCGCCTGGGAGAATCGACGTCGATGGACATCGACGATCGGTTGCGGGAGATCGAATCCCGATACGAGCAGGTGCAGGCGGACCTGGCCTCGCCGGAGACGGCGACCGATCCCGAGCGGATGCGCGAGCTGGGCAAGTCGTACGCCGAGCTCGAGGCGATCGTCCGTCCGTATCGCGAGTACCGGCAGGCGCGGCACGATGCCGAGGAGGCCCGCGAGCTCGCGCGAGCCGAAGCCGATGCCGAGATGGCGGAGGCCTTCGACGAGGAGGCCACGAAGGCCGACGAGCGCGCCGCGGCGCTCCGGTCCGAGCTCGAGCACCTGCTCGTCCCCAAGGACCCGAACGACGGGAAGGACCTGATCGTCGAGATCCGGGCCGGCGCCGGCGGCCAGGAGGCCGCCCTCTGGGCCGGCGATCTGTTCGAGATGTATCGCCACCTCGCGGAGCGGAGGCGGTGGAAGGCCGAGGTGCTGTCGTCCTCCCCGTCGGAGCTCGGCGGCTTCAAGGAGATCGTCTTCGAGGTCCGTGGGCGGGACGCGTACGGGCGGTTGAAGCACGAATCCGGCGTCCACCGGGTGCAGCGGGTGCCGGCGACCGAGTCCAAGGGGCGGACCCACACGTCCACCGCCACGGTGGCCGTGATGCCGGAGGCGGAGGAGGTCGAGGTCGAGATCCGTCCCGAGGATCTCGACGTCGACGTCTACCGCTCGTCCGGACCGGGCGGCCAGTCGGTGAACACGACCGACTCGGCGGTCCGCATCGTGCACAAGCCGACAGGGATCAAGGTCGAGGTCCAGGAGGAGCGGTCCCAGCTGCAGAACCGGGAGAAGGCGATGCGCTACCTCCGGGCCCGGCTCCAGCAGAAGGCGCTCGAGGAACAACAGGAGAAGGAGGCGGCGGCCCGCCGGTCGATGGTCGGCACGGGGGAGCGGTCGGAGAAGATCCGGACCTACAACTACGCCGAGGGGCGCGTCACCGATCACCGGATCAAGCACACCTCGCATCAGCTCGCCAACGTGCTCGAGGGAGGACCGGAGCTCGACGGGTTCACGGATCGCCTGAACGCGGCCGAGCGATCGGCCCAGCTCGCCGAGGGGAGCTGACGATGCACCCGGCCCAGGTGGTCCGGCGTGCGGCCGACTACCTCGAGCGACACGGCGTGGAGGGCCCGGTCCCCACCGCGGAGCGGCTCCTGGCGCACGTCCTGGAGACCGATCGGGCGGGGATCTACGCGCGGAGCGGGCTGTCGACGCAGGAGGCGAAGCGGTTCGGTCGCGCGCTCTGCCGACGGTGCGTCGGCGAGCCGCTGCAGCACGTGACGGGCGAGCAGGGGTTCCGGCGGCTCGTGCTGGGCGTCCGGCCGAGCGTGTTCATCCCTCGGCCGGAGACGGAGGTGCTCGTCCAGGTGCTCCTCGACGAGCTGCGTTCGGTTGACTCGCCGCTCATCGTCGACGTCGGGACGGGGACCGGCGCCGTCGCCTTGGCGCTCGTGGACGAGCTCGCGAGCGCGACGGTGCACGCCACGGACGTCTCGGAGGAGGCGATCGGGCTGGCGCGCGACAACGCGGCCGCGCTCGCTCGGCCGGTCGACCTCTGGGAAGGAGACCTGCTGACGCCGCTCCCCGAGGAGCTCCGCGGCGCGGTGGACGCCGTCGTCTCGAACCCGCCGTACGTCCCCGTCGAGCGACGGGACGCGCTGCCGCCCGAGGTGCGGGCGGAGCCGGAACGAGCCGTGTTCGGGGACCTCCGCCTCTACGAGCGTCTGTTCGCGCAGGCCTTCGGATGGCTGCGACCTGGCGGCGTCGTCGCCGTCGAGATCGAGGAGTCGACCGCCGGCGCCGTATCGGAGGCGGCCGTGGAGGCGGGGTTCGAGGGTCCGCGCGTCGTGCGGGATCTCGCCGGGCGCGACCGGGTCGTGGTCGCGCGGCGGCCGTGACGCCGCTCGAGGGCCCCCCGGCGGAGGCGGCGGCCGCCGCGCGACGGGGCGAGCTGATCGTCGTGCCCACCGACACCGTCTACGGGCTCGGCTCCCGACCCGACGACCCCGCGGCAACGGCTCGCATCTTCGAGGCGAAGCGACGGCCGCGCGAGCTGGAGCTCCCCGTCCTCGTGGCCGATCGCGCGATGGGCCGGATGGTCGGCGTGCTCGACGAACGGGCGGAGCGACTCGCCGAGGCCTTCTGGCCGGGACCCCTGACACTGGTGCTCCCGCGGGGCGCGGACGCCGACGGGTGGGACCTCGGTGGGGACCCCGCGACCGTCGGCGTCCGCGCCCCGGCCCACCCGCTGACGTCGGCGTTGCTGATCGAGACCGGCCCGCTCGCCGTGACGAGCGCCAACGTCTCCGGGGAGCCGACGCCCACCACCTGCGACGAGCTCCACGCCGTGTTCGGTGATCTCGTGGCCGTCTACCTGTGCGACCCCGAGCCGCTCGAAGCCTCGCCCTCCACCGTGGTCGATCTCGCGCACGGAACGGCGT
>Ga0114129_10003659_pt1 | contig 21614 bp, 20 predicted proteins | sample RhiMetdeltSRZDD1_FD_80071 | JGI IMG/M metagenome (GOLD analysis project Ga0114129, IMG submission 80071) | Populus rhizosphere microbial communities from Tennessee, USA - Rhizosphere MetaG P. deltoides SRZDD1 (version 2) (version 2) | ecosystem: Host-associated > Plants > Roots > Rhizosphere >... | reverse complement strand
TCATAGCAGATCGCCACGCTGATCGGATGGCCGTTCACCGGCAGCAGCGTCGGATCGACGCCTGCGGAGAACGGGCCGACCGCCTCGACCAGCGGCCCCGCGAAGAACAGCAGTTCCTTCAGCGGCACGTACTCGCCGAACGGGACGAGGTGCATCTTCCGGTACGCGCCGGCGGTCGAGCCGTCGGGGCGGACGACGAACGCGGAGTTGTAGTACTTGTCGGGAATCCGCCTGCCGCCTTCGGCGCGCCAGTCGACCTGATCGCTGCCGAGCAGGATCGTCACGCGCGCCTGCCGCGCGACCTCTCGCACCATCTCGGCGCCGGGCCGATCCTCCTCGAAAAAGAACGGGGTGGACGACTCGGGCCAGACCACGAACTGCGCGCCTTCGCCGATCGCCTGCCGCGTCATCCGCAGATAGTCCTGGAAGATCGCCGACGCGCGCGCCGGATCCCACTTCTGCCCCTGGTCGACGTTCCCCTGAATCAGCCCGACGCGAATCGGATCGCCGGTCCGCGTCCACTCGCTCCGCGCCACTCGCCGGCTCCCCCAGACGGCAATCATGACGACGACCGCGACGGTCGCCGCGAGCGGGAGCGCGTCGCCGACGCGGCGCGATCCAGCGGCGCTCCGCACGCCGAGCGCCAGCACCGCGAGCGCCGCGCTGACGGCGGCGACGAGCATCGAGAGACCGTACACGCCAAAGACGCTCGCGAACTGTGCGAGGGACAGCACGGGCACCTGACTGTAGCCAAGCAGCACCCACGGAAATCCGGTCAGGAGGTACGTGCGGCCGAGCTCGGCCGTCACCCACACGAGCGGCGCGGCCATCAGCGCAGCGGGTCCATGAGCCATCACCAGTCGACGGACGACGACCGCGAAGAGCGCGGGGAACAGCGCGAGGTACGCGATCAGCAGCGCGTTGATGAGGACCGCGACCCAGCCCTGCAGCCCGCCGTAGACGGCCATCACGCGCGTAATCCAGTACAGCGTTCCCGTGAAGTACATGACGCCCGCGACGAGACCCAGCGCGAAGGCGCGGGTCGGACGGAATTCGGGATTCGGCATTCGGGATTCGCCGCTGAGCGCGACCAGCAGCGGCGTGAGCGCAATCCACGCGAGCGCGGGATGACCGAACTTCGGAAAGCTCAGCGCGAGCAGAACACCGGACGCCGCGGCGAGGAGATAGTTCCTGTAATCGAAGGAATCGACACGGAAGGGACGCGCGCGCAATTCGCGATCAGTTTACTACCCTGCAAACCGCGCGTCCGCCGCGGCAGCCGGGTGACGCGCGCCGTCAACCTATCAAGCAGGCCTGGGTGGCAATCGGCCGTAGAGCAGCAAGGTCACCGCTTCGACGAGGCCGTTCATCGAGAACGGCTTGTCGAGAAACGCCTCGCCCTCCCACAGGGGCCGGGTGTCCATCAGACGATCGATGTGGCCGGTCACGTAGAGCACCTTGAGGTCGGGTCGCACGGAACGGATCCGCCGCACCATCTCGTCGCCGGACACCTCGGGCATGTCGAGGTCGGCGATCAACAGATCGATCGCCTTCTGATCTTCCAGCTCGGCGAGCGCATCGACCGCAGATGAAGCCTCGATGATGCGGTAGCCGCTCTGCTCGAGGATGCGCCGCTCGATTTCGCGAATCGGCGCTTCGTCATCGACGACGAGCACGACGGGCGGAGGATTGAGAGTCGTCAACAGAGACGTTCGACGCTCCTAAGTGTCGGCTGAGGGCGGTTTGATGTCTGTCAGCCGATGTCCGACATCGCTCGCCAAAGCCCGCCTCCTGCTCACGCAGACAATTGACGACACTTTTCTGTAGGTAATTGTCAGTGTTCGTCTGACACCTGCCGCGATTGTGCGACCGCGTCGCTATACTCGTGCCCATCCGTGAACAAGCTTCGGCACTCCCCCATGCCCGAGGGCGATCGGTTCGACGTTCTCGCCGACGCAGCGCCCGTCATGATCTGGATGACGGGGCTGGATGCCGGGTGTACGTTCGTCAACCGGCAATGGCTCGACTTCACTGGCCGATCGATGGCGGCGGAGCTCCGCGATGGCTGGGTCGACGGCGTCCATCCCGACGATCGCGCGCCGCGTGTCGAGACCTATCTCGCGGCCTTCGAGCGGCGACAACCCTTCGAAACGCAGTATCGGCTGCGCCGTGCAGACGGCGTGTTCCGCTGGATGTTCGATCGCGGCGCGCCGCGAAGCGACGGCAGCGGCGCGTTCGCGGGTTACATCGGGGTGTGCGTCGACATCACGGCGCTCAAGCAGAGCGAGGCGCGGCTGCGCGAGTCGGAGTGCCAGCTCCGGCGGCTCGCGGCGCGCGCGGAATCGGCGCGCGAGAAGGAGCGCGCGAACGTCTCGCGCGAGCTCCACGACGAGCTCGGTCAGTCGCTCACGGCGCTCAAGCTCGAGATGGCGCGCACGGTTCCGGATCTGTTGAAGCAGGGGATCCGCCCTGATTCGATCGATCGCTTGCAGTCGATGATCGGCGGCATCGACGCGGCGCACGAAACGGTTCGCCGGGTCGCGACCGCGCTGCGGCCGCCGGCGCTCGATCACCTGGGACTGGCCGCGGCCATCGAGCTCGAAGGCGCGGCGCTGGCGCGGCGGACGGGCATTCGCTGCCGCATCACCGGGAACCGCCGGGTGTCGAAGCTCGATCCCGCGCAGACGACGGCGGTGTTCCGCATCGTGCAGGAGGCGCTGACCAACGTCGTGCGCCACGCGAGCGCGAGCGCGATCACGATTTCCATCAACGGCACATCGCGCGCCACGGCGGTGGGCGTGCGGGACAACGGACGCGGGATGAGCGCGGGGCAGATCGCCGACCCGACGGCTGTCGGACTGCTCGGCATGCGCGAGCGAGCGGATCTGATTGGCGCCTCGCTCCGCATCATCTCGAAACCAGGCAAAGGAACGACCGTCTCAGTCGTCGCGTCAGCGCGCGCCGCCAATAAATCAAGGGGACATGCTCCGAATCCTGCTGGTCGATGATCATCCCGTCGTACGCCGCGGCATCCGAGACATCCTTGTCGAGGGCTTGACGAACGTCAGCGTCGGCGAAGCGAGCGACGCGCCGGGCGCCCGCGCCAGCATCCGCGGCGATGGCTGGGACATGGTCGTCCTCGACGTGACGCTGCCGGGTGAAAGCGGTCTCGATCTGCTGAAAGACATCCGGCGCAGTCATCCCAGACTGCCGGTCCTCGTGCTCAGCATGCACCCGGCCGCGCAATTCGCGCGGCGGGCGCTGGCGGCGGGCGCGCTCGGCTACCTGACGAAGGAAAGCGCGCCGACCGAGCTCATCCACGCCGTCGAGCAGATCAGCCGCGGCCGTCACTATCTCGGGAGCCGCACGCAGGAGCGCCATCCGCAATCGATGCGCGCCGATCGGCCGCCGCACGAGGCGTTGTCCGATCGCGAGTATCAGGTGCTGCGAATGATCGGCTCGGGCCGGACGGTGTCGGAGATTGCGGCGTCGCTCAAACTCAGCGTGAAGACCGTGAGCACCTACCGCGCGCGGCTGCTCGACAAGCTGCAGATGCGCAGCAACGCCGAGCTGATGCGCTACGCGATCGAAAACGGGCTGGTGGATACGTGATTGGTGGGTCGCGTGGGTCAGGTCGGTCTGGTGGGTCGGGCTGATGCTTTGGGCCGTGGTTTCTTGCCTACCCGACCTACCCGACTTACCAAACCTATCAGACCCGTCTCAGCGCGTCACCCAGGGATTGAACTGCTCTTCGCGCTTCAGGCGCGCAGCCATCGCATCCGCTTCGCGGCGCGTGGGGAATTTGCCGACGCGAACCCGGTACACCGTGGTCCCGGCTGCGGGCGCGAGCACGTACGCGGAATAGCCCTTCGACGACAGCCGCTTCGCAATCGCTTCTGCTTCGCTGCGGACGTTCAGCGCCGCGATCTGCACCGCGAACCCCGGTCCGCCCGGTTCCGGCGGGGCGTCCGCCGAGGGCGCGGGTGCCGGCGCCGGTGGCGGCTCGGCGTTCGTCGCGGCAGGCGCGGCCCGCTGGGCGGGCTTTTCTCCCGCGGGCTTCAACTGCTCCGGCGGAGCGTTCTGTTTTTCCAGGCGATTGAAGTAGCTGAGATCGTCGGCGGCGGTGGGCGGCGGCGCGGCCGTCGTCGGATCGGATCCGGTCGTCGCCGCAGCCGGTAGGGCCGGTTGCTGCGGTGTCGTGGCCATCGCCTCCGGCGCCGCGTTGTTACCGGCGACGTCGCTCCCGCTGCGCTCGGCACGCACACCGCGGCCGACGAGGACGCCGCACAGGAAGATCACGACCGAGACCACCGTCGCGGCCATGAAGAGAAACACCAGCTGCTTGCCGTTCAGTTGGATTTCGTGAAACCCGTCGTCGTGTGCTTGTGAAGCCACAATCGCGGCAATTGTACCACGTGTCAGCGCGCGCCCAGCCGTGCGATGAGCGCCTTGGCGTCTGCGGATGCGGGATCGAGCGCGAGCGCGCGATCGGCTTCCGCGCGCGCGGCGGCTGGATCGTTCGACTGCCGGTACGCCTCGCCGAGCGCCGCGTGCGCGTCGGCCGTCTCGGCGCTCCAGAGCGAGATCTTGAACGCGCTGATCGCGTCGTGGAGGCGGCCGGTGCGCAGGTGAATCCGTCCGAGCAGGAGGTGCGCCTCGGCGAGGTACGGCGAGAGGTACACGGCATGATTCAGCTCGATGACCGCCTCGCGATCGTTCTCCTCCTGGAACAGGCGGCGCGCACGATCGAGGTGAAACGCCGCGAGCTCGGCCTGATCTCGTTGTTCGGTCGTCGCGAGGGTTTTTTCGATTCGCCCGGCGTGCGGCAGCTCGACTTCGTGCTTCACCCGCTCGAGCCCTTTCGGAACGGCGTCGGCGCCGGGACGCTTGTCCTTGTCCGACTGCTCGTAGGTCGACGACAACCGCTTGGCGAGCTCTTTCTCGCGCGCGGCCTCGACGGTGTTCCCGGCGGCGGCGAGCGCGGCACCGAGCACGAAATGCGCATCGGCGTCGCCCGGATGCCGGCGCACCCCTTCGCGCAGCCAGTACATGGCCGCCTGCGGATCGCGATTCTCCCAATAGGCGTACCCGAGATTGAACAGGTAGTCGGGATCGTCAGGATCCGCTTCCGCGGCCTTGTTGAAGTAGTAGGTCGGCAATCCCAACGTTCCTGCCTGGGTCGTCGACCCTCGCCGCAACTGCACGACGCCGAGATTGTTCAGCACGCTTGCGGTCGGCTGCGCGTCGGCGAGCGCCTTGAAGGTCGCGAACGCATCGTCGTATTTGTTGAGATTGAGCTGCGACAGACCCGCCAGAAACCGCGCGCGCCGGAAGAACGGCGAACCTTGCAGCACCGGCGTCACCGCGGCGAGCGCCTTCTGATGATCGTTCTGCTCGGCGTAGACGTCCCACAGCGCCAGGCGCGCGCGATCGAACGACGGGTGCTCCTTCAGCGCGGCGTTCAGGTAGTTGACCGCCGTGGCTGGCGTTTCCGCGAGGACGCCTTTGATGTAGCTCTCGAAGGCCGCGATCGGCGGCTGCAGGCGCAGAAGCTCGTCGGTCGATCGCGGCGACGGCGCGATCTGACGCGCAATCTGCTCGAAGGTCTCGAACAGTTTCGGCAGCGGGCCGCGAACGGTGACGTCGGTCCGGACGCGTCCCGTCTCGATCGCGACGCTCCGCGCGCGGACGATCAGCGTCTCGTTGTCGAGCTCCAGCGATCCCAGGATGATTTGGCTGGCGCCGACGATCTGACCGATGCGAATCACCGTCGCGTCGCTCAAGGCGGCGACCGGCGGCACCTGAAGGCGGTCGAACGCCGCCAGTCTCTGCGGCCGCGTAATCGCTTCGGCGCCGAGCGCGTTGAGAAAGTCGGTGAGGAGGACGGCGGACGCTTCGCCGAGCCAGAAGATGCGCCCGTCGCGCCTGACGTTCTCGAAGGGCATGACAAGGATGCGCGCGGCCGGCTCGGGGCGGACACGCGGGTCCGCCCCGACAACCTGCGATGCAGGGGCCGACCCGTGTGTCGGCCCGGCGAGCGCAACCGCGATGACAAGCGCTGCGATCATGCCCGTTGACCCTCGCCTCGCCGCCCGTTGAGCATCGCGACCTTCAACACGCACGACGCCTCGCCGGTGCCGCGGCACGCGACGACTTCGGCGCGCGCGTGCATGTTGAACAGCGTCAGCAGCCGCGTGAAGGCCGCCGCGTAGAATCCGCAGAGCGGCTGCGGCGCCGGCTCGCGGACGGTGCAGAAGATCGACGCGCGCACGTCGATGCTCGCGAGGCCGCGCCGGAACCGTGAAATGGCGCGGCTGTCGGTATAGGTGTCGCGGACCAGGTGGCGCGCCAGGCGCAGCAGCATCCGGGTGCGCAGCCAGAGCGGCGCCGCTTTGATCGCCGCGCGCTGGAGCGGCGGCATCGACGCGACCGTCCACTCGGCGGCGTATTCGCCGGCGCGGGTCGTGATCATCTGGTAGGCGTCGCCTTCCTGACGCAGAAAGCTGAGGACCGCGTAGAGCGGCGCCAGGCCGATGGTCCCTTCGCGCAGTCCTTCGGCGTTCAGCCAGTTCTCGTAGAAACTGAGGCGCGTCGGCAGGATGTCGGCGATGCCCTGGTGAAGGCTGGCGACGAGCACGCGACCGATGCCACCTTCGCGCATGTCAGGATAAGATCAGGGCTGCATGCGAAGCGCAGCCATTCTGGCGGGCGGCCGGGCCGCCCGCTTCGGCGGCCAGGACAAGAGCGCGCTCGTCGTCGACGGGCGCACCATCCGCGATCGTCAGATCGCCGCGCTGTCGCGCGTGACGACCGACATTCTCGTCGTCACGACGGATCTCGTGCCTGGGTGCGGCCCGCTCGGCGGGCTGCACACCGCGTTGAGCACGGCGCGCGGCGACGTCGTTTTCGTCGTCGCCTGCGACATGCCGTTCGTCGACGCGTCGTTCGTGGAGTATCTGCTCGATCTGACGCGCGAGGCCGACCTCGTCGTGCCCCGCACCGAGCGCGGATACCATCCGCTGTGCGCGGCGTACACGCGGGCGTGTGTGCCCGCAGTCGAGCGCCGCCTTGCGGAGCGCCGGTTGACGATGACCGATCTGTTCACCGACGTGAGAATCCGCGTGGTGTCGAGCGAGGAAATCGATCGGTTCGGCGATCGGAACCGCCTGCTGGCGAACGTGAACACGCAGGCCGAGTACGCAGGCATCCAAAATCACAAACCGTAATCGTATCACGAGCTTAGCGCGCCTCTAACGCGCTCGACACGCGACCCGTACATGATTCTGACCGTTCAACGCCACGTGCACGATGCGATCGCCGACGCGATCCGCCGGCAGTATGGGCTCGCTGAGGTGCCGCCATTCTCTGTCGAGGTTCCACCGAATCGTTCGCTCGGCGATCTCGGCGTCACGGTCGCGTTTCAACTCGCGCGCACGGTGCGCAAAGCGCCGCGCGCGATTGCCGCGGAGCTGGCGTCGGCCGTCGGCACGATTCCCGGCGTCACGAAAGTCGTCGCCGCGCCCAACGGGTATCTCAATCTGTATCTCGACCGTGCGGCGTTTCTTCGGGAGCGCGTGCGCGGGACGGTCGCGCCGGAACCGGCCGCAGCGGAGAAGACGATCGTCGAGCACACCGCGATCAATCCGAACAAGGCGGCGCACATCGGGCATCTCCGCAACGCGGCGCTCGGCGACACGCTGGGTCGCGCGCTTCAGTTTCGCGGGACGCCGGTCGAGATCCAGAACTACATCGACGATCTCGGCGTGCAGGTCGCCGACATCATCGTCGGCTTCCGTGACCTGGAGGGCCGCGACCTCGACGGCGTCCGGCAGATTGCCGACAGCACACGCTTCGATTACTACTGCTGGGACCTGTACTCGCGCGTGACCGAGTGGTACGACGAGAGCCCCGACCATCTCGATGCGCGGGCGAGAACGCTGCACGATCTCGAGCACGGCGGCGCCGAGACCACGGCGATGGGCGCGTTCATCGTCGACCGCATCGTGCGCGCGCATCTCGCGACGATGGCGCGGTTGAATATCGGCTACGACCTCCTCACGTACGAAGGCGACATCGTCCGTCTGCAGTTCTGGGCGCGCGCGTTCGAGATTCTCAAGGCGCAGGGCGCGGTGTACCTCCAGACCGAAGGGAAGCTGGCCGGCTGCTGGGTGATGACGATCGAAGAAAGCGCAGATGCTGCCGGCGAAGGCGAGCGCGAGGAGTCAAGCGAGCCCGGCGAGTCAAGCGAGCCGGTCAAAGAAGTTGTCAGTCGGGAGAAAGTGATCGTCCGGTCGAACGGTGTGGTGACCTATATCGGCAAGGATCTGGCCAATCAATTCTGGAAGCTCGGTCTGCTCGGCCGCGATTTCAATTACCGCCTGTTCTGTGTCCAAGGCCATCGCCGGCCGCTCTGGTCGACGACCTCGGGGCCGACCGATCCGGCGACGCCGGCGTTCGGTCACGCGTCGCGGATCTACAACGTCATCGACTCGCGGCAGATGTATCTGCAGGCGCTTCTGAGCCAGGCGCTGCGGACGCTCGGCCATCCGCGGGAGGCGGAAAACTCGATTCACTTTTCGTACGAGATGGTCGCGCTCTCGCACGACACCGCGCGGGAGCTCGGGTACGAGACGTCCGCCGACAGCGACGAGGCCAGGAAGCCGTTCGTCGAGGTGTCCGGCCGCAAGGGCCTGGGCGTCAAGATCGATGACCTGCTCGACCTGCTGAACGAAAAGGCCGCGGCCGAAGTGGCGAAGCGGAACCCGGACTTCTCGGAGGCCGAGCGCCGGCGGGTGGCCTCGCAGATTGCCGTGGCGGCCATCCGGTATTTCATGCTCAAGTTCTCGCGCGGCAAGCTGATAGTCTTCGACATCGAAGAAGCCCTCAGCTTCGAAGGAGAAACCGGACCGTATCTGCAGTATGCTGTCGTGCGCGCCAACAACATCTTCCATAAGCTGCAGGAGCGCGAATCGCTGACCGAACGCAACGTCGTCGACGCGCTCGATGGAGCGGCGGCCGACGAGCTGGAAGGCGACTCCGCGTTGTGGGCCGTCGTGTTCGAAGCCGCGCGGCTGGACGACGTCGTGGAGCAGGTGGTACGGTCGCTGGAGTTCTCGGCATTGGCCAAGTACGCGTTCGGGCTCGCGCAGATGTTCAATGCGTTTTATCACCGCTACTCCATCCTCAACGAGGAGCAGGCGGATCGGAAGCGCTGGCGCGCCGCGGGCGTGGCGTACTTTCGCGCGCAGCTCGCACGCGCGCTCGACTTGATGGGGATTGAAGTCCCCACGCGGATGTGAATGGGATGGCCGTGATTGGAATCACTGCTTGCCGCAAGCTGGAGGATTACAAGCAGGCAATCCTCCACGTCGGGGGTGAAGTCCGGATCCTCGACGCGTCGATGAGCGTCGAGGATGCCCTCAACGGCATCGACGGGCTGATGCTCACGGGCGGCGACGACGTCGTGCCGACGCGGTACGGCGAGAACGCGCACGAGGCCGTCGTCGAAGCCGAGCCCGGCCGCGACGAGTTCGAGATCGCGCTCGTGAACGCCGCGCGCGCGCGCGAGTTGCCGCTCTTCGCGATCTGCCGCGGCATTCAGGTGCTGAACGTCGCCTGCGGCGGGACGCTCGTCCAGGACATCCCGTCCCAGGTCCGCGGCGCGCTGCCGCATAGCCTGAAAATCCCGCCGCACGAGCCGTACTCGCTGGCGCACGAAGTCTGGCTCGACAAGGACACGCTGCTGTCGCGGTTGATGGGCGAACGTCTGAGCGATGCGGATTCGTGCGAGGTGAACAGCCGCCACCATCAGGCGGTGAAGGACGTCGCGCGCGGATTCAAAGTGTCCGCGACGGCGCCCGACGGCGTCATCGAGGCGATCGAAGATCCGGCGGCGCGCTTCTGTCTCGGCGTCCAGTGGCATCCGGAGAACTTCTGGCGCACGGGCGAGTTCCGCCCTCTGTTCGAAGCCTTCGTCGAGGCGGCATCACGGCAGGCCTGAAGACCTGCGCTACGCCACACCCGTTTCGTCACCCCCGCGCTGGACGACGGAGCGCTGCCCTTCAGGGCTGCCTGTCGAAGACAACGACCGTTTCCACGTGCGGCGTGTTGGGAAACAGATCGAACGCGTCGGCGCGATCGACGGCGTAGCCGGCGTCGACGATCCGGCGTGAGTCGCGGGCGAGCGTGGCGACGTCGCACGAGACGTAGATGAGGCGCGACGCCGTGATGCGGAGGATGTCGTCGAGGGCCTCGCGCGACAGGCCGGTGCGGGGCGGATCCACGAGAATCGTCTCGATGTGCGGCAGGCCGGTCCTGCGCGCGACAAATTTTTCGACCGATCCTCTGGTCGTCGCCACCTGGCCGCCGGCCGCCGCGCCGTTGGCGACCAGATCGTCGGCCGCAAAGCGATCGCCTTCCACCGCGGCGACCCGCGCGCCCCGCAGGACCGCCGCCGCCACGGAAAACAGACCCGCGCCCGCGTACAAATCGACCAGCCCCGTTCCGAGCGGGATGCGATCGGCGACGTGCGCGACGAGGTCGCGCAGCAGATGGCGATTGCCCTGAAAGAACGCGAGGACGTGGCGGCGCAGCTTGAGCCTGGCATCGCCGATCGTCAGCACGTCGGTGACGTAGGGGCCCGGCGTCAGCCCTTCGACCGACAGGACGTGTTCCAGCACGCGTCCATCGAGCGGCTGCGGCGTGTCGAGATGAACGACGCGTTCAGTCGCCTCGACGTTCTCCGACAACTCGATCTCACGGACGGCGTCGATGCCGAGCGAGGTGATCGCGGCGTTCACCCGATCGAGCGTGTCGCACGTGGCGGGCAGCAACTGCCGGGTGAGCCGCGCGTCGCAGACCTCGTGGGTCCCTTCGCGAAAGAATCCGAGCCGGCGGCCGCGCCGGTGCAGCCGCGCGCGCATCCGATAGCCGTCCTCGGGTGACGGGGCGACGCGGACGGTGGACGGCAGCGTCACGTGCGCGATGCGCGCGAACGCGTCCGCGATCACCTGGCTCTTGATCTCGAGCTGCCGGGGGTATGCGATGTGGCCGAATACATTACCGCCGCACAGCGGATCGGCGAACGGGGCGCGGCGATCGGGCGACGGCTCCTCGACCGCGTGCGTCTCGGCGAAGGCGACGCCTTTCCCTATCCGTTCGATCCGGACGCGCACGCGCTCGCCCGGAATGGCGCCCGAGACCAGCACCACCTGACCGTCCACGCGCGCGATCATCCGGCCGCCGGCCGCCGGCTTGTCGATCGTGACGGAGAGGATCTGCTCGGGCGTGAGCATCCAAAAGAGAATTCGTTCGCGAGTTTTCAACCGGGCGAAATGGTCGGCAACCCGAAACGTTCGCGAATGAGACGATCGATGGCCGCGTGGCGCGCGCGTGCGACCGCCTCCGGCCCCAGGCCTCCGCGAAACGGCGCGAGCTCGGCATCGGCGTCGCGCGCGAGCGCCGCGAGCGCCGTCGCGTCGAGCATCTCGCGCGCCTGCCGCACCAGTTCGGCGTCGAGCATGGCGAGCCGATCGAGCAGCGCGCGGCGGGCGTCGCCGCGCAGGCCATGCGGCCCGGCGCGCGCCGCGTCCAGCTCACGCGATGCCCGATCGATCAACGAATCGAACGAGCCGTCGAGAGCGCCGCTCGCACGTGCCGCCGTCAACCGCGTCACCACGCGCTCGAGATGCGCGCGCAGCGATTGTTTGGCCGGCGGTGAACCGCCAGCTGTCGATGGTTGACCGGCGAGGGTCGACGTCGCGATCCCGGTCGCCCTTCGCCACTCATCGAACACATCGAGCACGTCCGCTTCGCAGAAATCGATCTTCACCGGCCGCCGCCGCGGGCCCTTCGCGTAGTAGCGCTCGAAGTACCGATCGATGCCCTTGAACGCCACCTTCAGCGGCACGCCTTGCGCGGCCCAGCCCGACACGAGATCGAACGACGGTCCCGTGACCCGGATCAGGTGCCCGTCGTTCTTCCGACAGAGATAGCTCTCGATCTCACGACAAAAATCTACTGATTCCGTTGCCACACGATTCTCAACCCGTGGAGTGTGAGATCCGGATCGACGTGCTCGATGAGCGGCGTCTCGGGCGCGATGATCGTCGCGAGCCCGCCGGTCGCGATGCACAGGGCGTTCCCGCCGAGCTCGTCGCTCATGCGCCGGACCAGCCCTTCGACCATTCCGACATATCCGTAGAACAGTCCCGACTCCATGGCGCCGATGGTCGTGCGCCCGACGATCTGCGGCGGCTTGCGCACGTCGATGCGCGGCAGCCGCGCGGCGCGCTGGAACAGCGCATCCGCCGAGATCTGCACGCCGGGACAGATCGCGCCGCCCAGGTACTCCCCCTTCGCGGTGATCGCGTCGAACGTCGTCGCCGTGCCGAAGTCGACGACGATGAGGGGGCGGCCTTTGCCGCGCCCGAACTTCTCGTACGCCGCGACGCCGTTGACGATGCGATCGGCGCCGACTTCGGCGGGATTGTCGTAGAGAATCGGCATGCCGGTGTCGACGCCGGGCTCGATCGTCAGCGCCTCGACGCCGAAGTAGCGCTGCGCCATCGCCTTCATCGTCGGCGTCAACGGCGGCACGACCGAGCCGAGGATGATGCCGCGGATCTGGACGCGCTCGATGCGGCTGTGCGCGAAGAGGCCGTCGACGAGCAATCCGAGCTCGTCGGCCGTCCGCTCGCGCAGCGTCTGCAGCCGCCAGCTCTGAACGAGCGAGTCGCCGTCGAACACGCCGAGCACGATATTGGTGTTACCGACGTCGATCGCGAGGAGCATGAGATGTCACATCGTCCAATCGAGCTCACCGGCCACGATGCGTTCGACTCTGTCGCCGGCGCGCACGAGCAACGCGCCCTGATCGTCGATCCCGTCGGTGATGCCTGACTGCTGACCCAGCGGGGTCGTCCATGTCACACGTGCGCCGGACGCGGCGGGCGCGTGGCGCCGCCACGCGTGGAGGATAGCATCGAACCTGCCGTCGACGAGATCCTCGTAGCGCCGCGCGAGCGCGGCCAGCGTTTCGGCGAAGAGATGATGGCGGTCGATCGCGCGTCCGAGCTCGGACTCGAGCGACGTCGCGCGATCGGCGAGCTCGGACGGATACGCCATGGGTCCAACGTTGATCCCATAGCCGAGGACGATGTGTGTTTCTCGCGGTGCTCCACCCCCGCTGGGCGAGACAGCCTCGGCGAGAATCCCCGCGAGCTTGCGCCGCCCGACGAAGAGATCGTTGGGCCATTTCAGGTTGACGCTCAGGCCCGTTGTCGCGTCCACGGCTTCCACGAGCGCGACGCCGGCTGCGAGCGTCACCAGCCCGGTCGCGCGAACGGGATCGACGCGCGCGCGGCCCGGCGCGAGGATCACCGACACGTACAGCCCGCTGCCCGGCGGCGAGAACCATGTGTGCCCGCGCCGGCCGCGGCCGGCGGTCTGCTCGTCGGCGACGACGACGAGTCCCTCCGCGTCGTGCCGCGCGAAGCTCGAGGCCGCGTCGTTCGTGGATCCGATCGTCGGGTAATAGAGGACCGTCGAGCCCACACGGCCGAGGCGATCGCGGACGCGCGCAATCGCGGCGTCCATCTCGCGCGGACGCTCGTGGCGCAGGCCTTCAGGCCGGCGAAGGTCAGAGGGGTTCGATCTCAAAGCTGATGTCGACTGCCGGCGCCGAATGCGTGAGCGCGCCGGCGGACACGTAGTCGGCGCCCGTCGTGGCGAGCTCGGGGATCCGCTCCAGCGTGACGCCTCCCGAGATTTCGATCTTCGCCCGTCCGTTGACGCGCGCGACGGCCTCCCTGATTTCGGCGGTGGACATGTTGTCCAGCAGAATCATCTCGGCGCCGGCCGCGAGCGCCTCGTTGACCTCGTCGAGCGTCTCTGCCTCGATTTCGACCGCCACGCCGGGATTGCGCGCGCGGCACAGCTCGACGGCGCGGCCGACGCCGCCGGCGAGGTGAATGTGATTCTCCTTGATCAGAATCGCGTCGAACAGACCGATGCGGTGATTGGTGGCGCCGCCTGCGCGCACGGCGTACTTCTCCAGCGTCCGCAATCCCGGCGTCGTCTTGCGCGTGTCGAGGATCGTGATTCGTCCGCCGCTCGCGTCGACGTAGCGGCGGGCGCGGGTCGCGATGCCGGACAGCCGCTGCATGAAATTGAGCGCCGTCCGCTCGCCGACCAGGAGCGCGCGCGCCGAACCGGTGACGTCCGCGATGATCTCTCCGGCGCTGCACCGATCGCCGTCATGCTTGCGGCTCGTGGTCTTCACGTTCGCATCGAGCTGACGGAACGCTTCGAGCGCGACGTCGAGCCCCGCGAGCACGCAGTCGGCTTTGACGAGAAACACACCGCGCGCCTGCTGCGCGTCCGGCACCGTCGCGGTCGTCGTGATGTCGCCGCCACGCACGTCTTCGTCGAGCGCGCGGCGGACGGCCTCGCGGTACTCGGCCGGCACGAGCGGTTCAATTCTCATGTCGTCGAAAGCGGACGGTCTGCGTCGGATCGACATGCGGGCCGGCGCCGATCAACCCTGCGGGACGGGTTCGTATCCGTGCACGAGAATCTCGCGCGGCTCGCCGGCGCTGACCTCGAACGCCTGCACGCGGAGCGCGGCGCGCAGATCGGCGTCGACAATCGGCATCAAGCCCACCGATTCAAGGGGCGCCTTCACCGTGACCTTCGTGATCGGCACCTTCAGCGGCTGCTTCGCTTCCGATCGCTGCTTGCGGACCTCGAAGAGCACCTCGGTCGCCCACTGGTACGCCTGCTCGTCGGCCTGCCGCGTCGCCTCCGACTCATCGGCCAGCCTCGACAACAGCTCGTCGGGCGCCGGCCACGACGCCCGGTGTATCGAGCCTTCCCGCCACCACGACCAGACTTCCTCGGTGACGAACGGCAGGAACGGCGCGAACAGCCGCAGCATCACGTCGAGCGCGGCCGTGAGCGCAGCGTTCGCGGAGGCGGCGCCCGCGGCGCCCTGTTCGCCGTACCGCCGCCCCTTCACCAGCTCGAGGTAGTCGTCGCAGAAGCGCCAGAAAAACGTTTCGGTCCGCTGCAGCACGCGCGCGTAGTCGTAGCCTTCGAACGCCTCGGTCACATCGGCGACGAGCGACGCGAGACTGCGAATCATCGCGCGATCGACCGGGGCTGCGATCGCGCCCGGCTGGGCCTCCGACGCCGGCGGCGCCGGATTCGTTTGCTGTGAGAGCGCAAATTTCGACGCGTTGAGAATCTTGATCGCGAGCCGCCGGCCGACGCGCATCTGCGCGGGATCGAACGCCGTGTCCGTGCCGGGGCGGCCGCTCGCCGCCCAGTACCGCACGCCGTCGGATCCATGCTCTTCGAGCAGCGCGAGCGGCGTGACGACGTTGCCCTTCGACTTCGACATTTTCTTGCGATCGGGGTCGAGCACCCAGCCCGAGATGGCGGCGTTCCACCACGGCAGCGAGTCGTCCTCGACGTGCGCGCGGTACACCGACGAAAACAGCCACGTCCGGATGATGTCGTGCGCCTGCGGACGCATGTCCATCGGAAACGTGTGCGCGAACAGGTCGACGTCGTCGGGCCATCCGCACACGATCTGCGGCGAGAGCGACGAGGTGGCCCACGTGTCCATCACGTCCGGATCGCCGACGAAACCGCCGGGCACGCCGCGCTGATCCGCGCGATAACCGGGCGGCACGTCGGTTGATGGATCGATCGGCAGCCGATCCTCGCCCGCCGCGATCGCCTTGTCGTACTCGACGCGGCCCGACTGGTCGATCGGATACCAGACGGGAAACGGCACGCCGAAGAATCGCTGGCGGCTGACGCACCAGTCGCCGTTCAGACCGTTCACCCAGTTCTCGTACCGTGCCTCCATGTACGACGGGTGCCACTTCAGCTCGCGCCCCCGCGCGAGGAGCGCCTCGCGGAATTCGATCGTCTTGAAGAACCATTGCCGGCTCGTGATGATTTCGAGCGGCCGATCGCCCTTCTCGTAAAACTTCACGGCATGCGTGATCGGCCGAGGGTCTCCGACGAGATCGCCCGATTCGCGGAGCTGTTCGACAATCTTTGGCCGCGCCTTCGACGCGGACAGACGCGCCAGATCGTTATAGAACCGCTGCGCGCGATCGGGATCGGCCGATTCCCATCCGGGCGATCCCCACGCCACCTCGCGCAGCGTGCCGTCCGCCTGAATCACCGCGCGGACCGGCAGGTTGAGCTCGCGCCACCAGGTCACGTCGGTGATGTCGCCGAAGGTGCAGATCATCGCGATGCCGGTGCCTTTTTCCGGATCCGCGAGGGCGTGCGCCAGGACCGGCACGCGCGCGCCGAACAGCGGCGTCGTGACTGGCCTGCCGAACAACGGCTTGTACCGGTCGTCGTCCGGATGGGCGACGAGCGCCACGCAGGCGGGAATCAGCTCGGGCCGGGTCGTGTCGATTTCAACCTGGCCGAACTTCACGCGGTGGTACGCCCCGGAGATTTCGCGATCCTCGAGCTCGGCCTGCGCGACCGCGGTCTTGAAGTCCACGTCCCACAGCGTCGGCGCCTCGACCTGATAGGCGAGACCGCGCTCGAGCATCCGCAGAAACGCGAGCTGCGAGACGCGCTGTGCGCGTGTGCCGATGGTGGCGTAGGTCATCGACCAGTCGACGGAGAGCCCGAGGTGTTTCCAGAGATGCTCGAACGCTTTTTCGTCTTCGGCCGTCAGCCGCGCGCACAGTTCGATGAAATTCGGACGCGACACCGAGATCGGATGTTTGGGCGGCTGCGCCGGGGGCACGAACGACGGATCGTACGGCAGCGACGGATCGCAGCGGACGCCGTAGTAGTTCTGCACGCGGCGCTCGGTCGGCAGACCGTTGTCGTCCCATCCCATCGGATAGAACACGGCCTTGCCGCGCATCCGCTGGAAGCGCGCCACGAGATCCGTGTGCGTGAACGAGAAGACGTGGCCGACGTGCAGCGACCCGCTGACCGTCGGAGGCGGCGTGTCGATGGAGAAAATCCTGTCGCGCGGCTGCGATCGGTCGAAGCGGTACACGCCGGTTTCTTCCCAGCGTGCGATCCACTCTTGTTCAAGCCCCTCCAGCGCGGGCTTTTCAGGCAGTTGCATCGGACGATCGTATACAGAAAACGGCGCCTTGGCGACTGTGCGGGTCCACGCCGCGAGGACGTCGCGGACCCGCACGCCGAACGCTAGCCTGCCGCGTTCATCAGGCGCACGTGATGTCGGAATGCGCCGAAGAGACGACGATGTCGATGCTGGGGCCGGTGACGTGCAGCGCGTTCACCGTCATCGCGCCGGCGTTGCCGCCGGACGAACTCGTCTGCTCGTTCACGATGACGCTGATGCCACCCGGCAGCGAAATCGCCAGGTTCGGATTGAGGGCGACGACCGGTTGTCCGGCGACGACCAGACCGACGAGCTCCGCATTCCCGGAGACGGCGGCCTGCCCGCTGCTGCACGTCGCGCTCGAATTCGATTTGACGAGATCGGCAGCAACCAGACCACCCAACAGGCTGACGTTCGCGACTGACGCCTGAGACTGACTGCTGGTGCCGCTGCCCGACGTCGCGGCGCCGAGCACCTCCGCTGAAACGAGTCCCAGGACATTCACGCCGACGAGCGACGTCTTCAGATTGCCGCCGCTCGCCGGAAGTGGACCTGTGTCCGACAGCGCGAGCGCGAGTCCGACGGCGCTTGCCCGCAGCGCCACTGCCTGGCCGCTGAACGTTGTGGTCGCCTGCGCAAACCCGGCGACAGGACTGAAAACCAAGCCAGCGATCACACACGCCGCGACCAGCGAGGATTTTCTTGTCTTCATTCGATCTTCTCCTCTGTTTGAGATGCGACTTGCATCCCGATGTCGCGCGCGCGAGACGGTTGTGTGAGAGCAATGCGGCGGCCGTACATCGGTGCCGCAGTTAGCGACGATCGATCGCAGGCCGCATCACGAAATCAGCGGCCAGGCGCAGACGAGGTGCGGCAGCCGAGGGAAGTAAGAACGTCGGACTTGTATGACGCGGAGACGCTAGCGGATCGACGCTTTGATCAGTTCGATTTCTTCGCGGATGAGTCGTTCGGCGATCTGCGAGACGAGCTCGGCAACCGTCTCGCGTACGACTTTGTCCGACAGACGATCGAGGACACGGCGTGCGATGCGATCGACGAGTTCATCGCTCGCCGGAGCAGTGGCAGGCCACGTCGCGGATGCGGACGGAAGGGGTTCGCTCTGCTCCGCGGCGAGAATCGCGGCGAACGCGTCGGCGAGCGGCGGCAGCGCGCTGATTCCCGGCCGCTCCGCCGGCGCCATTGCCGCGGGCGCGGGAGTCGTCGTCACCGGTTCCGGCGATGGTGCGGCCGGCGCGGGCGGCGGTTCGTGCGCGATCGCGGCCGACTCCTCAGCCGGTGGTTCCGCGGACGCGGCAGACGCGCCGCGGCCGTCGATGTCTCCGGCGGCGTCGCCCGGCGGCTGCGGCGGCTCGTACGACAGCAGGAGATCCGCGGCGGACTCGTTCGACGTTTCGGGCGCCGGCAGATCCCACGGCATTGTCGCCGGCGCCGGCGATTCGGCGTCCTTCGCGCTGAACCAATCGATGTCCGGCGCCGCGTCGGCGGGCGGCGCGGCTGCTTGCGGCGCGGCCGCAGTGGCTGGACCCGACAACGTTTGAAAGGCGGCATCGAGCCGATCGAAGTAATCGTCGAGTGGCGCGTTCGGCGGCGGCGCCGCGGTCCAACCTTCGGCCGGCGGCGGCGGCGGGGGCGGCGCGAGGTTGTCGTCGACCGACGCCGGCACCTGATGCGACCTGGCGAGCAGATCCTTCACGCGCCCGATCACGAGCTGCGGCTCGAATGGCTTGGCGAGGACGCCGTCGCATCCCGCTTCGGCGGCGCGCGCCTGGTCGACCGGCTCGAACGCGCCGGTCAGCAGCACGACGGGAATATGTGACAGCTTCGGCGACTGCTTGATGTACTTGGCGACCTCGTACCCGTTCTTGCCGGGCATGCCGATGTCCGCCAGCACGATGTCGGGCGGCGAGGACTCGAGGCGCTCGATGGCTTGATCGCCGTCGCTCACGGCAATCACGTTGACGTCCTCGTCGGCAAACGTCAGCTCGATGACACGCTGGATCGTGACGCTGTCGTCCGCCAGCAAAAGGGTGTGCGGCACGGTCGTCTTATCGGCGCATGCGTCTCAGACTTCAGGCTTCTGTGCGCGCACGCGCATTTGTGTTGATGAAGTCGACGATTTCCTGCATGGGAGTTCCCGGGAGGAACACGCCTTTCACGCCAATCTCTTTGAGCTTCGGGATGTCCACGTTCGGGATGATGCCGCCAATCACCACCAGCACATCGTTCAGCCCCTTCTGCTTGAGGAGCGCCATCAAGCGAGGCGCGATGTAATTGTGCGCGCCGGACAGAATCGAGAGGCCAATCACGTCGGCGTCTTCCTGCAGCGCCGCCGCGGCGATCATCTCCGGCGTCTGACGCAGGCCCGTGTAGATGACTTCCATCCCCGCGTCGCGCAACGCGCGCGCGATGACCTTGGCGCCGCGATCATGGCCGTCCAACCCGGGTTTCGCGATCACGACTCTGAGCTTTCGCATCGGCAATCTGCAATCCCGTCCGCAATCCAATCTGCCATTCAATCTGCAATCTGCAATCTGCAATCTGCAATTTCAGATAACCGGCGTCTCCTCGTATTCGCCCCAGACCTCGCGGAGCGCGTCGCACATCTCGCCGACGGTGGCGTAGGCGCGCACGGCGTCGAGAATCGGCGGCATCAGGTTGTCGGTCGTGCGGGCTGCGGCTCGCAGACGGTCGAGCGACCGCGTGACGGCGCCGCTGTCGCGCGTCTTGCGCAGCCGCTCGAGCCTGGCCAGCTGCGTGTCGGCCGCCGACTCGTCGATGTAGAGGATCTCGATCGGCGGCTCGTCTTCCTGCACGAAGTCGTTGACGCCGACGATGACCTTGTCGCGGCGCTCGACGGCCTGCTGGAAGCGGTACGCGCTCTCGGCGATCTCCCTCTGCGGAAAGCCGCGCTCGATCGCCTCCACCATGCCGCCCATCCGGTCGATCTGATCGAAATAGGCGGCCGCGTCGTCTTCCAGGTCCTTCGTCAGCTTCTCGACGAAATACGATCCGCCGAGCGGGTCGACGAGGTTCGTGACGCCGCTCTCGTGCGCGATGATCTGCTGCGTCCGCAGCGCGAGCGTCGCCGCTTCGGCGGTCGGCAGCGCGAGCGCTTCGTCGAGCGAGTTGGTGTGCAGCGAGTTGGTCCCGCCGAGCACCGCCGAGAGCGCCTGGAGCGCCGTGCGCACGACGTTGTTGTACGGCTGCTGCGCCGTCAGCGAGACGCCGGCCGTCTGACTGTGGAAGCGCAGCTTCCACGACCGGTCGCTCTTCGCCTTGAAGCGGTCGCGCATCACGCGCGCCCAGATGTGCCGCGCCGCGCGGTACTTCGCGATTTCCTCGAAGAAGTCGCTGTGCGCGTTGAAGAAGAAGGAGATGCGCGGCACGAACTCGTCGACGTCGAGGCCGGCGTCGACGCCCCACTGGACGTACTCGACGCCGTCGCGCAGCGTGAACGCGAGCTCCTGCGCCGCGGTCGCGCCCGCTTCGCGGATGTGATACCCGCTGACCGAAATGGTGTTCCACTTCGGCACCTGCTTCGAGCAGAAGCCGAAGATGTCGGTGATGATCCGCATCGACGGACGCGGCGGGAAGATGTATTCCTTCTGCGCGATGAACTCTTTCAGGATGTCGTTCTGGATCGTGCCCGACAAGGTCTTCCAGTTCGCGCGCTGCTTCTCGGCGACCACGAGGTACATCGCGAAGATCATCGCCGCCGGCGAGTTGATGGTCATCGACGTCGTGATCTCGCCGAGGGCGATGCCGTCGAAGAGCGTCTCCATGTCGGCGAGCGACGTGACGTTGACGCCGCACTTCCCCACTTCGCCGAGCGACAGTTCGTGATCCGGATCGCGTCCCATCAGCGTCGGCAGATCGAACGCAACGCTCAATCCCGTGCCGCCGGCCTTCAGCAGCGTCTTGTACCGCTCGTTGGTCTCCTCCGGCGTTCCGAAGCCGGCGAACTGCCGCATCGTCCAGAGCTTGCCGCGGTAGCCGGTGGGATGAATGCCGCGCGTGTAGGGATAGTCGCCCGGCTGCGCGACGTCGCGCGTGAAATCGATACCGTCGAGATCCTCGGCGGTGTACAAGCGATCGATCGGCCGTCCGGAGATCGTGGTGAACGTCTGTGCACGCTCGGGTGATTTCTTCAGGACCGGCTCGAGCGTTTCACGCTCCCACCGCTGCTTCTCGGTCTCGGCGATCGTCTTCATACGCATCCAATTATAGCGGCCGCACGGTATCCGATCGGCTATTCACGATGTCGCCGTCCACTGACGGCATCAATTTCGTCCGTGTCCTGAGCATCACCGTGGTCATGCTCCCGAAGATTCTCGTCGGGATCGCGTTCTCGAGTCACAACACCTCGGTCAGCGGCAAATCGCTCTTCGAGGAACCGTACAACATCCAGTAGCGCGCGACGTTCCGTGACGTTGACTAGTCGAGGCAGGCCACGTTAGTCTGGCCTGTTTCGACTAGT
>Ga0114129_10003658_pt1 | contig 21614 bp, 18 predicted proteins | sample RhiMetdeltSRZDD1_FD_80071 | JGI IMG/M metagenome (GOLD analysis project Ga0114129, IMG submission 80071) | Populus rhizosphere microbial communities from Tennessee, USA - Rhizosphere MetaG P. deltoides SRZDD1 (version 2) (version 2) | ecosystem: Host-associated > Plants > Roots > Rhizosphere >... | reverse complement strand
TGAGCGGAAGGCTGAACGCTCTTGTTCGTGGTGACGCCTGAAGTCGAAGGACCGTTTGACCGACAAAGCACACTGTGGCAAGTAGCGCTTCGACTGCGTTCGTGGCGTCTCGACCCCACTCACTCCGCTCAGCGAAGAAGATTTATTTCTACGCAGGCTCAAACTCAAATCCGACAACACGCGAAATGATTTCCCTGGCTGCAGTTTCATCTCCCCGCGCAAGGACATCGAGAATTTCCGAATCCATGAGCTCATACCATAAGGCTTTACGTGTTTCAAAATCTGGAATATGCCGTGCCAATGGTTCGCGTAGTTCACCAGCCAGATCCAGAAAACGTTCATATTCAGGGCCCAGTTCCCGTTGCAGGCGTTCCTTTAACCGGACAGCCAGTGCCGGGGCTTTTCCGCTGGTCGAGATCGCAATCGTTAGATCGCCTTTGCGCAGGATCGACGGCGCGATGAAGTTACAACGCGGCGTGTCATCCACTACATTGACAAGCTGCCGGTTTGCCGAGGCTTCCTGCCAGACCTCGTGATTGATCTCCGCCTGATCTGTGGCACAAATAACCATAAATGCGCCAGTCAGGTCACCCGTTTGATAGGTTCGCGCAAGATAGGTAATTTGTTTTTCTTCCACGAGACCTCGCAGATGAGCTGTGAGATCCGGCGAGATGACCGTTACGTTTGCCTGGGCAGCCAACAAACCATCCACTTTGCCTTCGGCGATTTTTCCTCCACCTACGACCACGCAAGGCTGTTGGCGCAGCTGGATATAGACAGGATAGTATGTGTTCATTGTTTCTGAATGGATGGGAGATGAATACCACATTCAGTCTTGGCTTTCCCGGCCCAGCGACCGGAGCGCGGGTCTTGTCCGGGTTCCACAGCTTTGGTGCAGGTCCAGCAGCCAATACTGGGGTAACCGTAATCATGCAAAGGGTTGTACGGAAGATTATGGGTTTGAATGTGTTCCCAGACCTGATCGCTGGTCCACGCCGCAAGCGGGTTGAGCTTGACCATCTTGTTGGCATAATCCCATTCGACGAGCCCGGTGTTGGCGCGGAAGGCCGTCTGGTCACGGCGTATACCTGTAATCCAGGCACTGTAGTTGGCAAGGAATTGACGCTGTGGGATCACCTTGCGGATATGGCAGCAGGTATCGGGATCGCTTTCCCACAATTTGTCGCCGTGCCTAACAGCTTGCACAGGCAATGAAATCCCGGAGTGGACTCGTTCGAAGCGAATTCCCAGTCTCTTGACAAGCTCATCTCGTAATTCATAGGTGTGCGAGAAAAGCAAATCCGTATCTAAATAAAAGACGATCGTTTCCGGGCGAATCTCCGACACGAGATGCATGAGCACCACGCCTTCAGGACCAAACCCCGTCGCCATTACAATGCTTGGGCCAAAATGCTCGAACCCCCAGCGCAGAATCGTTTCGGGCGAGCTGCCTTCCAGACTCAAACCGATCTGCTTTGCAGATTCGGGAGTCCATTCCACCAGGTCGACTCGCCTCTCCATCTCGGGTTGGGCCTGGGATCTTATTTGTGCACTCATAACCATACCTCTTCCCAATCTATAAAGATGCAAACTCGGGCTGAAGGTTTTTGATCGATAAGGCTTGCGCCTGCAGGGTGAACCAATTCAGCTGCTCGTGCAAACGAACAACCTCGCCGACAATCAGGACAGCCGGCGGATGGATTTCCCGGGTTTTCTCGACAATATCTGCCAGCGTGCCGGTAACAATCCGCTGATTCGGGGTTGTGCCTTCCTGAATCAGCCCCACGGGTGTAGCCACGGAACGGCCATGTGCGATGAGCTGTGGAACAATCTCCGGCAGGTGCTCAACGCCCATCAAAAAGACAATCGTCCCAATCCGCGAGATGGCATCCCAATCGATAGTGGAGTCGGAACCGCCCGTGTGACCTGCGACGACTGTGAATGCTGTTGTCACGCCGCGCTGGGTCACAGGGATGCCTGCATAGGCGGGGACGGCAATGGCACTACTCACACCCGGGACAACTTCATAATGAACCCCCGCCTCTGCCAGTGCCTGGCACTCTTCTCCTCCGCGTCCAAAGACGAATGGATCGCCGCCTTTTAAGCGCACGACGATTTTGGCTTCGCGTGCCTTCTCAATCAATAAGGCATTGATCTCCGCTTGCGAACGGCGATGTCGTTTGGGCTCCTTACCGACATCGATCATCTCTGCATGGGCCGGGACTTCTGTCAAAAGTTCCTGGGCCACCAGCCGGTCATACAACACCACATCCGCACGGCGCAGACAATCCAATCCCTTGACAGTGATCAGACCCGGATCGCCCGGTCCCCCACCAACGATATAAACAATTCCATTTGCGGGAGAAGTATTATGCATGGGCAGCTTCCACGGAAAGATTCTTGAGCAGGGTATCCACATCGAACCTGGATTCGGTTTTTACATTGACCGTGAACCGCTCACGAGGGTTATTCAAATGAGCCAGCGTATGCTCTGCTCCGTCATAGAGCCTGGTGAAAAACGTCTGGAGATCCGGTTCGAGAGCATCAAACGACTCTACAGTGTTCGGTACAAGCAGACGGTCATTGACGATCACCTGTACCTCTGAGCCGATGAACTTCAAGCCATTTTCCCTTTCCAGAATCTGGGCAGCGGTCAACGCAGCCAGGACAGCCTGCGCAAGCTTTTCCGGATTGGTACCTTCCAGCTGTTCCTTGCGGTTATACAGAAGGCCGAGCCTGCCCGCCCGATTGTCGAGGCTGTAGTCAGCTTCGTGTCCGATCAACATGATGCCGGGCCCATGATGGACATGCAAATAATCGGCAACGTCGATGAGAAGCCCTTGCAATCTCTTCTGTTGGATCCAGGAATTGAATACCGTGCTGTACTCTGCAAGATCCACAGCCTCAGGATTTTCAAGGTAGAACTTGATATTGATATGTTGTAGATTCATGCCCGACTCCTCTAGATTCCTAAAAGCTGTTTGGGCGACGATTTTGCAGCAAGCAGTTTGCGGTAGCAACTGTGGGCGGCTTCGATCACCAGCTGCGCCTCTTCCACCCGGCGATGAGCTTCTTCGGGAGTGTAAGGCTCGTTTGCCTTCTCATGGGCACGCAGGTAATAATGCCCGAACTTGCCGCCTGCATATTCATCCCAGAAGAGCTTGGTGTCGTAAAAGCGTGTGCGGAATTCCGCTGCAATCCGGTCCGGATCATTCGGCACATCGTAGAACTGCTCCTCCACAAGTGTCTTCGCTGCCTTCTGCATGGAAGCAAATGCCGTTTCGCCAGCCTTCTGATACTCGTGCTGATCCAAAAAAACCTGCGCCTCAAAGACCTGTCGCTCGGCTGCTGCCAGGCCAAACTCCGCGTGTGTGACAATCTCACCGGCGCACTCACCCACACCCATATCGCCGATGGTGAACTCGCGACTGTCGCCCCAATCGGTGTACAGGGTGGGATCTTCCTCATGAGCTGGGATCTTGGTCAGATCATCCAGCATGGTCTTGACCTGGACTTTTCCAATACGTTGGACAAAGGCCTTGAAGGTTTCATTCTTCTCACGTTCGCTCACATAGCGCCCAGTAAGTCGCTCCACCACTTCGGGGATGCGCTTCGCCGGGACGGCTCCCATTGCGAGACCATATGAGCCTGCATTGTGAGTCCATTCGCCGCCCAGTACAACCTGGAAATGCGGCACCGTGTAGTTCCCGGAGTGACGACTGACACCGTAAAATCCCAGGTCGGCAACATGGTGCTGTCCGCAGGAATTGAAACAGCCGCTGACCTTGATATGAAGGTTTTGTACTGCCTCATCCATTGCGTGGCTCTTCTCCGCCAGCCGTTGACGGAGCTCACCGGCCAATCCACGGGAGGCGGAAATCCCGAGCTTGCAGGTATCGGTACCCGGGCAGGAGGTGATGTCGACAATCGTTCCCGCGCCAGGTTGGCCAAGTCCAATCACCTCGAGGGCCGCATACACCTCAGGCAGATCCGCCTCGCTGATCCAGCGCAGGACAATGTTCTGGTCCACAGTGGTGCGCACGGTTCCATTTGTAAAGCGGCGGGAGATATCCGCCAGGGCGCGCAGCTGGTCGGCGGTAATATCGCCCAAGGGGAGAGTGACCGTAGCGGTGGCGTATCCCTGCTGCTTTTGATGGAAGATGTTTGTCTTGTACCAGCGATCGAACGCCTCGGAGCGCGGGGTACCATTCAATGAATGTGCCGGGCGGAGCGGTTTTTCGTCCAGTTCATGAATCTCTGATAAATAGTCTGTCCAGCGTGGGTCCTGCGGCAATGTGGCACGTTCTTCGAGCACAAGGCGTTTGAATTCCTCGATGCCAAGCTGCGCCACCAAAAACTTGATGCGCGCCCGGTTGCGATTCTTCTTTTCGCCGAGCCGGGCAAACACCCGTGAGATCGCCTGCGCAGTAGGCAACAATTCCTCTTCGGGAAGGAACTCATCGAACAACTTGGCTTGATGCGGCACAGTACCGAGTCCGCCGCCCACATATAACTCAAAACCGCGCTTCTCCACACCATTTTCAGTTCTCTTGATTGCAATGACACCCATGTCGTGCATGTTGACAAGCCCACACGCCTCATCTTTGCAGCCCGAGAACGCGACCTTGAATTTGCGACCAAAGTCCTGGACATCCGGGTGGCCCAGCAGAAAATAGGCAAGTCCCTTGGCATATGGCGTGACATCGAAGGATTCCGTCGAACACACACCCGATAACGGACAGGCGGTCACGTTGCGAACAGAGTTCCCACAGGCTTCGCGAGTCGTGATCCCCACGGCCGCCAGGCGGCGCATGAGAGCGGGCGTATCGTCAACATGGATAAAATGCAGTTGAAAATCCTGGCGGGTCGTGACGTGCGCGATCCCGTCTGAATATTCCTCCGCCAGTTCGGCCATGACCTCCAGCTGCTCGGGATTCATTCCCCCAAACGGCACTTTGATACGTTGCATACCGGGCGCGTCCCAAACCGTGTTTACGCCCTTGGTCAGTTCCGTGGCACTGGATGGAAAAGGCAGAGTCTGTGTTTCCTTGCCATCCCAGCGCTGACCATTGTCATAGCGTTGACCGTAGGCACCGCGGCGCAAACGCGTTTCGGCAAATAATTTCTCGTCGATCTTGCCCTGTTTGCGGAGTTCGATCTCGGTCTCGTAAATCTCGATCTCGCGCATCAGTTCGGGGAACGGACTCTCGATCGGTTGTTCGCGCCATAAGCTGTTGCTTGCCTTCATGAAGTCACCTCTCAGTAGTAGATAACAAAAAGCCCGGGAGTATCCCGGGCTTTTACAAAAAACTTCCGGTGAACTCTGCTCTTGGGAAAGAACTGTTCACCGGTTTTGATTTCAAATACGTTTAGCGGTAGCTTGTCAGGGCGTGTTGAACAGTTCTGTGTCTTGTCATACAACACATACACAAGCAGGCCATACAGAAGCAGAGCGTTAGGACAGTTATCATGGGGTTGGAATTAATTGGCGTGATTATATCGGCATTAGCTGATTTGTCAATACAAATATAGGAGAGTTTTCGCGATAGACCAATGTGAGCGGAGCCCGGGCATACATCATTCTGCATTGATGATTCATCTGCTGTTCGCAAAATGCCTCTGCAGACTTCTGTATTTCAGTTCTTTTTTTGTCATTGCCTGAATGGCAGAGACCGCCGCCCTGGCCGCCGAAAGAGTCGTCAGCAGAGGCACATTCATCGTAATGGCTGCCGCGCGGATCGCTGCGCCATCGCTGTGCGCGTGCGGACCGAGGGGCGTATTCAGCACCAATTGGATTTTGCCGGCACGGATCAGGTCCACGATTTGCGTTGATCCGTCCTGCGCCTTCTCAACAACTTCGACAGGTAAACCCGCCCTGTGGCACATCTCCGCGGTGCCGGAGGTCGCATATAACTGAAAGCCCATACGGTGCATGTCGCGCGCAAACTTCAAGCCGGCACTTTTGTCAAAGTCATTCACCGTGATCAACACCGCGCCCCGTTGCGGTAACGCCGTTCCCGCCTCGATCTGCGATTTGGCAAAAGCGTGTCCGAAGCGAGAGGCATGTCCCATCACTTCACCGGTGGAGCGCATCTCCGGTCCGAGCAACATGCTCGAGCCGGGAAGTTTCTTGAAAGGAAGCACCGCCTCTTTGACAAAGAATCCGTCCACACGCGGTTCCTTCGTGACGCCAAGTTCCTCCAGCTTTTTTCCTGCCATCACCTGCGCGGCAATATATGCGAGATTCAAGCCGGTGGCTTTGCTGGCATACGGCACCGTTCGTGAAGCACGCGGATTCACTTCCAGCACACAGACCACTTCATCCTTCAAGGCGAACTGCACGTTCATCAATCCCTGCACCCCCAACGCAAGACCCAGTTGCTCGGTGTATTCCCGCATGATGCTCTGATGATAAGCACTAACTTTATACGGCGGCAGGACACAGGCCGCATCACCGGAATGGACACCTGCTTCTTCGATGTGCTGCATGATTGCCCCGATGACGACTCTCTCGCCATCGGCTAGCGCATCCACATCAATCTCGAAGGCATCCTCCATGAACTTGTCGATCAGGATTGGCTGACCGGGAGCCGCCTCGATAGCCTTCTCGATAAATTCCTCTAGATGTTCCTCAGACTCCACCAAAGCCATTGCCCTGCCCCCCAGCACAAACGATGGGCGTACCAGGACGGGATACCCAACCCGTTGCGCGACTTCGCGTGCTTCCGCCAGCGCACGCGCGATGCCGTTCTCCGGCTGAGGAATGTCCAACTTCTGGAGGAGTTTCGCAAACTCTTCGCGGTCTTCGGAGAGGTGAATGGCGTGCGGCGACGTGCCCAGGATTTTCACACCCGCCGCTTCGAGTCCTGCCGCCAGATTGAGAGGAGTCTGCCCACCGAATTGGACAATGACTCCAACTGGTTGCTCACAGTCAATCACGTTCAAGACATGTTCGAGTGTCAGTGGCTCGAAATACAGCCGGTCTGCGGTATCGTAATCGGTGGAGACAGTTTCGGGGTTGCAGTTGTACATGATGGTTTCATAGCCCATTTTGGACAATGCAAACGCCGCCTGACAGCAGCAATAATCGAACTCGATACCCTGTCCTATGCGATTCGGTCCCCCGCCGAGGATCAAAATCTTTTGCCGATCGGTTGGACGCGATTCATCCTCCATTTCATAGGCGCTGTAGAGATAGGGAGTCTGGGCTTCGAATTCGGCGGCACAGGTATCGACGCGTTGGAAAGTAGGAAGGATGCCGAGTTTCTGGCGAAACTCTCGAAAGGCTGAGGGATGGAACTTGAAGGATGGATCGAGAAGACGCGCAAGATGCGAATCTGCAAAGCCTGATTGTTTTGCATAACGCAGGATCGGCCTTAATTCATCTTCCGTTGTGCACTTTCTAATCTCTTCTTCTACACTTTCGATTTCCTTCATCTGCGCGAGGAACCATGAATCGTAGCCTGTGGCTTCTGAGATTTCTTCCCATGCTAGGCCCTGACGAAGCGCTCGGTAGACCCGGAATAGGCGGTCGGCGGTAGGACGCCTCAGAGTCGACAATGTTTCGGGTTCCGCTGGGAATTCCCGGCTGGGTCCTGAACCGTCGAGGGCGTCCACGCCAATTTCCAGGGATTGAATCGCTTTGTTTAATGCTTCGGGGAACGTCCGACCCAGGGCCATCGCTTCTCCGACGGACTTCATCTGCGGTCCGAGCGTGGACTCCACACCGGGGAATTTCTCAAACGCCCAGCGCGGAATTTTAACGACGACGTAATCGAGCGATGGTTCAAACGCAGCCTTGGTCTGCTTGGTAATGTCATTCGTGATCTCATTAAGGGTGTAACCGACAGCGACAAGCGCGGCAAGCTTGGCAATCGGGAATCCTGTAGCCTTCGACGCCAGCGCCGACGAACGGCTGACGCGCGGGTTCATTTCGATGACAACGACACGTCCCGTCTTTGGATCCACACCGAACTGCACGTTCGAGCCGCCAGTCTCCACACCAACTGCACTGAGCACACGGTGAGCAAGATCACGCAGGATCTGATACTCCCGATCGGTAAGCGTTTGTGCTGGCGCGACCGTAATGCTATCCCCGGTGTGTACACCCATCGGATCGAGATTTTCAATGGAACACACGACGACAAAATTATCGGCTTTGTCTCGCATCACTTCGAGCTCATATTCCTTCCAGCCCAGGACAGATTCTTCGAGCCAGGCCTGCCGGATAGGCGATTCAGAAATGGCTTTTCGAATCGCTTCAGGAAGCTCGGCGGACTCATACACCCAGGAGGCACCGGTGCCACCCATCGCAAACGAGGCGCGGACGAGGACGGGGTAGCCTGTCTCTTTGACCAGCAGCTCCGCTTCGCCCAGCGAATAGGCCGCGCCACCCCGCGGGACCGGTATGCCCGCCTGCTGCATCGTATCTCGGAAAAGCAGACGGTCTTCCGCAGCTTTGATGGCTTTGAGGTTCGCACCGATGAGCTGCACATCATATTTCTCCAGCACGCCATTTTCGCTGAGGGCAAGGGCAAGGTTAAGTCCTGTTTGACCCCCGACCGTGGGGAGCATGGCATCGGGCTTTTCCTGCGCAATGATGGCTTCTAGCGCTTCGGGAGTGAGCGGTTCGATATAGGTCGCGTCTGCGATTTCAGGGTCTGTCATGATCGTAGCAGGATTTGAATTAACCAGCACGACTCGGTAGCCTTCCGCCTTCAATGCCTTGACCGCCTGCGTACCGGAATAATCAAACTCCGCGGCTTGACCAATAACAATAGCCCCTGAGCCAGGGACGAGAATAGTATGAATGTCAGTTCGTTTCATGATTGCATCCCGATCAAGCTAAAAAATTCGCCAAAAATATCGTGCGCGTCATGCGGACCCGGCGCAGCTTCGGGATGGAACTGTACACTCAGCACAGGTTTATTTTTCAGCCGCAAACCTTCGAGTGAATCATCATTCAAACTCTTGTAAGTAATTTCCACCTCAACAGGATTCAGATCCCCCTCCGTAACACAATAATTATGATTTTGAGCAGTGATAAGAACTTCACAACTGGGAAGATATTGAACAGGATGATTTCCGCCATGATGCCCGAATTTTAGTTTGTGCGTTTCCGCTCCCAGGGCCCGACCGATCAGCTGATGCCCCAGACAGATGCCAAAGAGTGGCACACCACTTTCAATCAATCCTTTTACGGCTTCGACGGCATAGGGCAAGCCTGCCGGATCTCCAGGGCCGTTGGAGAGAAAGACTCCCGCTGGCTTCATCGACAGCACTTCCTCAGCAGTCGTGTCGGCGGGGACAACGGTCACCTTTGCACCATAGGATGAAAGATGTCGCAAAATATTTTCCTTAATTCCAAAATCATACGCGACGATGGAAACCAATTCATCCTTCCACCTGCTGCTTTCACCCTTTCGAGATACCCACTTACTTCCCGCATCGTCCACCCAGTGATAAGGCTCTTCACACGTCACTTCCCTCACCATATCGCGTCCATCGAGCCCCTCCCACTCCCGCGCCATTTGCAATAATTCATCCACAGATGTCCCTTTGGTGGAAAGTGCAGCTTTTTGTGTTCCCCCATCGCGGAGCTTACGAGTTAACCAGCGCGTGTCGACGCCACTGATCCCTGGCACACCGTGTCCTGCCAGCCAATCCGATAAAGAAACTGCCGAACGCCAGTTCGACACAACGGGGCTGAGCGAGCGGACAACCGCCGCACAGACCTGTGGCTTTGTAGATTCATCGTCCTCCAGATTGATGCCTACATTGCCGATGTGCGACACGGTAAAGAGCACACCCTGTCCGCGATAGGAGGGGTCAGTCAAAATTTCCTGATAGCCTGTCATGCTCGTGTTGAAGACCAGCTCAAAAACCGAATCGGTTTCCGCCCCAAATGCCTGACCTTCCATAGCTGTTCCATCTTCTAAAACTAAAGTTGCTGATCTCATTGTTTCACCCTCATCGTTGACTCAGTTGATAGTTTGGCGCTTCCTTGGTCACGATCACATCATGCGGATGGCTTTCGATCAAGCCTGCATTCGTGATGCGAGTGAGACGGGTCCGGGTGCGAAGATCCTCAAGCGACGCCGCACCTGCATACCCCATGCCCGAACGCAGACCACCGACGAGTTGATACACATATTCGCCGAGACTGCCCTTATAGGGCACACGTCCTTCGATGCCTTCGGGGACCAGTTTGCCGCCGCTTTGACCCGAGGCGTAACGGTCGACACCATAGCCCTTCATCGCGCCGAGACTTCCCATCCCGCGATATTCCTTGAAACGGCGACCTTCGTACAACATGACTTCACCTGGCGCCTCATCCAGACCCGCCAACATACTGCCAAGCATCACAGCCTGCCCGCCCACTACGATCGCCTTTACGATGTCGCCGCTGAACTTGATGCCACCATCTGCAATTACGGATATTCCATATTTTTTCGCGACTTGGGCGCACTCAAAAATCGCAGAGACTTGCGGCATGCCCGCGCCTGAGATGACTCGGGTGGTGCAGATAGAGCCTGCTCCCACACCAACCTTGATCGCGTCGGCGCCTGAACGGATCAGGGCTTCCGCTCCCTCGGCCGTTACTACGTTGCCCGCGATGACCGGCAGGTCTTTCCAGGCGTTCTTAATGCGCCGCACTGCTTCCAGTACGCCTTTCGAATGTCCGTGTGCAGTGTCGATGGCAATCGTGTCGACTCCGGCCCTGACCATTAAGTCCACGCGGGTTTCGAGATCCTTTCCCACACCGACGGCTGCTCCGACAATCAGACGTCCCTTTGGGTCGGTGGCGGCGTTGGGATAGTCACGCGCCTTTTGAATGTCCTTGACCGTAAGCAAGCCTTTCAACATTCCGCTCTCGTCCACGAGGGGAAGCTTTTCGATACGATGTTTTTGGAGAATCTCCTTCGCCTCTTTTGCAGAGATGCCAACCCGGGCGGTGACCAGATCGTCTTCCTTGGTCATAAACTGATAGACCGGCGAACTGTAATCTCTAGCTTCGACAAAACGGATGTCGCGGTTCGTGAGGATGCCAACAAGTTTTCCATTTTCATCGGTGATGGGCACCCCGCTGATGTGATAGGTGGACATAATCGTCTCGGCATCGCGTAGCAGGGCATCGGGGGAAAGGCTGATCGGCTCGACAATCATGCCGGATTGCGAACGTTTGACTTTTTCCACTTCGGCAGCCTGAGCTTCAGGCGGCATATTGCGATGGATAATTCCCATTCCCCCCTCGCGTGCTAGGGCAATTGCCAACCGCGCTTCGGTAACGGTGTCCATGGCCGCGGAAAGAATGGGGATGTTAAGGCATATTTGCGGTGTGAGCTGAACGCACACATCCGTTTCATTCGGCAACACCTCCGTATAGCCAGGGACGATGAGAACATCGTCGAAGGTGAGGGAACTAAATTTGTCGAAAAGTTCTTCATTCATTTTTTCTCCTTTTGTAGGCGTAGGAGCGACCCACCTGAGGCCTAAGTAGCCCGATTCGCTGAGCAGGTCGCCCCTACGCTATCTATTCCGCCTGTTTCCTCAAATACTCGTAAATGGCTGTATCGTAGTGTGCCGTCGCTGCAAATCCTTTTATGGCAAGTTTTGTCCGGGTCTTCCCGGAAATCCCCCCATCACGAAGCTCCTCCAGAATGCCGTTGTAATCTGACGGTTCGCAGATCAGGGTCACGCGCTCATGGTTCTTCGCCCCAGCACGGATGAGCGTCACGCCTCCGATATCGATGTTTTCGATGGCATCCGCATAGGTGACCTCCGGTTTAGAGATCGTCTCTTCGAACGGATAGAGATTGACGGCAACGAGGTCAATGTAATCCCAGTTAAGATCGAGCAGCTGTTGATGGTCCTCTTCCGTGGGACGAGCGAGAAGTCCACCGTGAATAGCCGGGTGGAGAGTCTTCACCCGGCCGCCCAGGATTTCGGGAGACTTCGTATACGCTGCCACCTCAGTGGCCGGGATATTGTTCTCACGCAGCGATTTTGCGGTTCCGCCGGAGGCCAGCAATGTCCAGCCAAGCTCGGTGAGACCTCTCGCAAATTCGACGAGACCGGTTTTGTCGTGGACAGAGAGGATGGCAGTGGGCATTAAGCACTCCTTTTGTTTTGTTGCAGAATATTCTTTAGCGTATCGACCAGTAGCGTATGTTCCACCTCGTGAACCCTGGCTTCGAACCGTTCCAGGGGTTCCCCTGGCGTAAAACAGATTTCCTGTAAGCCAAGTACGGGACCGTTATCCACGCCCTCATCTGGTACAAGGTGAACCATAACACCCGTATTCTTGATGTCACCGCGCTGATAGGCTTGATACGCCCGCTCGATGGCATGCATGCCTGGAAACGTTCCAGGCAGAGCCGGGTGGAGATTGATGACACGATATGGAAAACAAGACAGAAAAACAGCCGAAAGGATACGCATCCAACCTGCCAGAATTATGTAGTCAGATTGAAAGCCTGACACGCAAGCAGCAAGCCGGGTGTCGTACTCCAGGCGCGACTCGTTTTCCAGTTTGGGGAAATAGACCGCCTCCACCCCAGCATATCTGGCGCGGACGAGGCCGTAGGCATCCGCTTTGTTGCTGATCACGGACACCACTCTGGCGTTGAGTTCGCCTGAATCGCAGGAGTCCAGGATGGCCTGCAGATTGGAGCCATTCCCAGAGATAAGAACAACGAGTCGAGATGGAGAAGCCACAATTATCCTTGTTTACCTGTTGTTTTAGTGATGAAAAAGCCTCAAGCCCGAAAATACCATCGTCATTCCGTATTCATCGCAAGCAGTAATCACATCTTCATCACGGGTCGAACCGCCTGGCTGGAGAACATATTTCACACCGCTTTTTGCAGCGCGGTCGATGCTGTCGCGGAACGGGAAAAACGCGTCGGAGCCAAGTACCACATCGTTGAGCCCATCCAGCCAGGCGCGGCGTTCCTCGTCACTTAACTGTTCCGGGAGGTGTGTGAAGACGTTCGACCAATTCTTCTTCTCGGCATCGGTCACGTCGGGCTGCAGGAACTGGTCAATCGCGTTGTCGCGGTCGGGACGCTTGATCCCCTCCTTGAAGGGCAGAGCTAGAACGGAAGGATGTTGGCGCAGTCGCCACACGTCCGCTTTGGAACCGGCGAGACGCGCACAGTGCACACGGGATTGCTGTCCCGCGCCGACCCCGATCGTTTGTCCATCGAGGACGTAACAAACCGAATTGGATTGGGTGAACTTGAGTGTGATCCAGGCAAGGAACATATCGCGTACAGCCGATTCGGGCAGCTCCTTGCACTTTGTGACGACATTTGCCAGATCCTCACGCGTCACCGGGCGGTCATTACGACACTGCTCCATTCTGACGCCAAAGACCTGGCGCGTCTCGGTCACTAACGGTTCGTAATCCGGGGCGATTTGGACCACAGCATATTTTCCTTGTTTCTTTTTCTTCAGGATCTCCAGGGCTTCCGGTTCATATTGAGGGGCAATTACACCGTCGGAAACTTCGCGGGCGATGAGTTTCGCAGTAGAGACATCCACTACATCGGATAAGGCAATGAAATCGCCAAAGGAAGACATCCTATCCACACCGCGGGCACGGGCGTATGCTGTGGCAAGTGGGGAGAGTTCCATATCATCCACGAAATAAATTTTCGCAAGGATCTCGGACAACGGAACCGCGACTGCCGCGCCCGAAGGACTGACATGCTTGAATGATGCCGCGGCAGGTTGACCAATCGTCTGTTTCAACTCACGCACGAGCTGCCATGCATTGAGCGCGTCCAGCAGGTTGATGTAGCCGGGCGAACCACTCAGGACGGTGAGGGGAAGCTCGCTGCCATCCTGCATATACACGCGTGCGGGCACTTGATTGGGGTTCGTTCCATACCGTAGAATGAGTTCTTTCATAGTTTTCCTTTAGTTCAATTCAACTTTTCGCTCGCCTTTGACCAATTCGCCGATGACGAAAGACGGTTCTGAAACAGATTTCTGCAAATCTGCAAGGATCGATCTATCGACGATCGCGACCATGCCAATCCCCATATTGAAGACGCGGTACATTTCCTCCGTCGAGATATTGCCTTTTTCCTGGATCAAGGTCCACAGCGGAGGAATCTTCCAGGAGTCGAGATGAATGACAGCATTGAGGTTCTCCGGCAATACGCGCGGAACATTTTCGATAAATCCGCCACCCGTGATATGAGCCAGCGCCTTGATCTTAGAAAGCTGCGGGTAGATTACATTGAAATACGAACGGTGTGGTGCAAGCAGCGCATCTACAAGAGATGCATCAAGGGATATATCCTCGAACACTTTACGAATCAGGGAAAATCCATTCGTGTGCGGACCACTGGACTGAAAGCCGACCAAAAGATCATCAGGCTGAATTGTGGGACGCGGAAGGATCGCTTTGCGTTCCAGCACGCCGACGATCGTTCCCGCCACATCAAATTCATTCGGCTGATATACACCCGGCATTTCGGCGGTCTCGCCACCGAGAAGCACCATACCGGCCTCCTTACATGCTTCGGCAATGCCTGTCACTACTTCCGCTGTATGTTCGGAGTTCAAGTTTGATGTGGCGAAGTAATCCATGAAGAACAAGGGCTTCGCGCCTTGCACCAGAATGTCATTGATACAATGATTGACAATGTCGTGCCCGATGCCGCGGTAGCGACCAACCGACGCTGCGAGTTTGACTTTTGTACCCACACCGTCCGTGGAGGCGACAAGCACGGGATGATCCATTTCCTTCAGAGCCGATGCATCAAAGAGTCCACCGAAGGAACCAATACCCGCCAAAACGGCTTCCGTGTATGTCAAGCGGACCGAATCCTTCATGAGCGCAACGGCACGGTTGCCTGCATCAATGGAAACACCTGAGGCTTCATACTGGGATTTCGTCATTGGGCTCCTTCCAGGGCGCGGTGGGCAATATCCTTGCGATAGTGCATGCCTTCAAAAGAGATCCTGTGGACATTGGAATAAACCTTCTTTAAGGCATGATCAAGATCACCTGCCCACCCGGTTATTCCAAACACACGCCCCCCAGCCGTGACGACATATTCATTTTCCATTTTCGTCCCGGCGTGGAAACAAACCATATCTTCAGAGAGTTCTCCAATCGTTACGGGTTTTCCACTTTCCACTTTTTCAGGATACCCTTTGCTCGCAATGACAACACAAACCGCTGCTCCATTATTCCAATGGATCTCAACGTCTGCCAACGTCCCGTTTACGCATGCCTCTGCAATTTCCAGCAGATCTGTTTGGAGCAGCGGTAGCACAACCTGGGTCTCCGGGTCGCCAAACCGACAATTGAATTCCAGCACGCGAATCCCATTCGCAGTGAGCATCAACCCCGCGTAGAGGACACCAACGAAAGCAGCACCTTCGCTTCTCAATCCATTCACAGCAGGCTTCAAAACCAGTTCCATAGTTTCGTTCATCATTTCCGCAGTAAAGACCGGAGCTGGCGCGTACGCCCCCATGCCGCCTGTATTCGGACCTTCATCCCCATCCCGCAATCGTTTGTGATCCTGTGCCGGAAACATGGGAACGACAGTCACACCATCGCTGAATGCCATGAGCGAGACTTCCGGTCCCAGGAGACGCTCTTCGATGATGATCTCATCCCCTGCCTCGCCGAAAGCCTTGTCCACCAGCATTGATTGGAGAGTCGCTTTTGCTTCCTCCATCGTCTCCGGCAAAATGACACCTTTGCCCGCTGCCAATCCTGAAGCCTTGATCACGATGCGATGATCGATGGAATTCAAATATTGAATCGCTTCCTCGAACTGACGAAAAGCGGCATACCTGGCTGTTGGGATATGATACCGGGCCATGAAATCCTTGGCAAAGACCTTCGACGCCTCGATCTGCGCCGCGGCCTGCCTGGGGCCAAAACACCGTATTCCCCGCCCTGAGAGCAAATCAGCCAAACCAGCCGCAAGGGGTGCTTCCGGACCAACAATCACCAGATCGATATCCTTTTGTTTACAGAAATTCGCAATCGCGGTGTGATCCTCCACGGATATACCATGAACATTTTCCCCGCACTCCGCCGTGCCCGGATTTCCTGGCAGCGTATATAGGCTTTTCAATTTCGGCGATTGTTTGATCTTCCAGACAATAGCATGTTCGCGCCCGCCCGAACCAATGACCAGGACTTTCATGCTTTGACGCCTCGTTCAAACCCAGTCTTGACATTCGACAAATCCACGCGGATCGGATACTGCCCCGTGAAACACGCCTGGCAAAACCCATCCTCCCGCTGGACGGCACGCATCATGCCTTCCACGGATAGATAATATAGACTGTCCGCGCCAACGTGCTCACAAATTTCATCTACCGTTCGCCGATGAGCGATCAAATCTTCATGCCGGCCCATATCCACACCCATGAAGCATGGATGCGCGATCGGTGGACAGGTGATCGCGACATGCACTTCCTTTGCGCCCGCATTTCTAAGTAACCTGATGAGTGGGCCCATCGTATTGCCACGCACGATGCTGTCATCGATCATGATGACACGCTTATCCAGCACATTTTCATGAATGACATTGAACTTCAACGCCACACCACGCTTGCGCAAAGAGTCGGTCGGTTCGATGAACGTCCGCCCAACGTATCTGTTTTTGATGAATCCATCGTTATAGGGAATCCCACTCCCATGTGAAAAACCGATCGCCGCAGGTACTGAAGAGTCCGGGACAGGGATGACCACGTCGCCAACATGATTCCCCTCCTTGACTGCCATCTCCCGCGCCAATTCTTCCCCCAACCTCTGCCTTACATGATGGACGTTAATCCCGTCCCAGGTTTGGTCGGGCCTCGCAAAGTAGATATGCTCGAACACACACATCGCCGAAGGCTCCATGGAGGGAAGCGCCTGCATCACCTTCAACGCGCTATTCGAGAGCGACACCACCTCCCCGGGTTTCACATCGCGAATAGCTTCGCAGCCCAATGTTTGAAGAGCACCCGTTTCCGAAGCGACTGCATGCCCGCCACCAGGCAGCAGCCCAATACACAGCGGTCGAAATCCCCAGGGATCACGGACGGCATATACACAATCACGCGTCAGGATGACCAGCGAATAGGCCCCGATCCATTTCTGCATGGCGGTCTTAATCCGTTCCTCCCAGGTTGCGCCGCCATTGCGCGCCAGCATCATCGTCATCACTTCCGTGTCCGACGAGGACGAAAAACCCATCCCCTGCTGCATCAACTCATTTCGCAGTGCCACCGAGTTCACCAAGTTTCCATTATGTGCCAGCGCCAGCGGACCGTGGATGGTCTCGACCGTGAACGGCTGTGCATTTCGTAATAGCGATGAGCCAGTTGTCGAATATCGGGTGTGCCCAATCGCATAATGTCCCTTCAACTCTGCCATTGCAGTCGCTGTGAAAACCTGCGAAACTAACCCCACGCCCTTATAGACGGATATGGTCTGCCCATCGGCAACCGCGATTCCTGCAGCTTCCTGTCCGCGGTGCTGAAGCGCATACAGGCCAAAGAACGTCATGCGCGCCACGTCTTCATTCGGGGCAAAAACCCCGATCACACCACACTCTTCATGCGGATGATCATCATAAAACATCAACGATCTCCTTCACCAAATCAAGCTTTTTCGTAAGAACATCCATATGCTGTTCCACCAGTGTGACATGCCCGATTTTTCGTTTGAGACGGGGTGCCTTATCGTATAAATGCAGATGTGCGCCATCGATTTTCAGAATGGATTTCACATCGGGAAGGTCCCCAATCAAATTGACCATGGCGCAGACACCCAGCAGTTCCGTGCTCCCCAGTGGCGAATCAGACACCGCCCGGATATGATTCTCAAACTGCGATGTCACTGTCCCTTCGATCGTCCAATGACCGCTGTTGTGGACGCGTGGAGCCATCTCATTTGCCAGTAATCGACCGTCCTTTTCAAAAAACTCAATTGTCAATACACCAACATAATCCAAGGCAGACATGACCTTGCTCGAATATTCTTCTGCTTGCTTTTGCAGTTCTCGGGAGGCATCACCTGTCGCGAGCGATAACCGTAGTATCCCTTCACGATGATGATTCTCCACCAGTGGATAAAATCTCATTTCACCTGCTTTATTTCGCACGCCAATCAGGGAGAGTTCGCGCTCGAATGAAATGAACTCTTCCAAAATAAGTTCTTCCCTGTTTCCGTTTTTCAATTCAGCCTTCAGGTCTGTTTCTGACAGAACCACCACCTGACCTTTGCCGTCATATCCAAGTCGGCGTGTCTTCAATAGGGCAGGGAATGCGATCTCGGCGATTCGCCCGGTTTCAAAATTGGTTGTATATGTAGGCGTGGGGATCCCTAATTCACAGAAGAACGATTTTTCTACAAAACGATCCTGCGCTTTTTCCAGCGCAATCGGCGGTGGATACAGCGGGACAAATTCTTCAAGATAACGCGTCGCCCTTACAGGGACATTTTCAAACTCATAAGTGACCATGTCCAATCCGTGGGCAAATTGTTCCAGAGCAGACTCCTCAGAGTAGTCCAATGCCAAATGGTCAGCAAGCAGGCCGGCGGGTGAATCCAGGGCAGGGTCGAGGAAACGGAAACGCATCCCCAACGGGTATCCCGCAAGTGCGAGCATGCGCCCTAATTGGCCCGCTCCCAATATTCCAACCGTTGTCATGCGTTCTCAGCCCTTGGATCGGGATGATCCAAAACATTTTGCGTCTGTGCGGCTCGATATGCCAGGAGCACATTGCAATATTCTTCATGTTTGTTTGCGACGATGGAAGCCGCGAGCAGCGCGGCGTTGACCGCGCCCGCACGCCCGATGGCAAGGGTGCCCACAGGGATGCCGGCGGGCATTTGCACGATGGAGAGCAGCGAGTCCATGCCATTGAGCGTCTTCGATTGGATGGGAACGCCGAGGACAGGAAGGTGTGTTTTCGCGGCCGTCATCCCGGGCAGATGCGCCGCGCCGCCTGCGCCTGCAATGATGACCTCAATCCCGCGTTCATGCGCAGTCCCGGCAAACCGGAACAACAGATCAGGGGTGCGGTGCGCAGAAACAATTTTGACTTCATAGGGGATATCCAATTGATCAAGAGTTTTTGTGGCATGTTCCATCGTCTCCCAATCGGACTTCGAACCCATGATGACGGCGATCAACGGCTGCATCATTCTATAAGCCCTCCCTGTCTTAGGTTTTCGAGCAAGCGTTCCTGAATGGGATATGCGCCGGGCAGGAACGCTTTGCCTGTCAGCATTTCATAGATTTGCATGTAGCGCTCACTTGCAGAGACCCATAGTTCATCTGGCACGGACGGAATCTCGCCATCGCCCCGATAGCCTTTTTTTGCATACGCCAAACGAACGAATTCCTTGTCAAAGTTTTCGGGATCTTCCCCGGCAGCAAAGCGCCTCTCGTACGTATCTGCCTTCCAGAAGCGGGATGAGTCAGGCGTGTGGACTTCATCGATCAGAACAACACTCCCATCCGCGGCACAACCAAATTCATATTTGGTATCCACCAAGATAATCCCCGCTTTGCGAGCCACTGCTTGCCCGCGCCTGAAAATAGCCAGGGCCACGGATTGGACTTGATCCCAGGTCTGTTGATCCAGCAAACCGTTTTCAATGACCTCCGCGCAAGTCAGGCGTTCATCATGACCTGTTATGCCCCCTTTCGTAGTTGGAGTAATAATCGGTTGGGGCAAGGCTTGATTCTTCCGCAGCCCCTCTGGAAATTCATACCCATAAATATTTCGTTCACCCTGTGTATAGCGATACCACAATGCTGTGGTTGTGACACCTGTAATATACCCGCGCACGATCACCTCGACCGGAAACGGTGCAGCGACCTGGACCACAGCCGCGTTCGGGTCGGGTAAGGAAACAATATGATTGGGAATCATATCCTGCGTTTGCTCGAACCACCATGCTGACAACTGATTCAACACCTGTCCTTTGTAAGGAACAGTTGCCAGAATCCTGTCGAAGGCGGAAAGACGATCCGTCGTGATGATGAGTCGTTGGCCATCCGCCAGGTCATACCAATCGCGCACTTTGCCCGTACTCTTGTTGGCAAGGGGCAGGCTTGTTTGATCCAATGCACTTGGAAGCAGTTCTCTGAGTTGGTCTCTTGAGATCATAGTTCTTTATTACTTTGCTGGGGCAGCTACATTTCTTTTGCGCATTTCACGCCATTTTTGAAAAGGGCCAGTCCGCTGCGATGACGCGCTCCGCGCGTCCACTGCGGATGTTGGTAGGGGTGAATGTGATCCTCGGGGTGAGGCATTAAGCCAAGGACATTTCCCTGCAGGTTGCAGATCCCAGCAATATCCAGCATGGAGCCGTTAGGGTTGATGGGGTATACGCCGTTTGCGGGAGAGCCATTTGCAGAGATATAGGTTAGCGCAATTTGATCATGGGAATAAAAAGTGGAAAGTGGAAAGTGTTCGCTTACTTGAAAGCTTCCCTCGCCATGGGCAACGGGGCACTCAACGAACTCATCCAATCCACTTGTCCAAATGCATCTCTGCGAAACCGGCAGGAGAGTCACCCAGCGGCATTCGAAATGACCCTGGGCATTGAACGTCAGTGTTGCGCCGTCATGATTGCCTGGCAAAATACCTGATTTCACCAGTGCCTGAAATCCATTGCAGATGCCGACAACAGGTTTGCCTGAATCGACGAAGGCAGAGATTTCCTCCGCGAAATAGGACTCCAAATCGAGGGCAAGCAGCTTGCCCGCGCCCAGGGCATCCGCATAGGAGAAACCTCCCGGAATGACCAGTAATTGAAAGGCCGAGAGGATTGTCTTATTGCTCCGCAATTGGTTGAGCGGCATTCCAATTGCATCGGCGCCTGCGAGAGTCAACGCTTCGATCACGTCAAAATCGCGATTGGAGCCGTGAGCCTGGAGGACGAGTGCTTTTGGTTTCATGAGTATTTCGGGTTGTTGAAGGCGTAAACAAGATCGCTAACGGGAATTTCATCGCTGGCGATCTTGAGGACAGGCTCAGAACGCACACTGCCAACTTTGGTAATCGGAAGGTCGGCAAACTGTTTTTCAAAGGCTGATGCATTTGCCTCAGACACCTCGACAAGCAAACATCCGTTGACTTCCATAAATAGAGCGACTACACCTGCCCGGGCCTGCGGTGCCAGGGAAGTCGCGACTACATTCATGCCCAGGCGTCCGCCGATGCACATCTCTGCGGCGGCGACGGCAAGTCCACCTTCGCTGAGATCGTGTGTAGATCTGACGAGTCCATTCCTGATGGCTTTATGCAGGGCACGATATACCTGCGGCGTGATCTGCGGAACATCAGGAACGGATTTTTGTTCTGTTGGAAATTCACCCACAAGATATATGCTATTACCTGCTTCCTTCAGATCCATGGTGGCGGATTGCGTCACATCTTGTACAATGCCAATTGCGGAAATCAATAAGGTGGGTGGGATGGAATGTCGTAGCCCATCTGTACCCAGGTATTCGTTGTTGAGGGAGTCCTTGCCGCTGATAAAGGGTGTACCATAGAACAGAGCTGCGTCATGACAACCGCGACAGGCTTCCACGAGCGTTCCAAGAGTTTCCGGCCTGAGTGGATCTCCC